>OLPO01000104.1_pt1 | contig 75802 bp, 2 predicted proteins | sample 1672831 | NCBI WGS metagenome assembly OLPO01 (sample SAMEA3136728, study PRJEB25190) | human gut metagenome | reverse complement strand
GGCGGCGGCCGGCGGGCTTCGGCAGGTGGCTTCGCGGGTAATCAGGGTTCCGCGAAGCAGTCTGCCTACTCGGAAAGGTCTCAGGTGCCGGGGCGGAGGGCGCTCCGTCCGCCCCGGCGGTCTCCCCTACTCCTCAGGGGCCTCTTCTTCCTCCTCGTCGTCATCGTCGCGCCGGCGGGCGGCCACCGCGAGAACGAGGCCGAGGGCGGCCACGAGGGCCAGGCCCACCATCCACGGCAGGAGCTCGTCGCCGGTCTGCGGGAGCTTCACGTAGAACAGGCGGGTGCCCCACGGCGTCGTGAACACCAGCGTGCGCCACGCGTCGGCGTCGCCGGTCATGCCGAGGTCGACCGAGCGCCCGTCCTCCGGCACCCAGTTGTAGGGCACCAGCAGGTTGAACCTCTGGCCGTAGGCGTTGGGCGTCGTGCGCACCGTCTGGAACGCGCCGAGCACGGACATGGCCGGCGTGATGCCGGCCCGGCCGCCGGCGCCGACCACGGAGTTGGCGGCCTCGCCCCAGTCGGAGTCGTTGTTCTCGTCGGAGCCGGCGTTGATGGCCACCCACTCCTTGCCGTCGGGCATGTAGGAGCGCACCCGGTACAGGTAGGGCTTGTCGTTGCCGTCCACCATGGGCAGGCCGTCGAAGCGGTAGGCGCCGTCGACGTCGGTCTCCGTGGAGGCCACCTCGGCCCAGCCGTCCTCGGAGCGCACCTGCTGCCCCTCGATGGCCGCCAGCGCCGTGGGCGCGTAGGAGGCGCCGTTGAAGCCGACGGCGTCCACGTCGATGACCATGCGGTCGAGGTAGACCTTCTGCCCGGGCACCGCAACGGCCGTCTCGCCCTGCAGGCCGTCGGCCTCCGGGTCGTCGAAGACCACGCCGGCGATGGCCGCGAGCGCGTAGGGCACGAGGCCCGTGTCGTTGTAGTCGGAATCCTCGGACAGCGAGATCACCCACACGGTGCCATTCGGCCCCAGGATGTAGGCGGCACCGTTGCCCACCAGATCACGACGGTCGGAAGGCTGGGCCAGTACGATGAGGCCGCCCTGCGGATCGCCCGGCTCGATGAGCTTGGTGTCCTCGTTCAGGTCGGAGTCGGTGGTGGCGGTCCCGCGGTTCATGTGGGTGACGCCGTAGCCCTTCGGCAGGTCGTCCACCGTCACCTCGAAACCGTAGAGCACCGTGGTCTCCTTGCCGCCCACCATGCGCTTGCCAGCCACGTCCAGGTTGTCGAAGATCCAGTGGCCCTGGCCGTCCGACACGGTGGTCTGGCTGAACGTCTCGTCCAGATGCCAGCCGGTGCCCGTCGCATCGGTGCCGAACCAGTAGCGCTTCAGGCTCACCGGCACGTTCGGGATGCGCACGTTCTCGCCGGCGTCCTGGATGCCGTTGTAGTTGTCGTCCTGCCACACCACACCGGCAATGTGCGCCTGGGCGATGCGGAACAGGCCGTAGCCGTGGGCCAGCGAGCTGAACCAGTTCAGGTCGGACCACTGGTTGTCGCCGACCAGCGACGCCACACGGGCCTGGTAGGCCTCGTAGAGGCGCTGGCTGCCGGTGTTGTCGTAGTAGGGCAGGTTCGGCTCGCCAGTGGTGGCGTTGGTCTCGTTAGTAACGACCTTCTCGACCTCCTTGCCGTCCTCGATCGTCGTCTCCAGGTACAACAGGTTGCCGGCGGCGTCCTTCTGGTGCTTGCCGAAGATGGCGTCGTGGCGCTGCTGATCCATGTTGTCCAGATCGTCCTGGGTGGCCGTGGCGATCCAGGCGAGCATCTCGGTCACGTAGCCGTCGCTGTAGATGCCGTTGCCGGTGTTGGTGCCGGTGCCAGTGTTGGTGCCGTTGCCGGTGTTGCTGCCGTTGCTGGTATCGGCCCGAGCGTCGGCCGCGCTGGCAGCCATGACCCGCGTGGTGAAGGTCTCGACCTCGCCACCGTCGCCCTCGCTCGGCTGAGTGGTGTCCCCGCCCTCGGGCTTGGTGACGTCGATGACCGGCGTATCGCCCTCGTCGCCGTCGCCCTCGTCCTCGCCGGGCTCGGTCGGCGTCGCCGTGCCGCAGCACTCCATGCCGATATGCTGGCATCCCTCCACCGTGCACAGGCCGTTCTCGTCCTTCTCGTGCAGGCACAGCCCGCACTTGTCACACAGGCCGTCGGCTGCCGTCGTGGCGGTGTCCTCGTCCACGTGCTCGCACTCCACGTCCTCGGAACCGCCCGGCTGGGAGGCGTAGGTGGCGTAGGCGCCGGAGGTCGTGGAGGACTCGCTTTCGTCGGCCAAACGCGTCAGCACGATGAGGTCGCCGGCCTTGCGCATGGCCTCGTTCAGGTTGTCCGTGGCCGGCAAGGTGTAGTCGCCGGCATGGCTGGCGGCATCCTCCACGTTCGGCTTCAGGGCCTGGGTCTCGTCGTCGAAGTCGGAGTTGATCCAGTCGTTGACCGTCTTGCCGATATGCTGCAGCGTAGGCGCCCAGACGTCCTCATCCGGGTAGCTCACGATCTCGGCGCGATAGGAGAACAGCACCTTGAAGGCCGCCGAGTCGCTGGAGGCCTGGTGGGTGCCGGTGCCGTAGGCCAGGAACTGCCAGTGGCCGTTCTCGTCGGTCCTATCGAAACCGGCGCCGGGCACGTACTCGTAGCCGTTCTGGTCGAAGAACTTCTCGTCGTCGTCGGCAACCGCCAGGGCCTCGTCGGCCGTCAGCGGCAGGTACGGATAGTTCGTGCCCAGACCGTCCTTGGACAGATCGTGGCGACCGGTGAGATCTTCCAGCATATCCTGGGTGAAGGTCCAGTCGCGGCGCCACACGCCCTTCTCCTCCTCGGGTGTCTCGGCACCCACGAGGACGGTCAGGTCGCGGTTGGCGTTGGCCCAGGCGCTGTAGATCACGAGCTCCTCGACGCCGGCCGGTTCGGTGGTCTCACCGTCGCCGGCAACGTCGCCCTCGGCCTGGGCCGCCGGCTCTCCGCCCGTGCCGACGTCGCCAGCATCCTCGTCCTCGCCGGGAACGACTTCCATGTAGCTGGTGAGGAACTCGGTGTGATTGTGGTACAGCACGTTCAGCTTCATCAGGTTCTTCGTGGCGGCCTCGGCGCGCGCCGCGCCCTCGGGCATGGCGGCCACAGACGCGTACAGCTCGTTGATGTAGGCCGTCATGGCGTCGGCCGCGGCCTTCTGCTCCTCGGAGGTCATGGTCTCGCCCTCGTCCAGCTTGAACGGGTCGGCCATGGCCACGATCTCGTCGTACTCCTCGCGGGTGAGTCCGGAGTTCTCGAAGCTGCCGTCGCCGCCGGGGGTCTGGCCGGGCACCTGCTCCCAGTAGCCGATGCCGGTCTCGTCGTACCAGTAGCGCACGAGCCGCACGACGGCGCCCTCGATGCGCTCCTCTTCCTCGTCCATGAGGCCGTCGGAGTTCACATCGTTCCACACGTTGCCGTCGATGAGCACCGGCAGCTGCTTGGTGAGGCCGGCGTCGAAGGCGCGCTTGTAGTACATGCGGTTGGCCAGGTCGTAGTTGGTCTTCAGGTAGCGGACCGCGTACGCGCTCGACAGGATGCCGCCGGTGAGGTCGGCGTCGTCGGCGATCTTCTCGGCCACGACGGCGTACACCTCGTTGACCTTCTCGTTCTCGGCGTTGACGTTGTCGGTCAGCGAGGACTCGAAGGAGGTGAGGTCGGAGTTGTCGCCGGTGCCGGCGCCCTCCACATGGAAGCGGCTGGCCACGTACTCGCCGGAGTCGTCCACCACCTTGATGGCGTAGCCGGTCAGGTACGGGGTGGCCGACGTGAAGGCCGGATCGCTGGCGGCGAGCTCGGTCTGGCGCGCCTCATAGGCGGCCATCATGTCGGCATCGGCCTTGATGGCTTCCACCTGGCTGGCGGACAGCGAGACGATCTCGGAGGCCGAGAGCTGGCGGATCATGCCGACCGACACAGGGCGCTTCTGCAGGGCCACCAGGTCGGAGGTGGAAAGCGCCGTGCCGTTGGCGTTGGCCACGCCGTAGGGCTGGAACACCTTGTCGATGTCCTCGCCCGGAGCGGCCGGATGGTCGACCTCGCTGCTCACGAGCACGTAGCCCGGCAGGTTGTCGAAGTCATAGACACCCTCGGCGTCGGTGTAGGTCCACAGCTGGTGATCCTCGATGATGAGGCCGCCGCAGACATCGCAGCGCCCGTCGGGGCCTTCCGTGCCGGCCTCGTCGTTGTGCTTGGCGTCCACATGGGCCGCCGTGCTCGTCTGCTTGCCGCAGATCTTGCAAACAGAGGTATGGGTGTTGTCGAAGTTGTCCTTCCACTCAAGCTCGGTGTGCTTGCACACATCGGCGCCGCAGCCGTCGCACAGGCCGTTGCCGTTGGCGTCGGCATGGGGCTCCTCGCCCAGCACCTCGTTGCAGTCGGCGCAGGTGACGGTGTGGACGTCGGCATCCTTGTAGGTGTAGGTGCGGTCGTGCAGGTGCAGGCAGTCGCCGCAGCCGTCGCAGCGGCCGTCGCCATCGCCGTCGGAGCAGGCCTCGTTGGTCGCCGAGGCGGTGCATCCCTCGGCGTCGCACGTCCAGTCGTGGGTGCCGTTCTTGTTGCCCGTATAGGTCTTGTTCTCGTGGGTGCAGGTCTCCTCACCCGGGTCGGTCACCTCGGTGCTCTCGCCGTCGGCGAAGTCCTCGGTCTCCTCGGCGGCGGCCAGTGCCATCCGCGCCAGCGAGAAGCTGCGCATGGCCGGCTCGGCCACGATGCGGGTGCCCGCATCCTCGCCGGAGTCGTCGGCGGCTTCCTCGCCGGTACCCGGCTCTACGGGGCTCGGGTTCTCGGGATCGGTCGTCTCGCCCGGGTTCTCCGGGTCGGTCGGGTTCGGATTCTCCGGCTCGACCGGGGTCTCGGGCACCTCGACGTCCTCGCCGTCCTTGTACTGGCGGCCGCCGTTGAGGTTGGTGTTCTCCACCCAGTAGCCGGAGTCCTTCAGCTCGCGCACACCAGCCTTGTACAGGGCATCGTAGTCGTAGGTGCGGCCGGAGCGAACCAGGTACACCTTGTCGTCGGCGCCGGACACCACGTTGCCGCCGCGGGATTCCACCAGATGCAGCTGGCCGTCCGGGTAGTCGTCGTTGGCCCGGTCGCGGTCGAGGAAGAAGACGTTGTTGTCCTCGTCTTCCAGCAGCTGGTTGCCGTGGTCGTAGGTGGGCACGAAGTAGTACTGGGTCAGGATGACGCGCAGGCCCTCGACGCCCTGCTCGGTCTTGTCGCGGTCGTCGGTGTCGATACGGTCGTCAGAGGTATCGGACTCGTTCTTGCCGTCGTAGTCCTCGTCGTACCACGCCTGACCCACCAGGCTCGAGCGGTCGGGCGGCACGAAGCCGGCGTTCATGGCGTTCTGGTTCTGGCCGATGGCGAAGTCGTAATCGAAGGTGCCGGTCACCGTCTCCGTCGTCGGACGGCCGTTGGCGTCGACAGCCTCGTGCTTCTCGGACCAGCCGTAGGCGGTGCGCTGGTTCGCCCAGCTGGCGCCATCGGCCAAGCCGGCCAGCACGATGCGCCAGGCGGCGTTGTTCTTCGAGATCTCGCCCTCGACGGTCTCGCACTCCTTGATCGTGCACGAGCCGTTGGAGTGAACCTCGTCGGCGGTTTGGATGTTCTGCTCATCGAGGAACACCGGGTAGTTGTTGGTGTCGTAGCGGCTCCACACGTCGGCCATGCCGTCGGTGTTGGTGTCCGCGTTCTGCTCCTCGGCCGTCACCATGGGCTGGACGCGGGAGTTCACCACATCGTGGGCGGTGGTCTCGGCCTCGAAGGTGGTCACGAGCAGCGAGGCCATGCCGTCGGCGGTCTTCTCGCCGTTCACTTCCACCGTGTAGGAGGCGAGCGCGTACTCGTACTTCTTCGCTGTCGAGTTCCATGTGCGCACGGCCGTGGGCAGCTGATCGAACAGGTAGTAACCGGACACGTCGTGCAGCTCGGTCGTACCGTCCTTGGCGAGCGCCTTCAGGTTCTCGTTGTCACCGGTCAGCACGGCCACCTTGCCGTTGCCCAGGTAAGTGGAGTTCGGCACCGTTAGGGTGAGGCGCGCCTCCGGCGTCAAACCGTCGATGGTGACGGCGTCCGGGTTCAGCGTGTCGGTCTTCGCCTCGGTCACGCCGTCGGCCACCTTCTCGGCCATGACGTTGCCGTCGTTGCCGAAGTGCGGGTTGAGCTTCCAGGTTCCGTCGGCGCCGAGCACGTACTGCTTCAGGATGACCTGCTTGTCGTTGTAGCCGTACTCGAGGTAGTCGGCCTCGGTCTTGGTGCCGTCCTTCTCGGTGGTCACGCGCGTCTCGGTGTTGTAGTTGTACAGGCCGTCGTAGTCGGCGTCCTCCCAGACGTAGCCGTCGATGGCGTAGGCGGGAGGCTTAATGAGGCCGCCGTCGTTGTGGTCGCGGCTCGCGCCCAGCATGAGGTCGTAGGCCACGAGCGTCCGGCCACCGGCCGTGGTGGTCAGCGGATCCTTCACCTGCACGTTGCCGTCGGCGTCGAGCTCCGGGTTGCCGTTCTCGTCCAGCACCAGATTCGGCGTCTGGTCGTCGTTGTTCGACGCCGGCGCGTAGACGATGTTCGACTCGTGGGACACCAAGCCATCGGGCGTGGTGCCGTCGTCGGCCACCGTCTCCAGAAGGATGATGTACTCGTCGGGCTCGACCAGGTTGTTGTCGCCGGTCAGATCGGAGTTCTCACGGTAGCCGGCGCCCGTCACCTGGTACTTTGCCTTGAAGAGCTCGTTTTCGGTGACGCGCGGGTCGCTCACGCGCACCTTGTAACCATAGACCACCCAATCGGTGCCTACCAGGCCCGAAGTCTCCAGATCATCGAAGCTGTAGGTGCCGGAGCGGTACAGGTCGCTGCGGTTGCCGCTGACGGCGACGAGGTCCTCGCCCACCGCCAGGTCGAGCGCCGTCTTGCCCGTGGCCTGCTCGATCATCACGCGATCGGTGGTCGTCGTGCGCGGCGCGAAGCTCGCGTCCTTCTGCCAGCCCTTGGCCGCGTCGTTGTAGTTGAAGTAGTAGCGCTCCAGCGTCACCTCGTAGCCGTTCATGGGCTCTTCCACGGTGCGCACGCCGTCCTCGCCGGTCGTGGCGTCCTGGATGCCGTTGTTGTTCTTGTCGTTCCACAGGATGCCGCGGATCGACTGGCGGGTCGGGTGCACCGCGCCCACGTTGCCGCCAGGCACCGTGAAGTTGTAGCGGTCGTACTCGTCGTACTCGTGACCGTTGTCGCCAATGCTGGTGCCCAGGTACTCGCGAACCGTATCCACGGTCAGCCAGTCGTAGGCCGCGGCAAGGCCCGCCGTCGCCGTGACGTCCTCGGCAGCGATGAGCTGACCGAGCGGCACCGTGGCATAGTCGTCGGCCGAGGCGAGCTTCGTGGCACCCGTAACGCCGTCGCCCGGGGTCACGCCCTCGCTCGCGATCACGATGCGGCCGCCGGTGCTCACCGTGGAGCCGGACACCGTCTTGGTGCCGGCCACGCGGGTGCCGGAGACGACGAGCTTGCCATCCGCGGCGTCGGCATCGTCTGCCGTGGTCGTAATGGAGGCGCGGTCGGTCACGGGGCGGCCGAAGCGACCGGCGGCGAAGGCGGCCACGCCGTTGCGGTCGGTGGACTCGGCGTCGGAATCCACGGCGTAGTCGTCGCCCACATGATAGCGGGTGAGCATCCAGTTGTCGGAGCCGGAGGCGTCCGATCCGCCGGAGCCCAGACCGTCAATCTCCACTTGGTAGCTCGCCAACGAATAGGTGTCGCCATACAGCGAGCGGTCCGTCGTGGCGGCGATCTTCAGCGTCGAAGCGGCGGCGCCCACGCCCACAATCGCGCTCGGCAAATCGTCGAAGACGTAGGTGCCGGCGTTCAGGGTGTCGACAATCTTCTTATCCTTCTCGCTGTAGCCGATGGAGCTGGTCTTCGTCGTGCGAACGCCGTCACCGTTGTAGGTGCGGTTGTCCACCAGGCTGGTCGTCACGGTGCCGTCGTCGGCGGTCGTCGTGGCGCGGCCGTAATCGGTATCGCCGTCGAAGACTGCGACCTGGCTCCACGTTTGGGTGGCGTTGTCGTAGACCCACTGGGTGAGACCCACGGTGCGGCCCGGCAGGCCCTTCTCGAACTTCTCCTGGAAGATGCCGTCGTAGGAGCGCTCGCGCTCTTCGCGATCGCGCACCGGGTCGTTGGCCCAGGTGGACTCATAGGAGTCGTCCCACACGATGCCGGAGATGGAGGTCTTGGGCACGGTCACGAGACCGCCGTCGCCGCCGCGAGCGTGCTGGACGTTCATATCGGTGTCGTAGGTGACGCCGTTGTAGGTCTTCAGGGTCTTGTCGTTGCTGGAGGTCTCGCGCTTCTCGCGGGCGATGATGACCATGCCGTCGGTGCGGATATGCTTCGCCACCGCGGCGTCGTCGGTGCGCTCGGAGTAGCGGTCCACCAGGGCGAAGCGGTCGGCGGTGCCGTCCGTGGCAGTACGGTCGGTCTTCGGCGTGAAGCGGAAGATGTCGGAGTCGGTGGAGAGCACCTCGTTCTCGGCCGCCACTTGCTCGGAGAGCTCGCCCTCGGTCACGCTGGGCTCGGCCACCGCATGGGAGCGGGTCAGAGTGTAGCCGAACGGGATGCCCACCACTTCCACGGTGTAGCCGGCCAGGTACTCGGTGTCGGAGGCGACGTCGGGCATCTGCCAGCTCGTGGGCACTTCCTCGCTCTTGTACTCGCCCAGAGGCAGATCCTGGATGACGTTGCCCTTCTCGTCGTAGACGGGCTTGCCGTTGGAGGTGGTGCAGGTGGTCACCGGAGTGTTCACCTTCGCGCCGCCCTCACCAAGGATGTAGGTGCGCTTCCAGGTGCCGTCGGCGCCGCCGGTCTTATCGGCCGGATCGAGGTACCACTGGGTGATCTCGATGCGCACACCGCCGATGCCGAGCTCGTTCTTGTCCTGCAGACCGTTGTAGTTGGCATCGTCCCAGATCTTACCCTGGATGGGGGCAGCCGGCGGCATGATGAAGCCGCCGTTGATGCGCGGCTCGTTCTTGCCGAAGGTCAGGTCGAAGGACACATCGGTGGCATCGGCAGGCTTGGATGCGGCCACGTCGGCAGTGCTCAGCTTGTACTGCGACGAGCTCGTGCGGGCGCCGTTGACGTCGGCGGTGTTCGAGCCGGCCAGCACCAGCATGGAGTCCAGCGTATGGATGTCGCCGTCGGAGCTGAAGGCGGTCTCGCGCACCAGCGGGAAGGTATCCAGACCGAAGCGGTACTCGCGCAGGCCGCCGGCATTCACGTTGGACTGGCCCTTGGAGTTCCAGATATCGTACTCGGCAGGGTTGACCGACGTGTCGTAGGTGGTCTTCATCTCCTCCTTGCCGGGCTTGAAGGAAAGGTTGCCGCGCACGGCCACGGTGTAGCCGGCCAGGTACTCCTTGCCCTTCACGAACACGCGCACGGGCAGCTGGTCGAACTCGTAGTAGCCGTCGACCGGCTTGCCGGAAGCGGTCTTGGCCTTGGTGACCGTGGAGGTGTAATAGAAGTCGCGCTGGTCGCGGTCGTTGCCGTAGCCGGCGGCCGGCACCGGGAACCAGTGATCGCCGAAGCTGGCGTCGTGCAGCTTGTTATCGGTGTTCACGTGCTCCGGGTCGTAGTACCACTGGCGCAGGTAGACGATGGTGCCGACGCGGCCTTCCTCGACGTCCTCGAGCTTGATGAGCTCGGTGCTCGTGGGATCATCGGGATCCTTGTAGCTGCCGGGAGTGCGGCTGTACCAGCCGTCCTTGTAGGCGTTGTCGCGCCAGATGTAACCGCCGATGGAGCGGTAGGCCGGAGCAATCTCGCCCACATCGCCGGCCACCTCGGTCGTAAGCGGATGGGTCCACTGGTAAGTTGTGGCCGCCTCGGTATCCATGGCGTTGGCAACCGGGATGTCGGAGAAGCTGGCAGTGATGCCCTGAGAGGCATCGCCCTTCACCTCGGCGAGGATGACCTGGCCGTCGTTGGCGCGCACCGAGCCGTCCGCGTTGTAGCGGTGCTGGATCGGGTTGCTATGGTAGAGAGCGGCCACGTCGGTATCGGTGATGCCGAGCGCATCGGCATTGCCGGCCACGCCTGCGTCGGCAGCCGAGGCATCGGAATCGACGGTGAGGTCGGTCTGCTGATGCAGGGCTGTCAGATGATACGGATCGCTCACCGTGCCGTTGGCCACGTAGTTCTTCGGAGCGGCCAGTTCGACGCGGTAGGCGGCGAGGAAGTACTCGTTGATGCCGCTTTCGGCGTCGTATTTCACCACGGCGGTGGGCAGGTTGTCGAAGACGTACTCGCCGTCGGCCACGGCCACATCGCTGCCATCGGCGGCCTTCTTCATGGCCGCGCCGGCCGCGTAGGTCTTCACGGCCACCACATCGCTCATGCCGCGGGCGTCGGGGCGGTTCTCGCCGCCAGTCACCACGGGCACGCGCTCGAAGTGGCCCGGATCGGTCAGGTCGGCCGGATCCTTGACGAAGACGGCCTTGGTGGACACCCAGTCGGAGCCGAAGCCGACATTCTGCACCCAGGCGCCCACAGCCGTCGCCTTAGCGGTATCCTCGCTGGACTTGGAGCCGTTGTCGGCCACCCATTCCACGAGGCCCGCGTCATCGCCGGTCTGAATCTGGTCGAAGGCAGCGGCACCGCGCGGCACGTAGTACCACTGGGTGGTGAGCACCGTCTCGCCGACGAGGCCCGGCTCGTCGTCGGCGCGGACGCCGTCGGGGGCCGTGTTGTCGTCGGTTTCGGTGTCGTCCCACACGATGCCGGTGATCTGGGAGGTGGGCACCTTGAACAGGCCGGTGTTCACATGCTCGCGCTTGGACACCTGGTAGGCCACGTCGTAGTCCACGCCTTCCATGGTGAAGGTGTAGGGGGTATTGCCGGCCCACGTCGAGGAGTTGGCGGTCACGATGAAGCCGCTCTTCTCGGCCAGGCCGTTATCGTCCTGCTCCACCGGGTTGCCGTCGGCGCCGACGATGGTGCCGGCAGCGTCGGTGGCCGCAAACTGCGGGTAGCTCGTCACGATGGGCGTGTCGTAGCCGTCCGTCATCGCGGAGCGGTGGATGTCGCGCTTGGCGTCGGAATCGGCGTTGGTGGCCCACACCGGCGAGGAGGCGCTATCGGTGTTGTGGAACACCGTGAGCACGTGGCCCGCGGGCAGGTTCGGCTCGGTCAGGCGGTAGGAGGCCATGGCCAGCACATCGTCGGTGGCCGCCTCGTCGCCGGCCGCCACCGGGTTGCCCGCCTCGTCGAACTGCACGTAGGACAGAAGGCCCGCGGTGTTGCCGTCGTTGAAGGCGAACTCGCCATTTGCGTCGGTCTTCATGGTGAAGAAGCCGGTGTGGCCGGTGACCACGGTGGTCGTAGTGCCGGCGGCCTCGTCGGTCACGGTCTCGGTGATCTCGTTGCCGAAGGCCGGGTTCTTGATCCAGGCGCCCACGACCGCGTTCGCATCGTCGCGCACCAGCTCGATCTCGTAGTACTCCTCGCCGGTGAACGTCTTGGCGGGACGCAGGATCTGATTCTTGTTGTTCCTCTTCTCGGCAGCCTCGAAGGTCACCTTGTTGTAGGTGCGCGCCTCATCGCCCTCGCCCTCGGTCACCTCGGCCACAGTGCCCGTGCCCTCAAGGTAGAACCACTGGGTGAGCTCGACGTCCTGGCCCTCGATGGCGTAGTCGCCGTCGGTGGCCGTAGCGCCCACCTCGTTCACGCCGTCGAAGTCGGCGTCGAACCACACGGCGCCGGAGACCTCGGTGGTGCCGAAGTAACCGAAGCCGCCGGAGAGCTTGTCCTCGTCGCGGCCGGTGGCCATGTCGAAGGACACGGCGACGCCGTCGCGCACCTGGTCGACCTTGTAGTTGTCGTCCTGGGTGTAGGTGGTGGTGTTGCCGGCCAAGACGATCATGCCGTCCAGCGTGGAGTTCGAGGTGTTGTTGTGGACGAGCGTCTCCACATCGTTGTCGAACATCTTCGGCGCCTGGCCGGTGAGGTGCTGCCAGCCGAGCGGGTAGTTGGTGTTGGCGTAGGTGTCGATGGAGGTATCGGTGCCCGCGGCGTCGCGCTGGACGTAGTCCACCGTGCCGCCAGTATTCTTCAGCAGCTGGGTACCGATGACCTGAGCCGTGGATTCCTGCTCCTTGTCACCCAGGCTGCCGTCCTTCTCCTCGATCTTGGTGACCGGGAAGTTCAGGGCCTCGGCATCGTCGGTGGAGCCGCCGACGGCTTCCACGGTGTAGCCGGCCAGGTACTCGGTGCCTTCAACGGCCACATACACCGGCAGGTTGCCGAAGTAGTAGTAGCCGTCGTAGTGGCCGTCCGCCGTGCCGGGGTTCTCGGCGCCCACGGTGAGCGTGGAGCACTCGCCCGTGACGGCCGCGGCCATGGTCGTCGCCGCGGCAGCCAGGGCCGCGAACACCGTCGTGCCGTCGCCGGGAAGCACCGGCGCCGTCGCGTTCGGATCGTTGTTGAAGTTCTCGACGAGCACCCACGTGCCACCCTCGCCGGGCTGGGTCACGCCGTCGACGACCGCCTGATCGCCGGGCACGAAGTACCACTGCTTCAGAATGACCTTCTTGCCGATGAGGCCGCGCTCGGTGTACTGCTCGCCGCCCACGGTGAAATTGGCGTCGTTGCCATCGTAGTTGTAGATGCCGTCGTAGTTGGCGTCGTGCCACAGATAGCCGGAGATGTAGTGCTTCGGGATGTCCATGACGCCGCCGTCGTTATTGGCGCGATCGGCGCCCTTGGCCAGATCGTAGCGCAGGGCGGCGTCGAAGGCGGCGGGCATGCGGCCGTAGCGGTCGATCTCGTTCTGGTTCGGGTTGTTGGAAACGCCGGCCGAAACCAGGTTGCTCGGCTGGGAGACCACCGACACCGCATTGGTGCCATTGGTGGCCGCGCCGGTCACGTCCTGCTCGGTGCCATCCACATAGTCCTGGGTATCCTCGACCTCGAGGAGCACGGCGTACTCGTCTTTGCCCATGAGGTAGCCGTCATCGTAGTTCAGGTCGGAGTCGATGGTGTAGTCGTCGCCCTCGTGGATGTTGGCGGCCAGGATGTGGCGGCTGCGCAGATCCTCGTCGGTGATGCGTACCTTGTAGCCGTAGATGATGATCTCGGCCACGCCGTCGCCGTTCACATCGCGGCGGTCGGAGCTCTTCAAGTTCTTGAACTCGTAGGTGCCGTCCACGCCGGCGACGGTCGCCGTGTCCACGTTGGCGTAGGGCATGGCCGCGTAGGACCACTCGCCTGTGGTGGCGTCCTTCGCCCACGTCTTGGCCACGGCCGGCTTCATGGGCGAGGTCTTGGCCTGGACGTCATCGGTGTAGTCGGCCGGGTACTCGTCAGCCCACTGGGTATCCCACTCCCACTTATTGGTGTAGGGGTTGAAGAAGTAGCGCTCCAGCGACACCTGGATGTCGTTCACGCCGGGCTCGGACAGGGTGGCGCCGGTCTCGTCGCGGTAGTCGCCCTGCATGCCGTCGTTGTTCACGTCCTTCCAGACGCGCCCGCTGATGGTCTGGTACGGCGGCCGCACCTCGCCCACGTCGCCGCCGTGGTGCATCGCAGTGCCGTCGGGAAGCTCGAGCATCCAGTCGTACTTGGTGATGTCGTCGCCGGCCCACATGTTGTTGTCGTTCTCGACATCCTCGGTGGTGTTCTTGTTGCCCTCGCCGTCCTTCACCCAGGTGGACAGGATGACCTGGCCATTGTTCTGGCGCTCGATGGGCTCGTTATTGTTGTTGGTATCCAGCTCGTCGTTCTGCTGGGACACGATGTAGCCGCCGGCGATACCGGTCGTCGTCAGGTCGGCCACGTCCGAATCGAGCTTCGACGAAGCCAGATCGCGCTTGCCGATCTCCTGGGTGGCGCGGTAGCGGGTGAGCAGCCAGGTGTCCTTCTCGGAGCCGGCCACGGAATCCAGCGCGTCGGTCACGTTCATGGCCGGGATCTCCACGCGGTAGGCCGCGAGGTAGAACTCGTCGTAGGTCTTGTTCTGCACCACGCAGACCGTGGGCAGCTTGTCGAAGAGGTACACGCCCTTCTCAATGGTCTGGCCGTTCACGGCAGTGGCGCCGTCGTAGGTGTTCACGGACACGATACCCGGTTCCATATCATCGCTGGGCACGTTGTACCAAGAGTTAGACATGTACGGATGGTGCACGCCGTTCTCGTCGGTGAAGGCGGTGTAGCGCTCCTCGCCGAACAGCGTGTTGCGGATCCACACACCACGGTCGATGGTGTCGGCGATACCGTCGGCGTCGTCAGGATCGTCGGCTTCGATGCCGTTCGTCAAGCCGAAGGAGGCGCGCACCAAATCGGCGTGGTTCGCCACGAAGGAGGACCACTTGCTCGTGGGCACGTACATCCACTGGGACAGGCGCAGCTCCTCGCCCTCGATGCCGTCCTCGCTCTCGTCCTGCAGGCCGTCGTAGTTCGCATCGTCCCAGACCTTGCCGGAGATGTTGGCCTTCAGAAGCTCCACGAGGCCCGCGTCGCCGCCAAAGACGGCGTTGTCGAAGTTCATGATGGTCTTCGTCTGCGCCTCGCTGGCACCCGGCTCGGTATGGGTCGCGTCGCGGGTCACCTTGTTGGCGGTGATGCGCGGCACGTCGTAGCGCTTGCCGTTGTAGAACACCTCGGTGGCCACATGGGCTGCACCGGAGTCAGCAGCGGCATTGCCGGTCATCTGGTACTGGCCGCCGGCCGGCGTGTTGGCCACGCCGTTCTCGCCGTCGGTGATCTCGGCGGCCACGATGACGTAGCCGTCGTTGCGGGTCGTCACGGTGGTGCCGTCGGGCTCGGTGATGCCCACCGTCGGGTTCACCACGTTGGCGTCGTCGGTCTCGCCGGCCACTTCCTCGAACAGCTCCACGAGGTTGCCCTCGCCCACGCGCAGGGCGTCGGAGTCGTTCAGGCGGCTCAGGTTGTGGGCCAGGTTGTCAGCGTTGTTCTCCTTGGCCTGGCTCGGGAAGGTGAGCGCGTAGTCGGGCTCGGTCTCGTCCAGGGAGACGCGGTAGGCGGTCATGTAGATGTGGTCGTTGCTGACCTGGGCGGCGAGCGCGGCCAGCGGGTCGGCGTCGCTATCGACGACGTCCATGGTCACGCCGGTGCCCGTCTTGGGCGTATCGTTGCCCTCGTTGTCATCCTTGTCCTTGTCCTGGTCCTCGGTCTCGTCCTTGCCCTCGGCCCCGTCCTCGGCCACGGTGGCCGTGCCTCCCAGCGTGATCTCGCCCACGGGCAGGTTCACATGGGTGCGACCCGGGAAGTAGGGCTGCACGTCGGTAAGGTTGGCGGCCTCCAGCGCACCCAGAGCATCCAGGTTCACATAGCTCACGAGCTCCTCGAACAGGTACACGCCGTCGGCGTTGGTCACCGCGCCCTCGAACCAGCCGGCGTCATCCACGCTGATGCGGGTGTCCAGATCGGCGGTCTTGGTGGTGGTGTTGCCCTCGGTGTCGGTCGCGGAGACCTGGGGCAGGTCGGCCACGTTGGTGCGGTAGCTGAAGCTCTTCGACTTGAACCAGGTGCCGTCGTCGCTCGTGGCGTCGTCGTGCTCGAAGCCAGCGTTAACGAGCGCCGTGTAGGTGTCGCGGGTCTTGGTGCCGTCGGCGAGCGTCACCTCGTAGGGCAGCGTGTCTCCGTTGGGCACGAAGAACCACTGGGCCACCTGGAGGGTCTCCCCTGCCACGGGCTTGTCGCCGGTCAGGCGGTCGTTGATGTCCTTATCGCTGTAGAAGCCGTCGACGTTCTTGTCCTGGAACACCACGCCGGCGATCTTGCCGGTCTCGTAGGCGCCGAAGCCGCCGTCGAGGTTCTCCTCGTTGCGGCCGAGGTTCCAGTCGAAGGCGACCTCAGTGTTGGTCTCGCGGTTGGTCGTGGTGGCGGACACGACGTACTGAACCGGGCTGTTGGCCTCGGCCACGCCGGCCAGCACGATCTTGCCGTCCATGGTGTGCTTGGTGTAGACGACCTTGTCGTCGTCGTTCTCGGCGCCGTTGTCGTAGGTATCCTGGGCCGTCTCGTCGTTCCAGGCCAGAGCGTAGTTGCCCGTGGCCTTGCCCGCGGCGTCCACCGTAGCGGAAACCGTGGTGGAGATGGCCTGGGAGTTAAGGATGTCGTTGCTACCCTGCTGCTTCAGCGTCGCCGGCAGACCGGTCACGGCCTGGTCCTTCTCATCGTCGGCCACCGAGGCGCTGTTCTTCACGTTGCCCAGCACCTCCACGGTATAGCCGGCCAGGTACTCGCGGCCGAGCTGAACGCCCTGGTGGGCTTCCACGTAGCGGGTGGGCAGCTTGTCGAACAGGTAGCGGCCGGCCACGGTGCCGTTCTCACCGTCGGCCGTGGTCACCCAGATGCCGCCCTCGGCCGCGTCGTAGACGGAGCCGGGGATGGTGGTCGTGGTGGCCGGCTTGGTGTTGGTGGGCGCCGTGGCGCGAGATTCGGCCTGGGTGTAGTTGTCGTTGCCGAAGTTCACGTTCTGGACCCAGTGGGCGGGCACAGCGGCCACGTAGTCCGCGTCGCCCTCGGTGCCCTGGGCCGGCGTGGCCGGCACGTAGTACCACTGCTTCAGGATGACGCGCTTGCCGGCAAGACCGGGCTCGCCGGCGTCCTGAATACCGTTGTAGTCGGTGGCCTCGACACTATTGAAGCCGTCGTTGGCATCGCGCCAGATGAGACCGGAGATGCTCTGGAACAGCGGCATGCGAAGGCCACCGTCGTTGTGCAGGCGGTTGATGCCCCAGGCCATGTCGTAGTGGCGGTTGGCGCTGGCCACGTCAGAGGTGCCGGCAGCAGCCGTATCCTCGCCGTTGTTCGGGTTCTTGGAGTTGGCGGCCCAGCGGCGGTTGGAGGCCGGCGAGTTCGTGTCGGCCACCTGCAGCGGCACGTCGTACTCATCGGCGCCCATGAGGTAGCCGTCGTTGAAGTTAAGGTCGGAGTCGTTCTCGTAGCTCGTGCCGTCGAAACCGCTCACCTGCAGCTTGGCGGTGCCGTAGTAGCGATCCCACCAGCGCTGGTCGGTGACGCGCACCTTGTAGGCGTAGATGACCTGCACGTCCTCAGTGACGGTCTCGCCGTCCTTCTCGTAGGTGGCGCTCACCCATTCCTGGGTCTTCAGGTTGTCGAAGGTGTAGACGCCGCCCTCGACGGCCGCAGCACCCTCGGTGGCCTCGGCGGCGACCGAGGTGGCCACGGTGCGCGGCAGGCCGTCGTCATGTTGGGTGCCGTCGCCGAGGCCCACGGTCGGGTCGGCGTCGTAGGCGGCCCACTGATCGGCGGTGGCCCACGCGGACTTGCCGGTCAGGGTGTAGCCGTCAATCGGCTTGTCGTCGCGGATCCAGCCGTAGTCGCCGTTCTCGTCGGTGCCCACGATGGCGTAGTAGCGCTCGAGGGTGACCTCGATGCCCTCGGCCATGGTGTCGGCGCCGGTGCCGGCATCCGCGTCGGTGGTCTCGCCCAACAGGCCGTCGTTGTCGTCGTCGAACCAGATGCGGCCGGAGATGGTCTCGATGGGAGCGCGGACCTCGCCCACGTCTCCGCCGGCCACGGTGGTTTTGCCGTACTCGTCAACCTTGGCGGCCGGGGTGTCGGTGCTCGTAGCCGTCTTCATCCAGTCGTAGGCGCGGGCAGCAGTGACATCCATGGCCTGGCCCGCGGGCACGGTCACCACGGACTTGGCACCGCTGGTGGCGCCGCCGGTGATGAGGCTCGCGCCCATAGCGCGGGTGCCGGCGAGGATGACCTGGCCGTCGTTGAAGCGAACCTGCGTGCCGGACTCGGCGTAGGAGCCCTCGATCTTGATGCCCTCGGCCACGCCGATGTCGGTGATGTCGGAGGCGTCGGAGTCGGCGAGGCGGTCGTCACCCTGGTAGTTGCGGGTGAGCAGCCACTGGTTGTCAGTCTTGTCGTCGTTCTCGGTGTGCTCCACGTCGGCCAGCTCGATGCGATAGGCGGCCAGGTAGTACTGGTCGTTCTCGCTCACGTAGGCCGTGGGCAGGTTGGCGAAGTGGTACAGGCCGAGCTGCTCGTCGCTGTCCTGCTCCACCGTCTCGCCCTCGTTCTCGCCGGGCACCGTCACCTTGGTCACGGCGCCGGTGGTGGTGGCGAGCACGCCTTCCACGAGCGTGCCGTCGGCTGCCGTGAGCAGGTTGCCCTTGGCATCGACGCGACGGTTCGCGGCGTCGGCGTACACGTACTTAAGCGGCGTCATGTCGTTGCCGTCGTACACGATGGGCGTGAGCGCCTCGGTGACCTCGGCGCCGTCCACCATCTTCTTGTCGCCGGCGCGCACCAGCGCCTCGGCCCCGGCGGCCTGGTAGGCGCCGTCGCGGTTGGAGGTGTAGCGGTCCAGACCGAACTTCGTGTTCTGGAACCAGTGGCTGCCGCCGTCGGCGTCGTTCGTGCGAGCCGGATCGTAGTACCACTGGGTGATGAACACGGTCTCGTCGGCCAGGCCGGGCTCTCCCTCGTCCTGGATGCCGTTGTAGGTGTCGGTGGAATCGGAGCCCTTGAACGCGTCGTCCCAGATGCGGCCGGTGATATCGGCGCGCGGCACGGACACGAGGCCCGCGTCGCCGCCGCGCTGCAGACCCATCGGGTCGGGCACGTCGTAGAAGACCTGGCCCGTGGCGCCGGAGCCGTAGACGCCCTGGTACTGGTGGCCGTCGCCCTTGTCGGCATGGTCGGACACGAGCACGTAGCCGTCGGTGCGCCAGGCGGCGATGGCGCCGTCGAAGTACTCCTCGCGCATTTCGATGGTGCCGAAGTCGTCGCCGGTGCGGATGGCGTCGGAGTCGAGATCCTCGCGGCCGTCGGTGCCGGTGCCCTCGCTGTCGCTGGCGCCCGGATGATCGGCCGGCTTGCTCGTGGTGGAGAGCATGCCGTCGCCATCCAGCACGTCGGTCTCGATGTTCACGCCCACATGGGCCTTCGTGAGGCTGAAGCTCGGCGCCACTTCGGACAGCACCAGGCGGTAGCTCACAATGTAGAGTTTGTCGGTGTTCACGGCATGGTCGTTCTCCACGGTGCCGTTCGGGCCCGCAAACACGGTGCCGTCGGCCAGCCTCTGGCCCGGCTGGTAGATGCCGGGGTTGGCGCTGGTCTCGGTTCGGCCGTCGGCGGTGTAAGCGCCCTGGGCGTACACGAAGCTCGGCAGGCCGTTGAAGGCGTAGGCGCCGGACGCATCGGTGGTCGTCGTCAGCGAGCCGGAGTAGGCGCCGCCCGCGAACAGGCCGAAGCTGTCCACCTTCACCCAGGCGCCCACCACGGCATCGGCGTTCTTGCCATCGCCCTTGACCGGCTCGATCTTGGCACCGGCCGGGACGACCTCGCCGTCGGCGGGCACGAAGTGGGCCGCGTCGCCCTCGCCGGTCATGGTGCCGGCCACGTAGTACCACTGGGTGAGCGTCAGGCTCTTGCCCTCAAGGCCGCCCTCGGCACCGTCCAGGATGCCGTTGAAGTTGTCGTCCTGCCATACCTTGCCGGAAACGGTGGTGTCACCGAACAGGCCGAAGCCAGCGTTCAGCGAGGTCTCCTCACGGGCCACGGAGAAGTCGAAGTCGACGTTCACATCGGCATCGTCGGCAGATCCGTCGCCGCGCACCTTGCCGGTGGCCTGGACGCGGTACTGGTCCTGGGTGATATCGGCGTTGGTGACATCGTCCTCGGTGGTGACGGTCTTCGCCGCCAGCACGATGCGGCCGCCCAAGGTGGCCTTGTCGAAGGCGGACACGCCGTCGCCCACGGCGGCCGTGGCCTGGGTGGTGTCCTCGTTCCAGCGCAGCGGGTAGTTGCCCTTGGCGTAGATGTCGGTCGCATCGTTGGCCTCGGCGGAAACCACCTTGGAGTTCACCGGATCGGTGGCGCCATCGATGGCCCAGCTCTCAAGCCCGCTGCCGTTCACCTGCAGGCGCGTGGCCGGCAGGCCGTTCATGGACATGGAGGCGTCCTCGTCGTTGCCGAGCACCTCCACCGTATAGCCGGCGAGGTACTCGGTGGCGGCATGGTTGAAGTCGGTGATCCCGCCGAGCGGGCCCTTCGTGCGCACGTAGGTGTAGCGCACGGGCAGGTTGTCGAAGCTGTAGTTGCCGTCCTTATCGGTCAGCGTCCACACGCCGCCGCGGGCCGCGTCGTAGGTGGCCGTGGGCAGAGTGAACACCATGGCCTGGCCCTGGGCGTCCTCGAGCGCCTGCTGGTTGGCAGGGATCGTGGCACCAAAGGCCGCACGGGTGTAGAAGTCGTTGCCGAAGTCGGGGTTCAGCACCCACTGGCCGTCCTTGTAGTACCACTGCTTCAGGATGACCTTCTTGTTCTGGAAGCCGGGCTCGGCGGCCACGGCGGGCGTGCCCTCGGGGTTCTCGTCATCGCCGGGAACCGCCTCGCGGCCGGGCTCGTAGAGGCCGTCGTAGTCGGTGTCCTGGAACACCACGCCGGCGATCCTGCTGGCCACAGGCGTGCGCAGGCCGGCATCGTTGAAGCGGCGGTCGGCGCCCAGGCCGAGGTCGTAGGTGAAGGTCTTCTCCGTGGAGATGGTCCACCCGGAGATATCGGAGATGGGGCCGGCGAGGCTCTCGCCGTTGCGGCCGGTCACGGTCGTCGGCATCTCGGCGACCACGGTGTCGCCCTCGGCCGCGGCGGCCAGGGCCGCGGCGTAGCGGTCGGCGGCGTTGCGGTCGATGGTGTTCTGGCCGGCGTTGCCCGAGGCGGGCACGATGGCGTGGTTCGTGCGCGGCGACTCCTTGGTCACCACGTTCAGCAGCACGTCGTACTCGGTCGGGTTGCCGTCGGCGTCGGTGGCCATGAGGTAGCCGTTGGCGTAGATGAGATCGGAGTCGATCTGGGCATCGTTGCCGGCACGGTACTTGGCCGCGCCGATGGTGCGCTCCCAGAAGGGAACGTCGATGAGGCGCACCCGGTAGCCGTAGATGGTGACGGAAGCGGGCACCGGAATCTCGGTGGTCACTTCCTCGTCAAGACCCGTCTCGTCGTTGTGCATCGTATTGGTCACCGTCTGCGTCGTGGCCGGGTGGTACACATGGCTCGGCAGGTCGGAGAAGGTGTAGACGCCATTGGCATCGGTGGTCTGGGTGCGCTGGGTGTTCGCGGGCACGCCGTTCTTGGTGAGGCCCACGGTCGGATCCTTGTCGTAGGCATCCCAGTTGTCGGCCCACTCGCCGTCGCGCGTCCAAGCGGCGTCGTCGGCCACCTTGAAGGAACCGTCGGCCTGCTGGGTCGCGGTGATGGTGTAGCGCTCGAGCACTACCTTACGGCCGCTCTCCAGCTTCTCGCCGGCGAAGGTCTCGTCGGCCGGGGTGGCCGGGTCATCAGCCACCGGCCCGTCGTAGAGGCCGTCGTTATCCTCGTCGTTCCAGATGAGGCCGGAGATGGTCTGGCGCGGCGCCTGGACCTCGCCCACGTCGCCGGCCTGGACCGGCTTGGCGCGGGTGACGTCCACCGTGGTGCCCTCGACCTCGCCGGGGACGGCCACGGTCTCGGTCTCGGGATCGAGGATCCAGTCGTAGGTTTCCACGCCCTGGCCCATGCCCTCGCCGGCCGGCAGGGTCACGTAGGCGTTGGCGTTCGCGTTGGTGAACTCGCCCTCGTCGTTCACAGCAAGATCGGCGGCCTTCTGGGCCAGGATGATCTGGCCGTCGTAGTTGCGGGCCGTCTTCAGAGCGGCGGTGCCGTCCACATTGGCGCCATCGACAGACGCGATGCCCGTGGTGGCCGCGGCATCGTAGGCCGCATCGGTCTCGCCGCTCACGCGGCTGGCGATGACCATGCCGCCGGCCACGCCGGTGCGGTTGGTGAGCGCCGCATCGGAGTCGGAGACGACGGACTCAGAGTTGTTCACCGTGGCCTTCACGGCGGCGGGCACGGAGCCGTCCGCCTCGGTGGCATCGTTGTGGTAGCGGGTGAGCATCCACTGGTTGGTGGTGCCGTCGGCCGCATTCGCGTTCTCCTCGCGGTACAGGTCGGCCAGCTCCACACGGTAGCTCGCCAGGTAGTACTTGTCGTCGTCGGAGACGTACACCGTGGGCAGGTTCTCTACGAGCCACTGGCCCTCGGCGTTGGTCGTCACGGCCAGCGCGCCGTCCACGCCATCCACCGCCGCCAGCGGCGTCTCGTCGGCGGCGTTGCCGTCGTAGATGATGGGCTCAAGAGCCTCGCCGGCGGCGCGGCTGTACTTGTTGGAGGTGTAGGTGTCGGCGCCGAAGGCGGTGTTGCGCACCCACTCGCCCTCGCCGGAGACGGAATTCGCCGTCTCGGTCGCGGGCTTCCAGTACCACTGGGTCAGGTAGATGGTCTGGCCAGGCAGGCCGGCCTCGCCCTCGTCCTGCACGCCGTTGTAGCCGGTGGCGTAGTTGTAGGTGCCGTCGGCTGCCTTGATGCCCGTGTCGTCCCACACGCGGCCCGTGAGGCTCGTGCGCGGAATCTTCACGAGACCCGCCTGGCCGCCGGACTGGGCGAACATCGGGCGCGGCACGTCGTAGCGCACGCCGTTGTAGACCTCTTCGTACTGGTAGGAGGCCGCATCGGTGGGCGTGCCGTCGTTGTTGTAGCGGTTGGCGTGGCTGCCGCGGGCGGCCACGATGATGTAGCCGTCGGTGCGCCACAGGCTCTTCTGGCCCTCGGCGACCTGATTGCGGTCGTCAGTACCGTACTTGTCGTTGGTGTTCTGATCGTACTCGCCGAAGGTCGCCTCGCCGTCGAACGAGTTGTCGAAGTACTCCTCCACCACCTGGATGACGCGGTCGCCATCGGGATTCGGGCGGAAGGCGTCGTTGTCGGAGCCCTCCAGAGGCGCGCCTCCGGCGGTGATGGTGGACAGGTCGCCCAGCGTCTTGTCGCCGATGTTCACGCCCACATGCAGGCTCGTCAGCGCGAAGTCGGGGGCCACCTCGGAAAGCGTGATGCGGTACGCCGTCATGAACAGCTCGTCTAAGGCGACCTCGTTGGCCTCCAGAGTATCGGTAGTGTCGTTGGGCTGCAGGACGCGCAGGCTCGTCGTGGTCACGGCGTCGTCGCCCTCGCCCTCGGTTTCGGTGTCGCGGGCCAGGTACACGAAGCTCGGCAGCTTCTCGAACTGGTAGACGCCGGTATCGGCGGCCGTCACGGAATCCGGGCGCGTGAAGGAGGAGCGCACGTCGGCCACGTCGCCGGCGTAGGCGTCGCCGGCCGCTGCGGCCTCGGCGGCCTTCTCGGCCGCGGTCTTCACGTGGATCCACGCACCGTCCTCGGTGGTGGCCGGCGTGCCGTCCGCCTCACGGGTCAGAACGTTGGCGTTGCCGGCGGCCGCGGTCTTCTCGTCCACGACGAAGTTGGTCGGATCGGCCTTGAAAGCCTCGATGAGCTCGGAGTCGGTCACCCAGAACCACTGGGTGATGGCCAGCGTGTGGCCCGCGAGCACTTCCTCGCCGGCGTTCAGGATGCCGTCGAAGTTGTGGTCGCGCCAGACCTTGCCGGAAACCGTGGTCCAGCCGTACTCGCCGAAGCCGGCGTGCATGCGCACCTCGTCGCGGCCGACCGACCAGTCGTAGTAGACGGTCTGGTCGACGGGCTTGCCCGCCGCGTCGCGCGGCGCCACCTCGGCGCTGGCGGCGGAACCGGCCAGCGGGTAGGCGTAGGCGGCCGCCTCGCCGTCGCCGGCGGCCTCGGGCAGCTCAGCCCGACGGGTCTCGTTCACATAGTACTGGGGCTGGGTGCCGCGGGCCGCGGCGCTGGCAGCGGCCGCGCGGGTGCCGGCCGCGGCGTTGCGGGTCTCATCCGCATCGCCCTCGGCCGGCTGGGCGGCCGCGCGCGAGGCCAGGATGATCTTGCCGTCGAGCGTGGCCTTCACCGTCTCGCCGGCGCCGTCGGTCACCTGCACGGTGAGCTCGTTGAAGCGCACCGGGTAGTTGCCGTCGGCGTAGTCGGCGAGGTTCTGCTCCTCGGAGCCGGAAGCGACAAGCGCGCTTATGGCCTTGGAGTTCAGCGTGTCGTCGGCCGCGTCGGTCTGCAGCAGCGTCGCCGGCAGGCCGGGAATGGCCTCGGCGTTGTCGGTGTCCACCGGACCGCCCAGCACCTCGATGGTGTAGCCGGCCAGGTACTCGGCCGCGGGTGCGTTAAGCGTGCTCTCCACGCCTTCGGTGCCCTCGATGCCGTTCTCGGGATCGGGCTCCACGGCTTCCACGCCGGGCACGCGGGCCTCGACGTAGCGGGCCGGCAGGCGGTCGAACAGGTAGTCGCCGGCCACCTTGATCTGCTGCTGGGTGGTGGTGCCGCCATCGCCGGTCACGGTTTCGAACTCGTCGTGGTCGGTCAGCAGGTAGACGCCCACGCCGTCCAGATAGGTGGCGTTCGGGATGATGGTGGTCAGCCCATCGGCATAGGCCGGGTCGTCCACGGTGTCGACCACCTGGACCTCCTCGGCGTCGGCGCCGTCGCCCACGGTCTCGGTCTTGTAGGTGACCTTGTTCTCGGCCACGGTGTAGCCGTCGTTGCCGAAGGCGGGGTTCAGCACCCACTGGCCGTCCTTGTAGTACCACTGCTTCAGGATGACGCGCTTGCCGGCGTAGCCCTGATCGGTGGTGGGGATGTCCGCCGCCGGATCGTCGGCACCGTCGCCCGCGCCCTCGAGCGGCTTGTCCGCCGTCTCGAGCTCGTTGGCCGTGGCGGCATGGTTGAGCGTGCCGTCGTAGTCGGCGTCGTGGAACACCCGTCCGGCGATCTTCTGCTGCACGGGCACGCGCAGGCCGGCGTCGTTGCCGGCGCGGTCGGCGCCGCGGGCCAAGTCGTAGGTGAGCACCGGATGGAACTCGGCGGTCTCGGCGCCCTCGACCTCCAGCGCCGTGCCGGCGGCGTTCAGCTCGGCCACCGCGTTGGTGGTGAGCACGGTTGCCGGCGCGGGCTCGCCGTAGCGGGCGTTGCTGCCGTAGCGGTCGGCGGCCGGCGTCTTCAGCTGGTAGTTGGTATTCGGGTTGTTCGGGTTCAGGGACTTGCGCTTGTTCACCGTCTGCGTGTCGGCGGTCTCCACGCTCAAAAGCACCGTGTACTCCATGGCGTCGGCCGCATCGGCGGTGCCGCTCATGAGGTAGCCGTCGGCATGAACCAGATCGGAATCGGCGAGCCATGCCTCGGAGGTCTGCACGTAGGTGTCGCCCTGCAGGTACTTGGCGGTGCCCCAGTAGCGGTTCCACCAGTCGGCGTCGGTCACGCGGACGCGGTAGCCGAACACGACGCGCTTCTTCGTCGCCCCCTCGGTGCCGTCGGCCACGACGTTGCCGTCCGCGTCGAAGGACAGCCACCCCTGGCTCTTCAGGTTGTCGAAGACGTAGGTGCCGTCCTCGGCCGAGATGGTGTTGTGGGTCGGCTCGGTCGGCTCGGTCTCCTCGTCGCCCTCGGCGAGGGCAGCCGTGCCGGAGGCGGCAACGCCCGCGGGCACCACGGCGCCGTAGGTGTCGTCGCCGGGAAGGCCAACCGTCGGATCGGCGGCGTAGGCCGCGTAGGCGTCCTCGGTCGCCCAGGTGGGATCGACCGTCCAGCCGCCGGCGACCACGGAGGTGTCCTCGGCGTCCAGCGACTCGGCCAGAGCGAAGGAGCGCTCCAGCGTCAGCTGGATGCCCGCCACCGGGTGGTCGGCCGTGGTGTCGTCCTCGCCCACCGCAAGCGTGCCGTTCATGCCGTCGTTGTCGGCGTCGTTGAACACCACGCCGGTGATCTTCTGGGTCGGCGGCTGAATCTCGCCGGCATCGCCGCCGGGCACTTCCTTGACCGGCTCGCCGGTGACGGGATCGGTGACCTCCACCAGCTCCTTGGTAACTTCGCCGGTGTCGGGATCTTTAACCTCGCGCAGCTCCTTCTTGGTCTTGTAGGTGAGCCAGTCGTAGGTGACGTAGCGGTCCTTCGCGACGAGCAGGTCGCCTTCGGGCACACCCGCACCGTCGATGGTCTTCTCCACCACATCGGAAACGGGAATGGTCACCTTGGAGGCCTGCAGGTCGATGGCCGTCGTGGTCTTGTCGATATTGCTGTACTTGGTGTTGCCCGCGCGCTCGGCCAGGATGATGTGGCCGGAGTGGGCGCGGGTGCCGTCGTGGGTGGCGCCGTCGAGCGTGACGACGGAATCCTGGGCCGTGACGGCGATGCCGTCGAGCACCGTCTCCACGTCGGAGTCGGCGTCGGAATCCAGCTTGGTCCCGGCCAGCGGGTCGCCCTCCACCTCCTGGGCCAGCGGCTTGTGGAAGCGCGTGAGCAGCCACGCCTCGTCGTCGGCCAAGGTGGTCTCGTCGGTGCTCGTGTAGTTCAGCTCGCCCACTTCCACGCGGTAGCTCGCCAGGTAGTGGGAGCCGTCCTCGGAGGTGTAGGCGGCCGGCAGGTTGTCGAAGGTGTAGACGCCCTTCGTGGACTCGTCGGTCATCTCCTGCTCGCCGATGACGTCCTTGGTCACCGGGTCGAGGACGTCCTCCATCCAGCGGCGCGTGTCGGCCGTCTTGGTGGCGATGATGCCCGTGGCGTTGCCGGCGTCGTCGAGCACGTTCCAGGCGCCCGCCGAGCGAGGCACCAGGGTGTCGTCGAACATCGGCTGGCCGTTGCCGTCGATGGCCTGCTCGCCGGTGGCCTCGTCCATGATGGGCTCGTGCTTCTTCTTGCTCGTCAGCTTGTCGGTGCCGAAGGCGAGGTTGCGCACCCAGAAGCCGGAGCCGTCGGAGGCGGGCTCGAAGGCCTCGGCCTCGATGGCGGCCGCGGGCACGCCGGCCGCGGCGGCCTTGGCGGCCAGCGCGCTCTTGTCGGCGGCATCGAGCTCGCCCTTGGCGGCGAGGGCGGCCAACTCGGCGTCCACGGTGAAGCGGAAGCTCTCGTCGGAGGCCTCGCCCTGGTCGGGCTCGACGATGCCGTCGCCCTCGTTGATGTTCAGGTTCGCCAGCGGCAGGTAGTACCACTGGGTGAGGTACATCACCTGATCGGGCAGGCCCGGCTCGCCGTCGTCCTGGATGCCGTTGTAGGCGCGCTCGCGGGCCGCGGCATCGCTTGTGTTCTCGTCGGTCTCGTAGAACGAGTCGTCCCACACCTTGCCGGTGATCGACGAGCGGGGCACGGGAAGCAGGCCCGCATCCCAGTTGTACAGACGGGCCGCGTCGCCCAAGTCGTAGATGGTGTGCGCCGCGCCGAAGTACATCTTGCCGGAGCCGTAGTCCTCCTCGGTCTCGTACTCCTCCTTCTCCTTCAGGTAGTTGCGGTAGTCGGCCTTGTACTTGGTGTACTCGTCGTTGAGCTTGTTGTACACCGAAAGCGCCGCGTTGTAGTCGGCCAGGGCCTTCTCGTAGTTGCTCTGCAGCTTGTCGTAGATCGCCTTGTAGCCGGGGAACTCGAAGGTGTACTCGCCCTTGCCCAGGTTCTCGGGCGCCACGTTCGGACGGGCCGTCGTGGTCTTGTTGCCGTTGTCGTCGGGGCGGTTCAGCTCAAAGTACTGCGAGTCGTCGCCGTTGTAGGCGGCCTCGTAGATGAGGAACGCCTGCTCCTCGGTGCCGCCCGTGATGATGATGCCTTCCTTGTTGTAGGGCTGGGTGTACACGTTGGTGGTCATGTTGTTCTGCGTGACGGCAACGAGCTCCTTGTTGATGTCGTAGTAGCAGAAGCCGAGCGTGGAGTACCACTTGCCCAGGAAGTTGTTCCAGTCGGTCGACCAGGCCTCGCGGGCCTTCTCGCGGGCGCGCTGGCGCTCGACCGAGGTCGGCTTGGTCTTGTCCGCCACCTTGATCTCGTCGTAGAACTTCTCCTCGGCGTACTTCGGGTTGCCGGTGTAGGGGTTCTTGACGTTGGTGTCGCTCTCGGGCTTGTTGGCGTCGAAGTTGTCGTTGATGCCGTCGAGGTTGGTGTCGTTCCACGTCGGCGGGCGCAGCTCGTCCGGCGTCGGCGGCACGGCGGGCTTGGGGTTGGCCTGCAGCACCTTGCGGCGGTCGGTCACGTCGGCCCACAGGCCGTCCAAGGCCGCCTCCACCGCGTCGGTGTCGGCATAGCGGTTCACGGCGACCCCGCCCAAGGAGATGAGCTGGGAGTACACGTCGGTGAGGTTGCCGTCGGCGTCGTGGCGCTGCTTGCCGTAGACCTTGTTGTCCGAGGACTCGATGAGGTTCGGCCAGCTGATGCCCGGGGTGGCCGGGTTCTCGTCGCCGCCCCAAACCGGGTTCAGGTTGGAGATGGTGCCGTAGATCACCAGGTTCACCGGGTCGCCCGTAAGCCCCGTCTTCAGGGGCTTGCCGCCCTGCGGGTAGGGGTTGTTGGAGTCGTCCGTCTTGATGTTCGGGTCGACCAGGTCGTCCTGGGAGCCGAAGCGCGTAAGGCCCGCGCCCGGCGTCTGGCCCACCACGGTGCCCGCGGCCGGGGCCGTAAGCAGCCCGGCGGCGGCGAAGTCCGTGGTGAAGGTGACGCGGCCGAGCGTGAGGCCCGCGCTCTCGATGGCGGCCTTGGCGGCCAGGTAGGTCATGCCGGTGTAATTGCCCACGGTGGAGGTGGGCGTGCGCTGGCTCACGACCTTGATGGCGCCGCTCTCGTCGGTCTCGCGGTTGACGAGCTGCGTGGCAGTAAGCATCGAGGACTGGTACAGCGGCAGCACCGGCACGAGCTTGTCCAGATCGCGTTTGACCTTGTAGCTGACGGTGTTCGTCTCGATGTCGCCTTCCTCGCCGCCGGAGATGATGGCGTGGTGCGCGATGGTCTTCACCGTGCGCAGGTAGTAGCTCGCCGTCACGGTCACCGACTCGCCGGGCAGCAGGGAGTACGGCCCGAAGGTGACGACCTTGTTGCCATCGCCGTCGGTGCCCTCGACTCCCGCGCCGCCGAGGCTGCTGGTGGAGCCGGTGGAGCGGACGGCATCGCCCTCGGGGAACGGATCGGTGATGGTGATCGTCTGGGGCTTGTCCGTCTCGTTGCGGTAGGTGGTCGTGAAGGTCACGTTCACCGGGGCCTCGACGTAGAGCTCCTCGAAGGGCAGAAGCTCGTCGGTCGGGTACGGGTCGTTGCTGTTGGGCATGGTCACGCCGGCCTGGTAGTGGCCCGTCACGGAGTGCATGCCGATGGTGGAGAGCACGATGTAGGCGTCCTCGAAGGAGCCGGGCTCCATCTGGCTGCCCTTCTCGTTCAGGTAGTAGGTGAGCGTGGAGACGCCCTCTTTGTTAGTACCGTCGATGTACTGGGTGCCGTCGAACAGCTCGTCGTCGCCCTCGGCGGCGGTGGCGTCCGGGTTGGCCACGGGACGGCCCTCAACCGGGACGTACATCTCCTTGTCGCCGTCCATCACCTTCACGTAGCGGGTGGCCTCGGTGTCGGCCGGAGCCGGCTCGTACACGCCGTCGGAAATCTTGACGTAGTACTCGGTCGTGTCCTCAAAGGCGCTCTCGGTGGAGTTCGCCTGGCGCAGCACGGTGGTGGACACGGGCTTGGTCATGGCGTCGGAATCCGAGTCGATGGACTGGCCCGCCGCCTGGCCGTCCTTGGTGAGGAAGGCGTTGCGCACGGTAACGGCGTAGTCCTCGTCGAGCGCGTTCAGGTCGTCCTGATCGATGCGCAGGCGGTAGCCGGCCAGACGCTTGGTCTTGTAGTCGTCGCCAATGCCGGTGCGCTTATCGCGCGGGTCGATGACGTAGGTGGACACGTCGCGGAACAGGTAGGTGCCCGCGGCGGCCGCATCGCCCGAGTAGGCCTCGCGCAGCGCCTCGCCCGGGTACAGCTGCCAAGCGTACTCTTCGGAGTCCTCCATGACCCACTCCATGATGGGGGTCTTGTTGCCGTCGGCGTCGAGGATCGGCTTGCCGAGCGCGTTCATCTTCCAGGCCGGATCGCCATTGGCGTCTGTGGCCTGCTGGTACTTCATCGTGGAGGTGACCGGCGCGTAGTACCAGGTCTCCATCTTCACGCGCACGCCGCCGTTCTCGGGGCCCTCGCCCACGCCGGGCTCGTCGTCCTGCTGGATGCCGTCGTAGTTGGAATCCTCCCAGACGTTGTTGCCCAGATAGCCCTTGGTGCCGTCGATGTAGCCCAGGGCCAGCTTGTCCTGGCGCGCGTAGCCCATCCACTTGTTGCCGGCATCGTGGTAGATGGCCTTGAACTTGACGGCGTCGGCGTTGTAGGTCTTGCCGTCCTGGTCGCTGTAGGTCTTGCCGTCGGCGGAGAGCGTGAGCTCGGCCGGGCTGCCGTCGGCCGCGTACAGCGGGTTGCCGCGGTTGTCCAGCCAGACGAGCGGCAGGTCGGCCACGAGCGGGTAGGTGCGGGCCGAGCCGGACACGTAGCGCAGGTCGTTGTCGGCCACGAGCACGTTGGTGCCGTCGTAGTAGAAGCCGTCGCGCTGGTAGGCCGTCGCATCGTTGGTCCAGGTGTTCAGCGTCGGCTTGATGAGGCGGTTGGCCACGGTCTCCGAGGTGCGGATGATGTAGGTCTTGCCCGCCTTCAGACGGAAGCGGAAGAAGCCGGTCTCGTCGGTGACCACCGAGGCGATGTTGCCGTCGGCATCGGTGGCGATGTTCTTGATGGAGCCGTCCTCGTACTCGTAGACGTTCACGCGGATGCCCTCGAGGCGCTTCTCGTCGACCTGGGTGGCGCCGGCCATCTGGGCCTCGGTGCCGCCCGTGCCCACGGAGATGGAGTCGAGCAGCGAGTTGATGTCCTTGTCGTCCTCCGGCGTGCCGTCGGCCAGGATGTCGTCGCGGTAGGTGACGCCCTCGAAGGTGACGCCCTGGGCGATACCCAGCTTCAGCGAGGTCATCTTCTGGTCGTAGGCCTGATGCACCGTATCCAGGGTGCCGTCGCCCACCTTGGCCTTGTCGTAGGCCACCGGCTGCACCTCGAAGGGAGCCGTGGTGACCACGAGCGCCGCATCCACGCCGTTGGCATGGTCGGCCTCGACGCGCTCGATGGTGAGATCCTTGTCGTTCTGCTGCACGTACAGGTTCGCGTCACCGATGGACTTCGTCGTCGGCGAGTAGTTGTAGTACTCCTCCGGGAAGGTGAAGCGCAGACGGTAGCGCATCTGCTCGAAGCCCGATGAGGCCTTCAGGTCGGAGAAGATGTAGTAGCCGGGGTTGCCGTAGTAGTCGGTCTGGGTGTAGCAGACGTACGGCGCACCGGAGTCGGCGTTGATGTAGTTGCCCCAGGCGTCGAAGTCCTCCTTGCCCGTGCGGGCGTCGCAGATGACCCAGCGGTCCTGGAAGCCGGTCTTGGCGTTGTTCACGAGCTTGACGACCTCGCCGTCGCGGTTGACGGGGTTGCCGTACTCGTTGAGGAGCTCGACCTTGACGTTGTTGATGCCGGGATCCTCCACCTCGGCGTCGTAGTCGAGATCCTTCAGGCGGGTGGCGCCGTTGGCGTACTTCGAGTTGTCGAAGGTGCGGCGAACCTGCTTGGTCATCGGGGTGCCGTCGCTCATCAGGCGCTCGCACTTCTCGTTGACCTTCAGCCCGTTCTGGTCGCGGTAGCCGCCCTTGCCGTCGGAAACCGCCTCGCCGGTGCCCATGAGGGGCACGGTGTCGTAGACGATCTGGCCGTTCTCGTCGGTCTGCACGCCGCGGATGAGCTTGCGGCCGTTGGCCGAGGTCTGGTAGGCGGAGCTGCCGTCGGCGCCGGTCTTCACGTCGTCTTCGGGCGTGCCGGACCAGTCCGGATCGAGCCAGACGTAGTCGCCCAAGTATCCGCGCTCGTCGGGCGCGTCGATGAAGGCGCCCGCGCGCACGTCCTCGCGGAAGTACACGCCAGAGGCGTCGCCGGTCTCGGTCTGGTTCACGCGGGAGATGAAGGTATTCCACTGCAGCGTGGAGCGCAGCAGGTTCGCCTTGTTCAGGGCCTGCTCGCGGTTCTCCACGACCACGCTGGTATCCGTGGGCGTGATGAGGTCGATCTTCGGGTCGCCGGTCTTGGTGCCGAGGAACTTCGGCAGGTTCAAAGGCGCCGTCAGGTCGTACACCAGGCGCATGTAGCCCTTGTTGGGCACGTACATCTTCGCCTCGGGCTGGGCCCAGATGGCGCGCAGGCCCCGGGTGAGCTCGTCGGCCTCCTCGGGGTAGGCCGCCAGATAGTCCTTCAGCTCGGAGAGCTTGATGAGCTTGTAGGACGCCTTCATCTCGTCGGCGGTCTTGGTCATCTTGTAGGTGCCGTCGACGGTCTCGTACTTGCCCAGGCGCACGTCCTCGAAGGTCTGGAAGCGGTCGTCCTCCTCCTTGGTGAAGTCCTGGAGCTGGTCGAGGGTGAAGCGGTTGTTGTTCAGATCGTCCTGAGAGGGATAGGTCGGGCCGTAGATGATCTGCTCGCCATGGCCGAACAGCCACAGGAGGTCCTTCTCATCGGCCAGCTCGATGGCGCCGGTGGCGGCGTTGCGCTGGTAGGGGCCGACCCAGATGGTGACGTCGCGGCCGTCGACGAGCGTGCTGCCGTCGGCCGGGGAGTCGGTGTCGTAGGCGCTGAACTGCTTCACCTTGATGGAATCGAGGTCCTTCAGCCAGCCCGCCCACTGGGAGTCGCGCGAGCGGGAGGCCCGGTTGTCGTGGTTCATGATGTCGGTGTCGTCCTCGAAGGGAAGCACGTCGTAGAGCACGTTGTTGGAGTAGCGCGACGCGTTGGAGGTCGACGAGCGCGTCTCCGGGTTCACGGTGGAGGCATAGTAGCTGTAGCTCGTGCCCTCGGGGACGGCGGCCGGCCCGTTGGTGTCGGAGGCGGCCAGGTTCTCCAGCTGGCTCGTGGTGGTCTTGGTGGCGGACACGTTGGCGTCGCCGGTGAACTCGAGCGCCTTCAGCTGCATCATGACCATGGACTGGCTCGTCTGGCCGTCCAGGTTCACGTCGCGGGTGTCGGAAACCAGACCGCGCGTCGAACCGTCGTTGTCGGAGGTGGCCGGCGTGTAGGGCTTGAAGTTGCCCGGCTTGTAGCCGTAGGCCGACGTCGTCAGCAGGTCCTCGGAAAGCATGTCCGAGGCCTCCTTCTCGATGGGCATGATGAGCTCGATGACGATGCCCTCGCCCGGAGCCAGGATGCCGCGGTCGGTCTCGCCGGCCGTGGTGGCGCCGGTGAAGCGCCAGTTGAGCATCTTGCGGTTGTAGTTCGCGCCCGAATCAACGCCGGCGGCCTTGTCCTCGATGCGGAACGAGGAGGTCTCGCGCGGGGTCAGCGAGGGCTGGGTGAGCTGCGGCGTGGAAGACGTCTTGTTGTAGAGCACCGTCTGCGGCTGCAGGTAGTCGTTCATATCGGCCACGTAATAGGTCCACAGCGGCTGCTCGGCATCGATGTTGCTATGGGGCTTGTTGCCCACCTTCACCGACTTGTAGTTCCAGTCGAAGTACTTGTACTGGCTCTTGTAGACGCTGTGCGAGCCGATGCCGTTCTCCAGATCCTCGGGCATGAACAGGTCATCGTAGTCGACGTAGTGCAGCTTGGCATCGTTCATGTCCACGGCCGAGCCGAAGCCCTCCACGTAGGGCAGGACCTCGGAGATCTGCGGGTTGGCGCAGTAGTCCTGATCGTAGCCCTTGAAGTTCAGGGCGGCCATCTGGTCGTCGGAGAGGTTCGTCAGGATGATGCGGTAGCGCATCATGCGCGAGGAGCCCTTGTCGATGGTGCTCGCGCCGGTGGCCCACTGGTAGCCCGAGGTGCCGTTGCCGGCGAAGTAGCCCTGAATGAGCTCGAGCGAGAGCACCGGGGACTCGGGCGTGCGGATGAAGCCGGCGCGGCTGCGCTCGCCCTCGATGTACTTCGTGTCGTCGTAGCGCGGCGTGGCGGAGACGAAGTGGTTCACGTGCACGTCGGGATCGGCCTCGTAGATCGACCCTCCGTCCTCGGGCGGGTTCTGGGAGCCCTGGCCGATGGACGGCGTGTTCACGAGCGACGTGGCGAAGTTCACGATGGGCGTGGCGTTCGTCATGGATGTGGGCATCTTGGCCGTGGTGTCCGGGTAGCGGTTGCCCGCGGAATCGAGGATCATCACCTGGCCCGAGGCGTTCTTGCGATAGCCCCAGCCCACGTTCAGGCGCAGCGGGTCGAACTCGTCGGCCTCCTGCTTGCCGGCCACCTCGATCGTGTTCCCGTTGGTGTCCTTCAAGTTACCGGTGTCGTCGGGCACCGCGTCGGTATCCAGGCGGAAGCCGTGGGGCACGGCCACCTTGGTCGACAGCGTGTCGTCGTTCACGTCGGCCACGGTGGTGCCGTTAACCTCGCGCACGGGCACGGCCTTCACGACCCAGCGGATCTGGCGCACCTGGTAGCCCTCGTAGGCACCGGTCAGGAAGCCGTCGTCGATGACCTCGTTCTTCTTGTCGGAGATGGCGTATCCGCTCTTCTCGCCGATCTGGATCCACGTCTGCTCGTCGGCCGTGTTGTAGTCGGCCGATCCGCCGAAGACCTCGTCGATGTCGTCCTCGCCGAACCAGTAGTCGCGGTCGGCGTCGGTGCCGGGCAGGGCGAAGTTCTCGTGGTCGATGTAGGACGCACCGTTCTGCTCGTTGTAGGCGTTGATCGGGTCGGTGCGGTCGGCGGAGACCACGCGGGCGAACATGAACAAGCGCAGCTGCTTCTCCACCTTGGCCGCGTCGTTGGACGCCTCGCGCGTGACGGTGACGCCGGGCACGGTGGCGCCGGTGGAAGCGTAGACGACGTTGCCCGAGGCGTCCAGCTTCACTTCGCGGGTGTTCGCCACGGTCTCGCCGTTCGCGCCCGTCTCGGGCACCACGGCCGTGGCCTTGCCGTCGGCATCGAAGTTGATGGTCTGGCCGGCCAGCGTGTAGGTGGCGTCGTACTCGGCGCCGGGCACCTCCCAGATGCCGGTGGACACCTTCTGGAAGGCGGACTGGATGCGGCCCACGGCGTAGTTGGTCGATTCGAAGGGCGCGTTGTTCACCGTCATGGCGTTGCCCTGCGGGTCGGCCGCGGCGGTGGCCCAGAAGGGCACCTGCCAATCGACCACGAAGGTGTTCACCGCGCCGCCGGTGTTGACGGCCTGGGTGACGTAGAAGTTGTTGGAGCCCTTCAGCTGCACGTCCTGGCCGGTGTAGACCTTCATGTCGGAGTTGTAGATGAGGCTGCGCAGTTCCTTGGTGTCGGTGCGCACGGAAGCCGACGGCTTGCGGATGTGGAACCAGCCGGAGGTGGCGGTCACGTACAGGTCGTCGACGTCCTTGTCGCGGTCGTAGTTGGTGTTCGAATACGGGTTGTCCTCGGCCTTCTTGCCGGCGCGGAAGAAGCGGTTGACCGACTGGCCGTGGAAGGAGGTGCCGATGAGGGTCTTGGCGGCCTCCTTGAGCTTCGGCTTGTTGGCCGTGGTGCCCTCATTGACGCTACCGCCCGCGCCCAGCTCCACGTCGTCGCCGTTCTCGTCCTTGCCGAGGTTGCCGGTGTCGGTGTCGGTCAGGTCGTCGCCGTCGTAGATGTGGTCCCACGCGGCATCGTCCGGGTTGTCGGAGAGCCAGTTGAGCTTCGTCTCGTGGGCTGTGGCGTAGACGTTGGACGCCTCGCCCTCCCAGGCGTAGATGGCCGCCAGCTGGTCTTTCACCGACTTCAGCACGCCGTCGGTGTACAGGCCCTCGTCGAGCGCCGTCTCGGTGTCGCCCAGGTTGTCCAGACGGGTCTTCACCTTCAGGGTCATGGAGTCGTTGTAGCCCAGATAGCCGTCGCAGTGGGCGCCGGCGTAGTAGGCGTTCAGCATCGTGTCGAACTCGGCGAACTCGCGGTCGGTGGCGTCGTCGGGGGCGGCGATCTCGAACACGACCACCTCGCCCTCGTGGTTTTGGCTCTTCACCGTGGTGTACTCGCCCACGCCCTGCATATCGGTGCGGGTGCCGGAGAGCACATCATTGATGAGGCCGCGGTAGTCCACGGTGTCGGAGGCCTGGTCGGTGTCCGGCTTGCCGTAGTGGGCGTTGCTCTGGCCGCCGCGATTCGCCAGCGTGCCGCTCGTCGCGTAGGTGTTGTCGTTGTAGTTGGGCTGATAGGTTACCTTCACCGTCCAGTCGCGGTCGAGCATCTGCTGGGGCGTCAGGCGCTCGATCTTGAAGACGCTCTCGCCGGCGGCCTTGTCGGCCGTGGCCTTGGGCACCGGGTTGCCCTCGGCGTCGGTGACAACCTTGCCGGTCGCATCGGTCTCGAAAAGCTTGTTGTCCTTCTTGTCCACGACGTACTCGCCGGCGGCGATGTCGGCAGTGGTGGCGTTGCGGTCCTTGTAGAGGCGCTCCACGTAGAAGGCGTAGTCGTCGCTGCCCTTCTTGTAGCCGTACGTATCGTCCTCGCCGATCCACTTGTAGAGGTTCGGGTACTGCTTGGCGATCTTCAGATCGTCGGTGAGCATCCTGTCGTCGAAGAAGGTGACCTCGCGGGGCAGGTGCAGGGCGAAGACGAGCTTGGCATGCTTCAAATTGCCCTGGGCCTCGACGATGTCGGTGTACTCGGACGGATCCAGGGCATCGGCGTTGTTCAGCACGGTGGCCGCGAACCACGGATGCTCGTTGTACTGCCAGGCGTCCTTCTCCTCGCTGGGGAGGAACAGCGTGTCGTGCTCGATCCAGCTGTTGTCCATGCCGAACTTCTCCAGCATCTCCGGATCGTACTGAATGTCGTTGTAGAGGTAGTACTCGTCGTTCTGGCTCGTCCAGGCGAGCGTGCGGCCGTCGACGCGGTGGCCGGTGAACGTGTAGGGCACCGGCTCCCACTTCGTGCGATCCATCGCCACCGGCTCGCCGCCCTCGGGCAGCTTGTTGCCGGACTCATCGACGAGGTCGCCCTCCTTGTCGGTCTCGTACAGAAGCACGTTGTTGTAGGCGGCAATCGTCCAGTCGGCGGCGTTCAGGGTGCTGCCGTTCTTGTTTCCGTCGCCGTCCACGTCATAGATGATCATGTTTCCGGACGCGTCCAGCCGCACGGGCAGCTCGCGCACCTCGCCCGTGGTGTTGTTCACGAGCAGCGTCAAGGTGTCGGCCGTGGCCGAGAGCTCGGTGTCGTCGTAGACGTACTGCACCTCGCGCGTCGTGCCGTTAGTGCGGTTCTTCACGGTCATGAGGCCGTTGGCGCCAGTCTTCCACGGCACGGCCGGGTCGGCCAGACCGATCTTGAACTCGACGTTTCGGGTGATGACGAAGCGCACGTCGGAGACGGTCTGGTGGCGCCAGAACAGGTAGTCGTCGTAGGCGTCGGGCACCGTGGGCTCGGGCTCGTCCTTCACGCGGGTAAGCTCGACGGGCACGTACACCTCGCCGATGCCCTCGATGGACACCGTGGTGTAGAGCTGGTCGGCCTCGGCCTCCAGATAGTCGCCGAGCTTGTCGGTGCCGCGCACCTTCTTGCTCAGCATGACCTTCTTGGTCTGGATGGCGCCGTCGATGAGCATCGAGACGCTCTGGGCACCCACGAAGTCGTCATCGACCACGTTCAGCGTGTAGAAGTCCTCGCCCTCGCCGTTGAAGCGGCCCAGATCGGCCGCGACTGCGTCGGCGGCGGGCTGCTTGACCGGCATCTCGTAGCGGTAGAAGGTCTCCTTCACCGGCTTGTTGTTCTCGTCCAGAATGGTCTGGCCGTTGCCGTCCTTCTTTTCCACCTCGAACGAGACGAGCTCCAGGTAGGTGCTGCCGCGCTGGACGAGGCGTCCCAGACCCTCCACCGAGTAGGTGTACTTCGTGCGCGGGTCCACATTGCGCTTGGCGATGACGGACTTCGCGTAGACGGGGTTGTTCTCGGCGTCGACGCCGGTCTGCTTGTAGAGCACCTTGGCCGAGGCGCCGACGTACTGGTCGAGGTTCACGCTGGAGATGGTCACCGGCACCCAGCTCACCTGGGTGATGAACTCGGGCACCTCGGGCGTCTCCTCGCCGCCGTCGCCCTTGCCGTCGTCGCCGCCGGTCGAACCGGAGCCGGAGCCCTCGCCGCCGGAGCCGGAGCCGGAGCCGTCGCCGCCGGAGCCCGTGCCCTCGCCGTCGCCCTTGTCGTCGCCGCCGGTCGTGGGCGGGATGTAGTCGGGGTTGGGCACCTGGGTCTCGACGCGCTCGAAGAAGTTGAGATCCTTGGCGAGCTCGTACTCGTTCAGGTGGTTGTTCTCGTCCACGTCGTCTTCCACGGTGTAGTAGTAGTCGTCGAAGAAGCCCTGCTCGGTCGCCTTCAGCTTCGCGCGGACGAAGATGGCCTTGCCGTTCACGTCCTGCTTCACGTAGATGTCCTCGGCGGAATCCGACGCGTAGTGGGCGAGCTGCGTGGCCGAAGTGATGGTCACCTTCTCGAAGCGCTTGGCCGTGTCGTTGTAGCGATAGAACACCGCGCCCATGGCGCTCTGGTCGGGAATGGCCGCAAGGGTGTAGTCGAAGTAGCTGAAGGGATCTTCCTCCTCCACCGTCACCGGCTTGCGCTTCTTCACGGTGATCTCGGCGAAGGCGGCGCCGTCGCCCACGTACAGCTTGCGGTGGTCGGTGATGGCCATCTGCAGCGCCGTGGTGGTGCGGTCGAGCGGCGTGTACACCTCTTCGCGGATGTAGCGCTGCTCCTCGGCCGTCAGGTCGGAAACCTGGCTCTCCTCCACATACTTGATGCCCAGAGGTGCGGTCGCATCGGGGCGCTGCACGTAACGGGTCTCCAGGGTGCCCACGGGCGCCGGGTAGTACTCGTAGTCCATGGTGTAGAAGGTCACGCCGGAGGCGGACTCGCCCGTGGCCTCGTTGGAGGTGTCGGGGGCGAGCGGGTTGTAGGTCACCTTGCGGGTGCGCTTGTAGTTCTCGGTGAGCACGTGGGTGCCACCGGCGTCCACGTCCCCTGCGTACAGCTTCGCCTCGGTGACGTCCACTTCCCCGGTCAAAAGCGACAGATCGAAGGTCTTCACGAGCGACCAGTTCACCGCGCCGTCCTTGTAGCTCTTCAGGGTCACGGTGATCTGGTTGCCGTTCACGACGCGCTTGGCGTAGTTCTGCATGACGCCGGCGGCGTTCTTCTCCACCATCTCGGTGACGATGTGGGTCTCGGAGTACTTGGTCTCGGTCACCTTGATGAGCTCGTTGCCGTTGGTGTCGCTCATGATGCGGTCGGTTACCAGGTTGCCGTTGATCATACGGCTCATGGGCGCGGAGATGACCGAGCCGTCGGTGTGCACGACCGACCCCTCGCCGGCGCCGGCGCCCGTGGCCTCGGTGCCCGGCTTGAAGTCGGCGGCCGTCTTGTCGGAGTAGTCCTTGCCCGAATCGGACGGACGGTTGAGCGGGTTGGCCTCCACCTCGTAGGACACGTTGAGCGTCGGCACCTTGGTGCGCAGCTTCACGGTGGAGTACACGCCGGCGTCGCGGTGGGTGGCCGCCACGCCCGTGGCGCGGTTCACGAACTTCTCGTCGTGGGTGGGCGCGCTATCGGCGAACGCGGCGCGCGCGTCATCGGCGAGCAGGGCCTCCCCTACCGCACCGGTGCCGTTGTCGCGATGGCCGTTCAGGGCGTTCGTCGTCGCCGTTGACAGGCCGTAGGCGTTGGCCGCGAAGGTGTAGTCGCCCACGGTGAGGCCCTTGCCCTGTACGGGCTGGGGAGTAAGATCGTTGCCCTCGTAGTCCTTCTTCAGGGTGTCCGCGCCCACCAGCGGCAGCGACGCCAGGCTGACGCCGCCCATGGCGTTGGGGATGCGGCTCGTGCCGGTGGCCTCAACATAATGGCCGTTGAAGCCGATGAGGTAGTTATGGGGCACCTTCTCGGCAACAGCAACACCCGTGGTGGAGTCGCCGGTACGGATGTACTTGGCCGGGATGAAGCCCTCGGTGTGCGGGGTCACCGTGAACAAGTGCCCGCAGTCGCATCCGGCAGTGTAGGTGTAGTACGTGCTCTGGGTGGCATCGAGGCGCTTGTCGGCGTTATACCAGCCCGTGGCCAGATTCCAGCTGGTAAGCGTGTTGCCCGTGATGGACGTCCAGTTGCTGTGGTTGGCGCGGTAGGTGAGCCATGAGAGCTTCTTGTCACGCGTGAGCTGCGCCTCGGCGCCCACCGTGAAGGGGTTCTGAGTGCTGGCGTTCACGACCGAGATGCTGGAAGTGCCGTTGGATTGATCGATGCGGCCCTGGTTGGTGGCGCCGTAGACGGTCACGTCCTCGTCGGTGAGGTACTTGTAGCCGTCCACCTTCGAGGTGACGTAGGCGCGGATGTTCTCGTAGCTCTTGGTCATGGCCTTCGGATCGAGGCCCATCTTGGGCTCGTCGTAGGTGAGCACGTTGAACTTGAAGGTGTCCAAGCCGCCGTTGACGATCTGGGTCACCAGGTCGTTCGGGTCGTTGTAGCCGTCGGCCACAGGTTCGAAGCGCAGGACGTAGCGGTACTCCTGGGCGCCGGTGTCGGTGGTGACGGCCTCGAAGGAGTAGGTCGCGTCCCAGTTGGCTTCCTTGTAGGCCGCGGACATGTTGTCGTTGACGGAGTTCAGCTGGGTGTAGCCGGTCGCGTCGTCGTAGGTGTAGGCCACGTACCCGTCGCCGTCGGTATCGGGCACCGTGGGCGCCGCGTCGGCGGTGACGAACAGCTGGCCGGCGAACGTGGCAGCCTTATCCATGGGCACGGGCTCGTACTTGGCGGCCACGGCCTCGGCGGTCATTTTATAGAGCGTGTCGGTGCCGGCCTTCGCAGCGGCCACAGCACTCGCGCGGTCGGCGGCGGGCACCTCCTCGTACTTGGTGGCGTCGCTTGCCATCGGGCGGTAGAGCTTCGCCGTCGCGTCGTCGAGCAGCGCATCGTCCTTATCGATGGCGGCAAAGGTGGCGTCGATGGCGTCGAAGTACTGGTAGAAGTAATGGGTGGCGTTGCCGAGGTTCTCATAGTTGTCGGCATCGGCGCCCACCACGTAGGACATGTCCCAGTCCTCGGTGTTCACGTGCCAGTTGACCGTGTCGTCCTTGCCGTTCTTGCCGTCGATGGCGTAGGGCTGGCCGGTCTTCTTGGAGTAGAGGGCCACGCCGTAGGGCAGCACGACGGTCACCACGGGCAGCGTGAGGGAGCCCTTGCTCCCGCCGTCCACCGCGTAGTTGTTGCGCGGCTGGGAGTCGTAGGTCTCCGTGGAGGTGTAGTAGTAGCGGCCCACGTTCCTCTGCCAGATGTAGGGCTGCTCGGCGAGCCAGTAGCGGTTCTCCACATGCACGTTCACCTGGCGGCGATCCGCCTCGGTGTCCACGTAGTAGGTGTCGTTGTCGGCCGCCACGGCGTCGGACGTCTCCCCCACCTCGGGCACGAACTCGGACACGGTGTTCCACACGCGCACGAAGGGCTTACGCATGACGGCATGGGTGCCCGTCTGGGCGTACAGGGTCACGCCGCCCTTCAAGGCGTCGTTGTAGTTCACCTGGTCGGTGTCGGTCACTTTCAGACCCAGGTTCTTGAAGGCCTTCTGGTCTTCGCTCGCGGCGGCGACTTCCTCGGTCACGACCGAGTTGTTCATCACCGTGTAGCCATTGATGGCCGGGAAGTTCGGGGAGCCGTAGAACTCGCCGTAAAGGGGCGCGTGCACGCCGAGGCGGCCGGGCGAGATGAGCGTCCAGCTAAAGTCCATGCCGTAGGGCTGGACGTTCTGGCGGCGGCTGCGCAGGGCGCCGTTGCCCTCGTAGACGTCCACGTCGTAAATCTGGTAGTAGGCGCTCGCGTTGAAGGGTTTCTTCTCCGCGGTGGCCGGCGCGGCCTCGGCGGTCTTCTTGTAGAAGGCGAGCGTCGTGTCGGCGCGCTCGGCGTCGGTGGCCAGGCGGTAGGCGCCGTCCTCTTCCACGTACACATCGCCGGTCTCGGCGGTCACGTCGGCCACGGGCTCGTAGGTGTCGTCGGTGGCGGCGGTGCCGGGAACGACGGTGTCGAGGGCCCGGTCGATGTTGGCCTCATCGTCCCACGGGGCGGTGAGCAGGCGGTCGTACCAGGCCTCGTCCTCGTTGTTGCCGAAGATGTGGCTGGCCACGTTCACGCGCATCTTGTAGCCGCCGGCCGTGTAGCACTCAGCCAGGGAGACCGGCGCCGGATCGGTGGCGGCGGCTGCGGCCGACGCGCGGCCGAACCACTTGCCGAGATCCTGCTTCACGGTGATCTTCAGCACCCAGGGCTGGCTCGACTGGGTGTAGGCGGCGCCGCGCATCTTGGCGGCATCGGCCACGATGCGGCTGCCGTCCATCTTGTCGCCGGAGGTGTAGCCGGTCCCCTCCGCCTTAACAGCGGTGTAGGTGGCCGCCTCGGGATGGGCGGACAGATCGCTGGCCGCCGTCATGACGTTGCCTTCGCGGTAGACGGCCGGATCCTGCTTGGCGCTGGCGGCGTCGTAGCCGTGGTAGTCGCCGTAGGGCGTCTGGACGATCTCGATATCGATGAGATCGGCGGGGATGGCCTCGTAGGTCTCGTCCACGTAGGGCGCGCCGTCGTTGGCCGCCTTGCCCGTGTTCACGGTGGTGCCGTAGACGTCCTCGGCGCGGCCGCCCTTGCTCACGCCGTTGACGGACTTCAAAAGCTCGGCCGTTACCTTCACGGTGCCGTCCTCGTTCAGAATCGGCTCCACGCCGCGCGGCATGATGTAGGTGAACTCGACGCCATCGAGGTTGCGGTCGCCGTAGTTGTAGGCGGTCAGCTGGCTCACGTAGTTCTGGCCGAGCTCCAGGGCGTCCTCGTACTGACCGAACTCGATCTCGGGATCGTCGTTCAGCTGGTGGTTGGTGAGGTTGTTCTGACGGTTGTCGTACACATCCTTGGAGGGGTCGCGGAAGTTCACGTCCGCGCCGCCGGGCACGAGCGTGTTGCGCACGGCCGAGCCCGAAGAGCTCGTGGACACGAGCGCATCTTTGCTGTAGCGGCGGGCGGCCTGATAGTCGTCGTTCGCGTTGGCCGCGCCGTACTCGTCGTCGAAGGAGCTCACCATCTCGGAGGTGGTGGCCAGCCACGCCTTCTGCATGTGCAGGCGCGTCTGCGACCACACGAGCGGGGTGGCGGACACCTCAGCGGCGCTGTCCTGGGCCACCGACACCGTGGTCCCCTGAGTCGCGGCCTTGGTCGCCGTCGTGGCGGCCAAAGCGTCGGCGATGCGGCTGGAAAGCTCGAAGGTGAACGTGTCGCGCGCGTAGTTGCCCGTGGTGGTGCGGCCGCCGGAGGAGAGCGACCACTGGTTCTGGGTCACGAGCGAGAACTGCGTGGGCAGACCCGCCTTAGCCGCGGCCACCGTGGACGTGGTCGGCGTGCCGGTGGTGAGGTAGCTCACCTTCTGGCGGTAGTTCGCGGTGATGACGTCGGCGTCCACGTACTGTCCGTTCGATCCAGAAGAGCCGTAGTCGTTTGAGGCCGTCCAGCTCATCGTGTTCGTGGCGCTCTCGTGAATGTAACCGCCCGAGGAGCGCAGCACATTGGAGGCAGTGCCGGGAACGAACGTGTAGGCATGGTTGAACATGTCGCAGGTATCCACGTGCTTGGGCTTGTCGGTGGTGAACGCCGACTCGTGCAGCAGCGAGTCCATATCCATCATCACGTTCTCGGTGCACACGCGGTTGGTGCCCCAGATGGGGTTCGAGAGCCCGAAGGCGGGGTTGCCCACGCCGGGGTTCGTGAAGAAGTTGCCCGCCGCGCAGCCGGAATGCCCGCAATGCAGGTGGTAGCTGGAGAAGTAGTACTCGCCCAGACGCGGCAGGTAGGCCGGCTTGGCGCCCGTGGTGTTGGGCGTGCCGTCGGCATTGGTGGCCGTGGTGGTGGAGTCATCCAGGTTCTTGTACACCTGAGGCAGGTTCTCCTCGGCCGCGCGCACCGGGAAGGCGATGGACAGGATGTCGCCCACTTCCATCACCGAGGAGGTGTAGTCGGGACGGTCCACCGGGCGCAGGCTCGTGTCGTAGGTGCTTAAGCGAGAGCCCGTATTCAGTTCGTTCTCGGGAACGAAACGGCTCTCGCCGGGATCGTAGATGGGTCCGTTGTTCTCGCTATCCTTATACTGGTCGTCCACGACCAGCTCGATCTTGAACAGGCCGAAGGTGGTCTCGTTGGAGACGTTGGCACCGCGCGGGTCGATGTCGTTGTAGGCCTTGCCCCAGGTGTAGACGCCACTTCCGCCGTTCACGCAGGGGTTGTTGATGCCGCCGTTGGTGCAGATGCCCAGCTCGCGGGAGACGTAGTTCATCGATCCGCCGTAGTCGGGCGTCTTCTTCTCGGTGCCGACGAGCGTGACCTTCACCTTCAGGCCGCGGGTGCGCTGGGCCGTCACCGCATCGCCGTAGCGGTTGGTCCAGTTGATGTACTTCAGGGTGCCGTTCGCATCGCGGGTGTTCAGCACGCCCTCGAGGTAGGCCGTATCAATCTTGGAGCCGATCTTGTCCGCCACCTCGCCGGTGCCGAGGGCGGAGTTGTAGCCGGCCGCCTGACGCAGGTAGTCCAACGGGATGCGCTCGAAGAACACCGGGTTGTACAGCTCGCCCTCGCCGGTGTTGCCCTCGTTGGTGCCATCGATGACGAGGTTGTTCACGATCTCGCGGGTCTCATCGTCGCCGGAAACCTCGGGGGTGGAACCGGTCGTGTTCGTAAGCGTCAGGTTGGAGATCTTGCCACAGTCCTGGCCGCGGTTGACCGAGCCGTCCTTGCGGTAGTTGAACGAGAGGGTGTAGGTGCCCGGATCGAGGGTCAGCACGTAGTGACCGCCCGTAGGGCCGCCCATGAGGCGATCAACGGTGTTCATGCGGGTGCCGTCATCGCGGTTGCAGTACCAGTACAACCAGTCGTAGCCCGACTCGGACTCGACCCACCAATCCCAAGACACGTCGGTGCGGTTGTAAAGCGTGAACGTGACGTTCATCGTGGAGGTGGTGCCGTGGCGCCCCTGGTTGCCCGATGTGTAGGTCTTCGAGGCCTCATCGTAGCTCCAATTGGAACTGAAGCTGTTGGGAACCGGGGCCATCTTGGTGTTGTAGATGGTGTCGCGGTACCAGAAGGTCTCGCCAGCCACGTACCCGGTCTTCTGGGGCGCGTTCTCGTTGTAGGCGCCGGTGGCCTCGGCCTCGGTCTGGAAGACCTGGTTCTGGAACTGGGCGTTGGGGTTCTTGCGGTAGACGCGGATGGCGCCGGTCCGGTTCCACTCGTTCTGGAGCGTCTGCCACGTGCCGTGCTGCACGTTCTGGGAGGCGGCGTCGCCGAACTGATCGCCCTGGATGACGTCGTCAGTATAGAGCGGGCCGTTGAAGTCCAGCGCCGTGGACTCGTTGTGGTAGTGGTTGTAGGCCACGTCCACCGAGCAGGTGCCGTCGAAGTAGTTGGCGATGTCCTTGTAGGCCTCGCCCATGGTGCGGGTGTCGGTGAAGCGCACGACGCCGTCGAGCACCACGTCGTCCAGATGGAAGGCGGAAAGCCCGTTGGCGGTGGCGGGCACGTCGAAGTAGGTCCAGCGCATGGCTGTGGCCTCGCGGAACAGGTTGATGTCGTACACGCCGCGGTTCTCGACCACGGTGTCGCCCTGAGTGAGGCCGCTGAACTTGTTCGCGGTGCCGAGCACCATATGGGTGCGGCCGGCCATGAAGGTGGTCAGCGCCTTCGTGTCCTGGTCCTCGGCGAACCAGGCGCCCAGCACGCGACGGGACACCGTGGGCATGGCCTCATCGTCGTCCGGATCCGGCGCGATAGTCGTGTCCTCATAGGCCACGTCAACCCCCTCGGGGTAGGCGTCGATGGCGCGCTGCAGGCGCGTGGCGTCATCGGAACCCTCCTCGTTGGCGTAGGGCAGCGGCACGTAGTACTCCACGCGCACGTTCTTGCGTCCCTTGGCGGCCGCAGGACCCTTCTCCATGGTAGCCGTCTCGCCCTCGCCCACGGTCTTCATGAGCGTCGGGTCGCCGTCGGTGGTGGTAACACCGCTCGTATTGTTGGCCGGCATATCGGCCGGGTAGTCGATGTTGTGGCCGTACACCTCGAAGATGCGGTTGCCCGTGGGCGCCTGGGCGGCGGTGTTGAACTTGTCGGTGAAGTTCACCGTCACGCGGATGTCGTTCGTGTGGAACGTGGTGTTGTACAGGCCGGCCACCGTGAGGCGCAGCGGGTTGCCGTCCTGGTTGGCCGTGGTGTTGCGCGTGGTGGAGCGCTTCACGTAGTTGGCGTTGATGGTGACGTCGTTCTTGTGGTTGTCGCCCACGCGGGTCACGCGGCGGGAGTTGTCGGTCTTGGTCTCGCCGGAGGCCGCCCAGTTGTAGCGGTCGTTCAGGATGGAGGTCACCTGGCCGAAGCGGTCGCGGTTGGCGCCCGTGGCCGTCATGAGGTTGACGGCATGACCAGTAGCGTCGGTCGTCGCCGTGAAGGACTTGTCGCTCACCACGGCGTGGACGCCGGATCCCTTGCCGTCGCCGGAGTCGCTGTGGTTGTAGAAGCGCACCTTCGATTCGATGGAGCCGCCGTACTGCAGACGGTTGTCCAGGTTGGCGATCGTCTTCACCGGATGGCTGTAGTCCACCGTGTCGAGCGCCTCGTCGTCCATGGACTTGTAGACGCGGTCGCCGTTGGAGTCGGACTGCTCCACCCTGTACTGGGCATAGCCGTGGCGCGGGGCGGCCGTCACGGTGTAGACCGCCTGCACCTGATCGGCCGAGTAGCTCGGACGGTCGGCGTCGTTCGTGAAGGCGTCGTTGTTCTTCTCGTTGTAGGCCTCGGCATCCGCTTCCAGCTCGTCGGTCATCTGGGTGATGACGCGGATGTAGACGCCCTCGCCGCGCAGGGCCTGCTGGGTCTTAGAGCCCACGGAGAACACGAGCGCGCGGTTCGAGGCATTGTACTCGCCGGCGGCCGCATCGACGAGCGCCGTCTCGGCGCCCTCGGCGGCCGTGACCGTGGCGGCCGTATCGTGGGCGATCTTGGTGAGGTCGGTGGAGGCCGGCGCCATGCGCATGGTGACGTTGTCCAGCGTGGTGACGGTGCCGCCCTCGCCGGTGACCGTCTTCGGGTCGCCGAGGAGCGTGGCCGTCACGCGGGCGGCCTTGGCATCGTCGTCGTAGAACGCGACGTCGGTCGTCTTCGGCGGCTCGCTCGTGTTCACGCGCGGCGCATTGGCCGGATGCGCCTCGGTGACGCCGATGCGCTCGTTGGCGCCCACGGTGTTCAGCTGCACCTTGTTCGCGGAAAGCCCGGTTTCGGCGGGGATGCGGTCGGTGACCACCTCCCAGCCGACGATGCGCTGGCCGCGGCCCACGGTGAAGCGGGCGTCCATGTGCTGCAAGGGCAGCACCGACTGCAAATTAGCGCCCAGATACAGCGTGTACTCCAGGTAGTCGCCGGCGTACAGCGCGCCGTCGGGCACATCGTTGGCGGTGTTGGTGGGCTCGTAGCTGAAGATGTTGGTCATCGAGCGGTCGTCGGCGTCGTAGGCGAAGACGGTGTCCTTGCTCACGGCCGTGGCACCGTTGGTGCCGTAACCGATAGCCGCGTCAATCTTGCGGCCGCGGACGTAGGAGACGTCCATGGTGCCCAGCTTGTGGGACACGCGGTAGGCGGCCTCGTCGTCGACGAGTGCGGCCAGGCCCTCGGTGTTGGGATCCTTCGCCTTCAGATCGACGGTCAGCTTGTGGCGAGAATCGGTGCCCGCGTAGGCGCTCGCCTGCTTGCCGAAGGTGGGCGTGGAGTCGTAGTCGAAGTTGCCGGCGTTGGTCTTGGCGGCATCGTCGACGCCCTCACCGGTGAGCACGTTGTCGTGGGTGAGCGTGTTGGTGGCGGCGCGAGCCGAGGCGAACAGCTCCACAGGACGATCGACGTAGATGCCGTCGTACTTGAAGGCGTAGTTCACCATGGTGTTCGACTGCGCAGAGGTCGCCTGGGTGGTGCCCACGTTGTTCTGGCTCTGGCGGGTGAGCCACTGGCCGGCGTCGAGCGACGTGTTCGCGAAACGACGGTTGGCGTTGGGGGCCTCGAAGGTGATCTCCAGCTCGGTGAACAGGGCCTTCGCGTAGGTCTGATCCATCTTCGCGTCGCCCGCGAAACCGGCGATGGTGTTGGTCGCGGAGACACCGTTATAAGTGCTATAAGATATAATGTTTTTGCCATCGGCATTCCCCGCGGAAGCCGCATCGGCGCCTTCGCCGGACTCGTCGTCGGCGCTCGACGCCACATAGGCGCGGAAGAAGCTCTCGAAGTCGATGACGTAGTCGCCGTCGGCGTCGAAGGTCGGATTGCCGTTCTCGTCGTAGACGATGCGCGCGGTGCCGGAGGGTCCGGAAGCGGCCTCGCCCTCGTCGATCTTCCACGGACCGCTCACGCGGCCGGCGGCCTTAAGCTCGTCGAAAGTGACGTTGACTTCCTTCTCGGCGCCGTCGGCATCCACGTACTTGAAGCGGAAGTTCGTGGCGTTGAACCAACCGCCGTCGCACTCGACGCAGGAGCAGTCCTTATTCTCCTGGCCGCCGCAAGCGGTTGCCTCGATGTAGGCGTTGTCGTCCTTAGTGTACACGTCGCCCGTAATGGTGAGGTAGATCTGGCGTGCGTCGGTGACCGACGAGCACTCGCGGGTGTCGGTGACCTTGTCGCCCTCGGTCTTCAGCTCGCCGGTGATCGTTTGGACGCTGCCGGGCTTGGTGACGATCTTGTTGTCGCCATCGAGCGCGCGGGGACCGGTGTACTTGATGTACTCGTCGCCGATCTTCACAAAGGGCGTGTACTGGTAGCTGATGCACGTGCCGGTGACGTGGTCGTCGCAATGCACGTGATCGGTCTTGGCGTTCTCGCCGTTGCGCACAAGGTAGGCCGGCACGTAGACGTTCTGCAGGCGGAAGGCCTTCTTGTTCGTCGCGAGGTTCTCGTCGAAGGTGCTCTTCAGGCTGATGCGCGTCAGGTGCGCGGCGCGGTTGTTGTTGACGTCGTTGCCCACCGTGCCGTCGAACTGGTTCTGGAAGCGCACCTCGAAGGTGGCCTTGGTAGGCGTCAGGTTGTCGCTCGTATCATCGATCTGCTGCTTGCCGTCGACCCAGGAAAGGGTGCGCTTATCGCCGTAGTCGTAGATGCGCTTGGTATCGGTGTTCCAACGGATGACATTGGCCGTGGTGGTATTTCCCCAGTAATCCGTGTAGCGCGTGACATCGTAGGTGCCGTTGTTGGCCCAAGCGCCCTGGGGCGTGATGTTCTCGTAGCCCGCGTTGTAGCCGTAGGACGTGGTGCGCGTGACCACCTGATCCTGGGCGCGATCCTTGATGACCCCATGGGCCGAGGAGTTGTTCTCGTAGTAGTTCTCGGCGTTGTCCGTCAGCGCGCCGTTGTTCTCGGTCTGGATGCCGGCGGCATAGCCGTAGCGCACCTTGTAGCCCACCATCCAGGCGGTGTCGAAAGCCGAGTTGCGCGGCACCCAGCGGTAGCCGCTGCCCGGATAGCCGAACTGGCGCTCGTAGCTGTTCACGATGGACCAGTTGTTGTAGGAGTACAGCTGCTTCTCCGCGCTGGTGAGGAAGGTCGTCGGCGCGTAGTAGCGGTTGTAGTCCACATGAGCCGTGGAGATGGCGTTGTCGATGTAGTTCTGGAAACGGGTCTCCTGGGCCGTGGTGCCAGCGGCGTAGAGCTTGTTGTTCTGGCCCTTGTAGATGTAGGGGCGTCCCAGCACCTCGTAGTCGGAGGTCGTCTGCCCGCTGCCGCGGTCGCCGTCGTAGGCGCGCGCCGTCTCGGCCGTGGCGTCGGCATCGCCGCCGTAGGGGCCGAGATCCAGCGTATAGCTCGTCACGAACTCGCCGTCGGGCAGGTTGATGGTGAGCGGCTGGTGGTCGGGGAAGTCGCCGGTCTTGGTGATCTTGGAGGCGACCACCTTGCCCGCGGCGTCCTTCGGCTTCTTCTCGTAGCTGTACTCCGGAGCGCTCGACCAGTTGATGGCGCCCATGAAGTCGGGCGTGTAGTCGCTCGGGCGCTTGAAGTAGATGAGCGCGTCGCCGTCCTTGTTCAGACCCTTGGTGAACAGGTAGGTGAGACCGGGGGACGCCGGCTCGTCCACTTCCTCGTGCTTGCCGGCATTAGCCCCGGTGATGGGATTCAAGTCCTCATCGATCATGGTCTCGGTGCCGTCGGCGTTCACGAGGTACATGTTGTACTCACGGATGCGAATGGTGCGGTTCACCGTATGGGTGACCTTCTGTCCGTCGGAGGTGGTGAACTCGTAGGTGCTCCCCGCCCGCTTGCGCCAGCCGTTGTCGGTGGAGGCCAAAGATTCGGCCTGGGTCTTCGGCGGCGTGTAGGAGCCGTCGGTCACCTTGTCCCACGCCGTGGTGCGCAGGGTGATGAACACCTTGTCGAAGTTGTCAGCGCGCTCGGCGCGGGCGTAGTTGGTCACCGGGTTCAAATGCGCCCACACGTTCGACGCCGTCATGGAGGCGATGGAGCTGTCGGCCGTGGCCGTGCCGTTCTTGGAGGTGCGGAAGAACTTCAGGCCCATGCCGAGGTAGCCGTAGTACTCCAGATCCTGATCGGGATAGATGGTCGGCAGCGAGTCGTTGATGCGGATGTTGTCGGCCGCCGAGATATTGGTGCCCCAGGGCTTATAGTCGTGGTCGCCGTAGTTGGTATCGTTGCCGCCCGGTTCCCAGCGGTACAGCGACATGAAGTAGCCCTCGTCGTCCGCGAAGATGCGCTGGTCGGAATGGTTGTCCGACACGTTGGTGTTACCGGCCCAACCAAGGGAGCCCGCATCGCGGTTCACGGACTTCTGCACGAAGTTGCGGCTCTCGTAGGCGATCATGCGCGAGGACGTGCGCAAATGGCGCATCTTGCCCTCGTCGAACTGGTAGAAGTGGTAGTGGTGGTGGTAGCAGCCGTGGTAGGAGCACCAGCCGTCGTGGCAGCACTGGCCGGAGCGGTGGAAGTTCTTGTAGGACCAGGAGCCGCGACCGTACTCGTCGTAGTAGAAGTTCAGCGACTCGGCGCCCGTGGCCCCCATGTTGCTGAAGGTGGTGGCGATGTCGCGGTAGATGTTGCGCGCGTTGCCCCGCCAGCTCGCGTTGTTGGCGCGGGAGGTCAGCGTCTCGCTCGTGGCACCGTCGTGCTCGTTGCCGTTGTACACGGCGCGCTGGTTCGGCGAGTCGTAGCGCTGGGCCGCGGCGTGCACGTACTTCTCACCGGAGTACTCGCCGCCGATGGTCATGTTCATCGTGGTGGTGGAGGTCACCGTGTTGGCCGCCGTGGCGGACGTGGCCTGATCGGTGCGGATGAAGCGACCGGTCACCTCGAAGGACATGTTCTTGGACCACTCGGCCGAGCTTGCGCCGAGGCTGTCGGCGAACCACTGGCCGTAGTCGGGCACCTTCGGGTAGCCGGCCGAGTCCAGCGTGCCCTGGTTGATGGTCACGTCGTAGACGATCTGGGTCACGCGGAAGGTGGGCACGCCGTCGGCGTAGTCGTTGAAGGTGTCGCGGTAGGCGTAGGCATCCTCTTTGCCATAGCTCGGCACATGCTTGGCGTAGGCCGCCTTCGGGTTCGCGGCCAGATCGACCGGGTTGCCACTGGCGTCCACCACCTTCATGAGGTTCAGGCGGAAGAAGTAGTTGCCCTGGTTGTCCAGCTGCACGGAGGTGGCCACGCCGCCGTTGTTGCTCCGGTTGAGCGAGTCGTAGTACTGCGCGCGGATGGTGTTGCCGTCGATGACCATCTGCTGGCCGTCGCTGAACTTGACGGTCACCTTGTCCAGGTAGGACAGGGCCTGCTGCTTGATCTTGACGTAGTAGGCGTCGAAGCCCTCGCCGGAGATATCCTGCACCATCTCCAGATGGGCGCCGGTGTTGTAGGTGTAGGAGCCCACGGTGTTGAAGCGCGGGTTGCCGTTGGCCCAGTCGTAGCAGAAGTGGTTGCCGTAGTAGTTGGATCCGCTGTGGTAGTGGTACTGGTCGTCGATGTTGCCCGCCACGTCGCGGTAGGTGCCGTCGTCGACGAAGCCGGAGCCGTACACCCAGCGGGAGTTCTTGTCGTAGTAGGACCAGTTGCTGTAGCAGCCCTGGCAGCGGGTGGGATAGAAGTTCGAGTTGCCCTGCTCCATGAAGAAGGTGGTCTCGGGCGCCACCGAGCTTACGCCCGCGCGGGCCGGGTTCGGGTCGTAGCCCGAATGCCAGTTCGGGTGGTAGGTGATGTTGCCCAGGTTCGTCTGGGGCGTCGTGTCCACCTGGCGGAAGTCCACGAGGAAGGAGCCCTGGGACTTGTAGCCGATGGCCAAGTCACCCGAGGTCTCGTCCACCGACGAGCCCCAGCACCCGGAGTGCCCGTAGTGGTGGCCGTCGTTGGAGCCGGTGGAGTAGTTCGTGAAGCGGGTCGTCTGGGCGTCGCCCGTCAGGTACTTCGCGTTGTCGATCTTCTTGGGCTGGCCGTACCACGTGGGGTAGGTGCCGTTGATGAGCTTCGCGTCGCTCACACCGCTCGCCGGGTCGAGCACCGACCAGCTGGGGCCGAGCTTCTGGCGGGTGATGGACACCGGCGTCGAGGAATCCCCCGACGTCTCCGGGCCCGAGGACACGGTGAGGCGCACGCGCTTGATGTCCAGGGGCACATCGTCGCCCGTGACGATTTCCTCGACTTTCTCGCCGTTCACCTCGGTCTCCCGCACGAGGCCCACGCAGATCACGTGGTTGTAGGTCACCGACTCGCTCGGCTGCATGTCGACGCCCTCGTCCACCGTGTAGCCGGCGGCGGTGAGTAGCGCGCGCACCTCGTCGACTTCCTTGTTCACGCAGCTGTCGAACAGCTGGGCGCGCTGGTACTGCTCGGTGGGGCCGTCGGAGACGTAGATCTTCACCGGCACGAACGTCGCGGGCTCGGCGACCGTCTCGTCTCCGCCCTCGGCGCCCTCGCCCCCCTCGGCGCCCTCGCCCTCGTCAGGCTCGGTGACCGTCAGGGGCACGGCCGGGCCGTCCCACTCACCCTTGCGCTCGACGCGGATGACAAGACCGGCCTCGATGTCGTTGTTGCGCTCGTGGATGATGTCGACCTCTTCGTCCTCCAGGCCGAAACCGGCGGCGGCAAGCTTCAGCTTGGCCGCGTCCAGGGTCATCATGCGGTAGTCCTGGGCCAGCTCGGCGGCCTCGATCTTGGAGGGATGCAGGCCGTCGGAAACGGTGAGCTGCACCGTGGCGGGATGCTCCACGGCGTCCTTCGGCTTCACCGACCACAGAAGGTCGGGATCGGTGGGAACCTCGACGCGCTCCTCGCCCTCCGCGTACACGTAGTTCGGGTCGTACTGCGGACGGGCGTAGACGCCCTCTACCGCCGGTTCCGTCCAGGCATCCTTCACGATCGCCAGATCGATGATGCTGCCCGCGGGCACCGCATCGTCGTAAGCGTGGATCGACTCGGCGACCTCGAAGCCGTCGGTGGCGAGCTTGGCGCGCGCCTCGGCCTCGGTCAGATAGGTCGTGGTCGTGGTCTCGCCCTCGGTGGAGGTGACGGGGCGGTAGTCCTTGAACCGATCGGCGCCCTTGGAAACGGTGACCTTCACCGTGCCGTAGCCGTCGGTGGCATTGCCGCCCTCATCGGTGCCCGGCTTGGGCTTGCCGTCTTCCAGCACCGGCTCGGTCAAGCGCTCGATGGCGATGACCTTGTCCTTCTCCACGGTCTCGCTAAAGACGTACTCCGTTTCGGCGATGTGGTAGAACAGCTCGCGCAGCGCGGGCTCGAGGCCCAGGAAGTCGGAGCCCACCAGCTCGGCCACCTGGTCCACGACCACTTCCTGGCCGCTGGACACCGTCACGCGCACCTGGGCGCGCACGCCGTCGGCCGCCTCCTTGACGACCTCGCAGCTGATGACGAAGCCCTTCGGAACGCCGGCCACCAACTTGTAGAGCTGTTTGCCGGAGGAGAGGGCCGCGTCCTTGTCGGCCACCTCTTCGTAGATCGTCTTGCCGTTGGCGTCCACCTCCGGCTCGCCGGCCTCGTTGGTCTTCTCAAGGTACAGCGTGATCTTGCTCGTGTCGTCGGAGCTGTCGATGGGCACGTAGGTGTCGTTGGAAGCGGCGAAGCGAATGTCGATGTCGTAGTCGGCATCGCGCAGGCGCCACTTGGCCGTGGCCTTCTCGTCGGCCGTGGCGGAGGAGAACACCGCGCCGCCGACGTAGTAGCGCACCTCGGTGGTCGCCTCCTCGCCCTCGGCCTGGCGCTCGTACACATAGGCGGTCACGTAGCCCTCATGGGCCGGAACGACCGCGCCGTTCTCGTCTTTCGTCTCGGGGATGTCGGTGTAAACGTAGAGCTGCGTGGGAGCGTCCACTCCCCCGCCGGTGCCGTTCTGCACGAGCAGCTCGCTGCCGGCGGCCACTTCCACGTAACCGTCGCTCTCGAGCGCCTCGTCGAAGCGGTAGAAGGTGACGCCGGCGCAATCGAGGGGCGTCGCATCCACGTCCATGGTCTCGGTGCGGTAGCCGAAGCCCTCCCCGACGGCGACGATGGTCACCTTGGCCGTCTTGCCGTCGGCGGACTTGATGTACACCTCGGGCGCGGCGGGCGCCTCCTCGCCCTCGACGGGCTCGGGCGCGACGTAGCTGCCCAAATCCCCCTCGGCGATGGCCACGTAGCCGTCGCTCACGAGGCTCTCGTCGAAGCGGTAGAACGTGGTGCCCTCGGTCAGCGGGTCCTCGTCGATCTCGAAACGGGTGCCCACGACCTGCTCGGCCAGAGGCTTGTTGGCGTTGTCGTCGTTCTTGTCCTCCACGGCCTCGCCGGAATCCACGTCGGCGTAGGCGGAGCGCGCCACGGCGTCGTAGTACATCTTCGACACGAAGATGAGCGAGCGGTCGATGCGGCTCGTGATGTAGTTGTCCGCCGTGGCATTCAGCGGCTTGTCGTTGTTGCCGGCGTTGGTGCCCGTGAACGTGGGCAGGTCGAGCGGCAGCTCGCGGAAGCAGTCTAAATGATTATATGTCTGTACGTTTATAGTGCGCTGGGTCTCGAAGTTGCTGTCGGTGTAGCCGCGCATCTGGACGGACTGCTTGTCGATGGAGCCGGCGGAGCCGTCCACGCTCTTGGCCATGTCCTCGGCCATGTCCTTCCAGGAGTACAGCTGGAACAGCGTGGGCACCTCGATGCCCAAGTCGTGCAGCTGCTGCTCGGTCATGTAGAAGTTGCCGGCATGCACGCCGCCCTGCAGCGGGATGCGCACGCGGCCGTCATCGGTCACGGTGAAGCCGTGGGCCTGAAGCTCGGCCTTGGAAACGGCGGCGAAGTCCGCCGTGGTGCGGCCGCGGGCCTGCAGCACCTTGCCGTTGGTCTGCACGCCGGTGGTGTACTCCAGCTCGAAGCCGGCGAGGCGCTTGACCGTCGTGGTGACGGCGTCGTCGCCCTCGCCCGTCGTGACGGGCACATCGACGTAGTACGGCCACAGCACGACCTTCTTCGTCGCCCACTTGGGGTCGGACGAGAGCTTGCGCAGATCGCTTGTCTGCTTCGGGTCGTAGCCGAAGATGCGGATCTTGCCGATCTTCTCGTCGGGGAAGCAGCGCAGGTAGTTGTTGGAGATGGAGTAGTCGATGGGATGGAAGCCCGTGTACTCGCCCACGTACCCGTTGCCGGAGCCCTCGCCGGTGACGGCGGCCTTGGTGGCGCGCACGCTTTCGAACTGGATGGGGAACGTGATGTTCACGTCGGTGTCGTCCAGCTTCGAGACGGCGGCCTCGTTCTTCAGGTTCACCCAGTAGTTGAACGTCTTGGCGTAGGGCACCGTCACCTCGGTGCGGTTGCCGTCGGAGGCGTAGCTCGTGGAATCGGAGACCGTGGCCCCGGTGTAGTTGTTCACGTCGCCGTAGCGCACGTAGGAGTGGGCCTCCAGGTACGGGCGCGCCACAGAAAGCGCGGCGCACTTGCGCACGGTGTCGTAGCGGAACTTCTTCGAGGACTGCTGGACCTCATCCGCCGTGCTGTCGTTGATGGCGGAGTTGTCCTGCCAGTCGGCCGTGCGGGTGCCGCGGGTGTCCAGCTTGCCCTTCTGCTTCAGGAACAGGCGGGCGTGCAGGGTCTGGTTGTGCGGGTAGTACCAGTTGTAGACGGCGGTGCTGCTGGACCAGTAGGAGAAGGTGCGGTAACCGTTCACGCAGGGGGTGAGGGTCTTGTCCGTGCCGTTGACGAACAGCCCAGACGTCGACCAGCTGTTGCCGAAGGAGGCGGTGTTGCCCACAGCGTTGTACCAGTCGGCCTTGCCCGTGGCGGTGACCGTGAGCTCGCCGGCGGCGTCAGCGGCATCGGCCTTGCTGTTGTTCGCGCTCGTCCCCGGCACGAGGGAGTCGCCGCGCCAACCGGTGTAGTTGTTGGCGTCGCCGTCGGTATCCCACGCGTAGTCGCCCGCGCGCCACGAGGGCTCGAGCGAGTCGTACTCGAAGTCGACCTGGTACAGGTAGCAGTCGTCGATGGTGTACTTCGTCGTGTTCTTATAAATGGTGCCGGTGAAGTTCGCCGTCGTATAGGCCGTGTTGGTGCCGGCAATGGTGGGCACCGTGGTCTCGGCGTTGTAGCCGTTGGCCGGCGAGTTGGCCGGCGTCGTGCCGTTCTGCGTTTTCACCAGGCCCACGAAGGACACCGTCTGGGGGGCGCCGGAACCCGAGGGAATCTTGTTCAGGGTCACGTCCCCCGCCGCGTTCCACAGATCGTGGAAGTTCAGGGTCGTCTTCGCGCCGGCGGCGCCCCAGATGGAGGAGTCGGCCGGCACCTTGATGATGCACTTCTCGCCGTTGGGCTGATAGAAGGTGAAGTTCACCGAGGACAGGGCGCCCATGGTCTTCAGCGCCGTGCCCACTTCCAACGTCTTCGTCTTGAAGCCGCGCACCACGCCGCGGTAGCCGTAGAAGTTGTTGGTGTCCAGATCGGCGGTGTTCCCGTTGTTGGCCTCGGCATAGCCGGGCTCCAGCATGCTCTTCGCCTTCATGGAAACGCTCTCGATGCGCATGGAGAGCGTCGCCTTATCGGAGCGGGCGCGGCTGGCGTTGCGCAGGGTGAAGACGTAGCCGGTGTTGTCGGCCTTGTTGGCCACGGTCACGGTGGCGGAGTTGCCCGAACCCAGCGTGCCGTTGGTGGACGAGTTGGTGTAGCCGCCGGTCACGTACTCCGGTGTCGTGGACGAAACCGCGCCGCCGGGACGGGAGTCGCCGCCCTTGAACGCCGTGGCCTCGGAGGCGCCGGCGTACTGGTCGATGTAGAGCGTCTTGGTGGAAGAGCGGTCGATGTTGCCGTAGAAGCTCGACAGCGGGAAGTAGTACATCGTCGAGGACATACGGTGGTTGTAGTTGTTGTTGATCTCCGCGCCCGTGGCGGTGGACGGCGTGCCGTGGGTGCGCACGTCGCCATAGATGCGGGCCACGAGCGAGGTGTTCTTGCCCTGCTTGGTGGCGGCGTCCAGGCCGTCGTCGGGGTAGGTCTCGTACAGCTCGGCGGACATGGTGGCGTACACAAGGCGGATGTTGCCGATGGCCTTGTAGTCGAAGTTACCGTCGGCATCCTGGCGCAGAGTCACGTTGCCGCCGTCGGCCAAGAGCTTCTCCAGGCCCGCTTTCGTCAGATCGAGCGAGAGCGTCGCCTCGTCCACGGAGTAGTCGGCGCGGTTCGTGAAGTCGATGTCGCCCGCGGCGTTACGCACGAGCCTATCGATGGTAGCCGAATCCAGGGTCACCGTGGCCACCGGGTGCTTGCGGGCGGTTTCCACGCCGCTCGCGTTCACCGTGACCACATCTCCGGTGGTGCCGTCCACGGAGGTGGTGGAGGTCACCTGGCCGGCGGTGTTCTTGGTGTAGGTCTCCTGGGTGTGGGGGACCGCCGTCTCGCAGTCGTAGAGCCACAGCGTCGCGATGTTGCCGGCGCGGTTGTACCAGGAGGTGTCCGTCTCGGTGGTGTCGGCCGGCAGCTTCGTGCGGCGGTTGTCGCCGTTCTTGTAGCGGAAGTAGCCGTCAATCTGCAGCGTGTCGGCGATGAAGCCGCGGGCCTCGCTGATGAGGCCGTTGGCATCGTACTTGCTCACGCCGTTGCCGTCCACGGAGGTCTTCATGTAGGAGACGCCGTTGATGGCCAGATCCAGGTAGCTGTTCTCGGCGGTGGACTTGCTCTTGTTGGTGAGGATGTACTCGTACCAGGCGTCCTCTTGCGGGTTGTCGTCGCTGAACACCGAGGTGCCGTGCACCTGGCCGCTCGTCAGCGGCTTGCCCTCGTTGAACTGGGCGTAGCTGCCCTCGCCCCAGCGATAGGGCACGTTGGTGATGGTCTGGGGCAGCGTCTCGTGGATGACCTTGTTGGCGCTCTTCGGACGGTGCGTCGCCGCATCCACCTCGTAGTTGTCCTCGTTCGTCTTGCCGCCGGTCCAGTTGAAGTAGGTCTGCAGCTCCGGCTCAGCGGTGAGCGGCATCATCTTCGCGTAGTCGCCGTCGATGGTGCGCGTGGACGTGTTGCGGTTCCACGACTCGGTCTTGTACTCAGTGGAGAACTCGGCGTTCAGGGCCATGGTGGTGGAGCGGGTGGGCACGCCGAAGACCTCGACCATAGCGCAGTTGCTCTGGGTCGGGTCGGTCTGGGTCACCTGAGAGGCGAAGTGCGGCAGATGCAGCACGAGGCGCACGACGTACAAGTCGTCGGCGCAGCCCACGTCGGTCTTGGAGTCGTGGCCGACGCCGTTCTTATGCTGGCAGCTGTCGGAGTGCACGTACCAAGCGGCCTCGGGGATGGAGACGACCCACTTGCCGGCGTCGTCTGTGGTCACATAGTCGGCCAGGTTGATGGCGTGATACTTGGCATTGCCGGCGGCGTCGGTGTACACCTTCTCGCCGGTCTCCTCGTCGGCCGGGGTCGTGTCGGCCGCGCCGCCCATCTCGTGGATGGGCTTGGCGGGCACGTCGGCCACGGTGATGGTCTCGTTGGCGTAGGTGCCGTTGCCCTGGACGCGGCGCACGGTCTCGGTGCGCGAGAAGGTGGTGTCGTCGGCGCCGATGGCGTACACGTCCAGCGTGTAGCCCGCAAGCGCCGCCTTCACCTCGTCCTCGGTCAGCACGCTGGCATCCTGGGCCGTCGGATGAATGTAGCTCCCCTTCTGCTCGAAGCCGAAGCGCGTTGCATCCAGGCCGTAGCCGCCGGCCTTCTTCGCCACGGCGTCGGAGAGGACGGCATTCATGGCGTTGGCGTTCAGGTAGACGGTGTTCACCTCGAAGCCGCGCCACTGGCCGTCGACCAGCTCGCCGTAGATGGCGGCCTTCTCGCTCATGGCGCCCGTGGAGGCGTTGGCGAGCTTGCCGCCGTCGTAGTTGTAGGAGCCGTCTACATAGGTGCCCGTAGAGCCGCGGTCGTTGCCCTCCATGGTGCGGTCGCCGTAGTAGCCGCCGATGGTGATGCGGGCCGAATCCATGGAGTAGCTCGTGCTGTTGGTGAGCGGGAAGCGCCAGCCGGAGTTCATGGTGCCCATGAGGGTCTCCATGGTGCCGTGGTTGTCCGAAGCCTTGCTCGTCACGTTGCCGGCGGCATCCTTGTTGAAACTGTAGTTCTTGTCGTCCACCGACTGGCCCGGCTCATCGGCGTACAGGAAGGTGACGGCGCCGATCTTCGGCTTCACCGGATCGACCTGCGACACGAGCATGGCGGCGTCGGTGCGGTCCATGCCGTTGGAGCGCGCCTGGGCGGAACCGTTCAGGTACTTGTAGGCGAGCGCGTTGTTCCCGTTCTTATCGACGGTCTTGGCCTGATTGATGGATTTGCCGTTGATATAGCCGGTCCAGTCGCCGTAGGTGTCGGAGGTATGGTCCCACGTGCCGGCATGGACGGCGTTCGTCAGATGGTTGTTGCCGTCGGTCAGGTTCGTGTCGTAGCAGGTATTGAACGTGGAGGAAAGGGTGATGTTGCGCTGCGAGGCATCGGTGCGGCCGAGCACGTCGATCGTCGCGTCGTTCGCTTCCTTCACGGACTTGTTGAAATGGTACATGTCCATGCGGAACACGGAGAAGTAGCCGTCGGCCCACACCGTGGAGGGAATGACGAGATTGCCCTCGGCAGTGTAGGTGGCACCGGCGGCAAGCAGCTGCTCTAAGGTGAACACGTAGGTGACCTTGGGCTGGCCGCCCTCCATCACGGTCGTGACGGTGGCACCGGTCGCGGAATCGGTGACGGTGCCCTCTACGAACGCGCTCGGGTCGGGGGCGCTGCCATCGCCCTCCCCGTCGCCGGAGCCGTCGCCGTCCTCGCCGCTCCCCTCTTCGCCGGAGCCGTCGCCCTCGCCCGGAGTTCCCGGGGTCGGCACGGGCACGACGGTATTGCCCTTCTTGGTGGAGGGGTAGCAGGTGATGCGGATGGTCTTGATGGCATTGCCCTTGACCTTGGCGGCGTCGAGCCCGTTGCCGGTCATGGCGTCCTGATGCCAGGTGGCGTTGTCCCACGTGGCCGGATCCCACGTGACCGCGTCGATGAGGCCCGCCGAGAGGCTGATGTATTTCGCGTCGAAGGCGCGGAAGTTGTTCTCGTAGTCGCCGGCCTCATTCGCCGGCACCGCATCGGCAGGCATCGCCCCCACCTGGATGTAGCTGTCGAACATCTCGTAGTCGCGGTCGTAGACGTTGGCGTCCTTGTTCCACTGGCTGTTGCCGTAGTTGTTGGAGGTCGCCGTCGTGGGGTTGGCGTAGTTGGTATAGGTGAAGCGCCAGCCCGCGCCGTAGTAGCGCAGCCACGCCGTGGTAGTGTCGTTCAAGGGAGCGGCCGCGCCGAGCGGCGAGGCGTTGTCCACAAAGTAGGACTTCGCGGCCACCTTCTGGCTGGAGGCGGGCATGTGCGCGAACAGGTCGCCGTAGTCGGTGGTGCGGGTCAGCTCGGAGTACATGTTCGTGTCATAGGTGGCCTTGCCGTCGTAACCGCCGTAGCTGCCGTTGTGATATCCGTTATGGGTGCCGTTGTCGCTGCCCTTGAACAGGTTGTTCCAGTTCTTGAAGCCGTAGGTGGTCTTGAACTCGGTGGACAGGCGCACCTGGTCGTAGTACCAGTCCCAGAACTGGGTGACGGAGCTGCCGTCGCCCTGCTCCCAGCCGTGGTTCACGCACCAGGTGTCATACAGCTCGCGCTTGGCGTTGGCGTCCGGCGAGTCGATGGTGTAGCCGAAGAAGTCCACGTAGGCCTCGTCGCCGGTGATGGTCTTCCAATTTTTCAGCGCCGGATCCTTCGACTGCTCGCGGGTGAGGTCGTTCTGGTACCAGTCGTACTCGATGACCATGCCGGCCAAGTCGCCGCCGGTCCACATGGTGGAATCGAGCAGCACGTCGCCGTCTTCCACGACCATGCCGGCCGCCGCGGCGTCCTCGTAGACGATGTTGCCGTCGGCATCGGTCACGGGGATGAACTTCCCGTTCGCGTCGGTCTTGTAGCTGCCGTCCTCGTTCTTCTCGTAGGTGGGCACGATGTGCTTGCCCTCCTCGAACCAGGCGCGCACCTGCTCGCCGGTGTAAACCGTGGAGTACACCGGGGAGGCGTTGGCAGTGTTGCGGGAATCGGTCACGGAGTTGTCCGTGGCGATGTAGGAGCCGCCGGCCACGGCTTCGGCCCGGGCGTCCTTCGCGTACCAGTTGAGCGTGATGGACTTGATGCCGTTCACGTTATTCGTCACCGTGCCGTCGGCCGCCGTCTCATCGTGCAGGCCGGCCGCGTACATCTCCTGGGAAAGGGACAGGCGCGTCGTGCGGAAGCCCGCGTTCTCCAGAAGGCCGCGATGGCTCGGATCGGCGATGGGGATGATGTTGCCGAGCGTGATCTGGGCGCCGTGGGTCATGGCGTAGCGCGACTTGTTGGAGAACAGGGCGCGGTAGCCCACGGCCTCGTCGCGCCAGTAGGCCCGAGGCTCGGTGCCGAAGGTGTAGGAGCTCGTCACGTAGTGGTTGCCGTTGGAGTAGCCGTAATGGCCCGAGGAAGAGTCGGCCCGCGGCGTCTCGTACTTCTTGAGATCGCCGAAGGCCTTGTTGTAGGTGTCAGCGTCCTTGTAGGAGTACATGGCCGTCACCGGACGCACCGGCGGCAGCGCGATGTTCAGGTAGCTGTAGGCCGTGGTGGTGTACGGCGCCAGACCGCCCATGCCGCGGCTGTAGGCGGGCTTGTTCACAGCGATGGCGTCCTTGGAAAGCGTCGGCGTCTGGTAGTCGCCGTAGGGGCTCACCCACAGGCCGTTCTGGTAGTTGCCGCCCAAGGGGCGCCAGTAGGTGTACTGGCCCAGATAGTTGCTGTAGGTGTTGTAGGCGCCGATGGAGTAGTTGTAAGCGCTTGCGTTGCTCGCCAAAGGCGCGCTGCAGGCGCTGTAGGCGTAGTTCTTGAACAGAGTGTTGGCCTGCCAGTACGGATCGAAGTTGTTGTTCATGCACAGCGTGGTGTAGCTCGTGCTGCTCGTGCTATTGGTGTTCTGCTGGTTGTTGTAGTTCCACCAGCTGGTGAGCCAATCGGTACGCAGGGTGGACGACATCGTCCAGCCCACCCAGCGGTAGGTGCCCTCGCCCCAGAACTCCACGTAGGCGCGGTCGTAGTCGGCCAGCTTATCGGAGGCGAACGCCGTGCGGCTCTTGAAGTCGCGCAGGTGCATGTCCAGGTTGCGGAAGTAGTGGCCGCCCCAGAAGGCGCGGTTGATGATGACGTCGCCGTCGGGCTGACGGTACGCGAGCACCGTGCCGTCGGCGGCGACCACCTTGGCCGTCATGGTCGCAAGCTCGTCGGCATCGGTGACGATAACGGCGGAATCGACGCCATCGACCTCGGCGAAGATGGGCTCGGTGACCGGCGTTACCCCGTCGGCCTCGAAAACGGTGCTGCCGTCAGCGTTCTTTTTCACCTTCTGCAAGTCGGCGTCGCTCGTCGCCGTGGCCAGCGCGATGAGATCGGCGCCGTCGATGGTGAGGGACTCGTCCACGCCAGCGAGCGTGTTGCCGGCCGCATCCATCTTGTAGGGCGTGAAGCGCAGCGTGACGTCCTTCACGCGCACGATGCCGTAGGTTTTCTCATCGAGGAGCTGCTTGGTGAAGGCCACCTTCTCGGTGGTGAAGTTCACATAGCCGCGCTCCTTCTTGCCGGCCTTCACTTCCTCGTCGTCCTTGTTGTCCACGTACGGGATCTTGCGCGTGGCGAAGTAGGCCTTGTTCATGGTGAAGTGGCCGTCGGCGCTGTGCAGGTTGTTGCGGTTCGTGGAAGTGTCGGCCACATCCAGCGTGTTGTTGTTCGAAAGCGAGAAGCGGAAGCCGGAACCCTCGTCCTCGTAGTAGCCCGTGGTCGTGCCGCGCTTCACGAGTGAGCCGGAAAGCGCGCTCTCCTGAGGCGTCGTGCCGTCGGAGTAGTCGTCGTAGCCGTACTCGCTCGTCACGTCGTCGGAGCGCATAAAGGTTTCGGCCTTGATGGTCTCGTTCACCTCGTAGGGACGTCCCATGATCCAGGCCGTGGCGGCGCCGTTGTGGTAGGCGTTCGCGCCCTTCCAGTACTTCTCCCAGCTGGCCACGCAGCGCTTGAACTGGGGCATGTAGGCGTTCCAGTGGCTCGTGATATAGGAGTAGTTCGACGGGTTGTTGGCGCACCAGTTGCGCACCGACCAGCCCGGGTCGGTCATGAACTGCACCCAGTCGCCCACGCGCGTGTAGCCCTCGCCGTAGGCCGAAGGGGTGCGGGAGTTGTACGCCCACACATTGGGCCAGGAGCCCCAGCCGTAGCCGGCGATGTTGGTGCCGTAGGGGCGCGACGGCTCGTCGCGGTCGTAGTGCCAGCCGGCGTAGTCGTAGGTGCAGCCGAACCAGGCGGAAAGCGGCATGTCGCGCACGTTATCGGCGTAGCCCCACAGATCCACATAGGCGGTGTTGTCCTCGGTGGCGCCGTCGGCGGCGTAGCCGGTGTTCGGCTTCACCTTGTTGAACTTCACCACGACGTTGGTGATGTAGCCTTCGCCCCACTCGTCCCAGGGGATGATGAGGTTGCCCTCGTCGTCGTAGGCGTGGGTCTTCTTCGCGTCGTCCATGTCGTCGCCCGCGGCGCCGTCGCTGTCGATGAGGCCCAAAAGGTAGCGGTACGGCAGCGTGGCGCGCATGAGGTGCGGCGTGCTGGATGCGGCGTTGGAGATGGCCGTCACCGGCGCCGAGGCGCTGTCGACGCCGCTCCACAGCGGCAAGTTCGACGCCACGGTGGGATCGACCTTCGGGAAGTAGGTGATCTCCACGCTGGCGATGTCGCTGCCCTGGCGCAGCGCCTTGGAAAGCGCGATGGCCTTGGTCTGGAAGCCGCGCACGACGTTGTGGTACATCTCGGCATCATCGGTGCCGGGCACCACCTCGTAGGACACGCTCGTGCCCTGGGGCGTGTAGGCGCCGTAGCGGATGCCGGCGTTCGACGCGTTCACCCAGTACTTGCCGTCCTTAGTGCCGATGCGCAGCTCGCTCTCGAACATGGTGCGGGCGCCGTTGGACACGTTGAAGCGGTAGGCCGCGCCGTCCTCGCCCCACCAGGCCTTGGTCTGGCCGGCCGCCGTGGTGGTGGAGGTGGAGGCGGAAAGCGCGTCGAGCGACGGCGTGTTCACGACCGTCTCCAGCGTCTTCTCGGGCTGGAAGTAGGTGGATGCGCGCACGTTGATCTTCGGCTGGCCGCCGATGGCGTACAGGTTCGCCTGGTCCTGGGCGTAGGTGCGCTCGCCGTCGGAGTTGTTGCCGGAGGAGGCGCCGTTGCCGATGCCGTAGCGGGTCGACCACGCGGTGTTCGGGTACAGGGCCTTCAGCTCGGAGTCGGCGTCGATGGACACGTAGTAGTTGCCCACGTAGGCGTACCGGCCGAGGAACTGGCGGTCGATACGGCTCCTCGAAGTGCCGGGATTACCGCCGCCCCAGCAGCCCCAGCCGTGGGTCTCGCCCACATGCACGACGTTGTAGGAATCGCCGTAGCTGTAGTAGTCGTCGGATTCGGCGTAGTACGGGTCGGTGGCGTTGTTCACGTTCGGCGAGTCGATGCCGTAGCCGAACAGGTCCACATAGGCGTTGTCCTGCACGGTGAGGTGCGAATCCACTGTCTTGAACTTCACCTCGAACCAGTAGGCGTCGCCGCCGAACCAGCCGTCGCCGGCCGGGATGTTGATGTTCTGCTCATCCCACTCGCCGCTGCCGTTCTTGCCCATCCACTTCGTCTGGATCTGCTCCCAGGTCCACGTGGTGGTGACCGACTTGCCGCTCGGGTCGGCGATGGTGCCGGCGTTCACGATGCGGTGCGGGTTGGAGTTCGGGTTCGCATGATTCCACGCGGTCATCTGGCCGCCGGAGGTGTACTTGGTGTAGGCCGGCACCGACTTGATGGTCACCGACTCGATCTCCGAGTTCTCGATGAGGCCCGCAGAAAGCGTGAGATAGCTCGTGTGGTAGCCGAGGTTCTTGTCCAGCGCCTCGCCGGGCTTCTCCCCTGCCGTATGCCCGTCGCCGGTGTAAGACCAGGCGGCGTCGTCCCAGCGCGGGGTCAGGTTGCCGATGGTGAGCTTGGCGCCATGGCGCATGGCATGGTCCGAATCGTTGGTGACCACGGCGCGGTAGCCGGAGTTCTCCTCGTTGCGGTAGGCGACAGGCTTGTTGTCGCGCACCTCGGACGAGGTGATCGGGTACTGCTTGTAGTAGTTCCCGTTGAAGTTGTTGCGCTCGCGATAGGTGCCCGTGTTGTAGAGCGTCGTCTTGTTCATGTGCATCGTGTTGATGCCGCCATAGGTGCTGGCGTTGCCCGGCGTGATGGTAGCGTTCTCCTCGCCCGGGTTCTCAACATCAGCCTCATGGCCATAGGCGCCCATGTTCATGGTCGGGCGGATGGGAGCCAGCGTGGAGGTGATGCGACCGGCGCTCGTCCAGGAGCGCGTCCACTCCTCGATGGCCTGCTTGGTCTTGAAGGTGGTGTTCACCTGGAAGTTGCCGATGTTGGTGGTCTTGCCGCGCAGCTCCACGTAGGCGTTGGTGTCCTCGTTCACCCAGTTGTTGAAGGAGCCGTAGTCGAGGTCGACCTTCACCAGGTAGCCCTTATCCCACAGGCCCCAGTCGAGCACGTAGTTGCCCTGGCCGTCCACGGTGACGACCGGTCTGCCGGCATCATCGGTCTTGCCGTCGAAGGTGGGCAGCGGCACCGAGGTGGCCGTAGAGAAGGTGCCTTCGGTATAACCCTTATAGCCGCTCATGCCCTCGGTCGTCAGCGTGATGCGCTGCTGGTAGGCGTGCTCCACCAACCCGTGCAGGTCGATGGATTTCAGCGTCGCCTTGTCGGTGTCGGACAGATCGTAGTACCACAGGCGCGCGTCGATCATCTTGCCGGCGTAGTGGGCCTGCGACTCGTTCGAGCCCATCTCGGCACCGCGGAACAGCTCGCGGGACAAGGTGACCTGATGGGTCTCGAAGTCGACGAGCTTCTTCACGGTGTCCTTCGAGGCGTCAGAGCCCGTGGCATCCAGCACGTCGGCCGGAATAGCGTCCACGGAGAAGTAGGCGCCCAGGTTGATGGCGTACTTCGTGTTGTTGGCCAAATTGATGCGATAGCCCGTGTCGTCGTAGTCGTAGTAGGCCTTGCGGGCGGGCACGTTGTTCGAACCGGTGGCCCACACCGGCGCGTCGGTACCGGTCTGCGACTTGATGCGCATGCCGGTGCGGTAGCCCAGAAGCGGGCTGGAGTAGCCCTGGCCGCTCGCCAGGTAATCGAGGTTATTGTTCTTCTCGGTATCGCCGCGCATGTCGGAGAAGGCCTTCACGATGGGGGTGCCGTCGGCCGGGTACGGGGCGCCGTTGAGCACGCCCAGGGAGTCGACGGCGCTGTTCCACTTCGGGTTCGCGTAGTTCGTGGAGAACACGCCGCCGAGCCACATGGTGTCCTTGTTGGTGACGGTGCCGAAGATGTCCAGGTAGCCGCCGTCGTCCAGCGTGAGCCCGCTGCCGAAGTCGGTGAAGGTCTGCTCCACCCCACGCAAGTAGTAGGTGCTCTTCCACTCATGGCAGTTAGCCAGCGTCACCACGATGCGGCCGTCGGACTCCACCGTGATGCCGTAGTTGGCCGGAACGGCCGCATATTTGGCGAGCATCTGGTCGAGCAGCGGGCCACCATTGGGATTGTAAAGAGCATTGTCGGCCCTGAACTCGTCCTGTTCCTCTTCCGTGAAGAGGTTCTCTCCCGTGAACTGCGAGAGAGCGGTGCGGAAGGCAAGACCGGGAATCTTCACGGCAGTACCGCCGGGGGCAGCGGCGTTCTCCACCTGGATGTTGGATCCATTGGCGGTCGTAAACACGTTCAGATACAAGTCTGACGGGATGCCGCCCTTGCGCACCTTGCCCGTCGTCGCCACGGCGCCGGGGCAGTCCTTCGTGTGGTTGTGGTTGGCGGTGCACTGATCGGTCACGTACACCGTGGCGTCGCTTTCCATCCACAGCGCCGGCGAGATCGCGATGGCCGAGGCCTCGAAGTCGGTCTGCGTGCCGCTCTTGTAGTCGATCTTGGTGGTCTGCTTCACCGCGCCGGCGCAGGAGGCGGTGTGGATGTGGTTCTTGGTGCACAGGCACGCATCGCTGTGCGTGTGGCCCTGGGTGGCGTTGTTGCACTCCGGCACCCAGATCTCCGTGACCTCGTCGGTGGAATCCACCGCCTTGCCGGTGCCCTGGGACTCCTTCAGCACCACGCCGGCCTTGATGACCGCGTCCCCGATATCGAAGGAGGAATCGTTGCCCACGGTGATGCGCCAGCCGCTGCCCGGGTCGCCGATGTAGCCCTCGAAGAGCTTGTTGGTGCCGGCGTCGTCCTTCTCCACCACCGGCTGCATCGAGGATTCGACGGGATTGGTCGTGGTGTTGTCCACCAGCTCGAAATAGACGAACTTGTCGCCGTCCTTGGTGCCTTCGTAGGTGCCGTCGCGGTAAAGGACGCGCTTCTGGGCGTCGCGCTTCAAGGTGAGGACATTGCTCACCGTCTTCGTGCGCTCTTCCTTCACCGTCTTCGAGTAGACGAACCAGCCGTCGTCGACGTAGCCGACAGAGCCCTCCCAGTTGGTGTACTCGTCGAAGCTGTCGCTGCCCACGGTTACCTTGTTGCCCGTGGCCGTGAAGCTGGTGTGCTTGGTGCCGGTCTTCTTGACCGTCGTCGTGGTAGCGCTCTCGCCCTCCCCCGAGGTCACTGCCTCTTCGTACTCGTAGGTGAAGAGGCCGTCGGCGATGTAGCCCTCGTGGCCCTCGCGGTCGATGTAAAGGTCGCGGCCGGCGCCGTCGGTGCGCTGCTGATGGACGACCGGCAGCGTCGATCCGTCGGCGAGCACGAAGTCGTTGCCGTTCACGTAGCCCTCGTTGCCCGAGCCGTCCACGTAGATCATGTGCCCGTCGTCATCGAAGACGAAGGAGCTGTTGCCCTCCCCGTCGGTGGTCGTCTTGGCGGAGAGCAGCACGCCGTTCACAGAGGGGTCGGTTGCCGCCTCGAAGAGGAAGTCCTCCCGCACCTCCTGGGTAACGTCCACCTCGTAGGTGAACGTGATGCCGGACAAGGTGCCGCGATGGCCCTCGGTATCCAGGTAAGCCGGGGCGCTCGTGACGCCCTCTACCTCGCGCACGTCGAAGGCCTTGGTCTGCTGCTCGTCGTTGGCGTCCATATAGAGGAAGTTCGTGCCGTCGAACACGCCCTCGACAGCCTGGCTGTCGCGGTACAGCGGGAAGGTGGTGGAGGCGTCGAAGTCCACCCGGCGCTCTTTGCTTTCAGTGTAACCGTACTTGAAGGTGCCGTTCTCGATGATGCCGCGATTGCCGGCGGCGTCGGTGTAGTAGATGTTGCCGTTGTTGTCGCGGGCGTATTCCAGGTTCGCCACAAAGGCGTTCGGGTCGCCGGGCACCTGGCTCTCGCGCATGCCGGTGGTGGTCACCTGCAGCTTGTAGGGCGCCTTGCGGGAGGTGAACGACGCCGTGGCGCGGGCCGACACGTTGCGGCCGGCAAGCGCCGCCGCGAAGTTCTCGTAGGCGGTGCCGAAGGTGCCGGACATCTCCATGGTGTCCAGCTCCTCGGGGGTGCCCTGCACTTCCACGTACATCTTGGAACCGGCGGGAATCGTCTCCTTGCCGCCCACTTCCTCGAAGGAGATGGTCATGGAGACGAAGTAGCCGGCGTCCAGCCAGTCCTTCGGCGTGATGACGATGCCGTCCTTCTTCCAAGTGCTCTTGTCCTCCTGGTTCGGGATGACGTTGCCCTTGGCATCAAGGTACAGGCCCGTGGCCGGGTCCTTCTGCCACACGCGCTGGCCGCCCACAATGTAGGCCTGATGGCTCTCAAGCAGGTTCTTGAGCGCATCTCCCGTAAACTTCGCCTGCTCGGTCTTCAGAGCCGTGGGCGTCCCGGGCGTGCCCATGCGGTAGTTGATGGTGATGCCATCGATGATGGAGTTGTCGATGAGATCCTGGCTGATGCCGATGCGCTGGGTGGAGAAGCCCTCGGCGTTCTCCGCGCCGTAGGCGTTGCCCACGGTGAAGGTGGCCGGCTCCATGACGGAGATGGCGCTGTTGTCCAGCTGGAAGCGCCAGCCGGCGCCCGAGCGGTTCAGGATGGGCTGGCGGTTCGGGTCGGTGGCGGCGTTGCCGATGGCGGTCGTGGCATCGAACAGGTTCACCGCCATGGCCACGGCCGTGGCGCTCACCTTCGGGTTGGGGCTCGCAGCCGAGTTGAAGGCGGCCTCGGAGCGCTCGGAGCTCTCCAGCGACGAGGCGTAGTTGTTGGCGGCGTAGTTCCACATGCGCTTGCCGTAATCCACCTGGGCGGCATTCTTGTAGTCGGCCAGAGGAATGGTCATGGTGCCGTTGACACGCACGGTGACCGGCAGGGTCTTGTTCTCGTCAATCGGCGTGTTCATCACCATGCGAATGTTGCCGGTGAAGTTGTAGATCGTCTGATCCTCGTGCAGCTGGGGCTGGGAGATGCCGGGCAGCGAGCTGCCGTGACGCGCCTCGATGAGCGATGCCAGGCTCGTGTCCTTCGTGGTGCCGCCCAAGCGGTAGATATGCTTGTAGGAGGTAACGGTGCCGTCGGCCGCCTTCACCTCGTCGGAGCGCACGTACTGGGGCGCGCCGAGGTTGATCCAGTAGTAGATGTCCTCGTCGTCGCCCTTGGCCGGCGTCATGATCTGGAACTGCGCGACGGAGCTGGTGGCGCTGTAGTCGAAGCGGTCCTTGTTGGGATCCAGGTCATCGTGGAAGTCGGAGTTGATGATCGTCTTGTCTCCGCTTATGGTCGGCTTCTCGCCAGGATCGGTGTCGAACCACTCGTCGAGGGCCGCATTCTTGTTGTTCTCGGGCAGAGGATCCTTGTCCTCGATGACGAACTCCAGGTTGTACAGGCGGAAGTAGTTCGGCAGCGTGTCCACAATGATGGGGCCGCCGTCGTGGAGGAGGAGTCCTCGCCGTACAGGGGCATGTTGCCCACAGTCTTCATGTTGCCGATCTCGTAGGTGACCATCTGGCCCAAGTAGCTGAAGCTGGTGTTCTGGGTCTGCACCGGGGTCGTGCGCTTGATGACGTTCGTGGTGGGACGCCCGTTGGCGCCGATCTGGTACTGGTACTGCTCGAGGGCCATCTTCTCGCCGGTCATGGACGCCTGGGGAAGCCCGAAGGGATAGGAGAACTTCGAGACGGAGTCCGACCACGAGTAGTCGCGGCCCACGCCCAGCTTGCCGAAGAAGATGGTGGTCAGCGGATCAAGGTCGACGTAGTAGCCGTTGCCCTTGAAGCCCACCGTCTCATTAATATTAGTAGTGTAGGGCACCGCGATGATGAAGCTGTACTCGCCGTTGCCGTCGCCTTCGATCTTCTTGTTCGGGTACAAGTGGCCGCCATCTTCGCCGGCGACGGTGAAGTTCACACGGCCGGACTGATTGTTGGTCTGGTACGGGATGGACTCCGCATGAATGATCGGCGCGCCCGTATCCTCGTCGTAAGTGGACTTGATTTTGTAGTTGTCATCGTTGGAGGTGTCGTAGCGGATGGTACGGGTGTCGAGCACCTTGCCCGACTCCGAACCGGAGCCGCTTCCCGTGGAGCCGCTCTCGGAGCCGCCTTCCGTAGAGCCGCCCTCAGTCGTCGAGCCCGTTGCATCCTTGTAGGTCTCATCGTAGATCACGGGACGGTTGTCGGCGCGCTCCATAATGGAGTCGATGTTGCTGAAGTCGCGCATATCGAGCGCCTCGTAGTCTTTGGGCAGCCAGTTGGTCGTGTCGTAAATGAGCACGCCGCCCTGGTTCGGAACGCCCACGTAGGAGATCTGAGCCGCTGCGCTGCCCGTGGAGCCCGAAGTATCCGTGCCATCGACCCACTGGGCGTAGAGGACGTCGTCGCCATCGGTGAGCTGGAACTCGTCCCCGGGTTTGAACGTCTTGCCGACGCCGTTGGGCTGGGTGCTCCACCCGGCAAACTTCTTGTCCTTCTGCACGAAACCGCATTCGGAGACCGTAACCTTGCCGCCCTTGGCGCCCACGGTCTGGCCCATGGTGCCCGAGCCGCCGTTGGCGTCGTAGGTGAGGTAGTCGGCCAGGGGATACGTCGTATGATCGTTTTTAGGATACAGAGGGTTGGTGTAGATGGAGGCACCATCGGTCATGAACTGCATGAGGTCCTGCTTGGTGATGCCCTGGGCGTTGTTCTCCTCGGTGTTGTGCACCGTGAAGAAGTACTCCAAGTAGTCGATCTCGGCGGAGCCGGAGGAGGTGTTCTTGGTGGTCACCTTGTACACCATATAATTGTAACGATCGAACAGAACGTTGTTTTCCTTGTAGCGCGGATTGTCCTTGGTGCCGAAGTTGATGTCGGCCAGAGGCTCGTAGGACGTCTCCCAGGTGAGGTTCGTCTTCAGCAGGGTGATCTTGCGGACGGAGTTGTTGTAGGACTGCCCCTCGGGAGCCGTCAGCGTAGCACCCACACCGCCAAGCGGGTAGTAGTAGAAGTTCATACCGGCCTGGGCATTGGTGAACACGTGGGCCGTGCCGCCGTAGGTGATGGAGCCGCCAGCGTTCTCGGGAATGTTGCCGAGCATGGCCACCGTGCAGTTCGGCGCGAAGGCATTCTGGCCGGACACCTGCATGTCCATCGTGTAGCCGGTGGGGTTGCCCTTCTTCTGAGCACCGTGCCACTCGAAGACGAGCTGGCCGGTGAGGCCCGCGCGCAAATCGAGACCTTCGAGGTTCTCCTTGGCCTCAGGGCCGGCCTCCTCGATCAGACGCTTGAGGATTGCCGGCCGATCATTCTCGCGGCCGGGGGTTAGATACTCGTCCAGGCAGATTTCCTTCTCGCCGTTGGTGTTGGGAACCTTCAGGTAAATGGACCAATTGTTCAGCACCGCCTGGGTATTGTTGCCGAAGTTGATGGCGAACAGCGGATAGTCATCGGGCTTGGCCGGGGTGCCCGCCTTGTCGCCGTCGGTCACGAAGGTGCCACCGGAGAAGGTGCCGTCGCCGTTCTTCTTGCCGCGCCAATCGGTATAGCTGTAGGTAGAATCCATGCCGCCGGCGTCGTTCTTATATAAGTAGGGGACGTTCAGCGTCAGGCGCGTGCCCATCTCGTAGAAGCCCTGGGCGTCCTTCTGCTCGTTGTAGTCCTTCAGCTTGGCGGCGTTGCGAACCGTCTCGTCCGAGCTGCCGCAGTTGGGATCAACGAGATCGCCCTTCTTGTGCTCGGCGCTATCCTCGGTATAGGTCGTAGGGGTCATGTGATCCGTGCCCTCAGCGTAGGCCACGGCCTCAGCGGCACTGGTGAAGCGGTTGTGATCGTCCGCCGTTCCCGAGGGAGTGTAGATCGGCGTCACGCCGTCCTCTTCGTAGTCGATGAGGCCGTCGTCGTTAGCATCCATGGTGCCGTAGTAGTCGGACGGGTAGCGGCTCCAACCGCCCATATAGCCCGTGGAGCCGTTGAAGATGATCTGCATGGAGACCGTCGGGGTGTCCTTGTCGTTCACCAAGTAAGTGTTGCCGCCAAGGGAGGTGGACACGCCGCCGGCGACGAGGTTCGGGTTGAAGTAGGTCTCGGTCAGTGCGCCGCCCAAGGGAGCGGAGGGCGCCAGCGTCGTCGTGGCCGAGGCGCTGAAGGGAGCGATGGAGGCAGAGAACAGAGACATCGACACCTGCACCGGATCGAAGGTGCCGAAGTCCTCGGTATTGGCGAGGTCGTCCATGGTCTCGATGCCGAGCATGTCGAGCGTCGTCTCGTTGTAGCTTCCGATCTCATCATAAATAGGAGTGAAATCGGCCGGCTGCTCCTCTTCCGCCGGCTCTTCCTCGGCGGCCTCTTCCTCGGCGGGCGCCTCGGTCGGCTCTTCCCCATCGGTGCCCTCGGCGGGCTCGTCGGTTGCCGGCTCATCGACGGGCTGCTGCTCGTCGGTCGGCTCGTCGGCGGGCTCGGGCTCCGGCTCCGGCTCGGGGGCGGCCGGCTTCGGGAAGGCGATCGACTGCGTGCCCAAGTCGCTCACGAAGGTGAGCTTCTCGTCGGCGAGGGTGTCGTTCACCGACTCGGCACCTTCCACCTTCTCCTCCTGGACGGCCTTGGCCGTCTCGTAGGACCACAGCATGAAGGAAGGCTCCTCGGCGTTGTAGGCCGCACCGTCCTCGGTCTCGGTGAGATCGGCAGCGGCGTAGGGCACGGCGACGTACAGCACGCGGGTTCCGTCCACGGCGCCGGTCACGGCATCCAGGGCGAGCGCGTCGCCCTCCTCGGTCGCAAACGTGATGTCGGCCACGCCGTCTTCGGCCGCCGACACCTCGGCCAGGCTGCGGCCGAGCGCCTCGATGGTCGCCGGGTCGGCCGGGTTCACGCTGGCAAGCTCCTCGTCGGTCAGATCCGTCGCGTCGAAGGCCACAACGGCGTCGGCGGAAAGCTTGCCCTTGCCCTCAGCCGTGTCGGGAAGGTCGCTCACGCGCAGGGTGTAGCTGTCCTCGGCCATGGCGCCGAGGGCCGACTTCAGCGTGAGGGTGAACGCAGCGAAACCGCGCTCGGCATCCATCACCGGCTCGCCGGCCGCCGCGAGGGAGGCATCGAGGGACGCCTGGGGCGCGGCATTGACGAGCACGGCGGTGGCGGCGGCCGCGTCGGCGTAGTTCATGCGGAGGTAGTCGCCCTTGGGGGTACCGTCCTCATTGGCGGCGGGCGTGTAGGAGCACAGGGCGAAGCCGGCGTTCACCGACACCTTCTCGGTGGCGGGCACGGCCTCGGTGAGCCACATAAAGCCGCGGGGCAGCTCGGTGCCGGCGGGCATCTGGCCGCGCGTCTCGCTGACCGTGATGCCGTGCTCGTCCTGCACGCCCTCGTAGCGCAGCACGATGGTGCCGGAAAGACCGGCGGCGAGTTCCTCGGCGGTGCGCTTCTGGTACTGCTCGCCGTGCTTGGTGAACACGGTCCAGCCGGCCGGCAGCGACGAAACCGCGAACAGCGCGCGCATGTCGTCGGCAGCGGCGCCGCGGGCCTTCCACTCCTCTTCCGAGAGCGTGGTGCCGTAGGTTCCGTCGGATTTCTTGTACAGGAAGGGAGCCTCGAACGCGAGAACGACGGCGTCGTTGTCCTCGGCGCCGCCCAGGTATCCGCCGTCGAAGGAGACGTTCGTGTTGCCGAGAGAGGGGGCAACGGCGAGGTTCGTGCCGCCCACGTGGTAGGCGTCGTCCGAGGCGCGCAGGGCGTTCGCAACCGCGAGAGAGAACGAGAAGCGGTTGGCGAAGGCGGCCTTGAGGTCGTCCTCGGAGGTGGTGGCCGGCGTCAGGATGCCGTCCTTTTCCTGCTTCAGGGTAGCGTCGGCGAGCGCCGGCATGACCTTCTCGGCGTCGAGGAGATCCTTGGGCAGATATGCCTGCATATCTGCCTCGCTGACGGTATCGTCAGCGGCCGCGTCGTCGGCATCCTCCCCACCAGAGGCATCGTCGCCCTCGGCGGCATCGCCCTCGCCCTCGACGTCGTTGGACGCCTGGTCGATGTTCTCGTCGTCCACCTCGTCGAGCAGCTCGTCGCCGGAGCCCGTCGACGCCATGGGTACGGCGTCGTCGCCGATGATCATGCGGCGGGCCTCCTCGATGGAGTAGCTGTTCCAGCAGGTCAGCACCAGCAGCACCGACAGCACCACGGCGATGGCCTTGCCCATGGGGTTCAGCTGGCGCGGGGCGTTGTGGCTGATGACGCCGGCAGAGGCGCCCTCGTCGTTGGCTGCAGGCGCAATTCCCGGGGGAACCTGCGGAGCGTCGAAGGCGCTGGTTGTGGGCGCCTCGGCGTTCTGGTTGCGATATTCGCTGCGTTCGTTCATGTTGCTCACGTTCTCTCTCTCGCCTCGCTTCGCGGCCCTGATTCCGCGCTGCTCGGCCTCGTTCGAGCCTCCCGAGACGTCCCTGATTCCGTCCCGCTCGACTTCACTCACCGCCGTTTTGCCTGATCAAAAGGCGGTTTTCCTTCCTTTTCCTTTTGACGTTTCCGCTCTTTGGGCGCAGTGGTGCCAAAGAGTGTTTTCGTTCATGGATTATTATCTACAAATTGGCAACATTGTAAAGGCATGTCAATAACAAAAATGACCGTTGTACTGGTATTACTCTTTTGACTGTTTGTCATTTATCGCTAATTTTCTCGGCGTCGATTACACAATCGCCGTTACTTGAGCGTCATCTTCATCGTTGGCTTTTCGTGAAAAATTCACAGCAAATAACACATATAATGTTTTTGTCTCTATATTCTTTTATCTCATACTCATGATGCCGTATAACAAATTCCTCTGTTTTCCCTGGTCAGAGCGATTATCGTTGTTATGATTTCATAAACTTATAGTGGCTATATTTCTATATGATTATTGGTTCAGCCATATACATAGTCCTACTGTCTATATATGACAACAACATTATATGCTGAAATGAAATAGCAACCCATCTGTTAAGCAACAGAGGAAATTTTTGGCTCTTCGGTGGTTTCTGTGGGAGAGATTCCGGCATAGGCCCAGCT
>OLPO01000103.1_pt1 | contig 78641 bp, 77 predicted proteins | sample 1672831 | NCBI WGS metagenome assembly OLPO01 (sample SAMEA3136728, study PRJEB25190) | human gut metagenome | reverse complement strand
TTAGATTTAAGCGTAAATAAGCCATTTGTCAACCACACGATTGTAGATTAGCCGAAAAAATAATATAATGAAAATGAGGTAAAAAAAAAATGAAAATTGCTTATGTAACGGATAGTGGAACTGGAAAATCCATTGCGGAAATGGCAAAAGACGGAATCATCAGTGTTCCACTCCAGATTTCTGATGAAAAAAATACATATCAGGATTTAGAAAATCTCTCTAAATCAGATTTAATTCACCTTCTTGAAGAAGAGCATGTGTTCAAGACATCTCAACCATCTCCAGGGATCATTCAGGAATGTTTTGAAAGTTTGAAAAAACAAGGTGTTGATTTAATCATTGCGGTACCAATCTGTAATGGTTTATCTGGTACGATTTCTACAATGACTACAATTGCGAAATCATTAGATTTGAACATCATTACTGTAGATTGTTATGTCACTGCTGTTGTACAGGAATACCTGATCAAACGTATCAAAAAAGCTCATGAAGAAAATGTTAATGATCTCGAAATTCAACTCATCACAAATGAAGTCATTGATTCCTGCAATACACTGATCATCCCTGAAAATCTGGATCAGCTGATTCGTGGAGGCAGAATGACACCTCTTGCCGCAAAGCTAGGAAAACTTTTAAAAATTGCACCTGTTCTACAAATCAATAAAGCAACATCAGGAAGAATTGATACATTACAGAAAGTTCGTACATTTAGAAAAGCCCTTGAAAAAGCAATGGATCAAATGGAAATTGATCATGTCGATCAGGGTGATGACTGGCATGTAGCAATTGCACATGTCAATAACATTTCAGAAGCGCAGTCATTGTATCGTAAAATGAGCGATCGTTTTCCAAAAGCAGAAATTGAAGTCATTGAATTATGTTCCCCTGTTGCAGCACATACAGGTCTTGGAGCAATCTGTATCCAATATTTCAGAAAGAAATAGCACAAACACATTAAGATTCACACAAAGCCGTCTAAAAATTTGATATAATTTTAGACGGCAATTATTTTGAAAGGAGCAACCATGGATAACAACGAAAATAAAGAAATAAACGAAAAAGAAATCCATACGGATCAAACTGATTTAGATAAAAAGACAGAGAATCCTGCTCCTAATGAGCCTGAAATCAAACTAGGCACGTTGAAGCACGAAAAAGAACAGGTAGCACGTGCGAAAAAGAGAAAAAAAATCATACGAAAGATCAGAAGAAAGAAGATCTTTACTGGATTACTGATTTTCATTCTTATCATCTATATGGTCATTGGTTTTGCAGGTGGAGAGTTTGCATTAAGCAAAATGCAAGGTATGCCTGAATTAAATGTCAGTGATTTGTTGAGTGAAGAATCTAGTAAAATCTATGATACAAATGGAACATTGATTACTGAAATTGGTACTTACTATCGTGAAAACATCAAATATGATCAATGCCCAACTTCATTGGTCGATGCATTCCTTTCCATTGAAGATTCACGTTTCTTTGAACACAATGGTTTCGATATTCCTCGTTTTACAAAAGCTGCGCTGGAAACGTTTTTGCTTCATAGAGATGGCGGTGGCGGATCCACATTTACAATGCAGCTTGTAAAAAACAGCTACTTCTCAATTGATGCGGGTGATGAATCGAAAGAAAGAGAAGCTACGATTGAATATAAAGTTCAACAGATCGTTCTTTCCATGCAGCTAGAAACACAGTTGAATAAAAAAGAAATCTTTGAATTATATATGAATAAGTTAAACTTTGGGGATCGTATTCGTGGTGTTGAAAAAGCCGCAAAGTACTATTTTGGAAAGAGTGCTTCTGAAATGAGCCTCTCTGAATCTGCTTTACTTGCGGGTATTGTCAATCTTCCAAACAAATATAATCCTTATCATTATCTAGATTATGCTACACAAAGAAGAAATGAAGTTCTTTACTTAATGCGTCAGCATGGCTATATCAGTAATGAAGAATACAAGCTTGCAAAATCAATCAATGTTGAAGACCAGCTGGTAGGTGCAGATAAATTAAATGAAACAAGTGAAAATGATGACTATGCACAATATGTTGACGTTGTCATTGAAGAAGCTGTGAAACTGACAGGGAAAGATCCAGTTGTCTATGGCATGGATATCTATACAGCGATGGATCCTACAATTCAATCACGTATTGAAGCAATTGAAAGAGGAGATACAAGTGTTGTATATGCAGATGATTTAATGCAGACGGCAATTGTATCTATGAACAACCAGAATGGTGAAATTGTTGGTATTGGTGGCGGTAGAGACTATCAGGGTGGTGCTAGACTGCTGAACCGTGCAACATCTCAATATAAACAGCCTGGTTCTTCTGTAAAACCTATTCTCTCTTATGCATTAGGTTTTGAATACTTAGGTTATTCTTTAGATGAAGTTTTAATGGATAAACCTATTCCATTCCCTGGTGAAGGTAGAATCCTGCAGAACGCAAATGGTCAATACCATGGTGAAGTTACAATCAAAGATGCTGTAGCAAACTCTTACAACATCCCTGCAATTCTGACATTGGAACATGTCACTGCTAAAATCAGTGGTGATTCTGTTGTAGATTATATGCATAACTTAGGTTTCTCACGAGCAAGCAATGCTAACTATCATATGTCTTATGCAATTGGTGGTAATGCCTTTGAAACAACCGTTGAAGAACTGGCTGGTGCGCATGCCGCTATGATCAACCTTGGTGTATACAATGAACCACACACAATTCGCAAGCTGGAAACAACAGATGGTGATATCTACTATCCACAGAATCAGAATCGTAGAGTATTATCCAGCGGCAGTGCATGGCTGACGGATCAGTTAATGGAAAATAACGTTACATGTGGTATTTATAACTACATGCAGGTATTAGCTAGATCATACCCAGTATATGCAAAAACAGGTACAACAGACTGGGGTTCTGATGGATTACAGTATGGCATCCCTCAAGGTGCAATGAAAGATAAGTGGATGGTTGCTTCTACTTCTCAATATACAAATGCAGTCTGGGTTGGTTATGATAAAGCTGTCGCATGGGCTGGTACTTACTTCCCTACATGGAAAGCATTGATGAATATTCCTGGCAAGATTCAGCTTGAATTATTAGCTGCAGAAGAAGATGCTGGTGGACATTTAGATGGCGTTGCAATGCCTGGTGATGTCGAAGCTGTCACATATGCAAATGGTACATGGCCTCACATTGCAGGAATTGCAGATAGTATTACTTCTCTTGTATCTTCTACAGGTTTATCAAATACACCTACAATTTATTCCACTGGTGAAGAAACAAACTTTGCCGCAAGCTGGACAAACAACATCTTGTATGTTGACTGGGGTGCTAAAAAAGGCTGCTATGCCGGTACACAAGATATTTCTCTAACAGATTCATGGGAAAATAAATCTGCAACAGGTGCGTGTCTAGCTTCAACCGCATGGGCATATGGAACAAATCCAACCTTTATTGCGGAAATATATCATGATGATAATTACCTGACGACCGTAACAAGTAAAGATGGTATGTATGGTGGCTATATAGGAGATTTTACTTCTGGAGTGATTAAAGTCTGCGGATGGTGGACGAATGGTTATACAACATCCTCTGCACAATGTGTTACCGCAAAAGACTTCAACCAGACAAATACTGATGAATAGCGAAAAAAAGCATGTATCAAAGTAATACATGCTTTTCTTATACTAATTAAAAAAATGTAGAATTTCTTCTACATTTCTGGTTTTAAGCTTCTAGACATCAATGTCTTAATGCATTCTTCTGGAGACTTGCCTTCATATAGAATTGCATAGACCTGATCTGTAATTGGCATATCAATTCCGCGTTTATGTGCTTCTTCATAAACAACTTTACATGCTGCTACACCTTCTACCGTTCTCTTGTTTTCTTTCCAGAACTTCTCACTGGAACCATCTTTACCAATCTGTAAACCAGCAGTAAAGTTTCTTGAATGCATAGAAGTACAGGTAACAATAAGATCACCAACACCATCTAATCCAAGATATGTTTCTTTCTTGCCCCCTAGTGCAACACCATAACGTGTCATTTCTGCTAGACCTCTCGTCATTAAAGCTGCACGTGCATTATCTCCCTGTCCAATACCTTCAAGAATACCAGAAGCAATTGCCATGATATTTTTGATTGCAACACCAATTTCTGCACCAATAACATCTGTATTTCGATATACTCTGAAATAGTCATTAGAGAATAGCTTTTGTACTGTTTTAGCAGCTTCTTCATTGTCACTGACAGCATTTAAGCATGTCAATTGACGAAGGATAACTTCTTCTGCGTGAGATGGCCCAATCAAAGAAACAACAGCTTCTCTTTTATCTTCAGGAACCAGATCCTTGATAACTTCAGAAAGTCTTTGATGTGTTTCAGGATGGAAACCTTTTGCTACATTAATAATAATAATTTTCTTTTCTGTAAGATCTGTAACTTGTCTTAAAACAGAATCTAATGCCCCAGATGGAACAGCTACAAGAATAACATCCGCATCTTTTACACATGTGATATCTTTTGTCGCATGAACATCATGGTTCATTTCAACGTCAAAGTATTTCGTATTGTGATGATTATTTTCAATATCATTGATTTCAGCATCATCAATACCCCACATGATAACATCATGTCCATTATCAGCAAGTGTCTGTGCTAATGCACTACCCCAGCTGCCAGTTCCTAATACACGAATTTTCATTCAGATACCTTCTTTCTAGAAATAATATGAATTGGTGTACCTTCAAAATCAAATGCACGTCTTAAAGTATTTTCAATAAATCTTTGGTATGTGAAATGCATTAATTTTGGTTCATTACAGCTTAATACAAATGTAGGTGGCTGAATTGCTACCTGTGTTGCATAGTAGATTCTAAATCTCTTTCCATTTCTTGCTGGAGCTGGTGTAGTGATTTGAGAATCCGCAATGACTTCATTCAAAATATTCGTTGGAACACGACGTGTTGAATTTTCATAGACACGGTCAACTTCAGGAATAATCGTATCTACTCTTTGTCTTGTTTTTGCTGATACAAATAAGATTGGTGCATAAGAAAGATATGCAAATTCATTTCTTATCTTTTCTTCAAATTCAACCATTGTATGTTCATCTTTATCAACTGCATCCCATTTATTCACAACAATGATCATTGGCTTTCCAGCTTCATAGGCATATCCTGCAACATGCTTATCCTGTTCACGGATACCCTTTTCACCATCAATCAAGAATAAAGCAACATCGCATTTTTCAATGGCACTCATTGCACGTAAAACAGAATACTTTTCAACAGATTCATAAACTCTGCCTCTTTTACGAATCCCTGCAGTATCAACAATGACATATGGTTTTCCATTGCATCTGAATGGTGTATCGATTGCATCTCTTGTTGTACCTTGAATATTGGAAACAATACTGCGATCTTCTCTTAAAATTGCATTTACAATGGAAGACTTGCCAACATTAGGCTCACCAATTACCGCAATATGAATCCCTTCTTTTCTCTTATTCTTGTTATCTTCTGGCAATAATTCAACGCAACGTTCAAGAACATCACCTACTCCAATTCCATGTACACCACTGACCGCAATTGGATCACCAATGCCTAAGTTATAGAATTCATAAATATTCATCATTTTAGTTGTATCATCAATTTGATTGACAGCTAAAACAATTGGCTTCCTGCTTCTTTGCAAAAGTCCTGCAATATAGCGATCATCATCACTCATACCAGACTTTCCATTACAAACCATTAAGATAACATCTGCTTCTTCAATAGCAATCTGTACCTGTGCACGGATTTCTTCCTGGAATGGCTGGTCTTCCAATTGAATACCGCCAGTATCAATAATCTGAAAATGATTGCCTGTCCAGTCTGCAGAAGAATAAATACGGTCTCGTGTTACACCAGGGATATCTTCTACAATAGAAAGCCTTTCTCCAGCAATTCGATTAAACAATGTAGATTTTCCAACATTTGGTCTACCTACAATTGCGATTGTTCCAGTTTTCATGCATGTTCCTCCTTTAAATAAGGCTCACACAATGCTAATATCGCATTTACAACTTCTTCAATTGTCATATCACTTGTATCAATTTCAACCGCATCTTCTGCTTTTACAAGCGGAGAAGCAGCACGGTGTGTATCCTGATAATCTCTCTGTGCGATTTCCTTAGCAATTGTTTCTACATCTGTTGTAGGCAAGCCAAGCTTCTTGTCTTGTTCATATCTACGTTTCGCACGTGCTTCAGCACTGGCAGTCATAAAGATTTTCACTTCTGCATCTTTTAATACAACTGTACCAATATCTCTGCCATCCATGATAAAACCCTTCTTTTCAGCCATCTTCTGCTGTCTAGCAACGAGTTCACTTCTTACAAGTGGATGTCTGCTGACGGAAGAAGCAGCCAAAGAAATCTGATCTGTACGAATGTAAGAAGAAACATCTTCACCATCTAGAAATACTTTTCCTTCTGGCGTCAATTTAATATCTGTATTCTTCAGCATTTCAACAAGTGCATTTTCATCTTCTAATGAAATCTGACTGCAAACTGCCTTATATGCAGTTGAACGATACATTGCACCTGTATCTAAATGAATATAATTTAATTGTTTCGCTAATGATTTGGCAATTGTACTTTTTCCTGCAGCACTTGGTCCATCGATTGCGATATTAATTTTCATTGTAACCCTCCTACTTTGATGTAATGATCCAGTAAATAACAACACCTACGATCATTGCTAAAGCAATAATCAGGATCACTAACACAATATTTAAAATACGATTTGTCTGTCTCATCTTGTCAGACACTTCTGATAGATTATCTTCATAGTCATCTAACTGCGCTCTCATTTGTGTTGTTTCGTTGAGCAATTGCTGACGTGTTGTACGATCTGCTTCTAAACGACGATTAAATGTGTCTGTAGACATAAAGGAATCATTTTTGGATTCATAATCATTCACAAATGGAGAAGATGACTCTTCTGGCTGTGTGTATGAAGATGATGTACCATTCACAAGATTCTGAACTTCCTGCATGATATCTTCTTTTGACATCGCTTGTGTTGGTTGAGTATTTTCTTGTGAAGATGGTGATTGCTTCACATCCTGTGGATAACGATTAGATGATGATTGACTTGAAAGAAATGGAATATCAGCTGTGTGTGAATTTGAAGAAGGATATGGCTTTTCTGGTGTTGCAGAATTATTTCTTTCAATCTGTTTTAAGATATTTAAAGAAGTATTCTCACTTGCAGCATTTCCTTGATCAATATTGTACTGTTTCACTTCACGAATATACTGATCCAGATAATCATTATCAAATGTAACATCATTATTTTCATTTGCTGAAAAAGAAACATTTGCAAATGGATCTTTATCCTGTGTCTGTTGATGTCGACGCAATGGTTGCTGCGTCTGCTGTTGCGGTTGTGTGTTCAAGTTTCTTGCGTGTTCTGCATTATGAGAATCACTGGAAGCATTTTCTGTATATGAAAAATTCTGAGAATCGATCTCATTTAATCTTTTCTGAAATCTTGATAAATCATTTGTTGATAATGCATCTGCATTTGTATCCTGCTGCAGGCGATTTCTTAAATCCTGATATTTCTTAGTACGTGATAAAGTAGCCATATTTCACTCCATAAATTCACTTAATTATAGCATATAAAAGCTCGTTATGCGTCATAACATAACGAGCAGACATTTGGGGGAACAAATGAATTTTCTACTTTACTCCATGAATAATTGGAGAAATCTTTTTATATACAAATACTGTAATTAATACGTTGATCAATCCCTTTACAAATGTAAATGGAACGTTAAAGATCAATAAGCATTTTTCAATAGAGTCAACTGCTGGGAAGATCATCTGATATGCCTGAATAATTGTTTCCTTTGGCATGAAGTTATAGTATACAGGATATACAACATATAAGTTAGATGGGAATGAAACTGCAGCCATTACAAATGAACCAATCAATGCACCAACAACTGCACCCTTCTTTGTCTTGTGGGATTTGTAGTATAAGCCAGAAATACCAACAAATACTGCACCTAAGATGAAGTTGGAAAGTTCACCTACACCAAAAGAATGAGAGGATAAGATTGCGTGTAGTAAATTCTTTAAGAATTCAACAAGAACACCACATACAGGTCCCATAGAGAATGCACCAATCAATGCAGGCAAGTCAGATAAGTCAAACTTGATGAATGTTGGCATGATCATTGGTAAAGGTACTTCAATTAACTGCAATACGAATGCCAATGAAGAAAGGATTGCTGTTACTGCGATGTAACGTGTTGATAGGAAACTACTTTTTGTTTTTGAAACTGTTGTCATTTTTTGTCTACCTCCAAAACCCCTCTAAACAAAAAACCGGGGTTTATAAGATAAACTCCGGGTTTAAATACTTCATAAAAGCAAAAGATAAAAATCTCTTCCATCCAGACTTTACTGTCGCTGCCAGAATTTCACTAGCTCAACCTTTCGGCTCGCGGAGTTTACCGCCGGTCGGGAATTACGCCCTGCCCTGAAATTTACCAATAACAATATAACACATATTTCTAGCTTGTAAAGGCTTTACTGGAAATCTTCCTGATCTAAACCTAAATCTTCTGGTTTTAAGTATACATCTCTAGGCTTTGAGCCTTGTGCCGGGCCAATTACTCCTGCTTCTTCCAGCGCATCAATCATTCTTGCTGCACGATTATACCCAATACCAAATCTTCTCTGTAGAAGAGATGTAGATGCTTTCTGTGCCTCTACGACATATTCTTTGACTTCCTTAAATAATGGGTCATCATTGATTGTTGCTACCCCACCAATACCACTTCCTTCATTGATACCTTCTAGAAGAACAAACTTATCGTTATACATTGGTGACCATTGTGATACATAGTTTGTTATGTTCTGAACTTCATCATCTGTAACAAATACACCTTGTGTACGCATTGCAGAACTTGCACCAATTGGCATATACAGCATATCACCATTACCAAGCAGTCTTTCCGCACCAGCATGATCCAGAATCGTTCTAGAATCCGTTCCAGAAGAAACGGCAAATGCAATTCTAGAAGGAATATTTGCTTTGATAATACCTGTAATAACATCTACAGATGGACGCTGTGTTGCAACGATCAAATGAATACCGGCAGCACGTGCCAGCTGTGTAATTCTTTGAATGGACTGTTCAACATCTTTTCCAGCAACTGCCATCAAATCTGCCAGCTCATCAATAATGACAACAATATAAGGCATCTTCTTAGGACATGGAGATCCATCAGGATTCTTTGCACCATTCTGCTGTCTGACTTTTTCATTGAATACTTCAATGTTTCTGACACCAGCTGCAGCGAATATGTTATATCTTTCATCCATGATCTGAACAATTGCCTTTAAAGCATTGTTTGCCTGATTTGGATCATTGATAACAGGCCCAATTAAATGTGGAATTCTTGAATATGGTGTAAATTCAACCTTTTTAGGGTCCACAAGCAGCATCTTGACATCTTCTGGATCTGTTCTTAACAGTAGAGATGTAATGATTGCATTCATACATACAGATTTACCAGAACCCGTTGCACCGGCAATCAATAAATGCGGCATTTTATCTAAGCGACATGTTACTGTCTGACCTAATAGATCTTTGCCAACAAAGAACAGCAATGGCTGCTTCTTATCTTTTTCACTGACATTTGAGATAATTTCTCTTAATTTAACTGGTGTGCTCTTCACATTCGGAATTTCAATACCAACCGCATTTCGTCCAGGAATTGGTGCCTCAATACGAACATCTTTTGCAGCAAGAGCCATTTTGATATTATCCGCAAGAGATAATATCTTAGATACTTTCACACTTGCATCTGGCTTGATTTCAAATTGCGTAACAGATGGACCAATATGTGTATCAATCAACTGTGCTTCAATATCAAAGTTATGCAGAATATTGATCAATAACTCACCCTTCTCTTTTGCGGCAATTTCATTATCCATATTGGCATTCTTAGAAGGTAAAGGATCAAGCATTTGAGAAATCATTCTTGCGTTTGGAATCTTATATGGTTTTTTAGAAAGCTTCACTTCAGGTTTCTTTGCGGTTTCCTGTGATTGTGCTTCTTCCACTTCTTCTTCAACAGCAGTCTCTTCTACAGCGTTATTTTTCTTTATTTCTTCATGCTTTGGTTCATCAAAGCTCAACTCAGCTGTCTTTTCAAAATCATCCTGCGGTTCATCTTGTTCAAAATTCTCATAGGAATCCTGCAGATCATCCACATTAATGAATACAGATTTTTCAGAAGAAATCGTTTTTCCAGGAATGGATACAACAGGAATTTCTTCCGTATCACGATCCGCTGTAATATTAATCAATTTCGTAATATGTGGCTCTTCTTTCTTTTCTTCTGTCAAAATATCCATTGTATCGCTGCTTTCCACATTTTCATCGACATTGATCGAGCCAGGCAATGCTTTCTTTGCTGCTTTTTTTTCTTTATGTTCTTCCAGCATGATCCAGAGGTTTTTAGGTTTTGCTTCTTCCACTGGCTGTTCAACAACAGCTTCTTCCTCTTCTTCTTCTTCTCTTTCTGGTGTTTTAAAGAATTCAAAAATCGTATAGAAAGCTTTCTTATAAACATCTAAGGAAACAATTAATAACATAGAAATGATCAAAAGAACAATGATTACAATGATAACTCCAATTCTTCCAAATAACATGGAAGAAATGGCATACAGCAAAGAACCAATCATACCTCCGCCAATCACTGCATCACTTGTTTTAAAGTAATCTGCAATATGAACAATGTATTGCATAAATACTGGAATACCAGTATCCTGTGTTGAAATATAGGAACAAATCAATAAGATTGCACAATCTACAAGAATAAATGGTACTGGATTAACATCATCATTTTCATGATGACGGTTCATGACATTCATCAGTATCATAACAATAAATGAACCTAGAATGACCCAGAATAAAAACCCAAGCAAATATCTTTGCAGATTAAACAGAAACAACCCAACAACACCGGATTTCATTAATCCAATGATCATCAATGCGAAAAGGATCACAACTGTGATCCATTGCTTGATTTCTCTATCTCTTTCTCTTTTTAACTGTGCTTTTGTTTTTCTAGCCACAATTCCCTCTTAATCCTTTGTATTGATCTCTATGATTGCTGGAAGAATCATTGGTCTCTTTCCAGTTTCATGCAATACGTAGCGAGCAATCTTTTCTCTTGCTTCTGCACGCACTGACATATTATCATAGCGATTTTCTTTCACTGCCTCATTAATCGTGTTTTCCATCAAGACGCCAATCTGCTTCACAATATAATCAGCATCTTTCAGATAGATAACACCTCTAGATTGTACATCTGGTCCGCCAATAATTTCTTTTGTCGCGTGATTCACAACTATACCAATAATAATAGCACCATCTGTACTCAAAGTTTCACGATCTTTAATGACCATACCTGTTGCATCCAGGGAATCGCCACCATCGATCATTACATCACCAACATCCACAGAATCAAAATTCTTCTGGATCTTGCCATCTTCAAAAGTAGCAACCTGACCATTGTCCATAACAATGATATTTGCTGCACTATAGCCCATATCTAAAGCAATATTTGCATTAGAAATCAATTGTCTATATTCACCTTTGACAGGCATATAGTATTTTGGATGCATGAGATACACCATCATCTTGATGTCTTCAATGGATGCATGCATAGAGAATGCACGTTTTGTATCCACTGCTTCTACGCGATCTGCCTCTCTATACAAATCATCTTCCATACCTGCTTCATATCTTTCTGTGCCAGGTACTGCAGGAGATGTAATAATAACTGTATCTGTCTTATGCATTTCAATCAATGCATCTTCCTTTGTAGCAATCTTATGTACTTTATTGAAGATCGTAGAACCTGTTCCCGCAACGATAATAACGATATTTTCCATATCATTGCTGAAAGAATCCTTAGATACTTCCAATCCTGCAGGAATATGATAATAGCCAAGCTTTGCCATATCATTCATTAACTTACGTAATTCATCATCATAAATCATGATCTTGCGATTGTATTTATTCGCCAGTTCAATGATTTCAATGACACGATAGATATTCTGATTGTATACAGTAATTAATATTCTACCCTTCGCATCTTCAAAATACGGGTCAATGACTTCTGTAATACGATGAGAAGGTGCAGAATGACCTGGGCGATTTGAACCAACAGATTCGCACAATAAAGCCAGTACCCCATCATGTCCTAAATCAGTAATATTTGTAATATCTGTTGAGAATGCTTCATTTTTAATATCATAGTCAACAATAAATTCAGAAGTATACACAATATATCCATCACTTGTTTTAATTGCGACACCAAATCCATCCGCAATAGACTGTGTTGTTCCAAATGTTTTGATTTCAGTCTTTCCAATCTTGAATGTACTGTTTCTTCTGACTCTATGAATATTCAATTTTCCTAAACCATACTGCTTTGCACGTCTTTCAAACATCAATGCAGTTAATGGAGCCATATATACAGGAATATCAGGGACCTGCTTTAAAAGCATCGGTAAAGCAGCAATGACATCTTCATGTCCATGCGTAATAAACAAGCCTTTCACACGATCCTTATTATTGATCAAATAAGTAAAATCAGGAATAATCATTTCAATTCCAAGCTGATCCGCATCTGGATATTTCAAACCACATTCCAAAACAAAGATATCATCATTATTTTCGATGATATACATGTTTTTTCCATCTTCGTCCAGACCACCGAGAGCAAAAATTCGTACTCTACTCATATCTTTCCTCCAATTATTTTTCAATGTTCATTTTTACGTCATCATTATAAAACAAAGACGTTTTTATCACAATGCTTTCCCATTCAAAGAGAAGCTGCGCACTTCTGTAATTTCAACTTCAACGATCTGGTTTTCCAATCCTTCCTGACCAGTAAAATTAACAAGTTTATTTTCTTCTGAATATCCAGAATACACTGCAGCATTTTTCTTGCTTCTACCTTCACATAAAACCTTCACTGTCTTATGCAAATACTTTTGATTATTTTCTTTTGCCCAATGATTAATATGTTCATTGAGTTCATGCAGTCTTTCTTTTTTCACTGCAGCATCAATCTGACCATCCATACGTGCAGCAGGTGTTCCTTCGCGTGGTGAATACATGAAAGAGAAAGCACCATCAAACTTACAATAATCAACAAGTGCAATTGTATCGCGGAATTCTTCATCTGTTTCCTGAGGGAAGCCAACAATCAAGTCTGTTGTAAATGTAATGTTTGGAATTTTACTTTTCAAACGGTCAAATACTTCCTTGTATTGTTCAACTGTATATCCTCTTGCCATACGTCTTAATACTTCATTTGAACCAGACTGTACTGGTAAATGCAGAGCTGGCATAATATTCGGGTGATCCAGCATCGCCTGGATTGTGCTTTCAGAATAGTCTCTAGGAGAAGAAGAATAGAAACGAATTCTTTCAATTCCTGTTTCTGCTACCGCAATCAATAGATCTGTAAAGCCATCATCCATGCCAAGATCCTTGCCATATGCATTGACATTCTGTCCTAAAAGAATGACTTCTTTACCACCATTTTGAATCAGCTGCTTCACTTCACGAATGATGTCAGACATTCTTCTGCTTCTTTCTTTTCCACGTGTATAAGGAACAATACAGTATGTACAGAACTTATTGCATCCATACATGATATCTACATATCCCTTTACATTCTGTGTACGCTTAACAGGAAGATTTTCAATGATTCTTCCTTCTTCAGAAAGAACTTCGACCTTTCTTTTCTTCGTTGTCATGACTTCCTTTAACAGATCTGGCAAACGATAAATATTATGTGTACCAAAAATCAGATCTACCTGAGGATAGCTCTTCAAGATTTCCTGTACAACACTTTCTTCCTGCGCCATACATCCACATACACAGAAAATACGATCAGGATTTTCATTCTTCAATCCCTTTAGCATGCCGATTTCACCTAATACATGTTCTTCTGCAGCTCTTCTAACTGCACACGTATTAAAAATCAATACATCGGCTTCTGCTGTATCTTCTGTATTTGTAAAACCCATAACTTCCATCATACCCGCAATACTTTCACCATCTCTAACGTTAGCCTGACAGCCATATGTACGAATATAGTATTTTTTATTTTTTCCTAATTCTTCTAACTGGTCATTCATAGAGAACAGACCATATTCTATTTCAACTTCATTTCTGCTTCTTTTTGCTTCGTCTTTTTGACTTGGTAATTGATAATCTTTATTCATAGTTATTCTCCGTGAGTATGTATTATATCAGAAACATGCAGTAGAATATAAAAAAACCAGTGAAAACTGGTTTTTTTATTTCCCTTACTTCTCAGAAATTGCAGAAACTGGGCAAGCTCCTACACAAGAGAGGCAAGTAATGCATACGCTTTCGTCACAACTGGACTTACCTTCATCATCTAAAGATAGTGCAGAAACTGGGCATACACCTACACAAGCACCACAACCGATGCAAGTATCCTTATCAACTGTTACTGGCATAATGTTCCTCCTTCTTTGAAAGATTATAGCACCCATGAATTTTTCCGACAACTAACTTGTGAAAAAAATGCAAAAGTTAGTAAAAGCTAACTTAAAAACAAAAGAAAGACACCTCCTTATCAGAGATGTCAATTTACTGATTACTTAGCTAATTCTTGAACACGAACTTCACGAATCAAAGTCACTTTGATCTGACCAGGATAAGTTAATTCATTTTCAATCTTTTCACGAATATCATGAGCAACCTTTACCATTGTAATATCATCGATCTTTTCTGGCTGAACCATGATTCTAATTTCTCTACCAGCCTGGATTGCGAAAGCTTTTTCAACGCCATCGAAGCTTGTGGCAATCTTTTCAAGATTTTCTAAACGCTCAATATAGCCTTCCATGGATTCATAGCGAGCTCCAGGTCTAGCTGCAGAAATTGTATCTGCTGCAGCAACGAGTACTGCAATGATATCTGTAGCTTCTGTATCTCCATGATGAGATTCGATTGCATTGACAATAATAGGATTTTCACCATATTTCTTAGCAAACTTGGCACCAAGTTCAACGTGGCTCCCTTCTTGTTCAAAGTCCACTGCTTTACCAATATCATGCAATAAACCTGCACGCTTTGCCAATACCTGGTTCAATCCAAGTTCAGCAGCCATCATACCCGCAAAATTAGCTACTTCAATAGAATGTTCCAGGCCATTCTGACCATAGCTGTAACGGAAACGTAAACGACCAACAAGACGGATCAATTCACGATTCATTTTACCGATACCAAGCTTATAGACTGTTTCATTACCAATCTTGAAGATTGTTTCATCCAGTTCTTTTGTTACCTTGTTAATAACTTCTTCAATACGTCCTGGCTGAATTCTTCCATCCTTCATCAGAATCTCAAGAGACTGTCTTGCGATTTCTCTACGAATTGGGTCGAAACAGCTGACTGTAATAACATCTGGTGTATCATCGATAATAAGATCAACACCTGTTGCCTGTTCAATTGCACGGATGTTTCTGCCTTCTCTACCAATGATTCTACCCTTCATTTCTTCACTTGGAAGTGTCACTGTAGAAACTGTTCTTTCAATGACTTCATCCTGTGAATATCTTTGAATAGCTAATGCAATTGCATTTCTAGCATAATCAGAAGCAGTTGTTTCAGCCTCTTCCTGGCGATCGCGCAAGTAAGTAGCGATTTCACTTTCTGTCTTCTTTTCAACAAGTTCCATCAATTCTTTCTTTGCATCTTCTTGAGATAAATGTGCAACCTGTTCTAGTACACATACCTGATTATCAATCTTTTCCTGCAATTCATCTTCTTTTTTACTGAGATTAGCAAGCTTGCTGTCAACGAGTTTTTCTTTATCCGTTAGTTTAGATTCCTGTGTTCTTAAGTTCTCTTCGCGGAAATTCAAACTATCTTCTCGACGCAGAAGAGTATTTTCTGTTAATTGAATCTTATCTTTCTGATCCTTGATTTCCTTTTCTGCCTGCAGCTTCATTTCATAAACCTGCTGCTTACCATCGAGATTTGCCTGACGGATCATTGTCTCCGCTTTGGAATTTGCTTCATCAATAATGCCCTGGCTCTTTTCTTTATTACGATCCAGGCCCATTTTTCCAGCAATCCACATTAGGATTACACCTACAACAATACCTGCAATCACAGCAATTATGATCTGTGCCATATTTATGTCCTCCATATTGCGTGTGATTTGAGAAATTATCCCATCTGTAATTATACAATTATTGTTACTTTTTCACAAGCGATTACAGTTTAAACTCTAGAAATTAGTTGTGTCTCTCATATGAATTTTCTACTCATTTGATTTTTTGTTGCACATTGTCGATTCATGAGTCAAAATAATGAAAAGATATTATGTTAAAAATTGCAGTTATTGATAATTCAATATTCGATACGAATAGAATCATACAAATCCTCAAACAAATACAAAGCAATACAGAAATACAAAGTTACAACAGTATTACTTCTTTTTTAACTTCCAAAAACAATTGTGATTTTCTTTTGCTCGATATTGAACTAGATAAGGAAGATGGTATATACGAATCTTCAAAATGTAGAAGTCTAACAAAGTATATTATTTATGTCTCAGCAATTTCTGATCGAATGCAGGAAGCATTCGCACAGAACGTTATTGGATATATTCTCAAAAGTGATGATGACAATACAATTCAAAACGTTTTAACAAAATTGATTCATCAATACACTGAAAAATATATTTGTGTCAAAACTATGCATGGACTACAAAACATTCCATTGTCTTCAATTTATAAAATCACGCGTGAAAACAGAAAAATATTTGTCTATCTTCATTCCTCAAGCATTCGTATATTTGATACAAATTTAAAATGCATATATGAACAAAGTAAAGACTCTATGATATGGATTGATCGATCAATCATGGTTAATTACAGACACATCTCAGAATTCAATGATTCTAAAATTACATTGGATAATCAATCTATAGAATATGTAAGTATACGAAGAAAGCAAATAGCATTTCATGAATATCTACAAAAAATCTTTCAGAACATTTAGACAAAAAAAACATCAATTAGACATGCGTTATTGTCTTATGAATTCTTTCTTCCTATATTGAAATCAAGAAAGAAGGTTTCCTATGAACAAAAAATATTTATTACAAATAATTATCATTGCCAGTTTAGTATTCGGTGGCTTTGCACTATTTATCTTATTGTTCCTTACAAAACACCAGGTATTGTTTTTCACTGAAAATAATATTTCAGATCATTTGTTCCGTTATTTTTTAGATTTTATAATCTATGGTTTACTTCTAGATCCACTCGGCTGGGCTGTCCTTTCTTTCCTTGTTGTTCAATTTCACAAAAAGAATCATAACATTACACAAACAATTGTTTATGCAGTCATTCGAAAAGAAACAGTGAAAGATTTATTATTCTATTGGAGCATTGATTTCATTTGCTTAATTCTGTCATTCAATGTATTTAACAATTCTATAATTACTGTAAGTTCAGAGTTTTTTGTATTGATTCTTATCCCTATTCTATCCTTTTATTCATTATTTCTATATTTAGTTAAAAAAACTGGATTGCATTTAGAATAACGCGGAGGATTATCCATGAAAGACATACTCATTTATACTGGAACATGGTGTTTTCTTTACATTATGTTGTGTTTTAGAAATATTAATGTACAAAGAAAAATATATTTTGAATTTATATTTTTGATACTATTTATATCATTCATCATTTCATATTTTCAGCTTCCAATTCTTATAGAAACAATTCTTATTACAATTACATTTTCTATAGTATTCTTCTTTGAACAGCAAAAGCAAAATCCTCTTCAATTATTGGAATTTTCTTCTAAAATAGTATTTCTTTGCAGTTTAAAGTATAGCGTGCACGGGTTATATTTTTTTACTCATAATTTGTCTATCAATGAATCAATTCTTGCTTCAATTGTACAGATTCTATTTTCATTGATTCTACAAAGTGATCATGATGATTCAAGCAAAGAAATTACAATTCATTGTATATTTAATATCATCATTGCGGGAACAAGTTTCATTCTCATTGCCTCTCAAGTTGAAACAAAAACAGTATTTTACTTTCTTGTATCTATCGTAATATGTGTAATCGTTTGTATTATTTCATTTTTATTTTTTCAAAATCAGAAACAGGAGAGTATTTTAAAACAGATGAAAGAGCAAGAAGAAATCTTAAAACTTGCACATCATCAATATGAATTCACATTGGCACAGACAGAAAACATTTCTCAACAAAAGCATGATTTTATTCACGATCTATCTATGATTCATTCTATGCTGGAACATGATCAAATCGCAGATGCTTTACAATATATTTCTTCAGTGACAGATAAAATCGAAATTAACACAACTTCAAATTACAGCACTAATATTTATATGAATGCTTTGCTCCAGCATAAAGTAAAGAAATACCTAGATATTCAATTTAACATTTCAATGCATGTTCAAAAAAACACTTCAAAGGAATTTATTGATTTCTGTCTATTACTTTCTCATTTCATAGACAATGCTGTGGAAACAATACATGAAAATTCTTTAAGAAAATATATGGAAATAAAATGTACACAACAAGAGAATAAACTCTTTCTTGAAATCACAACTCAAAAATCCTCAAAAAAACCAGATCTTGCATATATTCATTCCATGAATGATCTAATCAATAAACACCATGGAACATTACAAGAATATGTAGATGATCAATATCATATTCAGCTATTCATAAATATATGAGCCTTCATCTATAAAAAAAGTAAAATCCCACAAACAATTCCTGTAATATAGCCAGCCACAACATCGCTTACAAAATGTACCCCGCCAATGACGCGCAATACTGCACTGATAAGCGCAAGAAACAATAAAACACATCCAAATGTTGTATTGATTTCCAGGCAAACCATTGCTATCAGACATGCAGAAAATACATGTCTTGACGGCATAGAGTTTGCTTTTGTTTCTTTTTCAATGAGTGGTTTAAAGGCATAGATTTCATATGGTCTTTTGCGTGCAATTTTCTTACGGATAAAAGAAAGAAGAATAAAACTGCATCCAGGAACAAGAATACTTCTCACAAGTAATTCTTTTCTATTCAAAAATAAATACAACAGAGCCAATGGATATAATATATAAAAAACATATGTAATCCATTGATTCAATGTCACAATTACTTTCTTATACTTTTGAAACCGCTGATTCATTTCTATGTAGTTCATCTGCATTATTATATCAAAAAGAAGCACCACATGGATGCTTCTTACTATTATGCCTGTTCACTTTCTTCTTCAGGATACATGACAGCTTTCAGCTGTGCAGTTACCTTTTCTTCAAATTCAGGATGTGTTTTCAGATATTCTCTAACAGAATTGATGCCTTGACCAATCTTTTCTCCTTCATAAGAGAACCATGCACCAGCTTTTTCAATGATATCATTTTCAACTGCGAGATTGATTAATTCATCAGAATGAGAAATACCTTCTCCATAGATAATATTCACTGTAGCCGTCTTGAATGGTGGCGCAACCTTATTCTTCACAACTTTGATCTTTGTGACGTTACCATAAGCATCTGCACCATTTTTCAATGTCTCACTTCTTCTAACATCTAAACGAACAGAAGAATAGAATTTCAACGCTCTACCGCCAGGTGTTGTTTCAGGATTTCCAAACATTACACCAACTTTTTCTCTTAACTGGTTAATAAAGATTGCTGTTGTATTGGAATGGTTCATAACACCGGCAAGCTTTCTCATTGCCTTTGACATCAAACGCGCCTGCAAGCCTACAGAAGCATCTCCCATTTCACCATCTAATTCTGCCTGTGGAACAAGTGCTGCAACACTATCCACAACAACTAGATCAATCGCACCAGACTTGATCAATAATTCAGTGATGTCCAATGCCTGTTCTCCAGAATCAGGCTGCGATAGAATCAATTCATCAATATCAACACCCAAATGTTTTGCATATACTGGATCAATGGCATTTTCAGCATCAATAAATGCACATCTGCCACCCTGCTTTTGACATTCCGCAATTGCATGTAAAGCAAGTGTTGTTTTACCACTGGATTCCGGTCCAAAGATTTCAATGATTCTTCCCTTTGGATATCCGCCAATCCCTAAAGCCTTATCTAATGCTAAAGAACCACTAGGAATCGCATCTACAGATACTGCAGCTCTATCACCTAATTTCATAATAGAACCTTTTCCATATTCTTTTTCAATTGCTTTTAAAGCATCATTCAAAAGCTGATCTTTTTTTTCATCTGTCAATACTTCAGATTTTTTATCTTTTGTAGCCATGTTTTTTCTCCTTAATACTATATTCACGTATTTTTGAGGAATTCCAAAAAAACTTATATGATTTTAAATAGATTCCATAATGTCATCTTTCATCTGGTTGAAATACTGAACACCAGAAACGAAAGAAACAAGTGCACTGAGCCATAGCATGATATCGCTCACTGGCAAGTTCAATAATGCAAATGGAAGGTTGTTCAATAAAATCAATGCAACTGTGATCATCTGGAAAACAGTCTTCAATTTTCCCATCATTCCAGCTGCAACGACTTTACCATTGCTTGCTGCCATCATTCTGCATCCATCAACAACCGTATCTCTAGCAATCATAATAATGACTGGCACAACAGGAATAATTCCCTGAGATACAAACAGCAAGAACATTGTTGTTGTAAGAAGTTTATCCGCAATTGGGTCAGCAAATTTCCCAAATGTTGTAATTAAATTACGAGAACGTGCAATATTGCCATCCAATGCATCAGTAATTGCCGCAACAACATAGATCACTAAAGCAATTACTTGAATGATAGAAAGATCAATACCACCAATATTGAAGCAGGCTGGTACGATTCCAAAAGACTCATATGGGAATAAATACACAAGAATAATCACTGGAATTAAAATAATTCTGAATATTGTTAATTTATTAGGTAAATTCATACTATATCTCCTTTTAATAGCTATAAAAGTATAACACACAAAAAAACAAAACGAGAGAGTGAATACTCTCTCGTTCAATCGCATACGATCATAAGCCATGTTCTGTTCCTTGTAAAACAAGGCGGCAGTCATTTATCTGTGTATTGCTACACCCATCTTGAACTTCATTTTGCTCTTGATGATTCCCCTACCAAATTTGGGTTTCTCGCTTGCGGGGTTTATCTCGTTCCACTCTTAATGTTTCCACTAAGACTTCGTCACTGTGACACCTTAAGGGAATCGGCCATAGACAATGTCCTTAGGCTCTTTCTCCGCCGTCACCAATTGGTGCCTGGCCTTATTGATTGGACCAGCACAAACACTACGACCATCGCAGATCGTGCGAGCATGGACTTTCCTCTAGAAAATACTAGCGGCTGCCTCACGTATGTTATTGCTTGTTAAAAACTTCAGCTTCCAGTCTAGATAAACGTTTCAGAATATCTACCTGAGAAGAACCATTTGTTAAAATTGGATTCGCATCTTGAGATGCTCTTTGTTTTCCTTCTACTTCAATCAGTTTTGCACGTAATGAAGCATTTGTTCTTTCAAGATCAGACAATTTACGATCCATTTCTTCTAAGAGATTTTGATATGTCTGATAGTCCTGGATGACAAGATCGAGCATATGATCGACTTGATCTGGATTGTATCCTTTAAAATCAATATCAAATTCTTTATCAACGATTCCTTGTGGATCTAAGTTAAGTTTCCCAGCCATTTCAATACCTCCTATCCATATAATTATTACATTCAAATGAAACAAACGCAATATGACTTTCTAATTTTTGTGAACAAAGGTATAATGATTTATGTTGATTTAGGCTTATGGTAAATTACCCAAACGGAAAGAAAACAGCATGGATTCATGCACCTGCAAGATTCGGTGATCGTGGTATGAATCTTGAGAAAGATATCAATACTACGAACCAGTATTATCTGGACATGGATCGTGCTGTAATACATAAAAAACCGACACCGGTACAGATTGTAAAGGTAGATTATCCAATGCGATCTGCCGCAAAAATCACAGAAGCTTATTTCAAAATCCCATCTACTACCGACTACAATGGCGTGTATCGTGGAAAATACATTGATTTTGAAGCAAAGGAGTGTCAAAGCAAAACTGCTTTCTCTCTCTCTTATATTCATCCTCACCAGATTACACATCTTGAAAAATGTCGTAAGCATGGAGGCATCTGCTTCGTTATATTTCGCTTAACATATCACAACTTAACGTATCTAGTTGATGCGCAGGAAATGATAGATTATATTCGAGGAATTGAAAGAAAATCAATTCCATACAAATGGATCATGACACATGGTCATTCCATTCAAAGCTATTATGGAAGACCTGTTGACTATCTTGAAGTCGTTGATCGTCTTTACTTTAAAAATGAGGAGGTAACAAATGTCATTTCAAAAGAAGAAGAATAAAGTGAATAAAAAACCTGCCAACGGGAAAAGAAAATTTCATGGATTACGATTTGTAACATTGCTATTGGCAATCCTTGTAGGATTTGAACTCGTTTTTGGAACAATTGGTATTGTCGGTCTAGAGACGATGTTGAAAGATGAACCAGAATTAAACAGAGATGATTTTTTCTCACAGGAATCCACACTGATTTATGACAAGGATGGAAATCAGATTGCTGACGTTGGTACACAGCTAAGAGAAAACGTTGACTATGATGAATTCCCTGAAGTCCTTGTAGATGCCTTCTTGTCCATTGAAGACTCTCGTTACTTCAAGCATAACGGTTTCGATATTCCTCGTTTTGTGATGTCCATGGTCAATACATTGCTTCATGGAAATCGACAAGGTGGTTCAACATTTACAATGCAGCTTGTCAAACTGACATATTTCCAGAATGATGATAAAGGAATTTCTAAAACTGCAGATATTGAGTATAAAATACAGCAGATTGATCTTGCATTAAAGCTTGAAAAGCAATCTACGAAAAAAGAAATCTTCCAGTTATATCTTAACAAGATGAACTTTGGTGGTGTTGGTAATATCCGTGGTGTTCAAAAAGCCGCCCAGCAATACTTTGGAAAATCCGTTTCTGAACTAAATACTTCAGAATGTGCATTACTTGCGGGGGTTGTTAACTCCCCATATTACTACGATCCACATAACTATTTAGATCACGCAACAGACAGAAGAAATACTGTTCTTGCGATGATGAAGCGTCATGGATATATTTCCGATGAAGAATACACATTAGCCAAAAGTATTAAAGTAGAAGATCTTCTCATTGATCCAAAATCAACTCTCACAGATACAAACTATCAATACCAGGCATACATTGATGAAGCAGTCAAGGAAGCACAGGAAATTACTGGACAAGATCCAATGAACGTATCTATGGAAATCTATACAGCGATGGATCCCGTTGCACAATCTGCAGTGGAAGACATCTTAGCTGGTAATAATCCAAATGTTAAATTCTCTGATGATCTAATGGAAGCTGGTGTTATTTCTGAAAACAACCAGACGGGTGAAATTGTTGCCATTGGTGGTGGCAGAAACTATTCTCAAGGTGGTTCCATGTTATTGAACCATGCCACAAATCAGTATAAGCAGCCTGGTTCTGCAGTAAAACCTTACTTAGACTACGCTCTTGCATTTGAATATCTTGGCTGGGCTACAACACATGAACTCATCGATAAAGCTGTTACGTATGGTAACTGGACATTCAAAAATGCCAATGGTCAATATAATGGTAGAGTTGATCTGAAAGAAGCAGTAGCAAGATCTTTAAATACTCCTGCAATTCAGGCAATGCAGGCTGTCATTGATGAAAAAGGCGTAAAAACAGTTACGGATTATTTAAAAGCATTACACTTCTCAACATTTGATCCGTCATTATTTGATATCTCATTTGCAATTGGTGGTAATGCATATACATGCAGCGCAAAAGAATTGATGGCTGCACATGCTGTTATAATGAATGGTGGTAATTACATTACGCCACATACAATCACAAAAGTCGTATATCGCAGTGGCAATCAAGATGACTTTATTCCAGAATACACACCAACAAAGGTTTTATCCGAAGCAAGTGCGTATCTGACAAGTACATTAATGGAATATTGTGTAAGCTCTGGTATCTACAACTACATGCAGATCTTAAAGAGAAACTACACAACATATGCAAAAACTGGTACAACTGACTGGGGTACGGATGGTCTGCAATATGGAATTCCACTTGGTGCCATGAAAGATAAATGGATGGTTGCGGAAACTACAGAATATACAACTGCTGTATGGGTTGGCTGGGAAAAAGCAGAAGCAGGCCAGGCAACATACTTCAATACAGCACGTGCATTAATGAATATTCCTGGTCATATCTGTTCTGAAATGATGGATGTTCTACAAAGAGATTCTTCCCCTGATGCTGTTCAGCAGCCAGAAGATGTTGTTTCTATCACGCATGTTAAGGGTATCTTCCCTTACGTTGCTCCAAATGATACAACACCGGAAGATTACATTGTTACTGGTCAAATAAAAAAAGAATTCTCTAAACTTGGGGAATTCAATATTACAGCGGATCCATTGGACAATATTTCTTCGTTCTCCGCGAAAGCAGATGGATTGAACATTACATTCAACTGGGCTGATTATCCAGATCCAAGCAAGCTGGAAGTTGCGAATACAAATGAAGAAACATTCTCACCTTCCTGGATTACAGGACGTGTTATCTATAAGGCACGTATTGAAGAAAATGGTGCAACTTTAGGAGAAATCACTTCTGAAGGTCCATCTTCTACACAGACTGTTCCTGGAATTACATATGGCAAGACATATCGTGTCTGTGGTTATTATGGATATGAAAAGACAAGTGATACTTCTGGTGAAATCTGTCAGGAAGTAAAGACTGGTGAGGATCCAAATCCAACACCTGCGCCAACGATTGAACCAACACAAACACCTGATTCTTCTCCTGCTCCTGAACAGCCAGAACAGCCTGAGCAGCCAGATCACGAAGACTAAAAACACATGAAGTGAGCCCACTACGGCTCACTTTTTGTATGCGATGATATATAATACACATATCCAGGGAGGTATTATATGTTTCTTTATATTCTTTTATTATCTTTACTGACTGCTAGTTTTCTATCAGTTACATATTTTATTCTGACATTGTTATTTGGTGTAGTATGGTATGTGTTATATGCATTTGGTGCATATCGACTGTTTCAAAAAGCAGGTATTACTGGATGGCTTGCATGGATTCCTATTGTTAATGAATATTTCACATATAAGATTGCATGGAATTCAGAAGCATTCATTGTAGAAGCATTCAGTAACTTTATTGCAGGTTTTAGAAACAGCAATGGAAATAAAACATTTATCGCAATTCTTTTCTCATTTGTTACTTTAGTCATTAATTTCATCTTTTCGCAAAAGCTTGCCAAAGCATTTGGAAAAAGTCAATTGTTTGGTCTAGGATTATTCTTCTTTCAGCCAGTCTTTATTATGCTCCTAGGCTATGGAGATGCTGAATACTATGGACAACAGTAATTTAAAAGCTACTCACTTCAATTTGTGAGTAGCTTTCCTTTTTATAAATTTTTATTTTTTTCGTGGCAGATTGAAACAAAAGGACAAAGTCCACATTTAGGACTGCGCGCATGACATAAGTATCTTCCAAAAAATATCATCTGATGATGTGTTTTGATCCATCTTTCTTTTGGAATTTTCCTTTTCAATTTTCTTTCAATCGTATTCACATCATCTTTCTGATATACAAGACCAAGCCTTTTTGATACACGTGTTACATGTGTATCTACTGCGAGGGATGGAATACCATAACATTCTGACAAAATCACATTGGCACATTTTCTTCCAACACCACTCAATGTCAAAAGATCATCCATCGTATCAGGAACAATACCACCATAATTTTCAACAACACCTTTGGCAAAATTCACAATCGAACGTGCTTTATTGTGATACAAGCCTAATCTTGAAATACATTGTTCCACATCTTTGAGTTCAGCATTTGCTAAAGATTCTACTGTCGGATATTTTTCAAACAGTTTTGGTGTTACCTGATTTACAGAAGCATCTGTTGTCTGTGCCGAAAGAATAACCGCAATTGCCATTTCATAGGCATTGGCATGATTCAGTTCACAATGTGCATCAGGATACATTCTATCTAAATGAGATAAAATCTCATCAACACTCATTCTTTCCATTAATATGTACCTTCATCAATCTGCTTCAATGTTAAACCTTTATTTTTCCAATCCTGCAATATCTTATCAATATAGGAAAAAGAAAGTTTCTGATACGCACTTGCTTCCCGCAATGCATAAAAAATCATCTTTTTATCTGTTGTCCGATTCCATTCAGCAATCTTCTGCATTTCTTTTTGCGATAATGTTCTTCCCATTTCACTTTCAAATAAATCAAACAAAGAAGAATCCATAATTTTTTCATCACGCGCAACATCCGTTTCAAACAATCCATTTAAAACAAAACGAATATCACCATTATTTGCAGCTTTAATTTCTAAATATTTTTTCGCACAAAGTAAAGAAAGAACCTCATTCATTTCTTCATTTGTTAAGTTTGTTCTCTTCGCAAGATCTTCAATTGTTGTTTTCAGATGATGCTCATTCATAAAATCAATCATAAGAATGACAATGGCTTCTTTCGCATCCAAAGACAAAAGATTTAGATTGTCCAGAATCCAGTCTCTATGATTCACATAATTCGTTTCATACCACTTCATACATAACCTCAGTTTTTTATTATAGATATGTTTTTTCAATTGTTCAAGAATTGATATACATGGTAAAATGCTAGTATGTTGAAAAAAGTATTATTTACATTCTTAACACTGCTTGTGATTTATTCTAGCTGCGTCATTGCATATCGCATCTTTGAGCCAAGAGATAATTACGCTGTAGATCAAACAACATCATATGTTGCGTATGACTCTTTAAAGCCATATATCGAAAACAGCCCACAGAATACGCATTATCTCTTCTTTTACAGTTCTATCAACAACAACTCTGTCTATTTAAAAGATACGATTTTTTCTCAAGTGGAACAAAATACAGGAAAATCTCTATCTTCATTATTTGAATTTGTAGATATCACAGAAATTGATCGTAATCTGGAAACAAAGAAATTAAGTGATGACTGGCAAGTCAGTGCCTTCCCTGCACTTGTAGCAGTAACAAAAGAAGATGATGGTACATTAACCATTAAAAACAAACTAGAGTGGACAAATGATTCTCCATTAACTGCACAGTCTGTAGAAGACTGGCTGATTCTAAATGATCTATACAAAAAATAAAAACCGTATTTTAGATAGATACGGTTTGTTTTGATTCATGTGATACTTGAGGAAGATCAGCCCAAAGACTTTCTAAACGATATGTCTGTCGTGCTTCTTCTGTAAAGATATGTACAACAACTTCATTACAGTCTAATAAGATCCATGTACTTTCTCTTTCCCCTTCTCTCATACGTGTTGTATATCCATGCTTCTCTGCTTCCTGCTCAACAAATTCCGCAAGTGAAGAAGCGTGTCTGACGTTTCTAGCTGTACATACAACAAAGTAGTCTGTAAATGGTGTTACGTTTCTCATATCAATAGAAACGATATCTTCTGCCTGTTTTTCATCAAGCGTATTCACAATAATATCTAATAATTCAGACATTTTTTCCCTCCGTTTTTAAAATATATGCTTTTGCTTTCTGAAGCACATAACGTGCTCCTTTCTGTAAGCTGATCCTGGATACTTCCCATTCTTTTGATGCATCATATCCTCGCAATGGCTCAATCTTATCCGCAATGTATAAAATTGCATCATAATCACTTTTGCCATCTCCTAACGTATGATGCCAGATTGCATTCAGTGTTTGATGATCATGCAAACACAGATACTTCTGAATAAAGAATGGTGCTGTAAAACTATGCCATACTTTTGGATCATATTGCAAACCTTCAGGATAATAGATAGCTAATAGTTCTTTTCCTTTTTCATCATCCCATTTTTTTGTAATATCATGCAGTAATCCCATTCGATATGCACTCTCTGCATCTAAATGATGCATTTTCGCAAGCTGATATGCCGTTTTGGCAACTGAAACAGAATGTTCATACCGACGTGGTTTACAAAGTGCCTTTGCAATATTCTCATAGTAATATCCATTTTGATGAATCAAAGTTTTACTGCCGCGTGCACATAAATAGAAACATCCATTTCTTGCCTGTTCTTCTTCATTTTTCAAAGAGACAGGAATTTCTTCACCACAGATATTACCAGTATACAAATGGATATGACGATATGGCCGAATACATCTTTCAACAAGTTTGAGACGCTTTTGATATGGCAATACACCATCCCGGTCCACACGAATGAATACATCTTTTATACCATTCACTTTCCGATACTGAAGACAATATTCTAATTCCTTCTGTGTAATAGGATCAAACGTACAATGTAAGATTCTCATGGCAGTACAATCTTAGGATTTCTAGAAGGACGATACAGTACAATCGTTCTTCCAATGATCTGCACAAGTTCACTGTCTGTTAATCTAGCAAGATCAAACGCTGTTTCTTCAATATCCACTGGACTGTTTTTTAGTACAGAGATCTTTACAAGCTCTCTTGCTTCGATGGCGTGGTCTACCTGTTCAATCAGGTTATCACTCAATGCATCTTTTCCAATTTGAAAAATTGTCTTATCGCATGATGCTAAACCACGTAAATATCTTTTCTGCTTTCCACTTAACATTTATAACATAGCCTTTCTAAACGTCACATTAACGTTTTCTGGAACATAGACTGTAATTGTAGACATTTGACCATGTACACACGCCCATCCTAGTCCATCAATTACGATATCCATTTTATCCATTTCTTTACGAATCGTATACTTTTTAAATTGATTTGTCACAGGAACAGGTTGAAATAATGTTCCGTAATGCTTCTTCCATAATGCATCTGCACCAGATACTTTTCCTCTATGGATCTTCAAACTGTCACTCATATAGAACACACAGGAAGCATGGTCACATTTCATTAGATCTAAACGAACAAGTCCACCAATCGCAAAAGACTGATCATTACGCAATTGGTATACCTGTGGTTTCAATGTTCTTGCGGGAAGGATTTCTTTTAATTCATCTTCTTTGACTTCCATCAAAATACTATGAGAAATTTCAATACCAGGTGTATCGACATAAGGTACACCATCAATCTCTAATTCATTAAAGTCTAATGTTGTACCAGGGTATCTAGACATTGTTAATGTATTTTCACCTAATAAATTATTTAACAATGTACTCTTTCCAGAGTTTGCTTTCCCCATGACGATGACTTCACGATTCTTACGATAGAGCTGTACTGCCTGTTTCACTTCTTCCACGCCCATTCTTTCAAGCTTGCTGGTTAAAATCAAAGACTTGATAGAAATACCATTTTCTTTCAATCTAGAAAATACAAACCGTGCAATTTTTTCTTCTGACAATGTATCTGGAAGAATATCACGCTTTGTACAAACCATAATAATATCTTTTCCAATCAGATGACGATTCAAACCAGGAATAATACCTGCTTCAAAATCAAACAAGTCAACGACCCAAAGAATCAAAGCATCACTCTGACTGATACGATCCATAACAACATCAGGATCAATTCCCTTTCGCATAGAGATCATTAAATCATCATAATGAATCAGTCGAAAGCATCTTTGACAATAATCACTGTTTTCTTTTGGTGTATATCCAGGAGCATTTGGATCTTTACTCTGCAGGATTGCACCACAACCTTTACATTTCTTCATACATTTCCTCAAAATAACGTTATTTTTTCAATATCTTCATGTACTTCTTCATCTTCAGCATTTTCTGGAATATCAATAATACGACATTCTTCAATGTTCATTAACATGCTCCATTCACTTTCCATTGTTACTGGAGAAGAGAAACCAGTTTCTCTTGTTTTAAATGGAACATCAGAAACATGGATTTCATGATTCTGGCTATCCATAAATACAAGATTATCACCAGGCGTAACACCCTTGACATAACGCAGAATAGAAGGATTGCTCTTAAGCTTTTTACAGATCAGATTTCCCTTCATTGGACGGTTGCCTTCTACAACTTCTTCCATATGGACACGTTTGCATGCACCTGTAGAAGTGACATAAAGAAGTGCTGGTGTATCTGCATTGATTGCACATCCATAGGCAAGTGCATCATCTTTTGATGTATTCAATGCTTTTACACCCTTACTCTTAACACCTGTAGATGGAAGCTGATCCATAGCAAACTGATATGAATATCCTTCCTTAGATACAACAACAATCTTCTGATCATGATATGCAATAAATGCATTGAGCATTTCAGCATTCTTCGCAATATTCATCGCTGTCATAACCTTTGAATTACGATCTACCTTCCATGCAGATACTGGTGTTTTCTTAATTTGACCATTACTAGATAATGTAACGATCCATGCATATGTATTAAAATCTTTGATCACAATTGCATTGATGATCTTATCATCCCCATCAATACGAATCACACTATTCAAGTGCACACCCATATCTTTCCATTTGGCTTCCTGGATCTGCCATACTGGAAGAGAAGCATAGTTTCCTTTCGATGTGAAAAGCAGCAATGTATCTAACGTATCACATTCCAATGTTCCAATCAGTACATCTCCATTCTTTAAACCTGTTGATGTATCACTGCTTGCATTATAGGAACGTAAAGAAACACGTTTCACATAGCCATCTCTACTGCATGTAACCACAACTCTTTCACTTGTAACCATTGCAGCTTTATCAATGACAATATCCTGTACTTCTTTTTCAATCTTTGTTCTACGAGCATCTCCATATTCATTTTTCACTGCACGTAATTCTTTAATAATAACAGATTTCAGAACATTCTCATTTTCAATGATTGCCTTTGTTTCTTCAATACGATTCACAAGCTCTGCAAATTCATTTCTTAAAATCTGAATATCTGTATTACTCAAGCGATATAGACGCATAGAAACAATTGCTTCTGCCTGTGGTTCATCAAAACCAAATTCATTCATCAGATTCTTTTTAGAATCCGCTTTATCTTTAGAAGCACGAATGATACGAATGACTTCATCTAAAATAGAAACAGCTTTCATCAATCCCTCAATAATATGCGTTCTTTTTTCCATCTTATCAAGTTCATAGCGGCTTCTTTTCAAAACAACTTCTTTCCTGAATGCGATAAATGCATCCAATAAGCCACATAAACCAACCTGTACCGGTCGTTTATCAATGATCGTTACATTGTTGTAGTTATAGTAGATCTGAAGATCTGTATTCTTGTAGAAATAATTCAAGATCAGATTCGCATCTGCTTCTTTTTTTACATCTACAACGATTCTCATACCATTACGGTCTGATTCATCTCTTACATCCAAAACACCATCAATATCTTTGGATAAACGAATCTCATCCATTTTCTTGACAAGCTGTCCTTTAATCACTTCGTAAGGGATTTCTGTAATAATGATCTGCTGGTTTGTACGTGTCTGTTCAATTTCACACTTCGCGCGCACAACAACTCTGCCTTTTCCTGTTTCAAAGGCATCATGAATTCCTTTTGCACCTTGTACAATACCACCAGTTGGAAAGTCAGGTCCAGGAATAATTTCCATCAAATCTTCTAAAGAACATTCTGGATTCTGAATACGATAAATTGTCGCATCCACTGTTTCATTCATATTATGTGGAGGCATATTTGTAGCGTATCCTGCCGCAATTCCCGTTGCACCATTGACGAGCATGACTGGAAAAGGCACAGGCAATACTGTTGGTTCATTTTCCGTATCATCAAAGTTTGGTGCCATTTCTACGGTATCTTTATCAAGATCATCTTCCATGACTTCAGTCACTTTAGCAAGTCTTGCTTCAGTATAACGCATTGCAGCAGCTGGATCATCATCAATAGAACCGTTATTGCCATGCACATCAATCAAAGGTAATCTAACCTTCCAGTCTTGAGACATACGAATCAATGCATCATAGACAGAAATATCTCCATGTGGATGATAATTACCAATAACAAGACCAACCGTCTTTGCAGATTTACGATATGGATGATCCCATGTATTTCCATCATGGTACATTGCATACAAGATTCTTCTCTGTACAGGTTTTAAACCATCTCTGGCATCTGGCAATGCACGTTCTTGAATAATATACTTTGCATAGCGAGAAAAGCCATTTCCCATGATATCTTCAAGATGTTCCGGGATATACCGTGTTTTATCTTCAATTTGTTTTTTCTTTACCACTATTTATCCCTCCAGTTTGTAATCATCTTCCAATGTGAATGAGATATTATCTTCAATCCACTTTCTTCTTCTTTCAGCTTTATCGCCCATTAATGTAGAAACTCTACGTTCCGCAACAACACCATCTTCAATTGTTACCTGAATCAAAGCACGATGTTCTGGATCCATTGTTGTATCCCAAAGCTGTGCTGCATTCATTTCACCAAGACCTTTATATCTCTGTATCTCACACTTGCCATATTTCTTTTTCAATTCAGCAAGTTCATCCGTTGAATAACAATATTCAACATTCTTTCCCTTCTGTACACGAAATAAAGGCGGTAAAGCAATATATACCATTCCATGTTCCAGCAATGGACGCATATAGCGATAGAAGAATGTTAATAATAAGATTTGAATATGACTTCCATCATCATCTGCATCGGTCATGATAATAACTTTATTATAGTTAGAATCTTCATAGTCAAAGTCTGGACCAACACCAGCACCAATTGTATAAATCAATGTATTTAATTCTTCGTTCTTTTCAATATCACCCAAAGAGCATTTTTCTGTATTTAATACTTTTCCACGCAAAGGCAAGATTGCCTGATAAATAGAATCTCTGCCTTGTTTTGCAGAACCGCCGGCAGAATCACCTTCGACTAAGAATAATTCCTTGATACGCGCATCTTTACTTCTTGCAGGTGCAAGCTTGCCACTCAACACTCTTTCGCCTTTTCCAACTTTCTTTCCACGTCTAGCTTCTTCTCTCGCTTTTCTAGCCGCAAGACGCGCAAGCATTGCCTTCTGCATTTTACGAATCAGTAAATCTGATTGTGTTTTGTTTTCTGTCAGCCAGTATGTCAACTGATCACTGACAACCTGTTCCACTGCTGGCTTTGCCTGTGGAGAACCTAATTTTCCTTTTGTCTGTCCTTCAAACTGCAATAATTCTTCTGGTACAGAAACAGAAAGAATTGTCGTTAAACCTTCTCTAACATCATTTCCTTCCAGGTTTTTATCTTTTTCTTTTAAAAGACCAGTCTTTCTAGCATAGTCATTGATTACTTTTGTGAAGGCACCTTTAAAGCCAACTTCATGTGTACCGCCATCACTTGTACGAACAAGGTTAACAAAAGAATATGTGTTTTCCTGATAGTCATCCGTATATTGAAAAGCAACTTCAACATGAATTCCTAATGCATCACCAGAAAACTTCACTGGCTGCATTAATGGTGTACGATCTTCATTCAGATAGTTTACAAATTCAGTAATACCATCTTCATAGAGATACTTTTCTTCCACTGGATTTTTCGAACGCTGATCAATCACCACAAATTCAATACCACTCAATAAAAAAGCTTCTTCCCTTGCTCTTTCACACACCGCATCAAATTTAAAATCTGTTGTCTGAAAAATAGAAGGATCTGGTTTAAAACGAACCGTAGATCCTGTTTTATTTGTCTTTCCTAAATGCTCCAGCTTGCTGACTTTTGATCCGCCATCTTTAAAAGACATGCGAACAAGCTGTCCATCATGTGCAACTTCAACCGTCAACCATTCACTCAATGCATTTACAACAGAAGCACCAACACCATGTAAACCACCTGCAGTCTTATAGCCACCTTGTGAAGTAAACTTGCCACCAGCATGCAATACAGTAAAAATAACTTCCAGTGTATTTTTACCAGACGAGTGTTTACCTATTGGCATACCTCTACCCTGATCACTAACGGATACACTGCCATCATTTTCTAAAACAATTGTGATCTTTTTACCGAAGCCGTTAATTGCTTCATCAACCGCATTATCTACAATTTCCCAGATCATATGGTGCAGACCATGAGAATCTGTAGAACCAATATACATACCTGGACGTTTTCTAACTGGCTCCAGTCCTTCTAAGATTTGAATACTGCTGTCATCGTATTGAATTGCCATGATTTCTCCTTTTCCTTCAGCTAATCATTATAACAAAAATATTGTCCAAGTAAAAATATCACAATTCCATCATCTTCAAAAATAGTTAATATGGTAAAATATTTAGGCGCGGAGGTTTAAAGTGTATGAAAATTTTATTAGCTATTTTATTTTCCTATCTATTTGGATCTATTCCATGGGGTCTTGTCATAGGAAAAGTGTTTTTCCATAAAGATATTCGAAAAGAAGGCAGTGGAAATGCTGGTGGTACAAATGCAGGAAGAGTTCTTGGAAAGCCAATTGGTGTTCTCGTCATTGCATTAGATGCCTTAAAGGGATTGATTTCTATGACACTTGCCCATTTCATCGCTCCTGGAAGTGAAATCTATGCAGGTGTTGCGTGCTGTATTGGTCACTGCTTTCCATGTTTTGCACAATTCAAAGGTGGAAAAGCAGTCGCTACAACATATGGCTTCTTCTTAGGCATTACATTATTTGTAACAAATAACTGGATCATCACATTTGCATTACCTGTCATCACATTCTTTGTATTACTATTCTTTACAAGAATGGTTTCCTTTTCAAGCATGAGTGCAATTGCACTCACAGGTATTGTTTCTTTATTTGCTTATTTCAATGGATCTATCACAGAACTATCTGTTCCCGTCACAATTCTTTTGCTTAGTGCATTTGTTATCTATCGTCACAAGGCAAACATTAAACGTATTATTGAAGGAAAAGAAAGCCGCATCCAGTGGATGGGAAAAGCACCATGGGAAAAGTAGAAACAATTCAGTTAAAAATGCCATCGTTCTCGCAATCTCCTAGAAAAGTCTGGATCTATCTTCCAAACAGCTATGACGAAACAAAAAAACATTATGATGTTCTATACATGTTCGATGGACATAATCTATTCTTTGATGAAACAGCAACATATGGAAAATGCTGGGGCATGAAAAAATATCTGGATGAAAATAACAGCGAACTTGTTGTTGTGGGAGTCGACTGTAACCATACAGGAAATCGAAGACTTGCAGAATACTGCCCGTTCAAACCAGAAACAACACATTTAGAGTCCCTTCCTTCTGTTCGTCCTGCAGGAAAAAAGACTGCAGAATGGTTTGTGAATATATTAAAACCAGAAATCGAAAAAAGATATCGTGTATTTACAGATCGAAAACATATTGGAATTGGTGGAAGCTCTATGGGTGGACTCATGAGTGAATACATGATTGCACAATACAATGACACTTTCTCTAAAGCTGCATGTGTTTCCCCTTCAACACATTTCTGTTATGAAGATCTAAAAAAGCTGATTGAAAATACAACATTCCACAAAGATACAAAGATCTACATTGATCAAGGATCCCAGGAAGTACATGGAAAAAGATTATTCATCGACGCTGTAGAAATGATGTTGAATATCAACCATCTCTACAGTGAACAAGGATGTCTTACATATCCTCATTTAACACCTGGTGGACATCATACAGAAAGTGACTGGGAAAAAGTTGTTCCTGTCTTCCTGAATTATTTATTTCCGAATATAAACAAACACACAAAGTAAACTACCTTGTGTGTTTTATTTTTCTGCATCTAATGATTGTATTGCGTGCATCGCATCTTTTGCATTCTGATATACAAATGCATGGATTCCAAATGTATTTGATGCATCTACATTTTCTTTTGTATCATCAAAGAATACACATTCCTCTTTCTTTAAGTCATATGTATCAATGAGATATTGAAAGATTCGTTCCTCTGGCTTTATCATTTGAATTCTTCCACTGATAACTTTTCCATCAAACAGACCAAATACTTCTTTGTATCGCTTTTCTGTATATGCAAATGCTTCTATACCATAATTAGAAAGAATATAACAATGATACCCTTTCTCTTTTAAATCCAGTAAAAACTGTCTGCCTTCATCCAGTATTTCAAACATATCTTCCCATCCAGGGTGAAAAAACATTTTGATTTCTTTCTGCAGTGATGGATACTTTTCTAGATATAAATCTAACGTTTCACTGACACCCTGATATACTCCTTTATCAACCTCCAGCCATAAAGGATCAAGGAATATTGCAGAATATAAAGCGTCTTCTTTTTCTTTACTTAACCCCAGTTGATGGATTGCTTCTTTCGGCTGAAAACGAATCAGCACGCCACCTAAATCAAAAATAACATTCTTAATCATGCTTGTAGTAATTGATAAGACACCCGTCTTCCAGAATTTCAATTTCATCTCTAGTTAATGCACCACAGGATACTTCAATCATTGTAACTGCATCCTTATGCACAACATAGGCTTTCATTGGTGTATTCGATTCCAGACCTTCTTTTACATTCTTTACAAGAACCCAGCTGCCTTTTTCAAGTAACGTATCATCTGTTGTTAGAAATGGAAGCATGCCCCAGTTAATGCAATTGGAACGATATCTCTTTGTCGCATATTCATGGGCAAAGTTTGCACCAGCACCCAATACTCTTTGACAGCTTGCAGCCTGTTCACGTGCAGAACCATCCCCTGGCTTATATGCATAGATGGAAGAAGCAATGTTTGTATCTGGATCTACAGTAATGCCACTGTTTTCAAGCAATGCATATACATGCTTAACTTCTTCATTTTCCCAATCCATTTCTTTCACTTTCTTTGCTTCATTTACATAGTCAGGATCTCTTCTAGATAATGTAAATTCAGCTAAACGCAATGGGTTGGAACGATAAGAAGAAGTTTCTCCAGAAGGAATCAATTCATCTGTTGTCGTGACTGGATCATCAATATGAGAAACAATCTTTAAAAGAATATCGCTGCTTAAAGATGGCTGCTCTGGCCAGTCTTTAATATTTGGTCCAAAGTGTAATGGATAGTCAGGCTCTTCTTTTCCATAGCCGTTAAATACTCTTTTTTCATATAAAGAAGCATCAAACGGACACATATAATCTTTCTCATCTTCATGACAGATATCACTTGCGGCTGTTAAAACACCTTGATTTCTACTCGTTGCCGCAATGCTTCTAGCATCCATCAGGCATACAGAAGCAATCTGTCCTTCATTTGGCTTACTGCCTTCTCGATTAGGAAAATTACGTGTTGTATGACGGATAGATAGTTCATTGTTCGCTGGTGTATCACCTGCCCCAAAGCAAGGACCACAGAACGCTTCTCTAAAGATTGCTCCAGTAGAAACCAAAGAAGCAACTGTACCATTTTCAACAAGTGCTTTATAGACTGGCATAGAATCAGGATAAATGGAAAGTCTAAATTCGCCATTGCCACAATCTCCATCATTCAAGATTGCACTTGCTGCCATGATATTGCCATATGTTCCACCAGAACATCCCGCAATGACACCTTGATTCACAACCACTGTTCCATCTTCTTTCACCTTAGAAACAAGGTCCATGTTTTTATGCGCCAGCTGCGCATTGGCATGATCTTCTGCTTCTTTTAAGTATTTCTTTGGATCTTTTTTAAATGTGTTGATTGGAAGTGCTAATGATGGATGCATTGGTAAAGCAATCATACATTCCACTTCACCTAGATCAAGATCAATGCATCGATCATAGTATGTTCCATCATTGACTTTCAGACAACGATACGCATCTTTTCTACCATGTTGGTTAAAGTATTGTTCCGTCTTTTCATCCGTTTCCCAGATACTGCTTAAACATGTTGTTTCAGTTGTCATGACATCAATTGCATTACGGTATTCCTGAGACAAACCATGAATTCCTTCTCCCGCAAATTCCATGATACGATTCTTCACAAATCCATTCGCATATGTTTCTTTACATAACGCAAGTGCAATATCATGTGGTCCAACACCAGGTTTCACTTTTCCATGAACATAGACAAGAACAACTTCAGGACGTGCTACATCATATGTTTTTTCAAGAAGCTGTTTGGCAAGTTCACCACCGCCTTCTCCAATACCCATTGTTCCTAAAGCGCCATATCGCGTATGAGAGTCTGATCCAAGGATCATTCTTCCACATCCACTCATCATTTCGCGATTGTAGGAATGAATAACAGCCATATTTGGCGGTACATAAATACCACCATACTTATGTGCTGCACTCAATGCAAACTGATGATCATCTTCATTGATTGTTCCTCCAACTGCACAAAGTGTATTATGACAGTTTGTTAATACATAAGGTACTGGAAACTTCTTTAAGCCAGAAGCTCTCGCTGTTTGAATAATACCAACATATGTAATATCGTGAGAAGTCAAAGAATCAAAACGAATATGAAGAATATCATCATCTGTATGTGTATCATGTGCATCCATGATCTGATATGCCAATGTTTTTTTCTTTCCTTCTTCTTTGGAACATGCACTGTTTTCTACATATGTCCCATTTTCAAAGAATACACCATGATCAATTAATTTCATTTTCTATCACCCTGCATACTTCTTCTGTAAATGCCTTGCATCCTTCATTTCCACCAATATCCTGCGTTGTATGCTTTCCTTCTTCAATAACCGCATAGATTGCTTTTTCAAGAACTTCTGCTTTGTCTTTCATATCATGATCTTTTAAAAGCATACAGAAAGAAAGCAGTAAAGCTGTTGGATTTGCCTTATCTTTTCCCGCAATATCGGGTGCAGAACCATGTACTGCTTCATAGATAACAACATCTTCACCAATATTAGCACTAGGTGCAAATCCCAGTCCACCAACAAGTCCCGCACAAAGATCAGAAATAATATCACCATACAGATTTTCTGATACAAGTACATCAAACTGTGCTGGATCTGTAACAAGCTTCATGCATAACGCATCAACAATGACAGAATCACTTTCAATTTCAGGATAGTCTTTCGCAACATTCTTAAAACTTTCTAGAAATAATCCATCACAAAGCTTCATGATATTTGCCTTATGTACTGCAGTTACTTTCTTACGATGATGCTTTCTTGCATATTCAAAAGCAAAGCGTGCAATTCTTTCACTTGCTGAACGCGTAATGAGTTTAATTCCATGTGCAGTATTTGCATCATACATATATTCAATTCCTTTATAGAGATCTTCAGTATTTTCCCTAACAATAACAAGATCAACATTTTCATATCTGCTCTTTACACCAGTAATGGAATGTACAGGTCTAAGATTTGCATATGTAGAAAAACGCTGACGCAGCTGAACATTAATAGAACGGAATCCCGTACCAATTGGTGTCGCTGTAGGACCTTTTAGTGCAATTCCAGTATTCTGAATTGCATCCATTAAGTCATCATCAAACAGCTTGCCACTCTTTTCATAGTATTCTGCACCAGCAGAATGTGTTTCCCATTCAATATTTGTCTTTAAAACTTCAGATATTTTTTTAACACTTTCAGAGATTTCTTTACCAATACCATCTCCAGGAATCAATACAACTTTCATATCCTTCACCTCATGCATTCCATTTTACAACAATTCCCATAAATTACTTTCATAATTTTCATACTTGTAAATGAAAATTATTTCAATACAATAGAAATCATATGAGGTGAATGGTTATGATCTATCCAGACGTACAAGATTTAAAAGTATTATGCGATGCATATCGCAAAAATAATTTCATTGATCCAGAAATCAGTGAAAAACTAGGTGTAAAAAGAGGATTGAGAAATGCCGATGGAACAGGTGTTCTTGCGGGACTTACAAATATCTGTGATGTCATCGGATATCAAAGAGATGAAAACAACAATATTATTCCAATTGATGGAAAACTGATCTATCGAGGTATTGATCTGAATGACATTGTCAACGAGGCAATCACACAAGATCGTTTCTTATTTGAGGAAGTTGCATGGCTGTTATTATTTGGATCTCTTCCAAACAAGGAAACGCTTGATAACTTCCGTCGCATTCTAGAAACACACCGAGAACTTCCGGATGGATTTGCGGAAACACAAATCATGGCAGCCCCTTCTCCAAACTTAATGAACAAGATGGCAAGAAGTGTTCTTGCGATGTATTCCTATGATGAAGAAGCTGAAAATACAAGCTTAGAAAATGTCATCAAACAATCTATTAACCTGATTGCGGAAATGCCAAGTATGATGGTCTATGCATACCAGACAAAAAAACATGCATATGATCATGAATCTTTGTACTTTCACTATCCAAAGCCGGGTTTATCTACCGCAGAAAATATTCTGGCAATGTACCGCCTTGATCAGAACTATACACGAGAAGAAGCAAGATTGTTAGATTTATGTATGATTGTTCATGCAGATCACGGTGGAGGCAACAACTCTGCATTTACAACCCGTGTATTATCTTCTACTGGTACAGATACATATTCTGCTATTGCATCTGCAATCCTTTCTTTAAAAGGACCAAAACACGGTGGAGCAAATCTGATGGTCATGAAGCAGCTTGATGAAATCTTAGCCAATGTCAAAGATGTCCATTCAGATGAAGAAATGAAGGATTACCTTACAAAGATCATTAATAAAGAAGCTGGTGATCATAGTGGTCTCATCTATGGAATCGGCCACGCAGTATATACAAAAAGTGATCCAAGAGCACAAATCCTGAAAAAACATTCCAAGGATCTTGCCTATGAAAAAGGAATGCAGAGAGAATATGACTGTTTATGTCAGATTGAAAAGCTTGCTCCTGTTGTATTCAAAGAATTAAAAAGCAGCACAAAGAATGTATGTGCAAATGTAGATTTATTTTCAGGTCTTGTCTATCGAATTCTTGGTATTTCTGAAGAATTATTTACACCAATCTTTGCGATATCTAGAGTTGCTGGATGGTGCGCACACCGTATGGAAGAAGTTGAGTTTGCGAATCGTATTATCCGTCCTGCATATAAATATGTTGGAGATGAAAAACAATACATTTCACTAGAAAAACGATAAAAGATGCCAAAATCTGGCATCTTTTGTTATTGTTCTTCTTTGAATTCTTCTGGTGTACACATATAGGAAACAATCTCAAATTTTCCATTCACATAATCAAAACGGAAGATACCACCATATGGATGTGGCTGTTTTCCCTGTCTTCTCATTTCCATCATTGCATCTTCTCCATCAAGACCAAACAAGATTTCAAGCAATCTCTTATAATATTCTGAATGAGAAACAAGCAAGATGTTTGAACCATCTTTGTTTGCAGAAATAATCTTCTGTAAAGTGTGATGGAAACGCAGTTCAAATGCATCTTTGCTTTCTCCATTTACATCACTCCAGTCATCATGCTTCGCTCTATGTTCTTTGATTTCTTTGAGCCATGAATCACGTACAACGGCTTCAAATTCACCATAATCAATTTCTTTTAACCCATCTAATACAACAGGATCGCTATTTCTATCATGTGCAATCTTTAAAGCAGTCTCATAGCATCTCAATAGTGGAGATGTATACATAGATGCAAAAGGAATCTCTTTTAAAGCATCCGCACAATCCAGTATTTCTTTCATGCCTCTTTCAGTTATTGGAGAATCCGTAACCCCCTGCATGCGATTGTATTGATTAAACAACGTCTGACCATGATTTACAAAGTAGAAATGTAACGTTTTATTTACGATTGGATCTTCATACAGCTGTGGTTCTGTTGGAAGGTTTGTAACTATATACTTTCCATCTTCATATTCCACACGCATAATCGAAGCATTTGGGATAGGATTACCTTTTCCTAACGCACGTGGGAAAAGCTTATCCATATCAACGTTAAATACGGAACGCAGCATTGTCATTAAATAACTTCCATGTGTGACAACCAATACCTGATCATTATCATGAGCATTAGAAAGAATTGTATCCAGTGACTGTAAGATTCTATCTTCCACTTCTGCAGGATTTTCACCATTCACACTAGAAAAATCATTTGTATCAAAGCAACGTGTAATTTCTTCAGAATGTGATGTAAATCTTGTACCTTCAAATGTACCAAAATTCATTTCATGCAGATTGTTTATAATCACAGGTTCTAGATTTCTTCCTTCTAGAATGATTCTAGAAGTTTGCTGGCATCTTCCGCTTGGAGAAGAATATACCGCATCAAAAAAGACATTATTTAACGCAACACGTGTCTTTTCTACCTGCAATTCTCCTTGTGTAGTCAATGGGGAATCACATACTCCCTGCATTCTACCTTTTTCATTTAATCTTGTTTGTCCATGTCGAACAAAATACATAATGACTTTCATAATGATTCTCCCTTAATGTTGTCCATCATCTTCATAACATTCCACAAATCTAGCCGCAAACGATGGCTGTTCATCTGCAGCATATAAATGTGAAATATCACCAAATTGTGCAATTCTAAAGGCTGCAATACCTTTTCTTCTTTCTTCTGTATGTACAATTGTAACGGAAGAAGGTGCGGCTACAAAGCCCTGCCACAATATCATTGGTGAAATATGCAGTAAATGTGATAATAAAACACATTCCACTCCAAAATGGCAGAAAAATACAACCGTATCATGATTTCCTTTTTCTACACGGAAAAACTTTCCATCATGCACATATCCATGTTCTTTTAGAAATACATCAAAGTTATCACAAACCCATTGATACCTTTCTTTTACATTTCCGCGTTTCATAACATCATTTTCATACCAATGATCATAATCATAGAAACGACAATCTTTTGTCCAGTCTTCTACCTGCCAATCCCATGCAACAGACTTACGAAGTATACGATCAGGACGAATGATTCTAGGATCGAATTCTCTCAGCCAGTCTAACGTTTCAGCTTCTCGATGCATTTCATGCAAAGTATAAGAAGCTGTCAACTGTGCTCTTCCTAATGGTGACTGATAAAATTCCTGAATATCCATTTTTGCCAGACGTTTAGATAGAAGTTCTGCTTCTCTTTTCCCTTTTTCTGTCAATGAATCATGGATATAGTCTGGATCTCCATGTCTAACAATCATCAGTCTCATAGAATTTCATTAAACTCCAAACGTTCATTGTTTGGACCAAGGATAATAAAGAAACGAACACCGTTGTCATAAAACGGCAACTGTTCAATCCCATCACTTACAATTGTATAGCCTTGTTCTTTACATAATGCATAGCAACCTTCAATATCATTCACATCAATTGCGATATGATCAATTGCGCCTGCTTTTAAAGCAACCTCATCTTCATAGCACTCTAATACAAGTCCCATATATTCAAGAAAGCAGACTTTCTGCTTTCCATCATGTATTGTCTTTTCATGCTTGATATAAAAACCTAGTTTTTCATAAAACTCTTTTGTTTCTTCAATACTTTTACAAGGAATTCCTACATGCTGAATTCCTGTAGCATAATCCATTACTTCTTTCATGATTCTTTTACCTCAATTTTTCTATACAATCTGAAAAATATAAAACTTCAGATAGCTGCTTTCTTCCATATTCCAGAGAATTGGATGATCTGCGTTCTGCTGTGTTACGGAAATCTGTTTTAACGTTACACCAACTTCCTGTGCTGCTTCTCTCAGCATCTTTTCAAACAGGTCACATTCCATATATCTAGAACAGGAACACGTTGCAAGATATCCGCCACCTCTTAATACATGCATTGCCTGCATATTGATTCTCTTGTATCCATTATAGGCTTTCATAACTGTTCTTCTAGATTTTGTAAAAGCTGGTGGATCTAAAATGATGAAATCAAATTGATGATGTTTCAACGTATCAAGATAATCAAATACATCAGCCTGTACAAAAGAAACATTTTCCAAGCCATTCAGTTTTGCATTCGCTCTACCTTCTTCTAATGCTGTATTAGAAACATCTACTGCAGTCACATGCTTTGCTTCTCCTAAAGCTGCATTTAATGCAAATCCACCTGTATGTGTAAAACAATCTAATACGGTCTTTCCTTTTGCAAGATGGCGAACTAGTACACGATTCGATTTCTGATCCAGGAAATAGCCTGTTTTCTGCCCATTTTCAATATCTACATTCAATTTCAGGCCATTTTCATGAATTACCTGTACGGTATCAGCTTCACCATAGTAAAAGCCTTTATATAAAGAAAGTCCTTCTTTTTCACGAGACTTCACATCATTTCTTTCATAGATAGCTTCAATACCTTCTTCACGCAGAACATGCAGCAACGCCTGATATAAAACTGCCTTATTCTTTTCTAGTCCAAAACACGTAATCTGTGATACAAGAACACTGTTATAGCGATCAATGGTAAGGCCTGGCAATCCATCTGCCTCTCCAAAAATCACTCTACAGTTATCTAGATTATCTGGTTCTACAGTTTTTCTAAACTCCCATGCTTCTGCAATTGTTTTTTCAAAGAAATCATAATCAATCGTTTCATGCTTCTTAGAAAAAATACGCACCGTAATATGCGAATCTTTACACAGATATCCCGTACCTAAATATGCATCCTTTTCCGTAACAATATCTACAACACTTCCATTTTCTAAATGCGATATATCAGATGCTAGATTATTCGAATACATCCACATCTGCCCATTCTTTAAAAACTCTGCACCTTTATCATTAATAACTACTTTAGAATTACTCACGTTCAACCTCCATGGATTATATGTGTCAATTATACCGTAAAAAAAGGACACCTTGTAGTGTCCTCAGGATTAATCCATATCTTTTAAGAATGCAATGTAAGCTCTATAAGCTTCGTATACATCTGCTTTAGATACAACTTCACATGGAGCATGCATGTTCTGTACCGCAATACCAGCATCAATGACATCCATATTCTTATTAGCCATGATGTAAGCGATTGTTCCGCCTCCACCAACGTCTACCTTGCCAAGTTCACATGTCTGGAAGTAGCAGTCATTTTCATCCATGATCTTGCGGATCTTAGCCATGTATTCAGCATTCGCATCGTTACTGCCGCCTTTACCTCTAGAGCCAGTATACTTATTGAAGCAGATACCCTTTCCAAAGAAAGAAGCATTCTTTGTTTCCATAACTTCTGGATATAGTGGATCAAATGCTGCAGATACATCACTAGATAACATTCTTGAGTTATCCATTGTATCGTTGAATGCAACAAGTGAAGATTCATTCTGCATTGCAAGCATCTTAGCAATTACATGATCAAAATATGCAGACTGCATACCTGTGTTACCAACAGAACCAATTTCTTCCTTGTCTACCAAGATTGCACAGGCAGTTCTATCAGGTGTTCCTTCAAAATCCAAAACAGCACGTAAAGAAGTATATGCACATACCTTATCATCATGACCATATCCCATGACCATAGAACGATCTAGACCATAATCTCTTGCTTTTCCAGCAGGAACAACTTCAATTTCACTAGAAATGAAATCATCTTCTTCGATATCATACTTTTCTTTTAATAGATCTAAGATATAAGCCTTGACAGGATCTTTTTCTGTATCCTTCTTAGGAATAGAACCAACCAATACATCTAATGCTTCACCTTCAACAACCTTTGCACCTGTCTTAGACATCTGATCAGCTGCCAGATGAATCAAAAGATCACTGATTCCAACAACTGGATCATTATCATCATCACCAATGTTGATATCAATAACTGTGCCGTCTTTCTTCACAACAACACCAACAAGTGCCATTGGACGAGCAACCCACTGATACTTCTTAATACCACCATAGTAGTGTGTATCTAATAATACAAGACCATTAGATTCATATAATGGATGCTGTTTTAAGTCCGTACGTGGGGAATCAATATGTGCTCCTAAAAGGTTTAAACCATTACGGATAGGTTCTTTACCAATAATGAAAGCTAAAATATTCTTACCTTTGTTTGTGGAGTATACTTTATCTCCAGGTTTCAATTCTGTCACTTCACTTAGATTTTTGAATCCAGCCTTTTCAACAAGTGCAATACTATTGTTTACAAATGCTCTTTCAGTTTTAGAAACACTTAGAAAATCAATGTACTCCTTGTTGAATTGCATCAATTCATCTTTTTGAGAATCATTCAATTTTTCCCATACTGTCTTACTCATAACTGTCCCTCTCTTATCTGATACAGATCAAATGCATGGATATAGTCAGAAGGCCCTTGTAAATATAATGTCATACCTTCTTCATCTTGTTTGACTACATCTATTTGAAGCACTTGCCTGTATTCATCAAACATATAGATTTTACCATAAGGAAGCAAACAATACATGCTTTCTTCACTTGGATATAACATTTTTAATATTTCTTTCATTGCACGATCCATATGATCGCCATTTTTTGCAGAAACACAGATTCCTTCAAGACGTGAAGTATCTTTCAATAAGTCAACTTTATTAAAGATACGTAATACTGGAATTTCTCCAGCACCAATTTCACGCAGCGTATTTTCTGTTACTTCCATCTTTGTTTCATAATCATCATCACTTACATCAACAATTTCTACAAGCAGATCCGCATCTCTTGCGGCATCTAATGTACTTTTGAATGCTTCAACCAGTGTATGTGGTAAATCTGAAACAAATCCAACCGTATCATAGAGAAAAAACGTTTTCTTATCATAGACAATTTTTCTTACAGATGTATCCAATGTTGCAAATAACATATCTTTTTCAAACACTTCATTTCCACTGGCTTCTGTATTCTGAATCAGACAATTCATAAAACTGGACTTCCCAGCATTTGTATAGCCGACCAAAGCCACTCTTCTTAATAATGTCTTGGATCTTCTTCTTTCATCCATCTGCCTCTGTGATTCGATTTTCTTTAATTCCTGCTTGAGATCCTGGATTCGTTTCTGATATTTTCGTGCAACAATTGCAGAACGCATTTCACCAGAACCACGATTTGTTACACCTCCGCCTCTTTCTCTTTCGCGGTCATTGTCACTGTTTAATAAACGTGGCAAATCATACTGCAATCGTGCCATTTCAGTCTGCAGCTTTGCCTGTCTGCTGCGTGCACGGCTGGAAAAGATATCTAAGATCAATGCTGTACGGTCAATCACATTGCATCCAGCAACAGCACTGATTCTTTCTGCCATTTGCACACTGAGACTGTTATAAAACACAACAAAATCAACATCCAATTCTTCCACAAGAATACGCAATTCATCTAACTTTCCTTTACGGAAGGCACTGATTGTATTCATGGAATTTGCTGACTGTGTAATTGTTTCAACAACATTTAATTGACATGCATTACATAAAGCAATACATTCATCCATTTTCATTTGAAATACTTTTGCATCATCTTTGATGCAGACACCTGCTAAAATTACATTTTTCATCAAAATAATCATAGCATGTTCATTGATTTTTTTCTTGTATCGTACTAAATTAGTTAATACTAACTGAAAAGGGGAAAATTTATGAAAGTAAACGTACCATTACATACTATAGACATTATTATCTTAGTCATCATTGGAATCATGATGATTGGCGGCATCAAAATTGTCAGAGGATTTTTTCATGAAGGAAAACATACAGTACAGAAATCCACATACAATGGAAAAGGAAAAGTAAAGATCGTTGTTGAAGTTGCAGGCATGCAGTGTGGTCATTGTGAAGCAAATATCAACGATGCAATCCGTAATCATTTTAATGTCATTAAAGTATCTTCCTCTCATACAAAGGGACAAGTCACAATTATCGCAAACCATGATTTAAATTCAGATCAAATTCAGAATGTTATTGATGAAAGTGGATATCAGTATATTGGTTTAGCAAAATACAACATTTAAAAAGAAGAAGCCAGAACTTCTTCTTTTCATTTCATAAAAAACCGAATTAATTTGTTATAGAAAGCATTCTCGTATGGTGCATAACGCATTGCTAGATCAATGATGCATTTCTTGTCTACAATAGATTTTGTATGAGAAAAGGCATCAAAACCATCTTTTCCATGGTATTTCCCCATACCACTGTTTCCTACCCCGCCAAAGCCAAGATAGTTACTTGCCAGATGAATGATCGTATCATTGATGCACCCTCCACCAAAGATCATTTCTGTATCCATTTTTTGAATATGGTTTTTATTTTTTGTAAAGAGATAGAATGCCAATGGATGTGGTTTTGTTTTTAAAGTATCCATCATTTCATCAAAATCATCATATGTTAAAACAGGTAAAAGTGGTCCAAAGATTTCTTCCTGCATGACACTGTCATCCCATGTAACGTCATCCATAATTGCTGGTTCAATCTTGCATGCTTTCTCATCGCACGTGCCGCCATAAACGATTTTATCAGGATCCATCATTTTTCGAATTCTTTCAAACTGTCCTGGATGAATGATTTTTCCATAAATATCACTTGTTAATGGATGTTCACCATATTGTTTTACAATTTCATTTTGTAATGCCTGAATCAGCGCATCTTTTTTAGAACGATGTACCAGAACATAGTCTGGGGCAACACATGTCTGACCACAATTCAGAAATTTTCCAAACACAATTCTTTTTGCACTCAGATCAATATCTGCACTTTCATCAACAATACAGGGACTCTTTCCCCCAAGTTCTAGAATACAAGGTGTTATATGCTCTGCACATTTCATATTTACGATTTTCCCAGTTTGTGATCCGCCAGTAAAAAACACAAAATCAAATGGCTGTTCCAAAAGAATATTTGCTTCTTCAATACCACCTTCGACAAGTGTAATATAGCTTTCATCAAAGTTTTCAGAAATGATTTTTTTCATCACCTGATTTGTAAATGGAGAAGCAGGAGATGGCTTCAAAACTGCCGTATCTCCAGACGCAATGGCACATACCAATGGATCTAATGTTAAAAGAAATGGATAGTTCCAAGGTGACATGATCAATGTCACGCCATAAGGAACAGCTTTTGTATAGCTCACAGAAACAAACTGTGCAAGTGGTGAAGGCACATAGTGTCTTTTCACATAGGAAGATACATGTTTTAACATATGTGAAATTTCACTTTTCACCATACCAATTTCACTCATATAGCTTTCTTCCCTGCTTTTGCCTAAATCTTTCTTTAAAGCATCCACAATTGCATCTTCATATCGATTGATTGCTTCATACAGTTTCTTTAACTGCTGCTTTCGAAAAGAAACCGACAATGTATTTCCCCTCAAGAAATAATTTTTCTGTATGTTGTAGATATTTGATAGATCCATTTCTACTCTCCTTTGATTTGTCGATACAGTGGTGCAAGCTCTTTCGCATTCCATAAAACAGGAACAGGGTACAATGGATTTGCTTCCAAGGAAGCATGTTTCGCTAAAGAAGGAATATCTTTTTCCTGTATTTCTGCTATATGTGATGGAATATGCATTTTTTGATTCAATGCTTCAATGGATGCAATCATTTTCCTGCATGCATCTTCATCACGATCGATTTCATTGCTTACTCCGGCAACAAGTGCAATATCATGCATTTTACGATCAATACGGTGTCCATACGCTTTTAAAACATATGGCATTACAACAGCGTTTGCTAATCCATGTGCAGTATCATATTGCCCACCCAGCGAATGTGCAATTGCGTGAATATACCCAACATATGACATAGAAAAAGCAAGTCCAGCCTGATATGCAGCCAAAGACATATTTCTTCTTGCCACTTCATTTTGAGGATCTTCATACGCAATCCATAGATTCTGATATATCAACTTTATCGCATCTAGTGCAAGCCGTCTAGTTTTAGGTGTTGTAGAACCACCAATATATGCTTCAATGGCATGTGTTAATGCATCCATGCCTGTTGTAGCCGTGAGTGATTTTGGTAATGTATATGTCATTTTTGGATCCAGTACTGCATAATGCGGTATCAAAGGAAAATCCATCAAAGCATACTTGTCATGATTTTTTGGATCACTGATAACAGAAGCAAGCGTGACTTCACTTCCTGTACCTGCCGTTGTAGGGATTGCAATCAATGGCGGAAGCTTATGAATAACACGTAAGATTCCTTTCATATCTTTCACTTTCTTTTTTGGATTTGCGATACATGCACCAATGGCTTTTCCACAATCCATAGAAGAACCACCGCCAACCGCAATGATTGCTTGACTTTGATTGCTTTGATACAGATGAAGACCACATTCCACATTTTCTACCGTTGGATTTGGTTTTACGCCAGAATAAATCGTATATTCAGCACAATATTTCTTACATGCTTCTTCTACATGCTGCAATAATCCATGATCAATTATTCCCTTGTCTGTTACAATCAGCAAAGATGTAATTTTTTCTTTTTCAAATACTTCCTTTAAATCATCACAGGCATCTACGATCTTTGGCTCACGGTAAGGTAAAACAGGAATTACAAGACGAAACGCTTTCTGGAAAATACGACATCCCGCTTTCACAATCAAATTCATATCATGCATTCTCCTCACAAATTGCATCTAATCTTTCAGCAATTCTAAACAGGCAGGAATATAACGTATTTCTTTCCTTTTCCTTTAAATCAAAACTCACTTCCATTAATACATGTTCAATTTTATTTGCAATCAGCTTCCCAGTTTCTTTACCAAGATCACTCAATACAATCACACTGTTATATCTTTTCTTTTCTGTTTTTTCTCTTACTATATAACCATTTGCTTCTAGATATTCTAATGTTCTAGAAATGGTTGCTTTATCTTCCCCACACTTTTCACAAAGCTTTGTCGCTGTATTTGCATCCGTTGCATACAAGTAATATAGACATTCCACATGAAAACTTCTCAAATGCATGTCTTTCATTTCCTGATTTTCGATTTTTCGAATTGCTCGAGAAATTCTCGCAATCGAAACCGTAAACATTTCAAATCTATTTTCCATACACTCTCCTTTGTTGATTTTTCAACAAGTTATTCTATTATATATTTATTTGTTGATTTTTCAACAAATAAAAAACACCGTAATCTTATGTTACGATGTCTGTTTTATTTGTTTTACATAATAAGAAACACCAAGCCATGTTTCATGTTTATATCCAACCTGTTTTAGAAAACCTTCTTTTTCAAATCCAAACTTTTCATGAATCTTTTCAGAAGCAGTATTCCCTTCTGTTACAATAGATACAACATGATAGAAACCATGTTTATCTGCTTCAAGCAGTATTGCTTCCATCAATAAACTTCCATAGCCTTTTAGTTTCAATGTATGATCTAAATAAATAGATAGATCCACAGTCCATTGATATGCACTTCTTTCATGAAATGCATCTAAATATGCATAGCCAATGATTTTATGATTTTCTTCTAATACGATATATGGATATTTTTCACATATTCTATGTACACGCTGCTGAAATTGTGATAACGATAATTTTGTTTCTTCAAATGTAGCAACACTGTTTTCAATATACCAGTTATAGATTTCAAGACAGAAAGAAATATCATTTTCTTCTAGAGGACGAATCATCTTTCAAATACGACCTCTCCATTCATGAAAGTCATCATTACTTTTGCTTCATGAATCTGATTTGCTTCTACTTTGGTAATATCTGTATCTAATACAACAAGATCTGCATAGTAATCTGGTGCAATCTTTCCAATACGATCCTGCATGAATAACTGTTCTGCACCCTTGATCGTATAAGAATCGATTGCCTGTTCCACGCTTAAGCTTTCTTCTTGATGCATGCCATTTCTTGTAATGGCAAGTTCAATACCAAGCAATGCATTTGGCATTTCTACTGGTGCATCTGATCCATTGGAAGCAATTGTATTTTCATACAGTGTCTTGTATGGATAAGATGTTTTCGCTAATGCTTCTCCAACTCTATTTGCAACAATGGCTGCATCTGTAGACAAGAAGATAGACTGGAAATAACAAGATAATTTCTTCTGAATGATTTGATCAATCTGATCTTGTCTTAGAATCTGACAATGTACGATACCGTGATGCAATGGATTTCCTTCATACACATTGCCTGCATATGCCTCTAAAACATCATCAACTGCTCTATCACCAATACAATGTGCAATTGTTGGCATGTTAAATTGATTTGCCAGCTGTACAAATGTCCGCATTTCTTCTACAGAATAATTCATGATACCTGTTGTATCCTGTGCATCATGATATGGTTTTGACATTGCAGCGCTTCTAGCACCTAAAGAACCATCCGTAACAAGCTTCAGCGGTCCAATTCTAAATAGATCATTTCCCACATCAAATGTATATCCTTCATCCAGGAATCTAGAGAATTCCTCAACATCATTGAATTCACATTGTTCATTGACTCTTAAGTTCATCTTTTCCTGATATGACAGCTTTTCAAATGTATTGAGCGGCAGTTCATAGCTGTCGCAGATAGATAAGAAATCATCACTGCCAACAGTTGTTACACCAAATGCATTCGCACATGCAATACCCTTTTGAATATAATCAATCAATGTTCTTTCATCCACCTTTGGCCATGCTTCATGAACAACATTGATATCCATTTCTTCCACAATACCATCTTTACTCTCATTCATAGAAGCAAGCTGCAGAGCCTTTGTATTACAGCTCATAGAATGTCCGCAGCTTCTCGTTACACAGATAGGTACATCTTTAGAAATTGCATCCAGGAAATCCTTTGTTGGTTTCACTTTAGCATCTGTAAATGTTTCTTCGTTATAGCCACGTGCAATCAGCCACTGCCCTTGTTTTAATGTTGATAAACGCGCAAGCAGTCTTTCTTTCATATCTTCTAAAGAAGTACATGTTGCGAGCTGTACACATGATAAATAGAAGCCAAGTCCTGCTAAATGCATATGAGAATCAACAAATCCAGGCAATACAAACATTCCATTCAGATCAATCACTTCATCACTGTCACTGATTTGTTGAAGTACATCTTCATTCATACCGACAATCAGTATCTTGTTATCTTCAATCAAAATTGCCTGTTTTTCACTTTTATAAATCGTTGCATTGATTAATGCTTTTTTCATATTTACCCCCAGATAAATCTTGTATCGTAAAACTGTTCTTCGTGACCTAGCAATTGAATCAATTCTTCATGATTCACAATAAATCCTGCAGGTGCTACGATCCAGCGGCTTGTCGCTTCATTTCCATGGTATATGATTCCTACAACATACCCTGTAAATTCATCAAGTGGCTCTTGTACACCAACGACATATGCATCTTGCAGCTCAACATCTTCTAGATTTGTATCTTGTTTGATATATCCAAAATTATATGGACAGATCATATCCTGTAATGTTGGATGATAGCTGCCATAGGCACGATCAACAATCACAGTCACTTTCTTTCCAATCATGCTTCTGCCAACAAGATATTCCAGTTCAACAATTGCAGAATCACCATTGCTTTCAAATCCATTTGCAGCATAGAAATGAACAAGCTGATCATATGCACGTACTGTAATTCTGCCAATATTCATTTGTAATGCTTTTTCTTTCAATGCATCCAGCAAGGAAGATCCAATATCTTTACGACGATCCTGTTTCTTCACATACAAAAACGCAATACGAAAATCATTGGCATCATACGCTAATACACCATTCAATCCTTCATCAAAGGAAGCAAAGTAAGAATATTGTTCATAATGAGCTTCAAAATAGGAAAGGATGCTTTTTTTTGCATCTTCACTTTCGAAAGCATCCTTTTCATTTCCACATTCCTCATTTACAAACGAATACACTTCATCATATTCACTTTGTAAAATCTCTTTGATCATAGATCCAGATCTCCATCATATAAAGCAGTAGAATCCTTCACAATGTTCTTCATGACATTTTCATCCGCAAAAATCACTTCTACTGGAACATTCTTTGCATTCGGTACAGCAACTTCACGAATCAGATTCAAGATTCTTTCTTCCTTGCTTGTACTTTCAACTACAAAAATGAAACTTCCCTGGTTTCCAACAACTTTCTGCTTCAGCCATACATGCTTGATCTCTTCTGTTTCATCAGCTCTATCATATACAGCCATTGCCATTTTTGTAGGATATACAGTTGGTTCAACATATTGCACATTCAATGGTGCTGGTGATGGTGGAGTAACAGTTTTAGGAGCAGCTGTCTTTCCTGCAATATGTGCAACCATCATTTTAGGAATCACAATATTATCCTTGCCTGGATTAATAATGAGTCCTTCTGCTTTTGTATTTGGTGCTTCAAATAATACTTCATAGTCTTTCGCATGACGAACGACCTGCTTTGGATGTACATTTTTCCCAAAATTCATCAACTTTGCATTTTCAATACTTGTGAATACTGGAAAGAATGTTTTACCGTCATTTGTATTAACAAGGAAGAATTTGATCTGTGATGGATTTGCATTCTGAATTGTACCGTTCTGTTCCTGTTGAAACTGTACGTCAAAATCACAAGGAGACAATAATTGTGCCTTCTTTAATTCTTCTGATAACTGTTCCTGTTTTTCAGGTGTACTTCCTTGTTTTAAATCATTGATCACCTTTTCAAGTTCTGGATTTTGAATTGGTGGAAATTTTGTATTTGTCATAAAAAATTACCTCGCTAACTTTCATCAAGTATACATTTTTATACAATTTTTCTCAATGTATACACATCAAGTTCTCTGTATAATATTCTTACAGTGTTTAGAATGATTTCACATTCTTTTCACTTATCGCATTTATCATAATACATGTAAACAAGAAAGGACGTGACAATGATGTCTCAATTTAATGCAAACGAAAAAGAACCTGTCAATGTTGAATATGTAGAAAAACCTAAAAAAGAAAAGAAAAGAAGTTTTTCCTTTCTGACAGTGATTGCCAGTATGGTATTCTCTTTAATCTGTGGACTTGGCGGTGGATGGTTTGCCTACACACACTTAGGAAACAATAATGAACCTTCTAGTAAAACAGGCATTACCTACTCAAATGAATCATCCCCAAGTGCAACAACAACTGTTTCCTCAAATGAATCCAAAACTGGTTTAACAACAAGTGAAGTTGCCGCAAAGGCAAGTCCAAGCGTTGTTGAAATCGTTACAGAAGTGACATCTACACAGTATGGCATGTTTGGCGGAACATATACTTCACAAGCTGCAGGCTCAGGTGTCATCATTTCTAAAGATGGCTATATCATCACAAACAATCACGTTGTAGAAGACGCAAACTCTATTACAGTAACAACATATGACAACAAGCAATATAACGCAACACTTGTTGGAACAGATCCAGCAAGCGATATCGCAGTCATCAAGATTGACGCAGATGAAGAATTGTCTGCTGCTACAGTTGGTGATTCATCAAAACTACAGGCTGGTGATACTGCAGTTGTCATTGGCAACCCACTTGGTACATTAGGTGGTACAGTAACAGATGGCATTATTTCTTCTCCATCCCGTGAAATGGTTATTAATAACCAGTCCATGGAACTGATTCAGACAAATGCTGAAATCAACTCTGGCAACTCTGGTGGTGGTCTGTTTGATGGCAACGGTAATCTTGTTGGCATTGTCAATGCAAAAGACTCTGGTACAACAAGTTCTGGTACAGTCATTGAAGGTATTGGATTTGCAATTCCTATTAACAGTGCAATGAAAGTTGCTGATGAGCTCATCCAGTATGGCAAAGTCATTGATAGAGCTACACTTGGTGTTTATCTGCAGGAAGTATCTTCGAACTACTTCAACTACACACCTGGTCTATACATTACAGGTACAGCTAATGGATCCGGTGCTGAAAAAGCTGGTCTTAAAGCATATGACCGTATTGTCAGTGCAGATGGAAATGAAATCAATTCTCAATCTGATCTTACAAAAGTATTAAGAGACAAGAATGTTGGTGATACAATTTCACTCACAATCGAAAGAAACGGAAAACAGATGGATGTTCAAGTTACACTTGGCTCCAGTGGTTCAACATCTCAACAGGATGAATAACGTATAAAAAAAGAGGTTTAGAATAAATTCTAAGCTTCTTTTTTTGTCATACTTCTTGATGCAATCAGATCAACATCTGTTCCTAAGAAATGGGATACAAGTACCTGATTCATCTTCACAGGTGCATCGACATGGATTTTTCTTACTTCTTCCATTGCTTCTTCCATTCTCTCTAATGGAATTGGTCCATTACTCATTACAGGCAATACTCTGAGTGGTGCACCATTGATTTTGACAGTTGTTGTTAAAACACGCATTGGGCAAATCATTTCTTCTTCTGCGTATTGCTTTCCATTTTCACAAGAATATCCTTTGATAGACAAAATCTTCTTACCTTCCATTGTGACAATGATTCTGCATCCTTTTGGACAATTGACACAGACAAGTTCTTTTTCTTCAGGCATATACAACATCCTCCATACTGATCGTAACATCTTGCTTCTTTTCAAGAATCAGATCTGTCACAACAGGAATAATTTCCATTTCACTCGGAACAAGATTTTCTTTTGGAATAGAGCGAATTACTTCATCTCCACATTTGATCACAATTGTTCCTTTTTTGACTGGTTTTCTCACTCTAAAATACATTTCTACAATTTTTGGAAGCTGATTTTGATGCAGACGTGCAGGTACAACATATCCAATTTCATTTCCCGCATTTGTATTTACATAATCATTATCTTGTGATGCTTGTTTCAGGTAGCGTACACATCCTTCTGCAGCCTTAGTTCCTTGTTTTGCGGCATAGTCCGCAAGATCATGAACATGCAAACCATTTCCTGCCGCAAAGATACCTGGAACGCTTGTCATAAAGTTTTCATCAACAACTGGTCCTTTGATCTTTGGATCCATCTGAATTTGAATACTGTCTGCCAGATGATTTTCTGGAATCAAGCCAATAGACAATAAAACAGTATCTACATCAAAATGCATCTTTTCTTCCTCGATAGGACGCATATGTTCATCCACTTTACAAACATCGATACCTTCAACACGATCTTTTCCATAAATATGTGTAATTGTATGAGAAAGATATAAAGGAATATTGAAATCTTCCAGACATTGCTTAATATTTCTGGCTAGACCATTCGAATATGGCATGATTTCCGCAACACCTAATACTTCTGCACCTTCCAGCATCATTCTTCTCGCCATGATCAGTCCGATATCACCACTGCCAAGAATGAATACACGTTTACCAACCATATATCCTTCTATATTGATATATCTCTGTGCCTGACCTGCAGTAAATACACCAGCACAACGCATACCATCGATCTGTACCGCACCACGATTTCTTTCGTAGCATCCAACTGCCAGAACAATTGCATCTGCCTGTAATGTCACATAACCTTCTTTTTGACTTTCATATGATACTTTCTTATCTTCTGTAATTGAAACGACCATAGCACCAGTTTTGATTTCAACATTCAATGCTCTTGCTTCATCCGCAAATCTTTCCGCAAAGGCAGGTCCAGAAAGCTGTTCTTTAAATGTAGTTAAACCAAATCCATTATGAATACATTGGTTTAAGATTCCACCAGCTTCATCATCTTTTTCAAGAAGAACGACATCTTCAATTCCATTTTTCTTCAGTGTACTTGCGCAAGCTAACCCTGCACACCCTCCACCAATGACTACTGCACTTACATGTCTCATATACGATTCTCCTTTGTTAAGATCTTAGAATCTTCAGAATCCAATACAACATCTAAAACCGATATTCCAAGTTCTCTCGCTAATATACTCACAACTCTAGGTTCACAGAACCCACCTTGACATCTTCCCATCCCAGGTCTGACTCTTTTCTTTACACCTTTAACACTTCTTGCTCCACAATTTCTATGAATGCAGTCAATGATTTCTCCTTCACTGATGGATTCACAGCGGCAGATGATCTTTGCATACAATGGATTTTCACGAATCATAGCATCTCTTTCTTCTGCTGAAAGATCAGCCATTACAATTGGTTTCTTTCTCGTTTTTACAGCAGCATCATTCTTTTCAAGTGTCATATCATTCAAAAACTGTTCTATGACATATTTAGAAATTGCCGGTGCAGATGCTAAACCAGGAGATTCGATGGAAGCAACGTCAATAAATCCATGACAGCCTTTCACTTCTTCGATAATAAAGTCTTTGCTTGTACTGGATGGTCTTAATCCTGCAAATGTACGAATCACTTTGTGAAATGGAACATTCATCATTGTCTTCTGAATATTTTCCTTTACGTAAGACAATCCTTTGGAACTTGTACCTGTATCTTCACTTTCTTCAGCATCTGGACCAAGCAATGTGTTTCCATACACAGTAGGCACAGCCAATACACCTTTTCCTTTGCTGGAAGGTACTGGAAAAATAATATGATCAACATAATGAATATCATTATCTAAAACATAGTATTCCCCTTTTCTTGGACGCATTGTATAGGCACAGTCTGCATCAACCATACGATGAATCTTATCTGCTGAAATACCAGAAACATTGATAATATGCTTTGTTTCAAATGTACCTTTTGTTGTGGAAATCAGATAGGAATCTTCTCTTTTTTCAATGGCAGTCACTTCATGATTTAAATACAGTTCTACTCCATTATCCATTGCCACGTCCATACATGCACATGCAACCTGCCATGGATAAATGATCGCAGTTGTATAGAAATTCAATGCCTTTGTAATATTTAAAGACAAGTTTTTTTCTTTCTTTCTAGCTTCATCACCACTGAGCCATTCATAAGGAATATTTCTCTCGATTGCTCTTTTCTCAAGAACATGAAGTCTTTCTTCTTCCTCTTTATCACAAGCCACAACAAATGCACCAACCTGCTTGTATTTACATGCAAGATCTCTACACAGCTGTTCATACATTCTTGCACCTTCAACATTTAATTTTGCTTTGAGCGTATGATCTTCTGGATCATATCCCGTATGCACAATTGCACTGTTAGCCATTGTTGCACCATTGGCAATGTCGTTTTCTTTTTCAATCACTGCAACCTTGCACTTGTACTGTGAAAGGTCTTTTGCCAGCATAGTTCCTACAATACCAGCACCAATAATTATGATGTCATACATGATAAATTATCCTCTTTAAATTTTCTTTCTTTATTATAGTTTATATTATTGTATTTTTGTTATACAGAAGTTAACATTTGTTGAAGAAAGAAGGAAGTTTTTATGTATTATGTTGAAGATGGGTGTGAAAGATGTGGATACTACGAATGTCAGAAGTGCCATACAAGATTTCTTTCACAATATATTGCACCAGTATGCAAATGTCCAGACTGCGATAATGAAGTAGATATGGAAATTGGACCAGACGATGAGATGGCAGAAGAAACAACTTCTGCAAAACTCATTGAAGTCATTGAAGGAAAAGAAAACGTTGAAAAATACGACAAGCTTCTTAGCCTTGCGATTACAGGTGGAGATTACGACTGGCTATAACGAAAAATGTGTGAGATTTCATACTCACACATTTTTATTATTCACCTTCAGATAGAGGTATCATTGCGGCACCGATAATGCCAGGCTCATCTAATTCAGCAATCTTGAATGGTGTATCATGTACTGCATCATGAGAGAACTTCTTGAAGTTTTCAATCACACCAGGCAAGAACTTGTCAGCACTCTTTGTCATACCGCCACCGATTACAAACATTTCTGGATCACAGACAGTACTGATTGTTGCGAACATCTGTCCAAGATCTTCTTCCATTTGAGAAACAATTGCCTTTGCCTTTTCATTTCCCTTTTCAGCAAGATCAAATACATTACCAGCATGCTGGATATTTTCTTCAGGAAGCGCCTGCTTTCCTTTACGTGTAATTGCAGTACCACTTGCTTCATTTTCAACAGCACCAGCATTTAAATAGTTTACCTTTTCACGATCACGGTCAATGATCATATTTGCAATTTCACCACCGAAACCATGCATGCCGCTGACTGTCTTTCCATCCACAACAAGTACACCACCAATACCTGTAGAAATTGTTACATAGAATACTGTATGTAAACCTTTCCCAGCACCAACAAGTGCTTCTGCTAGACCAGCACAGTTTGCATCGTTATCGAGATATGTTGGCAAATGGAATTCTTCACTTAATTCCTTTGCCATTGGATAACCTTTAAATCCCTTTAAGTTTGTTGAAAGAGTCATTGTCTGTGTCTTCTTGTCTACTGGACCAGGTACACAAACACCAATACCACTAGCTTCCTGTACATTTGGAAGCTGATGAATGAGATCCTTAATATTTCCCATTACCTTTTCTGGACCTTCTAATCCATAAGATGGTCCTTTTACCTGCGCGAGAATTTCCCCGTTTTCCGTGATCTTGGCACATCTGACATTTGTTCCACCAAGATCTACACCAATGTAGCACTTCATGATTTATCCTCCTTATAAATTTTATCTGTTAAACCAGTTTTGGCTATACTTCATTACGCAACTTCATCTCCAATAAGATTTGCTCCAGAAACCTTTGTAATCTTTACTGTCGCAAATTCACCAGGCTGATGATCTTTGAGTGGATGAAAACGAACATTTCCATCAACATTATCCGGAGCCATCTTCGCACTTCTCCCAATATACATCTGTGTTAATGGATCCACTCTTTCAATCAATACTTCCTGTACTGTTCCAATTTCTTTCTGCAGAAGAGAAATACCAATGATTTCCTGCGCGTCCATGATTTCTTTTCTTCTACGTTCTTTTTCTTCCTGTGGTACATTGTCATCCATATCGTATGCAGCTGTGCCTTCTTCTCTAGAATATGTAAAGATACCTAAACGATTCCACTGCAACTGCTTCACTAAGCTCAAGCTTTCTGCGTGTTCTTCTAAAGTTTCTTCAGGGAATCCTGCAATCATTGTTGTACGCAGCGTTGCATCTGGTATTTCTTCACGAATCTTATTCACACGATCAATGATCTGTTCACGACTTGTCTTTCTACGCATTCTTTTCAATACTGCACTAGAACCATGTTGTGTTGGAATATCAAAATATGGAAGTACATGTTTAGAATTCTTGATTGTTTCAATCAATCCATCTTCCATTTCATCTGGATACATATATAACATACGGATCCATGCAATTCCTTCAATCTGATCCAATTCTTTTAACAGCTCTGATAAATGTGATTTTCCATCAAAGTCAAAACCATATCTTGTACAATCTTGTGCTACAAGTGTAATTTCTTTCACACCTGTAGAAGCTAAACGTCTTGCTTCTTCTAGAATTTTATCCATTGGCTGAGAGTGCAGATTTCCACGAATGAATGGAATTGCACAGAACGCACAACGATTATTACATCCATCACTGATAGCAAGATACGCCATCCAAGGTTTTCCAGAAAGTACTCTAGGTGTTAATCCATAGTTATTGGAAATCTTTACACCTAATACTTCTGTTAAAATGGATCCCATGGAAGCATATTCATCAATGGAAATAAAGCGATCTACTTCTGGCATTTCCTCTTCCAGCTGTGGTTTATATCTTTTCGCAAGACACCCCATAACGATGAGTTTCTTTAATTTTTTCTGCTTATAATCCGCAACATCTAAAATCGTTTCAATGGCTTCACTTTTTGCCGCATCAATAAATCCACATGTATTTACAATAATCGCATCCGCATCATCATAGGATGTTACGATTTCCTGATTGGACTGTCTCAATAAGCCAAGTACGTTTTCTGTATCTACCAGGTTTTTTGCACAACCTAGAGAAATTACTCCAATTTTCATTTTTTACCTCTTAAAAATTCCGTTTTTATTATAGCATTATTGAAAGCGTTATTAATGACAATTCAAAAAAAAGAAATTAATATATTTCGCAAGGAGGATATTGTTATGATCAAAGTATATGGTACAAATACATGTCCAGATTGTATGGATGCAAAAGCAAATCTAGATTTTTACCACATTCCTTATACATATATTGATGTATGCACATCTGTTAAAGAGCTGAAAGAATTTATTCAATTGCGTGATCACGCTTCTATCTTTCAAGAAGCAAAGGAAAATGGTTTTTTAGGTATTCCCGCAATCATTAAAGAAGATGGCTCAATCACACTTGACTGGGAAAGCATCATCAAAGAAAACGAACATGAAGTCATTCATGTATCCAGTGGAAAAGCATGTGGAATCGACGGAAAAGGCTGCTGAAGACTTTTTTCTGTGTATAATAGATACATGTTATTAAAGATCAATCAAATTAAAGTTCCTGTTGGAACAGCTTTATCAAAAGAAGATATCGCAAAAAAGCTACATACATCACTACATGATGTCATTTCTTATACAATTGAAAAAGAATCTCTAGATGCACGCGGAGAAAATCTAGTCAATTCCTATACGGTTCTTACAGATATTAAAAACGCTGAAAAACATCTCAGAAAAAAAGATGTACAGATTGGAAAAGAAGAAAAATATATTTCTCCTGAACCAATCCAGACAGATGAAAGACCAGTGATTGTAGGCTTTGGACCGAGCGGTATGTTTGCTGGCCTTCTCTTAAGTGAATGTGGATGCAGGCCAATCATCATTGAACGAGGAAAAAAAGTCGAAGAACGTCAGAAAGATATTGATGAATTCTTTCAAAAAGGTGTACTTCTAGAAGAAAGCAATATTCAATACGGTGAAGGCGGTGCTGGTACATTTTCCGACGGCAAGTTAACAACACGTATGAAAAATATCCGTGTCAAAAAAGTACTGGAAGAATTGATTGAAGCTGGTGCAGATCAGGAAATCTATTATCAGAATCGTGCACATATTGGTACAGATGTTCTTAGAGTATTAGTGAAGAATATTCGTGAAAAGATTATTTCTCTTGGCGGTGAAATTCATTTTTCAACACGTTTAGAATCCATTGAAACAAACAATGGAAAAGTACATTCCATTTTGACAAATACAGGAAAAATACAGACAAATCATGTATTGTTATGCTGCGGACACAGTGCATCTGATACATATGAAACACTTTACGCACAAGGAATTCATATGATTCAAAAAGATTTTGCATGTGGTGTACGTGTAGAACATCCGCAGGCACTGATCAATCAAAATCAATATGGAAAGTTTGCAGATCACCCTGCTCTTGGTGCTGCCAGCTATTCTTTAACACACCATTCCTCCAATGGCAGAGGTGTCTATTCCTTCTGTATGTGTCCTGGTGGTGTTGTCATTCCAGCTTCTACGCAGGCTGCTTCTTTGGCCGTCAATGGTATGTCCTACAGCCAAAGAGATGGGAAGAATGCAAACAGTGCAATCTTAGTACAGATTCCAGCAAAAGATTTTGATCATGGACATCCATTAGATGGATTTGCTTTCCAGAAACAGCTGGAGAAAAAAGCATATATTGATTTATTCAATGCACCAAGTGAAAATATCAAAGACTATATTGATCACACAAACCCTTCTTCTTTAAGAATCGAATCTTCTTATCCTAGAGAAACTGTTGTCTATGACATGCATCAACTATTTTCAGATGAAGTGAATCAATCTTTAGAAGATGGTTTCCGCAACTTTGATCATAAAATTCCTGGTTTTATTGAACAAGGAATCATGGTAGGTATGGAATCTAGATCTTCTTCTCCGATTCGTATTCTAAGAAATGAAGATGGACAAAGCAGTAATTGTCTTGGTCTATATCCTTGTGGAGAAGGTGCAGGATATGCAGGAGGCATTGTTTCAAGTGCAGTCGATGGCATCAAACAGGCAGAAAATGTAATAGAGAATATAAAAAACAGTCACTGACTGTTTTTTTAATCAAATATTGACATCTGCTGGCAACGAAGCGCTGCAGGATCCAAATCAAATTCTGCCGGTTCAAATCTAGGACATACACTTTCAGAATTTGAGATCACAGAAGAAGCAACTCTTGTACCAATTTCACAGGATTCCTTCAAACTCTTTCCATATGTCAAGCCAACCGCAACACCTGTAAAGAATCCATCTCCTGCGCCTGTTGTATCAATCACCTGTGTCTTCTGTGCTGGAATATGTCCATAATTCCCATGTTCATCAACATACACAGCACCCTTTTCACCAAGTGTTACGACAAAGTTAGAATACTGTGCTGTTTTCGCATGCTTTGCGATAATTTCAGCAAGCTGTTCTGGTTCATATTTCGAATAATCTTCAGAGAATAATATACTTGCTTCCTGATCATTACATACAACACACCCTGTACGCTTCATCAGATCTCTTCTTTCCATCGCAATCGACATATTACTTACAACAGCATACACTTTAATCCCATACTTATCTGCCAATGCAAAAATACGATTCAAAATATCAGAATCCATATCAATTTCTACGACGATACTATCAGAAGAAGCAAAGATTTCATCTCCATGCTCATCTAGAATATTTGCGATTTCTGATAAGTCTGGACGCTGTGAAATAGAAGCAACAACATCTCCAGCATTATCAAATATGGCAAGCCATGTACCTAGTCCTCCAGCTGCTCTACGAATATATTTTGTATTCACTTTATGTCTGTTAAGCTTTGCGATAACATCACTTGATGTACCACTGTCATCAACAACACTCACAAATGTTGGTCTCAATTCAAGATTTGCGATATCTTCCGCAACATTTCTGCTAACACCACCATGTACCTGTAACACTTTTCCAGCATTTCTACCTGATGGAATATATTTTTTATTCGGATATCCTTTCACATCCACAAAAACTGCACCAAAAACTGTAATAGGCATTTCATTTCTCCAATTCTTTACCAAAAGGATACAAGAAATTTACATAAGACACAACATTATGGATGCATACTTTCAATAAACCAGCGATTCTTCTCCAAGAAAAGATTTCTTCTTTGTCCGCAGATCATACAGACATATCGCACCCCACATCCACCAACTTGAGATGCTCTTCTTTCTTTGCTTAATACCTTGTCAATCTGATAAGTCATTCCATTATCCCAACAGACATATAATGGAACAATATTTCCATTCTTTGTTTGTTTTACGACGACATCAACATATCTTTTATATAGTTCCATACACTTATCCTTTCTTCATCATTATATGAAAATATATGAGCATTACAATATCAAATGCAACACTTTTTAAACAAATATTTGATAAATGTGCATAAGAAAGCTAAAATATATGTATGACATTACAAGAAGTAATATTGGAATATAAACAAAGATCAGGATTATCCACTTCACAAATTGCCCTGAAACTAGGTGTTGCCCGTTCTACTGTCATGCGATGGGAAAAAGGAGAAGTTACACAGATTACATCCAAAGTATGTGCAGCATTAAGCAAGACTGTCGGTTATGATGTAACACCGCTTCTGAAAGGAAATGATGGACGTATCAAGATCCCAGTTGTTGGATATGTCAAAGGTGGCTATGACATGTTCGCAGAAGAAAACTATCTAGGAGAAGAAGATGCCTCCTTAGCGGATAAGCAGCTTGGTGACTATTATTTAAAAGTGGAAGGTTCTTCAATGATTGGTGTTGGTATTATGCCTGGTTCCCTTATTCTTGTTCACGCAACAAACCATGTGGAAAGCGGTAAAATCGCAGTTATCATGATCAATGATGAAGTGACTGTAAAACGATTTCTTCTGAAAAATAAAATGGTTATCTTAGAAGCAGCAAACCCGGAAGTTGAAAATCGTTACTTTACACCACAGGAAGTTCGTTCTTTACCCGTCCGCATCATTGGAGAAGTCATTTCTGTAAAAACCTATCTATAAAGGGATGTATCGCTTTTGATACATCCCTTTTCATTTCATTCAGCTAATAAAAGATGACGATAGCTTGTTACACCAGCAGCATGATAATCAATACCTGTTAATTTTGTATTTTGCAGTGCTGTATTACCTGCCTGATACAGCGGAACGATTGCAACGTCTTCACTTACAAGCAATTTCTCTGCTTCTGCGAAATCTTCCCATCTCTTTGCAGAATCTGCAGCATCTGTAACTTCTGCCTTTGCAAGCAAAGCATCATAGTCACTAGATACATATTGTCCAGAATTTGATGTTGATTGAGAGTTGAATAAATCCATGTATGTCTGTGGATCTGCATAGTCAGGACCCCATCTTGTCAAACCAATATCATATTCATGGTTATTCATATCTTCCATTCTGCTCTTCTTTGGTTCACACTTCGCTGTAATTGTGAAGCCAGTCTTTTCTAAAGCATCCATGATATATGCGGCAACATTCTTAGAAACATCTGCATCTTCATACAGCAATTCTAGAGAAATGGAATCTACACCAAGTTCCTTGCATGCTTCTGCATATTTTTCCTTTGCCTGATCTGTATCATAAGAAAGTGTAACTTTACCCGCAGCATCACGATAATCTTCTCCAGATTCATTGATTGCGGTTTGTTTTGTCACAAATCCATCCAATGCAACTGAGCCATCTTTCAATACAGAATCACACATTGCACTCGTATCAATGGAATATGCAATAGCTTCACGTACACTCTTATTTGCTAGATATTCATTGCCAAAATTGAATGAGAGATACCATGAGTAACCAGATAAATATGTAACGAGATCATCACGATCCTTATAGTCTTCAATGACTTCACTTGTCAGTTTTACATAATCCAGGTTGCCTGCTTCATAGTCAAGAATTGCAGACTGCCCCTGGATGCAGCGGAATGTAATATCATCCACATTTTCTGTGTAGTTGTCTTTATCCCAGTAAGAATCATTCTTTGTAAATGTATAGGAATCACCAACTGTCCAGCTGGACATGATATATGGACCGCAATAGAGCATATTATCACTGCTTAATGCGTACTGATCACCTTGTTCTTCAACAAATTTTTCATCCAAAGGATACAAAGATGGGAAAGCCATCAATGTCAGGAAATAATCACAAGGAAGTGAAAGTTCCACAACAAATGTATAATCATCTTCTGCTTTCCATGATTTTGCATTTGTTGTATTCGTGGAAGCTGCTGTATCAATCAAGAATGCATAGTCACTTGCTGTATTTGGATCAATCAGACGATTCCACGCATAGACAAAATCATTCGCTGTTAGAGCTGAGCCATCACTCCACTTCGCATCTTTACGAATATGGAACGTATATGTCAAAGCATCATCACTGATATCTCAGCTTTCTGCTAGATCAGGCTGCGCAATACCATTGCTGTCAAGCTGTACTAGACCAGCCATGCATAAGCCAAGAGCCTGAAAAGATGTCCCATCTGTAGCAACAGAAGAATTCATACTTGAAATATCTGTGTCTGAATCAATCGCTACAGATTTCGTAGAAGTAGTTGCTGTAGAAGCTGGTTTATTTGATGAATCACATCCACAAAGTAAAGCTGCCGCAAGAATACTGACAAATATCTTTTTCATAGTCTTTCTCCTCCTATTAAAAATATGCACTCATTTTAATGAGTACATATTCAAGAAGTAAGAATAAATTATTACAATATAAATTGAAAACCTTTCATAAATTATTTCTCGTAGTCAATACAAGCTCTGCTAACCATATGTTCTACAACATAGTTTTTAAATGTTAAATGAATTGGATCATTCTGATACGCATTCAAATCATCTATTGTTTCAAAATCATAAATCAAACAAAGGTCATAGTTATTCTCAAGTGCACAAGAAGCATTCACAACTGTCTTTCCACCTTTTGTAGAAGACAATGTATGCAAAGGTTCTGCAAGCTCTAATGCTTTCTGTAAAACTGCTTCATAATCATCCTGTTGAAGCTTAAACATACATACGTGCTGAATCATATATCTTATCCTTTGATTTCAAATAAGTAATGATATAAAGCACCAATCATATTTGCATCATTACCAAATTCACAAGTCACAACTTCTGGTAAAGTAGCTGGCATGAAAGCACCAGCTTCATCATAGTATGCATGCAGTTTCTTATGTAAAGATTCCATGAGTAATGGCTGCTTACTGATACCGCCACCAATCGCAACACGTTCAACATCCAATACAAACTGTAAAGAAACAATACCAGCAGCTAAAGATTCACAATATTCATCAATTGCATCCAATGCTTCCTGTTTTCCTTCATTTGCATCTGTAAACAAGATTCTTCCATTCATTCCTTCTGGATCAACACCGAGTTTCTTTGCATAGTTATCACACATGATACCAACACCATTCACTCTTGCCCACATCTTTGTCGGATCATACTTGCCAGAAAGAAGCGTTGTTGGAATACCAGAATACTCACCTGCCGCAAAAGTAGAGCCTCGGTATACTTTTCCATCAATGATAACAGCACCTCCAATACCAGTTCCTAATACGATAACTGTACCATTAGAAACACCTTGCATGCTTCCCTTCCAGATTTCTGCAGCTGCTGCAGCCTTTGCATCATTTTCAACCGCAAAGTCTACAGGAATCATTTCATGCAGTTTATCCTTTAAATTCACACCATTAATGTAATTCAATGCACCACTTGTATAGAAATATCCTTTTGTCGCATCAATCTTGCCAGGTGCACTCATTGCGATTGCTTCAATATTAGAATCAGCATACTGATCATAAATGCCTTTGATAGATTCTAAAAATGCATCTAATCCATCATATGGTGTAGGTACTTCACCCTTTTCCTTGATTTCTGCATTTTCATCCATTAATGCATACTTGATGTTCGTACCGCCAACATCAATTGTTAAATAATTGCTCATATTTAATTCCCCTTTAGTTTTCTTTACTTCTATTTTATATTTCATCTAGTAAAAAAACCATACAAAAAAGACGGTTATCCATAAACCGTCAATATTATTAGAAATCTACTTCATCTGGATCCAGACCAGAACCGCCAAAATTCTCCAATGCATCGATTCTCTGCATATCTTCTGCATTGATTTCAAAATCAAATACATTACTGTTTTCTTCAATTCTTGATGGTGTTACTGACTTTGGAAGAGGCAGGACATCATGCTGAATGCACCAGCGAATGCAAATCTGTGCTACGGATTTTCCATAATGTGATGCAATTTCCTGCAAATCTGGATTTGTCAGCATTCTGCCAGTTCCAAGAGGTGACCATGCTTCCACAAGGATTCCATTGTCACGACAATATTTCACTGTTTCTTCCTGCATAAAGCCTGGATGGAATTCAATCTGATTTACCATTGGCTTTACTTCTGTCTTCATTAATGCTTCTAGATGATGCGGTTTAAAGTTAGAAACACCAATGGCTTTGATTTTTCCAGCCTTATAAAGATCTGTCATTGCTCTCCAAGTTTCAAGATTGATTTCTTCCCAGTTTTCATAGTCTTTTTTAGAAGCAGGCCAGTGAATCAAATATAAATCTAGATAATCCAAATCCAGATCAGACAATGTCTTTTCAAATGCCGCAATTGCTTTTTCATATCCACGCTGTGTATTCCATACTTTGCTTGTCACAAATAAATCTTTTCTAGCAATGCCGCTTTCTTTGATTCCTTCTCCAACACTTTCTTCATTTTTATATGCTGCAGCAGTATCAATATGACGGTACCCACAAGCAATTGCAGCCTTTACACCATTGACAGTAACTTCACTGTCTGGTGACTGCCATGTTCCGTAACCAATTTCAGGAATCATGTATCCGTTATTTAGTTTCATGTTTTCCATAACTTTCTCCTTATGTTTTCTTCACGTAAAAAAGAATATCATAATGGTTTTTATTTTTGTGATGAGATGCTTCCAAAAAAATATCTAAATTCTCCAGCCGACTGCCTGTTCTCTAGCTTTTACCTCTTTTTCATATTTCAAACGCATTTAAAACATTCCTCTGGATGTTTTCTTGCAGATTGAAATGCCAAACATATTTTGAATCTTTTCTGCATTTCCAGTATGCGCCATATGATTCATCTGTATATACTTCAAAATGTTGTAGATTCCTTTCATCTATCATCAGCCAAGTGCAACATCCAAAACCATCATTAAACTAAACCCAACCGCAAAGAAAACTGCACCAATATTAGAATGTTTTCCTTGTGACATTTCAGGTATCAATTCTTCAACAAACACATACAACATTGCTCCTGCAGCAAAACTCAACAGATACGGCAGCAACGGTATAATTCGCTGTGAAATCAATATTGTCAATACTGCACCAATTGGCTCCACAACACCTGAAAGAACACCACCCAAATATGCTTTTCCTTTGCTTACGCCTTCAGCTTTCAACGGCATTGATATAATTGCTCCTTCTGGAAAATTCTGAATTGCTATACCAATGGATAAGGCAAGTGCACTCGCTGCTGTAATTTGTGTATTTCCCGCAAGAAATCCAGCATACATAACACCCACTGCCATTCCTTCAGGAATATTATGTAACGTCACTGCCAGCACCATCATCGTTGTACGATTCAGTTTACTTTTTAATCCTTCAGCTTCATTACTTCCTACATGAAGATGAGGAATCAGATCATCTAATGCAAGCAGAAACAGAACACCAATCCAAAAACCGACAAATGCCGGCAGAAAAGAAAAAATTCCTAAATGTTCTGATTGTTCAATTGATGGAATCAACAAACTCCAAATAGATGCAGCTACCATAACACCTGCCGCAAATCCAGCAAGGGCACGATGTATAGATACACCAAGCGTATTCTTCATAAAGAGTACACAAGCTGCACCAAGTGTTGTTCCAGCAAACGGAATCAATATCCCAAGAAATACTTCCATACGTTATTTCAATTCCTTTCTGTTGTTTTCAAAACTATTATTTTATTTGATATATTTCGCACAGCTGGAATCTTACCAATCACACGATACATAGGATGCAATTCTTTCATTCCTTCCACTAAACTGACTTCATTTTGAAATGTAAAATCAGACAATAAATCCTGCAGCTGCTTTCCATTTTTTATGCACCAGGTGAATTTTGCATTGCTACCTGCAATCGATTTTTCCTTTACGTGTTTCACAACAAATGGAGACATCGTTTCTACCATAACTGTTACATTTTGAAAGGATTGATCAATGATTGAAAACATTTTTTTCACATCATCTTCCTTCAAATACATTGTTAATCCTTCAATAATGACTAAAACATCTTCATTGTGAAAAGTAATATCATCCACATACGTTTCATCCATTGCAGATTTTGCAATTTGATAAACTGGACCTGTTTCACTCAGAAACCTGCTTCTTACGTTCATCGTTTCTGGTAAATCAACATTGTACCAACGTAAGTATTTTCCTTGCATTCGATAACACCTTGTATCTAGTCCACATGCAATATTGATAACAATTGTGTTTTTATGATTCTCTAAATATTGTCTGACCATTTGATCCAATACTATTGTTCTAGCGATAACACCAGAATACATAACCATATCTTGATCAGCTTTAGAAAAATCATAGTCTATCTTTTCCACAAGTTCAACCGCAATATCGTCTCTAATTTTATGGTCAGGTTTCCTTGTTTCTTTTGCCCTTGCATATAAGGTCTGTATCATTGTTTCCGCTACACCTGTTACGCTGACTTTTTCTTTCATTTCCTGTCATCCTTTTCTATCTGTTTTTCTAACAACACAATGCAATCGCATCCCTTTACGAATTTCAAATTTTTCAAGTTTCAATCCAGATTTTTCACAACATTCAGAAATCAATTCTCTTGTAGGAACACGAACATCTCCATGACCAAACAGATTTGCTAGAGGCATTTCTAATGTATTCATCAGCCATATCAATGCCTTATTGTCACTAGTTACATCACGTAGAATTAACCTGCCATTTGGACGCAGACATCGTTTCACACAATTGAAAAATGCCTGTGGAGATGGATAATGATGAAAACTCATCGAACAGATAATTGCATCAAAACAATTACTTTCAAAAGGAAAGTTCTCACAATCCCCTACAACAAACGTTGCATTTGGAATGTTTTTCTTTTGTGCCTGTGCAATCATTGCTGGTGTTAAATCTAGACCCGTATAGTGCCGTTCTGGATATTTTTCTGACAATAAAGAAATCATTGGTGCCGGGCCACATCCCGCATCCAATAAATCTTGAAATGGTTCTTTCTCCAATTCTTCAAGAATTTCTGGATAATCTTTTTTACACATCTCATAAATTCCCGCATGATTACTTTCATATCTTTCTGCAGCTTTTGTAAATTCATCAATAGATAGTTTTTTATATTCTTCGTTTTTCATATCAGTTCCTTTTAAATTTCATAACTTATCTATGAATGTAATACGTTTTATTGTTAGTTTCAACTAACTTTTAAAATTCAGAAAAACCATAACAGAATTAACTGTTATGGTTGTAGGAAGCAATGATTTTTTTACCTGTCGCCAAACCTTCTGGTGTGAGATATACGATTCCGTAATGTTCTTTGACTAATAAACCATCATCGGACAGTCTTGTCAGCATCGCATGTACAGAAGGACGGGTAACATCTAATTCCTTTGCAATCTTGATGGAACGAATCCCTTTTCCTTCAGGATCCATTTCCACCATTTTTACAAGATACTTCTTTTTCGCTTCACTTAAGCAACGACGCTGCATACACCTAACCTACGCAGCTTGTTCAACAACTGCTTTTCTCTTGTTTGGATCTGGTCTAAATAAGAGATAGAGATATACCGCAAGAACGATAATTGCCGCAATTGTACCAATACCGAATGCAAGTTCACCTGTGATCAATCCACCAAACTGATATACCATTAATGTAACTGCGTATGCGTTGATATTCTGGAATGCAATAGAGAACCAGAACCATCTCTTATCATTCATTTCCTTCGCTGTAGAAGAAATTGCTGCTAAACATGGTGAATCATAAATGTTGAATACAAGGAAAGAAATTGCCGCAATACTTGTTGGGAAGAATGATGCAAACTGCTGATGCATTGAAATTTCATATTCTTCAACTTCACCAAGACCACTCAATACACCCATTGTAGAAACAATACCTTCCTTAGCAACGAAACCAGACAAACTAGAAGCAACTGCCTGCCATGTACCAAAACCAAGTGGCTTGAAAATCCATGCAATTGCATTACCAATAGAAGCGAGGAAGCAATATTCAGTATCAACAAGTCCAAATGTACCATCCTGGATACCAAAGGAACCAAGGAACCACATTACTGCACAACATAGGAATAAGATTGTACCAGCCTTTTTCAAGAATGCCCATACTCTTTCCCAAACGTGAAGCAATACACCCTTAACAGAAGGAATATGATATGCTGGAAGTTCCATAACAAATGGGGAAGGATCCCCAGCGAACATCTTTGTCTTCTTTAAGATAACACACATAACAATAACAAGTGCAATTGAAGATAGATAAATCACTGGAGCAAACCACCATGTACCTTCTCCAAGCAGGTAACCTGCAATCATTGCGATGACTGGAAGTTTTGCACCGCAAGGAATCGTTGTTGTTGTAATCATTGTCATACGACGATCTTTTTCATTTTCAATTGTACGTGTAGCCATGATACCTGGAACACCACAACCCTGTGAAATCATAAATGGAATAAAGGATTTACCAGAAAGACCAAACTTTCTAAAGATTCTATCCATGATAAATGCAACACGTGCCATGTATCCACAATCTTCCAGAACAGAAAGGAAGAAGAATACAATTGCCATCTGAGGAGCAAAGCCAACAGGCGCTGCAATACCACCGATAATACCATCTACAACAAGAGATACGACCCAATCAGCTGCACCAGCACTTTCTAGTAGCCCCTGTACTGCAGGCTGGATCCATTCACCAAACAAGACGTCATTTGTCCAGTCAGTAACAACTGTACCAAGTGTAGCGACTGCTACCCAGTAGATAAAGAACATGACTGCCGCAAAGATTGGAAGTGCAAGCCATCTATTTGTTACGATCTTATCGATCTTATCAGAGATAGATAACTTTCCAGCATTCTTCTTTACATAGACATTTTTTAATAATGCTGCGATATATTCATAACGTTCATTTGTAATGATTGCTTCAGAATCATCATCTTCTTTATCTTCAACTTTGCTGATGACAGATGCAATAGAATTCTGAACATCCTCTGTCAGCTTTATATCTTCAAGAACCTTCTCATCCTTTTCAAAAAGCTTGACTGCGTACCATCTCTTCTGTGCATCAGTTAAATCTGCATAAGATTCAATAGAAGTTAATGCACCTTCAACATCCTTTGTATATGTCATTGGTGAAGGAAGAGATTTTGTTTTAGCAGCTAAGATTGCTTCTTCAGCAGCCTTCTTGATTCCCTGTCCCTTTAAAGCAGAGATTTCAACGATCTTGCATCCAAGACGCTTGCTTAATTCAGCAATATTGATATCATCTCCAGCTTTTTTTACAAGATCCATCATATTCATGGCAATAACCATTGGAATTCCTGTTTCTGCTAACTGTGTTGTCAGATACAGGTTTCTTTCAAGGTTAGTACCATCAATGATATTTAAGATAACATCTGGCTTATCACCAACAAGATAATTTCTAGATACAACTTCTTCCAATGTGTATGGAGAAAGTGAGTAAATACCTGGCAAGTCTTGAATTATGACATCTGCATGTCCCTTCAGCTTACCTTCCTTCTTTTCAACTGTTACGCCTGGCCAGTTACCAACATACTGGTTGGAACCAGTTAATGCATTAAACAATGTCGTTTTACCGCAGTTTGGATTTCCTGCCAAAGCAATTCTAATTTCTGACATGTCGTTCCCCTTTTCTTACTTTACAAGTTCAACTTCAATCAACTGTGCATCATCCTTACGAAGAGATAATTCATAGTTTCGTACAGTTACTTCTACTGGATCTCCTAGTGGAGCAACTTTTCTAACATAGATTTCAACACCCTTTGTGATGCCCATATCCATGATTCTTCTTTTCACTGCTCCTTCGCCATGGAGTTTTACAACTTTCACAGTGGATTTTACTTTTGCTTCTTTTAATGTCATGTGTATCCCCTTTCCACTAGATCATGATCTTACTAGCCATAGACTGGTCTAGACCAAGTCTTGTTTCTTTCACGTTCACAATCAGATTGCCACCGTTTTTAGAAACGATTTGAACCTTTCCGCCTGTCACAAATCCAAGATCTTCCAGATGTTTCTTTGTTTCAGGTTTTCCTTTTACTAACTGAATTGTTACTTCTGTTCCAATTTCTGCAAATGTTAAAGGTAACATATACTGCCTCCATCTATGGTTAGTTTCATCTAACACATAGTTAGTTTAGTGGAACTAACACTGTACGTCAATAGTTTTTTCATGAAATTTACATTTAATCATAAAAAAATAACCAGATGGTTTTCATCTGGTTACTCTTCTTCAAATTCAATTACGCCATTTTCCATGGATTTGATCTTTGCCAATGATTCAACACGAATTCCTTTGCTGCGTGTCAGTTTACCACCATCCTGGTAGCTCTTTTCAATACAGATTCCAACACCTGCAACTTCTGCATTTGCCTGTTTTACAACATCAATCAGTCCCTGCATTGCTAATCCATTTGCCATAAAGTCATCAATAATCAAGAAACGGTCATTTTCATGCATATATTTCTTAGATACTGTAATTGTATATTCACGATTATGTGTATAAGAATACACTTTGGATGTATATACATCAGATCCAAGATTTGTAGACTGTGACTTTTTCGCAAATAAGAGCGGAACATCAAATGCATCTGCAACAAAGGATGCAATTGCGATGCCACTTGCTTCAATTGTTAATATCTTCGTGATATTTTCATCTTCATATAAGCGATAGAATTCCTGCCCAATCTGCTTCATTAAATGAATATCAATCTGATGATTTAAAAATCCATCTACTTTCAGGATATTTCCATCTAATATCTGCCCATCCGCTTTAATTCTTTCAACTAGTTCCTTCATAAATCGTACAACTCCGTATATTTCCTTGTTAAATATTCAATATACACATTCACATCAAAAGATGCACCTGTTGCCTTCTGCATGATTTCATCCGCATCATACATACAGCCATATTGATGAATATTCTTCTTCAACCATTCTATGACTGTATCATAGTGATTATTACTTAACAACTCATCTACGGCTATTTCTTCCTGCATTTTCTTAACAAACTGTGCAGCAAATGCAGAACCTAGTGCATAGGTTGGAAAATACCCAAATTCTCCCCAGGACCAGTGTACATCCTGTAAAATACCTTCACTTGCATTCACAGGTCGCACACCTAAATACTTCTCATACATATCTGCCCATGTTTGATCCAGTCCTTCTACACTGATAGAACCATTAAACAGACCCTTTTCAATTTCATAGCGCACAAGAATATGCATTGGATATGTCAATTCATCAGCTTCTGTACGTACAAGAGATGGTCTAGAGACATTCACTGCTTTCATAAATGTATCTAAAGAAATATCTTTCAGCTGCTGTGGAAACTGTTTTTGAAGATATGGATAATTATATTCCCAGAAAGACTTTCTTCTTCCTAAATAATTTTCACAAAGTCTGCTTTGAGATTCATGCATTCCGCTAGAAATACCATCAGAAAGAATCATTCCATCAAATCTAGGATCACAATCATGTTCATAGTAAGCATGACCTACTTCATGAACAGTAGAAAAGATTGCAGACATCACATTATCTACAAGATATTTCGTTGTTGTACGACAGTCATTCTCACAAGTCCATGATGTAAATGGATGTTCTGTTTCATTCTGGTATCCCCATTGTGGATCAAAGTGAAGATATTGTAAAAGATGATCCATGAACTTCTTCTGTTCTTCTACAGGATATTCTTCAAATAAGAAATGATCATCAATCTGCTTTGCTTCTGTTACCTTTTGAATCAAAGGAACAAGCTTTTCTTTCAGTGCATTAAAGAATACATCATACTTTTCCTGGTTCATACCTGGTTCAAAATCATCCAGCATTTGATCATACAGATCTTTTGTATCATTTCTATAAGCATAGACTTTCTTTTTTGCTTCAATGATTTTCTTCAAATATGGTTCAAAGATTGTATAATCATTATTCCTTTTTGCTTCCAGCCATTTTGTATAAGATACACTCTTCAATTCTTCTAAAGCAACAAATTCATCTTTAGGAATACAAAGTGTTTTACGCATTTCCTTTTGATAAAGAAAGGCAGCTCTTCTTAAATATGCTTCTTCCTCTTCATCATTCTGCATTTCTTCTAAAACAGGAAGCATACTTTCATTCGTTTCAATAGAAAACAATTCCCCAGCTAAAAAAGCAGCTCTTTCATCACGATATGCATTTCCACCACCTGGAGCAACGGTCTGCTTATCAATATCAATGATTGCCAGTGCCATACTATAGGCAGATCTTTTAAAGATCCATTCTTTCAAAAGATGATTTCTTTCTGTACGATTCATTTCAACAATCCTTCCATACTTTCTCAGCAATTTCCTTGATCAATGCAAGTTTAGCCCACTGCTCTTGTTCTGTTAATTTATTTCCTTCTTCTGTAGAAGCAAATCCACATTGTGGAGATAAACACAGATTCTCTAATGGATGATAGAGTGCAGCCTGATGAATACGACGAATCACTGCATCAGCATCTTCTAATTCCCCTGTTTTACTTGTAATCAAGCCTAAAACAACTTTCTTATTATCTGGAACAAACTTCAATGGTTCAAAACCACCTGCTCTATCACTGTCATATTCCAGATAGAATGCATCCACATTTTCTTTTGCAAATAAGTATGGAGCAACTGGATCATATGGTCCAACATTTGCATATGTAGAATGGAAATTTCCACGACATACATGTGTATTGATAACCATATCCTCTTTCTTGTATGCAAGAACAGCATTATTTAAAGCAACACCTTCTTCACAGATTTCTTTCAGCTTTTCTTCCGTTAAACCAAATGTTTTCCACATATCAGGATCAGCATATAATGTCCATGTACAGTCATCTAACTGTAGATTTCTACATCCAGCTTCATATAATTCATCAATGACTTCACCATACGCTTTGACAATATCATTTTTCAGATCATCCTGTTCTGGATATACCGCATCATTTTCAGCTTTGAATTCAGGAAGTCTTAGCTGTGCAAGTAATTGTGTAGGTGCAGGGATTGTCTGCTTTACTTCAATACCTTCTTCTTCAAACTGTTTTACAAATTTGAAGTCTTCAACAAAAGGATGATTTGTTCCAGAAATCTTAGAAACAATCTTTGCACTTTGATTCTTTGTTGTTTCTCCATGGAAATGTAAACCATCTTTTGTATCAACTTTTTCAATTCCATTAAGTCCCCAGAAAAAATCCATATGCCACCATGTTCTTCTGAATTCTCCATCTGTAATAAAATGATAGCCTGCCTGTTTCTGCTTCTTCACAAGATCTGTAATACATGCATCTTCAACTTTTTTTAAAGCTGCAGCATCAATGATTCCATTTTCAAATTTGCTTCTAGCTTCTTTCAAAGCTTCTGGTCTTAAAAAACTTCCTACATAGTCATAACGGTAAGGTGCCCTCATAGTGTATCCCTCTTCTTTCTAATGCATCTATGATAGCAGTCTTCAATATATATTTCATTAGTAATTTCAGAAGGCTATATTAGCAAAATGGTGAACATATTTTAATATTGTACGAAAATATGGACAGTAACAATAATTAAGCAGCATTATAATGTCAGCACATTCAAGGAGA
>OLPO01000101.1_pt1 | contig 78908 bp, 75 predicted proteins | sample 1672831 | NCBI WGS metagenome assembly OLPO01 (sample SAMEA3136728, study PRJEB25190) | human gut metagenome | reverse complement strand
AAGTGTATGAAAGAACGCACAATGAGGCTGAGCTTCTGACAGGTTAAAATGGGGGAAATTTCTCATTTTAACTTGTACTAAATCTTGACATAGGACCATTACGTTCAACAATACTAGTATAGTTAATCACACCATCTGATGTAAAATTAGTGGTTCTTAAAACCTTAATTCCACTCTCATTTTCAGGACACTCTGTCCCCCACTCGCCAGTAATCTGACATTCAAACACTTCTTCCAATTTCGCCATCACAACATCTCCTCCAGTTCTGCCAAACCGGCGCTGATTTCCATTTCCAGTTCGTGGAGTTCCGCCATGATTTCTGTGGTTGATGGGTATTCTACGGGGATGCATTCGACCTTTTTGTATTTGTTGATAGAAAGGTCGTAGGCGTTTTCGACGATTTCATCCTTTGGCACAAAGAAGCTTTGCTCGGTGCGTTCGCGGTTGGCTTCGTTTTCGAGGTGGTGGAAGCGTTCGATAATGTCCGGAATGTCGTTGTCGTCAATAGCGCTGCGTTTGTCGTCTAGGCTATAGCCATCGGCCTTCATGTCGTAGAACCACACATTGTCCGTGCCACCGGCGCCGGTCTTGGTAAAGACAAGCACGGCAGTGGATACCCCGGCGTATGGCTTAAACACGCCGGATGGCATGGAGATGACTGCGCGTAGCTGGTGATTTTCCACGAGCTCCTTACGGATAGCTTTGTGTGCCTTGGAGGAGCCAAAGAGCACCCCATCGGGAACAATGCAGGCACATTGGCCGCCCGGCTTGAGCAAGCGCAAAAACAACGCCAAAAATAGCAACTCGGTTTTCTTGGTATTATTGGTCACTGCCTTGAGGTTATCGTGAATGCTTTCGGCGTCAACGGTGCCCTTAAACGGTGGATTGGCGAGTACCATGGTAAATTTACCGCTGATGTCGTTTTCCTTGCTCACGCTGTCCTTGTAAGAGATATTTGGATGGGTGATGGAATGTACCATCAAATTCATCGCAGAAATGCGGAGCATGGTATCATCCGTGTCAAAACCGGTAAAGGCCTCCCCGGCATGGTGTTCCCATTGCTCGGCGGTCATGGTGTCGGTATAGCGTTCGGTGATATATTTGGCAGCACTCACCAAGAAGCCCGCCGTCCCACAGGCCGGGTCACAGATGGTATCGTCCGGTGTTGGTGCCAAAAGCTCAACCATCATTTCACGAATCTGCACCGGGGTACGGAATTGGCCGTTTTTACCGGCGGTGGCAATTTTACCGAGCATGTATTCGTACAGATCCCCTTGCAAATCCAAGTTTTTCACATCATTGTTATACAAATCATCCAAGCCGGTAATCACTTTTTGCAATAGCTGTGGGGTTGGAATCAAAAATGCCGCTTTTTCCATGTGCTTTGAAAACGCGGTGGCTTCTTCGGCATCGCTGGCAACGTTGCTCTGCACGTCAATCATCTCGCCTTGTGGCGTAAAATCCGGCAAGCGGCCGTATTTCATATTTTTGATGGCAGGAAAAACGTATCTGCCCATTATGTCAAAAATTTCGCGTGGGTCGCTATCCTTGAACCTGCTCCAGCGCATGGATTGCCCAATCTCGGACGGTGGAAAGATATGTTCGCCGGGAATGCCCATGCTTTCCATGTTTTCAATTTCCAGTTCCTTTTCATCCAAGGAGCGGATGAACATCAAGTACGTGAGCTGTTCAATGACGGTGAGCGGATTGGTAATGCCACCTGCCCAGATGTCTGTCCAAATTTTGTCGATTTTGTTTTTAATCACACCGGTAACCATGTGTAACCTCCTATTTGTATCACATCGCCCCACGCCAAGCTTACGGCGTGCGGACGTTGAATCTTCTAGTATATAGCATACCTTCTCAGCGTTTTTTTCTCAATGAGATTTCACGCCGCCGCATCGTGACGGCGTCCAAAAAAACGCCCGGCATACGCTTTTATCCTAGGCGCCGCCGGGCGTTCGTCTTTTGTGCAGATTATTCGCACATTTGCACCGATAGTCGCCCATGCCCGCCACGATTCTCGTCTTTTTCTCGTCATTTGCGCTTCATTTTCTCGTCATCATTTGACGAGAAAGGCCATATTATCTATAATGATGATTAGACAAAGGAGGTGCACCATGTCTTATCAAGAAAGTGAGTCTATAGAACTCAAAGAAAGCGTTACCGATGCGTTAAAAAAAGAAATTATTGCGTTTGCAAATACAAATGGTGGCCATATTTATATTGGTATCCAAGACGACGGCACCATCGTCGGTATTGACGATTCCGACGCTGTATCTCTACAAGTGAGCAATATGGTTCGCGATGCTATCAAGCCCGATATCACCATGTTTATGCACTACCATACCATCACCGAAAATGGCAAAGTCATCCTTTGTATTGATGTACAGCAAGGGACACATCGTCCTTACTATTTAGCCAAGAAAGGGTTACGCCCCGAAGGGGTCTATGTGCGTCAGGGTTCTTCTTCTGTTCCGGCTACGGACGATGCTATTCGTGCCATGATTAAAGCAACGGACGGCGATCATTTTGAGGCCATGCGTAGTCTTAACCAAGCCCTTACCTTTGATGCTTGCACCGCTGAATTTGCCAAGCGGCATATTCCTTTTGGTCCGGAGCAAATGCAAACCTTGAAGCTTGTGGACCGTGAAGGTATCTATAGCAACCTTGGTCTGCTTCTCTCTGACCAATGCACCCATAGCGTGAAGGTTGCTGTTTTTCAAGGGACAACACCGGATATTTTTCGGGATCGTCATGAATTTACAGGTTCTCTGCTATCACAGCTCAACGATATTTACGACTTTATCGACCGACGCAATCAAACGCAAGCCACCTTTGATGGGCTTTTGCGTATTGATACACGCGATTATCCTGAAACTGCTCTCAGAGAGGCGCTTCTCAATTTATTGGTACACCGTGATTACGCTATTCGTGCCAGTTCTTCTATCAGTATCTATGATGACCGCATCGAATTTTTATCCGTTGGCGGCTTGGCACCAAACATCGAGCAAGAGGATTTAATGGTTGGGCTTTCTGTATGTCGCAATCAAAACCTGGCAAATGTTTTTTACCGTCTACAGCTCATTGAAGCCTATGGTACCGGCATACGAAAAATTATGGACGCCTACAAAACGTGTGCCACACGCCCACAGATTATTCCGACAAAAAACGCCTTCAAAATCATTTTGCCAAATATGAATACGCAGCAAGCACCTGTCACCAAAGCACCTTCCGCCGACACTGCACCGGATATCTTGGAGACTCGTGTATTATCATATCTTGCCACGCACGATACCATCACACGCGCACAAACAGAAGCCCTTTTGGACGTCAGCCCATCAACGGCCAGTCGCATTCTCAAATCATTGGTGGCTTCGCAGCTTATTGTGCAGTTTGGCAAGGGCAGAGCTACTGCTTATAGGCGCAAGTAATCGCACTTTCCTTCATTGAATATGCGCAGGTGGTCGTTTATTCAGCGGGGGATTTTTTTTGCGTTCGTTTGCTACATAAAGATGGCTTATGTCGTAATTTTATATGGCGCTTTGGGTGGGAGTATGATAAGATTATCCCAGTTAAGATTCTTTTAACGCATACCGCTTGGGGGAGCGGTTGTCTTAACGCTCTTATGAGGATTCCTTGCGTTATTCAAATCAAAATAAACATGTGCCTTGGACTTGCATCGGAGGCGAGAGGAGTTTGTTGGTATGCTGTCTGCATCGACACATTATGTTTACATCATCGTGTCCCGTACGGATACGGTGCTTGGGCGGTTGATTCGCCGGGGCTTGGGGGCGCCGTTCAACCATTGTTCGATTACCACCGACCAAAGCTTGAGTTGTTTCTACTCTATTGGACGCAAAGGAATTTACAACCCATTACGCGCAGGGTTTGTGTGTGAAAGTAAGGATGAGGGATTTTTCAAAACACATAGCAATGCCCAAATGGCGGTGTTGCGTGTGCCGGTTAGCGAAGCGCAGCTGCGCGCATTAGAAGAAAGCTTGGCGTCATTCCAAGAAAACGCCGAGCATATCAAGTACAGCTTGTTTGGGCTGGTGTATTGCTATTTTGGCATTTCTGCCAAGCGTGAAAGCAAGTATTTTTGTTCGCAGTTTGTGGCAGAGATTTTGCAATCCGCTGGGATTGATTTGCTGCAAAAGCCACCAACACTGACCTTTCCTCATGATTTTTTGCTTCTGCCGGAAGCGGAATCTATCTACACAGGAACCTTTCAAAACTATTGTTTTGGCTAATGACACAAAAAGCAACGATCATGCGGTCGTTGCTTTTTTTAGTGGACGCAAACAAAATGCCGTTCCCGTCTTGCCTACGGGAACGGCGGTGCTTATTCTGCAAGCATGTGTCGCAGCACGCCTTCGCGGTTATTGATAAACATTTCCGTTATTTGGTAACTTTCTGTTTCTTCATAGATTGTTTCATGCAAGGGGCCATCGTCAAACTCGTAAATGGTCGCTCCGGGCAATCCCAGTAAAATCGGCGAATGGGTCACGATAAAAAATTGTGCCCCCAGCATGGCGCATTGGTATATCAAAATCATCAGGCTTAATTGTCGTTGTGGAGAGAGCGCCGCTTCGGGTTCGTCCAAAAAGTAGAGACCGTTGGGCTTAAAATGATTTTGCGCAAGGCTCAGAAAGCTTTCGCCGTGAGATTGTCTATGATAGTGTTCGGATTGGGCGCCCGGCCCGGATTTGGCGTATAGCTCTTCCTGGGTGGCAACCGTATAGAAGCTTTCTGCGCGCAGAAAGTAGCCCCATTTTTCCCGAAATGGCCCGTGCACCAGTCGAATGGCATCACACAGTTCAGAATGAGAGTCGTGGGTCGAAAAGCGGTAATTCATGGTTCCGCCTTCCGGATTAAAGCCGTGCGCTACGGCCATGGCTTCGAGCAGGGTGGATTTGCCACTGCCGTTTTCGCCGACAAAAAAGGTTACGGCATTGGAAAAGTTTATCTCTTGCACGCCTTGCAGTGCTTTTATATTTCGCACATAGCTGTATGGCGATAGTTTCTCCCATTCAAAATGTACCGCTTCAATCAACTGTCCGCTCATTCTGTTCAACGCCTTTCGTTTTTTTCTATTATATCATCTTTTCCGTATAAAACAAAAACCGTGCACCCATCATACACGGTTTATTGCTGTTATTGTACGTCCCCCATGGCACGCATGGCGTTGATGACGCAGATAATGGCCACGCCAACATCGGCAAAGACTGCCATCCACATATTGGCCAGGCCCACAGTTGCCAGCACGAGGAGCAAGGCTTTGAAGGCCAAGGCGCCGATGACGTTTTGCTTGGAGATGCGGCGGGTTTTGCGCGCCACCTTGATGGCTTTGACCACGTCGCGTGGGTGGTCGCTCATGAGCACCACATCCGCCGCTTCGATGGCGGCATCGCTGCCAACGCCACCCATGGCAATCCCCACATCGGCACGTGCCAATACGGGCGCGTCATTGATGCCATCGCCGACAAAGGCGACCATGCCGTCACCGCTTTGTATCATGGCTTCTACACAGTCGATTTTGTCCGCCGGCAGCAGGTTGCCGTGGACATCACTCATATGAAGCTGTTGCGCCAATTGCTGTACCACCTCGGTGCGGTCGCCACTCAGGATGGCGGTTTTTTGTACGCCGAGGGCCTGCAATGCGTCCATGGCTTCGCGCACGCCTTCCTTTGGGGTATCCTCCAAGATGATAATCCCAAGCAGGCGTTTGTCATCGGCTAGGAGCACGGTGGTGCCCACCGGCAATGCCTTGGCATCCAACAGGATGCCGTTTGCCGCCATCAGGCGCGGATTGCCGATGTAGTAGGTTTTGCCGTCAATGTCGGCGCTAATCCCTTGCCCGGCAATGTTGCGATAATCCTGTACCGGGGTTGGGGTGCCCGGTGCCGCTTTGACAATGGCTTCCGCCAATGGATGGGCGGCGTATTGTTCAAGGCTTGCAGCCAACTTGAGCACTTCTTCTGCAGAAAGATCCGCTTTGGTTTGCACGTCTGCCACGTGGAAGGTCCCTTCAGTGAGGGTGCCGGTTTTGTCAAAGGCCACCTGCTTGACCTGCGCCAAGATTTCCAGGTATTGGCTGCCTTTGACCAGAATGTGTTGACGGCTCGCGCCGCCAATCCCGGCAAAATAGGTGAGGGGCACCGAGATAACCAAGGCACATGGGCAGCTCACAACGAGAAAGACCAGTCCGCGGTAAATCCATGTGTGCCAATCGCCCATGCCCAACAGAGGCGGTACAATGCCGACCAATGCCGCCAAGCCGACAACAATCGGCGTATAATAGCGGGCAAAGCGCGAGATGAATTTTTCTGCCGGTGCTTTGCGGGCGCTGGCGTCCTCTACCAAGGAGAGAATGCGCGCCAAGGTGGATTCGCCGTAGACCTTTTCCACGCGAATAATCAAGACCCCGTCAGTGTTAACAGCGCCGGATTGCACGGCATCACCTACTGTCACGTCAAACGGACGAGATTCCCCGGTAACGGCGGCGGTATCCAGTTGGGCACTGCCGTTCACAACGGTGCCGTCCAGGGCAATGCGTTCGCCGGGCTGCACCTGAATCAAGGCATCAACGGCCACTTCTTCCGGTGCAACCTCTGTCCAACCGTGTTCGGTTTTAACGCGTACAGTATCCGGACGCAAATCTAACAGGCTCGCAATGGAACGCTTGGAGCGATTGACTGCAATTTCCTGCAAAAGCTCGCCCAAGGTGTAGAAAAGCATAACGGCCACGCCTTCGGCGTATTCGCCGACCGCCATCGCCCCCAAGGACGCCACACCCATGAGCATTTGTTCGTTAAAGATAACGCCACCGACAGCGGCACGCACCGCTTGACGCAATACCGGCAAGCCCACAATCAGATAGGAAAGCACAAAGGCCGCGGTGCTTGCGCTGCCTTCCGGCAAGAGCACAGCTGCCACAAGCACCGCAAAGGCGGCGGCAAAGCGCACCGCTTCACTGCGCACGTTTCCCAAATACGCAAGAACGCCCTTTTTGCCTTTGGCTGCGGTGTCGGCTTGGACTTGCGCCTTTGGCAGAACCGTCACGCCGGATTCAACCGAGGCCACACAGGTCTTGATGCGTTCAAACATGGCGTCGGGTGCAACCTTGGTGGATACGGTCAAGGTATTTTTCATCAGGTCCAAGGTTGCGGCATCTACATCCGCCCAGCCTTGAATTTCGTGTTCAATCACAGATGCACAGTGGGCGCAAGTAAGCCCCTCGAGCACATATTGTTGGCCGCCAACCATCGGCACCGTTGCCGCCGCTTCGTGAACGTGGTCGTGTGCATGATGGTCATGGCCACAATCGCACCCTTCGCCGTGAGCGTGGTCATGCGCATGATGGTCGTGGCCGCAATCGCACCCATCACCGTGAGCGTGGTCGTGTGCGTGATGGTCATGGCCACAGTCACAGGCTTCGCCGTGAACATGGTCGTGCGCATGATGGTCATGGCCGCAATCGCAAGCATCGCCGTGAGCATGGTCATGTGCATGATGGTCCTGGCCGCAATCGCACCCATCACCGTGAGTGTGGGCGTGGTCGTGTGTGTGATGCGCGTCATGCACGCCTTGTGGTGCTTTTGCCACTGTCGCACCGGCCAACGGCACCACCTTGACCTTGGATTCTATGCGATACACGCAGTCCTTCACCTTTTCTGTAAAGGCCTGTGCATCGGTATCGGTTTCTACCACCAATTTGTTGCTCATCAAATCTAAGTTGGCACTTTTGACATCCTGCCAGCCCTGCACCTCACGTTCAATGACCGAGGCACAATGGGCACAGCTTAATCCGTCCAATCGATAGCTGTAGCGCATTAGTCCTCCCTCCTTTCTTGAACGTGTTCCAGCCCTTGAGAAAAGAGCAAGGATACGTGGGCGTCTGCCAAGGAATAATAGATACTGCGCCCTTCACGGCGCGCACGCACCAAGCGCGCGTTTTTGAGCAAACGCAGCTGATGGCTCACCGCCGATTGATTCATTTCCAACGATGACGCCAATTCACACACGCACATTTCGTGCAGGCTCAATGCCCACAAAATGCGCACGCGCGTTGGATCGCCCAGGCTTTTGAAAAGCTCTGCCAAGGCGCCGATAACGCCGGATTCCGGTAAATTTTGTTTGGTATGGTCCACAAAATCCTCACGCTGGTGGTGGGTTTTGCAAGCATCAACGCTTTCTTGTTCTTGTACATTCATTCGTCATTCACCTCATTCATATTTACATATGAGCACTTGTTCATATGTTCATGATACGAGCCCGACAGGCCTTTGTCAATCCCCCTTCACACAAAATGACAGTGATTTTCATCTTATTTTCAAGATTATTTGTAATCATATTGATTTCTATATACCGCTCCATTACAATGTTATACTATAGCGTATACCTTTAGCACTAAATGAAACGGAGTGTCTTTCTTGAATAATTATGTGATTAGCTGCTGTTCCCCTGTCGATTACGCCAAAGAGGACTTAGCGGCACTTGATGTCGAAACCATTTATTTCCATATCATTCTTGACGGCAAAGACTACCTCGATGATTTCGGGCAAACCTTGAGCGCCGAAGCACTTTTGGATGCCCAGCGCGCCGGTCGTGATGTCAAAACATCTCAAATCAGTGTCGGCGAATATAAAGATTTCTTTCGTCCCTTCCTCGAAGCAGGGCGCAATATTTTGCACATTACCGTATCCAGTGGCTTGTCCGGTACGTTCAACGCAGCCAATTTAGCAGCGCATCATCTTATGGAGGAATTTCCGGAGCGCAAAGTCATTGTGGTGGATTCCCTTGGCGGCTCCTGCGGTTACGGGATGATTGTCGAAGAAGCGGCGCTTATGCGCAAGGCCGGCAAAAACATCGAAGAAGTGCGCGATTGGATTGAAGAGCACCGTTTGGAGGTGGAGCACTTTTTCTTTAGCCACGATTTGACCCATTTTATCAAGGGCGGACGCATTCCACGTTATGTGGGGCTTTTGGCGCAAAAGATAAAGATTTGCCCCATCATGGTCGGTGACACCAAGGGACGCATTGTCATGAGCGACAAAATCCGCACCAAGAAAAAAGCGGTGCAACGTGCCGTGGAACACATTGGTGAGCTCGCTGTCGGCGGTTTTAACTACCGCGGCAAGCTGATTATTTCTCATACGGATCCGGCGCTGGCCATGGAAACCGCCGCTCTCATCCGCGAAAAAGTGCCAAACCTTTCCGATTTGCAAATCCGTCCGCTGGGCGTGACCTTTAGCAGTCACAGCGGTCCGGGCTGTGTGGCACTCTTCTATTGGGGCAAACCACGCACCGACAAATAAGCACATAAAAAGCACCTTGCAATCGCAAGGTGCTTTTCTTTTTGGGTATAGTTATTGTTGATTCTGAGTCGTCTGATTCTGCTCGAGTTCCTTACGCAAGGCAGCCACTTCATTTTGCAACGCCTTGATTTCATCAGAAAGCGTCAACCGTTCATCGCGCACACGCATGAAAATCAAGCAAAGCATCAGCGCTGTAAACAAGGCATACAACAATGCAATCATCTCATTTCTCCTCTTTATCATTCAATCACGAGTATTGGTGCTTCGATATCTCCTTGAATGTACTCGCTGTCATTTTTTTCACCAAGAACGGCAGCATTACCATTCAAAGTAAATCGGATACACAGTCAGCTGCAGATTTTCTTTGACAACGCTTGCAACCGTGGCGTAGGCAACGTTACCCTTTCTGCATGGGCGGATGTCGCACAACACGGTCTCCTCGGTATCGAGGGCATTTTCAAGGGAGCCTTGTCCGATGGTGCGCAGGGCGCGTCCCTTTTGGTTTTCAGCGACGGCCACAGTGCCTTTATCGACATCGAGAATGGTGAAATCATAGGCACGATCCGCACCATAGAGGTTCAATGCCAGATGATTGTCATTCAGACGCATTGGCGTGCGCTGTTGATAGTCGCCCTTTGGCAGGCTTGGAAGGTTGGCGCTGACTTTGTAACGCCATTCATCCTTTTGAAGGTCATAGCACCAAAGGTCGGATGGCACAACAACGGATTCAGACTTCATTTCAAAGCCACCGGATGTTGCAACAACCATCAAATTGTCGCCATAGATTTCCGGCTTTTTCATATTGTAGCCGCGGCCAATGGCTTTTTTCTCGCCGGTTTCAAGGTCATAACGATACAGGTCCCCGCAATCGCCAATATCCATGCTAGCAACCTGCACAACAGCGGCCGCATAATGATCACCGATGCTGACAGCTGCCATACAGAATCCATATTTAACGATATTTGGCATACTGATTTCATCGAGCACCACGGTTTTTTCGGTGTCAACGTCGTAGTATTTGATGGTGACTTGCTGCTTATCATCTTCAACGACGCTCCAAATCAGTTTACCGTTGTTGTAAAACGCATCGTTGATACGAGCAGTGGCGTTGTTAACGGCACATTCCTCCACGCAAACCGGCTTGGCACCGTCCTTGCGCGCTTGGATATACAGGTAGATGCGGTCTTGGTCAGTTGGCGTGAACGCCGGGCGTTCTTGCCACACAAGCGCCTCTTCATCGACATAGTATGCAGCATGTCCGGTATCCACCGGGATAATTTTGTACGTATCATGGACCACTTGAATCACCGGACCGGCGCCGTTATTAATGCTTACGAGATTATTGTTCTTGTAGACCTCTCGAAGAACGCCGAGGGTTTCATCACAATCAATAGCGTAATCGGACTCATCCCAGCCCATACCGCTGTTTGCCGGAATTTCATATTTAACGGTGTTTTTGGCTTCCTTGGCATCTTTGAGCTTGTTGTATGCGGTATAGTCAAAATACGCACGCACGCGCTTGCTGCTGCCATCCCAATCAACTGTGCCGAAGGTTTCCATCAGTGGACGAAGTGGCAACCAGAGCTTTCCGTCCTTCACAATTGATGCTGCAGACAAGCTGACCTTTTTGCCATTCACAGTCATGGACTTTTGCCCAACGGTACCTTCGATGATGACGGTTGCATCGTCATTTTTGAGGGTAAATGCTTTTTTGTCCAGCTTCACGTTGAGTTTCATCACATCTTGCAAATTGGCTTGATCCATCATGGTGGTGCCTTTGACAATTTCTACCCCCTTGTCAATCACGTGCCCATTGACGTCTATACTTGCCGCCCAGCCGGCTTGCGGAAGCATCGCTGCCACAACCAATGCCGCACCCAGGCATAGGCTTGTTAAAAAAGACCTTTTCATTGTTCTCTCTCCTCTCATGCGTTTTGGCAAAATTTTCTTACTATTTATATAAGTCTATTATACCATAGCGCACACACACAGGCTATAACAAGCTCATTTATTCACAAAATGCTTATATTTTATACTCACGCATTATGTTCTGATATCATAAATATCCTTCATGGGCAAAACACACAGCAAACGCCATTTATACTGTTTCTTAACAAAATTCCTTACATCTATCCCCACCCAACAGTGGTATAATGAACCCTAGCAAATTCCATCATTATATGAAAGGTCGGATTCGCATGATTGATAACAAACCTGCGCATTTACATGCGTTACAAGATATTTTCGGCAAAGAGCGTGTGCTTCACGAGCCACTCGATTGCTTTGGCTACAGCTACGATGCTTCACCTGAGGAGCTTGATGTGGCGCAAACGCCGGATTTTGTTTGCAAGGCGCACACCACCCAGGAGGTATCTCAGCTGCTACGGTATGCCAATGCCCACCGCATTCCGGTGGTTTGCCGCGGTACCGGCAGTGGTCGCAGCGGTGGAAGCATTCCCGTGCAAGGCGGGATTGTGCTCAGCTTGGATGAAATGGATCAAATCCTCGAACTGGACGAAAAAAATCTCATGGTTCGTGTGCAACCGGGGGTTCGCACCAAGGTACTGCACGAGTTCTGTGCGGACAATGGGCTCTACTATCCACCGGAACCTTCTTCTTATCTCTACTCTACCATTGGCGGTAACATCGCTGAAAATGCCGGCGGTATTCGTGCGGTTAAATACGGTGTGACCAGCGACTACGTGGTCGGGCTGGAGGTAGTACTCGCAAACGGCGATATCATCCATACCGGCGGCAAGCTTATCAAGAATGTAACGGGCTACAACTTGACCCAACTTTTTGTGGGGTCTGAGGGAACCTTGGGCATTATCACCGAAGCAACCCTCAAGGTCATCGGTCGTCCAAAATATGTGCGCAGTGCCATTGCCACCTTCCGCACAGTAGAGGATGCCTGCACCGCTGTGGGCGATTGCTTGCGCAGCGGCGTTACGCCAACAGCGGCTGAGCTGATGGACAAGCTCAGCTGTGACGCCACCGCCAAGTTTAACGATTTTCCGATTGCACCGGAGGTAGGAGCGATGCTCGTCTTTGACCTTGACGGTGCCACGGAGGAAATTTGCGCCAGTGACATGCAAACCCTTGAGGACGTTTGCCGCGCCGACGGCGCCCTCGATTTCACTCTTGCTGCAAGCGATGCCGAACGCACACGCCTGTGGAGCCTGCGTAACAAGCTCAGCACTGCAATCAAGGTGTTGGCACCGGACCGTGTGGGCGAAGACATCACTGTGCCACGCTCTGAATTGCCTGCTATTTCCAAAAAGATTGTCGAAATCTGCAACCGCTATGGCTTCATGGTTTCTATTTTTGGCCACGCCGGTGACGGCAATTTGCATCCATCCATCTTGACTGATTTGTCCCAGCCGGGTATGAAGGAAAAGGTGCATGAATGTGTGGGCGAAATTTTCCAAGCCGCCGTTGATTGCGGTGGCATGCTCAGTGGGGAGCACGGCATTGGCATTTCCAAACAGCCATACATTGAGATTGCCCTTGAAAAAACGGTAATTGATGCTTCTATGGTGATCAAAAAGGCGCTTGATCCCAATAATATCTTAAATCCGGGCAAGATTTTTAATCGGTGAGTGCCATGAACCACGAACACACCGAAAAACTCAAAGCCATCGTCGAAAAATGCGACCGTTGCGGCGCCTGCACCACGGTCTGCCCCCTCTACAAGGTCAATCACATTGATCGTGCCGCTGCCCGCGGCAAAATTGCGATTGCCCGCGCCTTTTTGGAAGGGAAGCTCGACGGCGGTGAAAAAGCATTGCGTGAAGCCCTTGATTATTGCTTGCTTTGCAAAGCTTGCACCGAGGTTTGCCCGGGCAAGGTCATGACCGACCAAGCCATGATTGAAGTGCGCCAATGGTTGCGCGATGATTACGGGCTACCGCTGAAAACACGCCTTGTCGGCAGCGGGATGGCCAATCGTCCCCTCAAAACAATCGGACGTCCGGCCATTGCCTTGGCGCAAACCCTGCAATTTCCACGCCTGACGCGCGGCCTTTTGCCAACAAACCACAAGGCACCGATTAGCGGCGGCCCGGCTAACTTCAACAAGGTGGCACCACGAAGCGATGTGGATGTCAGCAATGTCAAGCGCATTGCCTATTTCAAGGGCTGCGCCATGAAGCTCTTCTTCCCGGATGCTGCTTCAGCAAGCGTAGCGCTATTGGAAAAAACAGGCCGCACCACCGAGGTTCCTACGGTGGATTGCTGTGGGCTTCCGCAGCATTCCCATGGGATGACCGATGAAGCCAAGGCCCTCGCCAAAAGGAACATCGCCGCGCTCGAGGACTATGATTTGATTGTTACCGATTGCGGCAGCTGTGGCGCCATGCTCAAGGAATACGGCGATTTGTTTAGCGATGACCCGGCTATGAAAAACCGCGCCCGTGCCTTTAGCAAGAAAGTCATGGGTCTGAGCGAATACCTCTATGCGGTGGGCTATACACCAACCCCCCACAAGGAATTGCGCGTAACCTATCACGCCTCCTGCCACCTTAACCGTGGCCAAGGCATTCACAAAGAGCCGCAAGCCCTGTTGGAGCAAGCTGTGACGTATCTGCCTGCTGCCAACACCACTATGTGCTGTGGCGGCGCCGGCACCTTCCAGCTTGATTTCCCGGATACCTCCGCAAAAATCCTCGAAAAGAAATACCAAGATTTCAAAGCCACCGGCGCTGACATTGTCGTAGCAGAATGTCCAAGCTGCTTGATGCAGCTCGGCAAGCTCGAGCAACGCCACAAGGATTTGAAGGTTTTGCATATCAGCCAAGTGCTGTAACGTAAAAGAACCCTGTTTCCCACGATAGGAAACAGGGTCCTTTTTTGGTTCATCGCGGATTTCGATTGGAATTCATCCCTTCGGTAGCGATAGATATCTTATCAGCCTAAGGAAGAATTCATTATTCAGATAACCATAAGCAGTTCTCTTGGCAGTCTGTATAACGTTGTTGAATCCTTCTAATTTACCTGTGCTTATCGGGATAGTCGCATGTGCGACTAATCCCAGTAAGCGTTTTTCTTTTAACTGTGCAAACTTTACTAGGGCAGGAATACCACTTGCTTTTGCTGCCACAAACCAATTTAACCATTCAGTTCTCGCTTGTTGTTCATCTCTCAATTCATATAATCGCATCATTTCTTCTTTCATCGCATAGCAAATAGCCACTTCTTCGTGGCTTTCCACTATGGTTGCTAATTTTTGTTGTTCACTATCCTTGAGCTGTTTACTGTTCTTGAGTAGACTTGATATTCGTTTTTCTTCTTTGGCTTGTGCTTTCAACACTTTTCTTGTTTCATCCTGCGTTTCACACGCAGCTTGTGTAGTGAGTTGCTCAGCCTGTTTGCGATGTGCTTTGACAGCTTCCAAACGAGTTTCTCCAAGCACCACTTTTCCAAATTGTGCTTGCATATGATAACAATCATAGACAATCGTTGCTTGTGGCAAATATTGTTCAACAAGAAGATTGTAGGAAGCGTTCATATCCATAGCAACTACCTCGACTTGTTCGAGATAAGATGTAGGGATATCCTTGAAGAAATATTCAAAATCTGCCTTTGCTCTACCTAATCCTGCCCAAATAACATGCCCCTTTTCTAAATCCATGACACAAGTAGCGTACTTGTGCATTTTACGAATCGCAAATTCATCTATTGCAAGATACTTTGGTTTATATCCGTTTTTAACCTGTAAATTTTCATACTCATTCAATGCTTGAGAAATGAGTTCCTCTTGAATTTTACGAATAGTATCCCAATGAATTCCTGTAATATCTTCAATCTGAGACACCGGAAATTTAGCGTTCAAAGAAGCTTTAATCCAAGCAGCTGCACGTTTGGTGATATTAGTACCTGGATAACGATGAGAAATTTCCTGCCGTATAGAACAACCACAATGTGGACAACGGTAACGTTGTGCTTTAATAATCAGTGTATAGGAAGTATCTGGATAAACGGGCATATCTTTCAATTTTCTCGTATATAGTCCATGACGATACATTTTAGAACCACAATGCGGACAGGAAGAAGGTATAGAATGTTTTTCGGGTTGTACAATTATAGAAGTATCATCTCTGTGGTTATCTTGACAAAGCATGTCTAGTTCATTAAACTCTAAATCAAACACGAGCATGTCCTCCCTTTACTGGTTTGTGTGGATACTTACAGTATGAGGCATGCTCGTGTTTTTGTAATTATTTTATTTTCCAACCGAAATCCGTGAAGAGCCTTTAATTTTATCTATCTTCAACAGGAACTATTGACATTTTTCAGATTAGCATCGATAACAATCTCGAAAAATAGTAGAACCGTTTGTTATTCGTTTACAAATTTACCGAATTTTGTTAAAATAGAATAAACATACTCGATTAAGTATTTTTTGCACAGCGTTCGGTAATATCTAGGTATCCGAAATCAATGTCTAATAGCTGATTATGTGCAAATGAAGTTGATTAAAAATAAAGAGGTGGTGGCCACGAATAATTCAGAATATTTATTTTTTATTTTGCAAGGAGGTTATCACGATGAAAAAAACATTAAGAAGAACAGTAGCGCTTGGATGTAGTGTATTATTAATGATGAGTTTAGCATTACCACTAAGTGCAGCTACAGCACAAAATTCTCATATGACACAAGTTTTGGAAATGGATAGCACTTATGAGGGCTTTTTAGCAAACGACGATACCCTGACTTATGAAGAGATTGCAAGTCTACCTGGTGCGTCAATACGCTATGAAATTGATTCTATTGAAGAAATGAAAAAAATGTCTGACAAAGAATTAATAAATCTTAAAATGGAAGAAAATGATATAAAAAAGCTGAGAACGGAAAGTACTAAAAAGATTGTCTTAGATAATGCTGCGAAACTTTCTAAGACAGCACTAGTGAGTAAAGGACTTTCCAAAGAAGCTATCGCTAATATTAAATCAGGAAATTATGAAAACCTATCAGATGCCGATGTAAGAGCGGCCTCTTCGAAATTGGCATTTAATATAGCAAGTGTTTCTCGTACATCAGGACAATGTAATTACAATATTTACTGGCATTGGGATAGTGCACCAAGTGTAAAATATACAGATCCAATTGCTGCATGTATTTCTAATGGCTATGTAGTTCAAGGTTCTAGCACTGCCAAATTAATATATAAAGATGAGAATGGATATTTAGAGGATACCAATAAACGCATCTACCCTGTATATACAAGTAATGGTAATGTGAAATTTGATATTGAAATGTTACATGCCACATCTTGGAGTCCACAGTATTGTCAGGCTGGTAAAGCTTTTGTGGCGAATGCCAGCCCTGTGACCTCCGGAACGATTTTAATTAATGCATATTACTTTCATAGTTGGACACCCGGTACAGTGGAGGTTTCTTTTAATGTAGGATCTATTTCATTTTCCGGAAAGGGTAGTGAAGAAGGACATGCTCAATACCTCGCTTAAACAAAGGGGATAATTAAAATGCTAGAATTAATTTTTTGGGTTGTTGTACCAATACTACTTGTAATAACATTGGTGATGGTGATTCAAATTCGCTCATCTTGTTTAGAGATACAACAGAGCCTGGGTGAAATCAAAAATAAACTCAATCGCATGGATGATTTGCAATTAGATGCAATTTTGAAAAGTTGGATGCGCTTAATAAGTAGGAAGATATGCTACAACACAAAATAACCCTGTTTCCCACGATAGGAAACAGGGTTATTTTACATTTGTATGCTATTCGGCACGCAAAATCTCATGATAGAGCGGATGGTCATCCCACTTTCCGATAAAGCGTACTTCTGTTTCAAGGTCCACGCCGTGGTGAGCCTTGACGGTTTGTTGTACGTGATGGATGAGGCGAATCACGTCATCAGCGGTGGCATCGCCCACATTCACGACAAAGCCAGCATGCTTGGTGCTGACTTGGGCGCCGCCCACGGTGTAGCCTTGCAGGCCTGCTTCAATGATGAGTGGCCCTGCATAATAGCCGGTTGGGCGTTTGAAGGTGCTCCCGGCACTTGGAAGCTCCAAAGGTTGACGGCTGCTACGGCGTTCGGAAAGGTCTGCGATATGGGCAAGGATGTCCTTCTTGTCGCCGTCCTTGAGTTGCATCGTCACCGCCAAACAAACAAGGGGTTCCTCCTTGAGGCGGCTATGGCGATAGCTAAATTGCATGTCATCAGCATGGATTTCACGGATGTTACCGCTTGCATCAAGCACGGTCACACTGGTAACAACATCCTTCATTTCACCGTCATAAGCACCGGCATTCATATACGCTGCACCGCCGATGCTCCCGGGAATACCACTGGCAAATTCAAGACCGCTCAAACCAAGCTCGGCACAAGCCTTACTCACATTGATGAGGGAAAGGCCTGCGCTGGCACAAACGGCATTGTCTTGAATAAAGAGAGCGCGCAAGCACTCGGTGGCAATGACCACACCGCGCACGCCCTTGTCGGCAACAAGGATATTGCTACCCTTTCCAAGCACAAAATAATCCAAGCCTTCACGCTTGCAAATGCGCACCACAGCTGCGAGTTCATCCACACTATGTGGAAAAGCCATTGCATCACAAGGGCCACCAATGCGGAAGGTAGTGTGGGCGCTAAGGGGTTCGTTGAGTTTCACGTTGTTTTCGCCGACAACGTGGGAAAAGAGATCTTTCATGGTGATGTCTCCTTTCGATTTAGAGATAGTGTGTTTCTGCGGCTTCGTAGGTGCCGAGCACGCGGAAATCTTCCGTTACTGCTTGCATCTGTTCCAAGCAGTACATAAAGTTTTCATCATCCCAGTGACCCAAGAGATCCACATAGAAGCTGTATTCCCAAGGTTTACCAATGACCGGGCGAGATTCAATGCGGCTCATGTCGATGTGTGCTTCCGCGACAAATCGCAAGGCTTCCAACAGTGCCCCCGGACGGTGCGCAGTCTTAAAGACCACACTCACCTTATTTTGGTTTGGGGTGATTTCCGGTTCTTTGCGAATAACCACAAAACGGGTGATATTTGAAAAGTTAAAGTTTACATGCGGCACCAAAATTTCCAAGCCGTACACTTCCGCCGCTTGCTTGGAAGCAATGGCCGCCCCGTCTGCCGGGCGGGTTTCGGCGATGTAGCGTGCACTCATGGCAGTGTCCGCATAAGGGCGCGGTTCAATATTGTGCTGCATCAAAAAGCGTTGGCTTTGGCCGAGGCCTTGGGGATGAGAGTATACATAGGCCACATCCTCAAGCTTGGTGCCCGGCACAGCCATGAGGTTTTGGGTGATTTCAAGTGATGTTTCACCCACAATGTAACATGGGTTTTCGTTGAGCAAATCATACACATCGTTAATGCTCCCTGTGGAAGAGTTTTCGATTGGGAGCACCCCGTAATCATATTCTCCGCTGCATACGCCTTCTACCACATATTGAAAGTGTGGCATGCCGACACGTTCAACGTCAGAGCCAAACACCTTTTGGCAAGCGCCATCGCTAAAGGAGCCTTCAATGCCTTGGAATGCAATGCGCGGTTTTTTTACAGGTTCTGCAAAGGATGGCAAAAGACCACTCATTGGTCCTCGCCTCCTTCAGCGCTTTCGATCATTTTCACGGTTTGTACGTAAATTGCCGTTTCAATGCGCTTGCGTTGCAAATCGCAGCCGTATTCGTACGGTTCGTTAATGCCACCGCCGTAACGAATGTTGTTGGCGTGGCAGCCACCGCTGCAGAAGAAACGTGCCCAGCACTTCATGCAGGTTGGCTTGGTGAGGACGTTGGCTTTTTGGAAGCGTTCGGCAATTTCAGGTTTTTCAATGCCGGTGAATACGGTCCCCATCTTGTAATCTTCTTCGCCTACAAATTGGTGACAAGGGTAAAGGTCCCCTTCCGGGCTAACCGCCAAGTAGTCATGGCCGGAGCCACAGCCGCTCAAACGTTTTGGCAGGCATGGGCCACCGGTAAAGTCCACGTTAAAGTGGAAGAAATTGTAGCCCTTGCCTTCGCGCCAGCGATCCAAATAGTGGCGTGCGAGAATGTTGTAGTTTTCGAGAATGGTTGGCTTGTCTTCTTCGGTCAAGGCATAAGGCATGTCAGCCGGTGCTACAACCGGTTCCAAGGAAAGCTCTACAAAGCCCAAATCATCTGCCATGTGGATGGCATCTTGTGCAAAATCAGGGTTAAAGTGGGTATAGGTGCCACGGAGATAGTATTGCTTGTGGTCACGGCTGTTTACAAAGTTTTGGAAGTGGTTTTTGCACACTTCGTAGCTTGGTTGGCCGCCGGCAAAACGACGCATGTTGTCGTGTACCTCCGGACGTCCGTCCAAGGAAAGTACGGCGTCCATTTCTTCTTCGTTGAGCCACTTTGCACATTCATCGTCCAAGAGCACCCCGTTGGTGGTCATGGTCATCTTTACGATTTTGCCTTTTTCAGCGGCTTTTTCCTTGGCATAGGCTGCCACCTGCTTGCACACATCCATGTTCAAGAGTGGTTCGCCGCCAAAGAAGTCGATTTCCACATGGGTACGGTGCTTGCTTGCTTCCATGAGGAAGTCGATGGCTTTCTTGCCGACTTCAAGGCTCATCAAGGAACGACCGCCGCCATATGCGCCGGTGTCCGCAAAGCAATAGCCACAGCGCAGGTTGCAGTCATGGGCCATGTGTAAGCACATTGCCTTCACGATTGGTTGGGTATGCGGTACATAATCAGCAAAATCTACATCACTAAAGAGCATGCCTTCGTCAATCAAGGCTTCAATGCCTTCGGCAATGTCCTTGGCGTCTTCTTCGCCATAGGCTTTTGCGGTGGTCGCAATGGCATCGTCCCATGCTTGACCTTCCTCCAGGGCATCGAGGAAGGCATCCACCGCTTCGTCGGTTACATGGACAGAGCCACTGTTCACGTCGAGCATGATGTGTAAATCATCGAATACGAATCGATGAATACGTGTAAAATCCAAGTCTTTTTTCATTGATTCCATTACTCCTTACGAATTAGCGAATTTCAGTGTACCCGTGCATGTAAGGAACGAGTGCTTCCGGAATGGTAATGCTGCCGTCTTCGTTTTGGTAGTTTTCCATAATAGCGGAAACGGTACGACCAACAGCCAAGCCGGAGCCGTTTAAGGTGTGTACGTAGCGTACTTTGCCATCGTTGTCACGGAAACGGATGTTGGCACGGCGTGCTTGGAAGTCTACAAAGTTGGAGCAGGAAGAAATTTCACGGTATTTGCCGTAGCTTGGGAGCCATACTTCGATGTCGTAGGTCTTGGCAGAGCTGAAACCGATGTCCCCGGCAGCCAAGGTAATCACACGATATGGAAGGCCCAATGCTTGAAGCACTTCTTCTGCATCGTGGGTCAGGCTTTCAAGCTCTTCCCAGGAATGATCAGGATGTGCGAGCTTTACCATTTCAACCTTGTGGAATTGGTGCTGACGGATGATACCGCGGGTATCACGACCGGCAGAGCCTGCTTCGGAACGGAAGCATGGGCTGAATGCGCAATATTTTACAGGAAGGTCCTTTTCGGTGAGGATTTCATCTCTGTGATAGTTGGTTACAGGCACTTCAGCGGTTGGAATGAGGTAATAGTCGGTGTTTTCCAAGTGGAACATGTCTTCTGCAAACTTAGGCAATTGACCAGTACCAAAGTCAGAAGTGCTGTTGGTCATGTATGGTGGAATGAGTTCGGTATAACCGTGCTTGTCGGTGTGCATATCAATCATAAATGCGATAACAGCACGTTCCAAGCGTGCAGCCAAGCCTTTGTAGAATACAAAGCGGCTACCGGTTACCTTGGCAGCACGGTTAAAGTCCAAAATGTCGAGGGCTTCACCGAGTTCCCAGTGTGCCTTTGGTTCAAAAGCAAATTCGCGTGGGGTGCCCCAGGTGCGTTCTACATGATAATCGTCTTCGCCGCCGTCCGGAATGTCATCCTTTGGCATGTTTGGAATGCTTGCCACAAAGTTGGTTACGAAGGTATCCACTTCTTCTTTGGAAGCTTCGAGTTTTTCGATTTCTGCCTTGATGGCGCTTACTTCTGCCATGAGGGCATCGGCATTTTCACCGTTGCGCTTGAGTTGGCCAACTTCCTTGCTCTTTGCGTTGCGTTGTGCTTGTAATTCTTCAACCTTGGCGATGATTTGACGACGCTTTTCATCGGCTTCAAGGAATGGCTTCATATCAATTTCTTTGCCACGGCGGCCTACAGCTTTTGCCACACGTTCAGGGTCACGACGCATTTCTTTAATATCTAACATTAAAAGTCCCTCCTAAATAGAATCAATCTTGATTTGGTAAATGAATATATTCCATATTGAGCACGCTGGCGAGTTTGCGGCTCTCTTCGCTGATGGATTTATCCAACGCTTCTTCGATATGGATCCACATTAACGCAGTGGTACGGTCTTGCGGCTTGTGCCCCAACACCATTTCTGCGATGTTTACATTTTTTTCGCCCAACAATGTCCCAATCTGTCCAACCAAGCCCGGACGATTGATGTGCGGTACGAGCAACAAATGGGTGCGTGGCTGTGCATGCACCACATAATCATCTACCTGCACAATAAGCGCTTGGCCACCGCTTCGGGTACCGGCCACCTGTAAGTGGCTTTCCTTGGTTTCCACCGAAAGGTGCAGACGGCTTTCCGCTGCATCCGGTTTTTTTTCGATGGTTAAATTGAGACCGTTTTCTTCGGCCCAAAGCAGGGCATTGATGCGGTTAATGGTGGTTTCACCGAGCCCCTTGGCCATGCCTTCCAATAGCGCAGCCACTATGGCATCACTTTCTGTGCAAGGCACATTGCCGCTTTCGGTAATGATACATTTGCCACCAAGGCCTTTCATGCGTTGTCCCATAAAGAGCCCCAAGGTATGGGCGAGGTTACACCATTCGCCGCCTTCTCGCAGGTTGGCAAGATGCACACGTGTGATGTTGATAGCGGTTTCAACCTGTTCGCCGCGAAGGGCAGCCACTACATCCTGTGCCATTTCCACTTGGTTGGCCAAGCGGGCTTCACGGGTATTGGCCGCTTCGCTAACGGTCACTGCACCGTATTTTTTTACTTCACGTGCCAAGTGCGCACGATTTTGTGGCAAGTCGATGGCGAAATGACTGAGATACTCCCAATCAAGGGCCATGACCAATTCATCCCAGCGGAAAATTTGTGGGTCGGTAAGACAAATCAACCCGGCGCCTTTTTGCAAGAGCTGAATTTCATCCTTGCCAATCATCCCCTTGCTCCACTCGCTTGCAGGCTGCACCAAAAGCACAAAATCGCTACGCACAAAGAGATCTACCAAATTGGTGCGTTCCACATTGTGCAGCATGGCACGACCACGATTGAGTTCCGGGTCATAGCACAAGCCCTTCATGCCAAAGGCATTGGCACGTTGGGCAATTTCCCCGGCCAAAGGAGGAAATCCCAAAAAGCCGATGGTCTTGCCCTTGAGCTCGATGGCACCGTCTGCACGGTTACGTGCCATATCGAGCATGGCGCGCATGGCATATTCCGCCACTGATGCGGCTTCACCATAATGCGGCACCAATACCATGCGCCCGGCGCGGGTCGCACGAGATAAATCAAAATTTGCATTGTTCGCATTTAAGCAGCCAACGACACGCAACAAGGATTTTTCATCATATAAGGCATCAGGGACAGGACTGCGTCCGGTCAAAATCACCGCATCCGCAGTGCCGACAGCAGCAAGGCTCGGGTCAACAACGACCTCTGCTGCCGAAGCGTTTAATGCATCCATGGCTTCGTCGCAAAGCTGTTCCTCTAATAGGATGTTCATGCCTATTCCTCCTCAAAAATAAAAAAACCGTCCCTATATCCATAGGGACGGAGAAGTTCCGCGGTACCACCCAGTTTATGACGGCATATGCCATCATCACTTTGCAGCAGATAACGGTGCCAACCGTGGCCATTACGCCAACGCTCCGGGGTGGAACATCATGCCTTCTTTAACCGGTTTACAGCGACCACCGGCTCTCTCTGTAAAGAATGGCACAACAAGCCCCTTCATAGCTCCTTTTATTTTATGCGTAAGCCCACACAAAGTCAAGAAAAAGAGCCACAGGCAAGGCTGTGGCTCGTAAAAACTTATGGCTGATAGAGATACATCGGTTCGGTGATGCGCATGCCTTCGATGGTCTTGACGCTGCTTGCCAATTCACCGGACATGCCGCGTGTGTCGAGATAGCTCTTCAAGCTGTTAAAGAGGGATGCATAGGGGCTTTGTTCGTATACTTCGTGATAAAAGCGTACGTCATCGCCCAAATTCTTCTTAATTTGAGCATCCATATCATCGATGGTGCCAATCCGGTCAATCAGGCCATTGGCCTTCCCTTGCTTGGCAGAATACACACGGCCGTCAGCGAGGGCTTTGACCTTTTCCACGCTCATGTCACGCCCTGTAGCAACCACATCCACAAATTGCTCATAGGCTTCGTCGGAAATCGCTTGCATAATGGCTAGCTGTTCATCGGTTGGCGCTTCATACATGGAGCCCATGGTTTTGTTGGCACCGCTGTGAACGGTTGTCACATGAACACCGAGCTTATCGAGCAGGCCGCTTGCATCGACAAACTGCCCACAGATTACGCCGATGGAACCAACCAAGCTATTGCGGTTGGCATAGATGGTATCCGCCGTGGTAGCAATATAATACCCGGCCGATGCGCACATGCCTTCACAATATGCGTAAATCGGACGTTTGGTTTCTTTTTTGTATTCAACAAGCTTACGGTGTACTTCGTCACACTCGTAAACGCTGCCACCCGGTGTATTGAACATCAGCAAAATAGCTTCATTATCGCTGTCATTTTTGGCTTCGTTGATTTGATTCAAAATAAATTTTTGATTGTAGGTTGTGCCTTCTTCAGTGATTTCACCGTTGACGTCAATCATTACAACATTTTTTTCGCCACTTGAAAACGGGCCATCGTGCGCGCTATCACCTATAAATAATCCACAGGCAATGGCTGTGCATGCCACCAAAATACCGATTGCAACAAAGAACGCCAGCCATTTGCTGCGTTTCTTTTTCTTTTGGGGCGGTTGATTGTAAACCGACTGCTGCACATCCTCAGATATTTCGTCGGTGCGAATGTATTGACTATTGTCGGACTCGCTCATTATTCGTCCTCCTTCATATCGCTCGCCTCTTCATTGGCAAGCGGTGTTTCAGTCGCCATTGGTGTTTGCATTGCTTGTGGCACTTCAACCGCCGGTGCAGTGGCTTGTGCAACATAGCCCAGCGCCGCAGGGTCCAAGCGACCGGCACGGAACGCTTCATCGCGGAGCCATTGGTAGCTAACTGCATAGGTCGCTTCCATATAAGGCAAGACATAGAAGAACGGCAAGCCGAAAAGGCACACACTCAAAAGCAACCATGGGAAGAAAGAGAGAATCAACACAAAGAGATCCCAAATATTGTTTTTAGCAATCGCAATGGAGTAACGCATGGATTGACGTGCGCCAACTTTGCCACGACCATCAGCAATCACTTGGTACATAAACATGTAGCGCAAGGTCACAATGGTCATTAGCACCGCTGAAGCAATGATCAGCAATATGCCAATAATCACCATGGCAGTCAATGCACCGTTGTTTTCTTGTGGCACCACAATGCCAAAAACGCCAATCATCAATAAAACAACGCCCGGAACAGCGGTTAATCCCCAAATCGCAATCCAAATATATTGCCAAATAAATGCCAAAATGGCTTTAACCGCATCGGTAAATCCTTCCACAAAGGTCCCGAAGGTTATTTTTTGGCCCTTGTGTTCTGCCATGCGAATAAAGAACGCCGTATAGCAATAGCCCATAACCCCTTGAATCAAAAGAGCAGAAACAATTGCAATGAGTACACCAATCAGCATGCGACCAATATCAATATTTTCACCAATATAGCTCGCATACATGCCTGCCGCACCGGATACAGAATAGGATGCGACATTTTCGGTTCCCGGAATATAACGGGAATAGGTATAGCTGTCCACGCCCATGAAAATCATGTAGATTAGTGTGACGAGCAAAACCGTTGCCCAGTTCGGTCGCAACACTTGCTTAGCTTCCGCTTTCAGTTCAGCACGTGGAAGCTTACGCGAATAATTTGACATATAAATTCCTCCTCAAATTATGATATATGCAGTAATATTTCTTCGTTCATTATACTATAGAAAGGTGGTGGGACATACAACAATTTCTTCATTGACGCAATATATTTTAGCACTGTCCTTTTCAAGGCTCACTCACCGGCACCGCAATGCGCGTACACCAACGCTCGCGTTTAAGCTCTCGCCCCGAATAATCTGCTACCAAGCCGATGGACCGCGGCCATCCCTGTGGCGTCAAGTCACGTGCCTTGAGCTCCTGTACCAATCTTTCCCAGGCGTCGTTGCTTCGGCGATAATCCCCATAATAAATGACCGACAATGCCTTGCACGCCGGAAACACCACCGCATCGTCAGGTGCCTTTTCCGGTACCACGGGAATACAGACCTGAAACGGAAATAGATCTTGGCCAAAATTTCTGGTTATATACACATCACTCTCGAGCACCGCAAACATCGGCCGCCGTGCAATAACCACCCCACGCTTGATGCACGATTTACAGAAAGCATCCACTGTTTTTTTCACATCAAGTGAGGTTCGGCCTTCGCTGTGCTGCACACAGCAATATTCTGTCGGCATGTCAATCAACTGCACCAGCATGTCTTCGGTTCTGTTCACACGCAAGCGCATTTCTTCGACACTGCGCTGCAAAAGATAAAGTTTATCCTCCAAATGCGCCAAAACTTCATGCTCTCCATCACTTGATGTGTAATACATTCGAATTTCTTCTGTCGTCATGCCCATTTCCTTGAAATACTCAACGTGATTAATCTTGGCAATATCATAGTTATCGTAATACCGCCTTCCGCTTTCCGCTGATACATAAAACGGATGCAGCAAACCTTTTTCTTCCATACGCAAAATGGTACTGCGCAACACATTGCAAGCATGCGCGACCTCTGAAATTTGGTATAAATTTTTGGTATCCATAGCATAATCCTCGTAATTTATCTTGATTCGTTCACGGGTGAACGGGTTATACTAAATATAGTATAGGAAAACCGTATAATAGTGTCAATATCATCCGATTTTCCTATTTCTCTCGGCACATCCTTCACAGACCCTATAACTGCATCCTTTCTATAATAGATACAACACACACAGAAACGCAGTCATACTCAATTGTGCCAAGAGTCTTTTGGGGTGACTGCCATCGGACCCACCCGATGGCACACCCATATATTGCATTTAAAAGCGGCGGCTTAGAAAACACTTCCTAAGCCGTCATTTTTTTCATGCCCATAAAAAATAGCCTATCCGCGCTGATATGCGCACGGATAGGCTATTTTACTTAGTCTTCTTTTCCGAAAGCGTCGGCGTCTTCTAAGGTGTAGCGTGCACGCACCCCACCAATCAAGCGTGGGCGAGAGAAGCTAGGGTTGGCACGGGCTTCGCCAATGCTACGATGTGCCAAGCGCATTGGTACCGCTACCGGGCGCATATGCATACCAATCATGGTTTCGCCGATATCAAGGCCATAGCCTGCTTGCACCCCTTCTACCAATACCGGGTTGGTCATATGGCGATAGGCATGGCTACTCATTGAACCGCCGGCATGGTAGTGTGGCACCGCACTCACTTCAGTTAATCCAAAGCGGCGCATGGTTTCACGTTCCACCACAAGACTGCGGTTTAAGTGTTCACAGCATTGAAAAGCAAGGTGCAAATGATGGTCGGCTGCAAAGCGACGCAATACCGGGAACAGCTCTGCCGCTACCTCCGGACTCCCTGCCTTGCCGATACGTTTGCCGATAACTTCGCTGGTTGAGCAGCCAATCACAAGGATATCATCATCTTGAGGGGCTTGGCGTTCCACCATTTCTTGCAAAATGGTTTCCAACTCCTGTGCAATGTGTTCGAGTTCAAACAAGTCTATTCATCCTTTCTATTGAAACATCGTATGCTTTTATCCACTAACGTGTGGACGTTTCTTCATTGTTCTACGTCAATCAAGCTTTTAATTGGTGGCGCTCCTTTGGTATCAATCACCATACTGCGAAGCGTGCTGTCCCAAGATACGCCAAAGCCCAATAAATCACCCAAATCACGAAGCTTAAAATAGGTAAAGCCGTCTACCGTGTAGGCCTTTGGCTGCACAATTTTCCCATCCACCATGACAGACAAGGTGTTTGGCACGGCAATATCGTTGCGATCCAAACGAATCAAGGTTGGATTATCGGTATAATCGGTGTGGCTGGTAATGGAAATCAATTTCTTTTCCGCATCGTAGCCCACTTCAAAGGCAACGTCGGTACCCTTTAAGATGGTAGCCAAATCGCGCAAACGGAAATAGTTCAATTGGTCGATGGTATAACTGGATACCTTGCTACCCTCGCCGTCAATGTGCATATTGTTATCGCTATGACCGAGGGCAATCTTACGATCCCCTACGGCACCGATGAATTCTTCTAAGGTTAAACCACTCGCTTTAATTTCCTGCGCCGCTTTTACGCCCACATAGCGGAAATGCCATGGCTCATATTGATAGCCGGTAATATTTTCCTTGCCTTTAGGAAAACGCAAGATAAACCCATAATCGGCGCAATGCTTCATCATCCATTGCACACCGGGAAATTGTTCAATGCTGATTTGCAAATTGTGTCCGCTGTAACGAGCATCCCCCACGTCAAAAGAAAGTCCGCTTTGGTGTTCGCTTTGACCGGCACGTGCAGAAAATGTATTGGCTTTGTCGGTGCCGTGCATCGCTGCGTAATTTTGGAAAAGCCAGGATTGTACATTATAGCTGCGGTAAGCGCTGAGCACATACATGCTGTTGCCTTGCGCATTGCAATCTGCCAAAAAGCGCTGCAACGCTTGATTGGCCTCGCCGTAAAGGGCTGAGCTTTGACCGGCACCACCGGCATGACTTGGCGCATACGCCGCCGGTAAGGAATATTGTTTATTGACCAGCAGGAGCCCACTAACAACCATTGTGCCATCCATTTCGTAGTGACCATCGCTGTAGGCCGGAACGGTCAAGGTCACTTCCGGCGCTTGAGCCTCGGATTGGTCCGGTGTTTGCGTTTCTGTCGATGGCTCTACCGACGCCTCTTGTTCCATAGCAAACGCCGGTGCGCTTGTCAGCATCAAGGAAAACGCCAAGGTTGCAGCCAATAATTTTTTGCTCTTTATCATTTTCATCAATGACCCTCCTGTCATTGTCACACACCACGTCATCCGTCCTCATTTACCCTTAATTGCAAAAGCGGGGTATCAATTAAATTATAACATCTTACGGAAATAATAAAAGTGCTTTTCTGGCAGTTGCACCAACCCCTACCATTACAGTAAAATGAAGTTAATACTATGATAAAGGAGTCTTTCATTGATGGAAAAAATTAAAATGACCACGCCGCTTGTCGAAATGGATGGCGACGAAATGACCCGTATCCTTTGGGCTTGGATTAAGGACAAGCTCATCCTCCCTTATGTGGACCTCAAGACCGAATACTATGACCTCGGTTTGGAATATCGCGAACAAACTAACGACCAAGTAACCGTTGATGCTGCTAATGCCATCAAAAAATACGGCGTTGGTGTAAAATGTGCGACCATCACCCCAAACGCTGCACGCGTTAAAGAATACAATCTCAAGGAAATGTGGAAGAGCCCTAACGGCACCATCCGTGCCATCTTGGACGGCACCGTATTCCGTGCCCCAATCCTGGTTGACGGCATCCACCCATTCGTACGCACTTGGAAAGCACCAATCACCGTTGCGCGTCACGCTTACGGCGACGTTTACAAAAACAGCGAACTCCGCGTTGACGGCCCTGCCAAGGCAAGCCTCAAGGTAGAATACGAAGACGGCCGCACCGATGAAAAAGAAATCTTCACCTTTAGCGCACCGGGCGTTATCCAAGGGATGCACAACCGCGATGCTTCCATCGAAAGCTTTGCCAATGCTGTATTTACCTATGCCCTCGACACCAAGCAAGACGTTTGGTTTGCAACCAAGGACACCATCTCCAAAATCTACGACCACCGCTTCAAAGACATCTTCCAAGAAGTATTTGACCGCGACTACAAAGCACGCTTTGACGAAGCAGGCATTGAATACTTCTACACCCTCATTGATGACGCTGTAGCACGTGTTGTACGTAGCGAAGGTGGCTTTATCTGGGCTTGCAAAAACTACGATGGCGACGTCATGAGCGACCTCGTTGCAACCGCATTCGGCAGCCTTGCTATGATGACCTCCGTCCTCGTTAGCCCAGATGGCGACTACGAATACGAAGCAGCACACGGCACCGTACAACGCCACTACTACAAGCACCTCAAAGGTGAAGAAACTTCCACCAACTCCGTGGCAACCATCTTTGCTTGGACCGGTGCCCTCCGCAAGCGTGGCGAAAAAGACGGCCTCGAAGACTTACAAAAATTTGCCGATGCCTTAGAAGCAGCAACCATCGAAACCATCGAAAACGGCACCATGACCAAAGACCTCATGGGCCTCTCCACCATCGAAAACAAGCACGCAGTAAACTCCGAACAATTCCTCGATGCCATCGCTGCATGCCTCGACAAAAAATTGGCATAATCATACCTCTCATCACAAAGACCATTCCCCGCGGAATGGTCTTTTTTGATGTCAAAGCAATACGAATAAGTGGTTTTAGGAAGCAAAAGTGCAATTAGTTGCAAAAATCCTTTCTAAACAGGAGGCTTTTCATGGAAATACAACGCGATTTATACCTCAATAAGCTCATTCAAAAAAAGGGTAATGGGCTCATTAAAATCATCACCGGTATTCGCCGCTGTGGTAAATCCTATTTGCTCAACACCCTCTTCTATCATCACCTTTTGGAGAGTGGTGTCCCTGCAGATCACATTATCCGCTTTGCTTTTGACGCCGCAGAGGATATTAGTGCTATGGGAGATAGCCTCATCAAGCTCGAAAAAGAAAAACGTGGCGCCAATCCGGAAAAATTCATGTCCTACATCCAAAGCAAAATAACTGATGATGCCATGTATTATCTTCTCTTGGATGAAGTCCAGCTTCTCGATTGCTTTGAAAGTGTTCTCAACGGCTATCTTCGCAAGGATAACATAGACGTCTTTGTTACCGGCAGCAACGCCAAATTTCTTTCTAAAGATATCATCACCGAATTTGCCGGGCGTGGTGATGAAATTCATATGTACCCACTGAGTTTTTCGGAATTTATGAGTGTATATCCGGGTGACCGCTACATGGGTCTCAGTGATTATATGCTCTACGGTGGCATTCCGATGGTAGTACTCCGCGAAGACACTGCTGACAAGGCAGCTACTCTACAAAATCTCTTTGATGAGATCTATCTGCGTGACATTACCAAACGCCATCGTGTGAAAAATCCGGATATCTTAGAAGACCTTCTCAGTATCCTCTCATCATCAATCGGGGCTCTCACCAATCCTACCAAACTCGAAAAAACCTTCAAAAGCAGGGAAAATGTTAAGGTAACCGCAAACACCCTTAAAAAATACCTAAATTACTTTGAGGATTCTTTTCTCATTGAAGCCACCATGCGCTATGATATCAAGGGCAAGGCTTATATAGAAACACCCAAAAAATACTATTTCTCTGACCTCGGCTTGCGCAACGCTCGCATCAACTTCCGTCAATTTGAGCAAACCCACACGATGGAAAACGTCATTTATAACGAACTCCGAATGCGTGGCTATCAAGTAGATATCGGTGTGGTAGAAACCAGTGAAAAAAATGAAAACGGCAACAACGTGCGTAAACAATTGGAAATTGACTTTGTCTGTAACCTCGGCTCTGAACGCTATTACATCCAATCCGCCTACGCCTTGCCGGATAATGCCAAGCGGACCCAAGAAATTCGTCCCTTCAAAAAAATTGACGACTCCTTCAAAAAAATTGTTATTACCAAAGATATCGTCCCAACTTATTACGATGAAAAAGGTATTCTTACCATGAATATTTACGATTTTCTCTTGGATGAAAAAAGTTTGGAAAAATAGCTCCAACAAAACACCCCACCATGTGGCGCATGGTGGGGTGTCGTTCATTATGGCTCCAAGTAATAGTCAAAGCCGTAACAGCTTTTTTCGAAGCCGTATTTTTCATAAAAGCGATGGGCTTGGGTGCGTGGCATGCCACTATCGAGCACAAGGCCTTTGCAGCCGCGTTCCTTGGCAAGATCGCGAGCATGGTCCATGAGCTTGATGCCGTTGCCTTGTCCACGTTCATCTTCATTGGTGATAATACTGGAAACATAGCAGGTCATGCCTGAAAGCCAGAACGTATTAAAATAGGTGCCGTGACAAAAACCGTGATAGCCTCCTTCATCGTCTACAAGAAAGAACGCAAAGCTATCGGCATCGTTAAGCACATCGGCATACACCTTACGAATCACATCCTTGTCGTAGGTGTTGTAGGTCCAGAGCTTTTCGATATAATCAAACGCCACATCAAAATCATCCATCGTCGCATTTTTGTAATGCATGCTGTCAGCCCTTCCTTCTGTCAATTACTTGTTTTCTTCAGGGAAGAATTTTTTCTTGAAGTATTTGTCTGCTTGATAGAGTGCCACGCATGGGTTGTGGCCGAGTACGCGGTCTTTGGTTACAACGGTGGTAACGATGGCGTTGGAGTGTTTGATAAAGAGGCTGTCGTGGCCAACGCAGAGGCCATTGATGATGTTGAGGTCGGTGTTGGCGTCGTTCAATGCTTCGGCTTGGAGCACAGGGTTACACATGTATGGCCCGATTTCTTCGCATTCTACCGGGATGCCGATGCTGCTCTTTTTGTTGGAGCCTACTTTGCAGATTACGCCATATACTTCAAAACCGTTGGCGCGGAGAATTTTTGCCAGAATTTGTGCTTCGTCGATGAGGCCCATGCAGGTTGCGATGCCAAGCTTTTTGGCGCCTATCTTTTTGGCAAATTCGATGATTTCTTCTACGCGGGTGCGTTTGCAGTAGCCTTCATATTCTACTTCAGCGGCAGCGACAGCGATACGGTTGTCCTCCGGACTCATGAGGTAATCCATGGCACGTTGTTGGGTTTCCGCCGGAATATTTTCGGTGAGGCAAAATTTCGGTGCTTCGCCTTTTTCCGGGTAACGGCAATGGAGCACGTGACAATCAATACAGGACATCGGGGTTTTTTCTTCGTTCATAAAAGAATCTCCTTCCTTCCGCGTCGTGCAGGCGGCGCGCTTTATGTATTATGCTTTCATTATAGCACAAGAAAAACCTCTAGGCAGTGTCTTCTTGTTTTTACCATATCCCAATATAATAGGCTCTTGCGATAAGTGTCACTTTTTGGGATAATGAAGTGATTAAATACGTTCTCTTTACCAAAGGAGATGATACAATGAAATGTCCACACTGTCAGGCAGAAGACCAAGACGGGCTCTTTTGCACCAAATGCGGCAAGCCGCTCGATGAGTCGGTCAGTGATTTGACCCGTGTCATGCCACCGCTTGAGGATTTGCATGATGAGGCTGAATCCAATCAAGCAAGCAGTGCCAACGATATAGATACCCCTTCGGAGGACGCCGAAGAAACACCGGATGCGATTGACGCATACATTGCCACTCCGGAAAATGAAATGGCTGACGACCTTACCACCGATACAGCGACCGCTGAAATCGATGACGCCGTAAGCGAAGATGCCTCATTGGATAGTTCCAACGAGGATGCTATCTTAGAGGATACCCTTGCTGACGCCGATGATGATACTTTAGAAGCGTCCGATAAAGATGCTATCCCACACGATGCCCTTGATGAAAATGATGCCGTTTCTGATGAGGAAGTGGCACTCGATGATATTGATATTTCTTCTATCGAGGAGCCACTGATAAAAAGGATGAGTCCCGAAAAGCGCAAAAAAATCCTGACCATTGCCGCGCTTGTTGTCGGGATTGTCTTCGCCGCATTGGCAGCGGTTTATCTTTTTAGCAGCCATTTTGGCAATAATGCGCCGGTAGATCCGGCTGCTCAGGTCAAAAATGCAGATACTGTCGCACCGGATACCAGTCTTGCCGAAGATACCATTGTTGGGCATTGGCGTCACTACAACACCGGTAGTGTGATTGAAAAAATCGGTACCCGTCGCTATCGTTGGACTATCGAGGATAAGGTTTACCAGCTCAATTTCAAGGATAACCAATACATTTTCGAGGATGAAACCGGTAGCACCTATACCTTTGTGCTTGTAAATGCCGATACCATTCAGTTGGCCGATAGCAAGGATGCAAATGGTGGGCTTATTACCAATCCGGCGTTTGAATCCGGTTATATTGCCGGTCGTGTGGGGCAGGACGGCACCATGACCCACAGCCTTTCCGTCAACACCGAAGCCTTTAACATTGTCGGCCGCACCTACGCTGACCTTGCCGGCACCTACGGTCCGGGCTCTTTGAGTGTTGTGGGTGATGACCAGTACATTATCTTCCGTGCCGATGGCGGGAACTTTGCCGTTCAATTTTCCGGCGAAACCGTGCCGCTCAAGCAAAGCACCGGCACCTCCTACAATACGGTATCCCTCAATCAAAGCAACGGCGAAGCGTATAAGGTTGTGCCGCTTACCAATACCAGCCCTGTTACACCGGGTGAAACGACCAATGAGCCAACCACCGAGCCTAGCACAGGCAACGGCGGCACCACCGGTGGAACCACTACCACCGAACCAAACACCGGCACCACCCAGGAGCAGCAGGAAGATAAGGAAGACAAGGAATATAAGGTTGAAATTCCCGATATGCCAACCTTCCCATCCAACACTGCTGTTGCAACCGGTGTGGTATGGGCGGATTTGGGTTTTGTTATAAAAAACGCCCCTGAATCCATGAGTGTGACCGATCTTTCCGCAGTGCTGGGCATTGCCCTTGAAGTAGGCGACGCCCCTGCAAATGCAAGTGGGTTCAATTTCTACGGAATGGACGATGGTTATTTTGCCGGCACCTATGGCATTAACGACCATTCCTACTATATCAGCGGCTACGGCAAAAATGCCTTGAGCGCTGACAAAACCATTCTCTTTATTCAGCAAATTAGCTAACCATTGAACCATGCACATCCAATGCATGGTTCTTTTCTTGTCATCACATTGAAAGGAACTTGACCCCACGATTTGTTACAATAAAGCCAAAGGAGGTCTTACCATGCAAAAACGCATCTTGCAATCTCTGGCGCTTCTGCTGGCGCTTTTTTCCATTCCCTGCTTGGCAACAGCTGCCCTAGCAGCGGATAGCGACGTATCGCCATCCCAGTCTGTGGTTACGACCGGCGCCAACAATACCGTTGTTGATCCGTATCAAAGCTTTAACTACATCATCACCCTCAAAAACGCCCACGGCAACGCCCTTTCTGCCAATCCTACCGGAAAGGTTTATGTGTGGGCCACCGATGGCGATGACCTTGTCGCAAGCGGTCTGGATTTGGTCGGTATTTCCGTGCCCCAAGGCGTTTACATCCACGAAACTGCACGCCAAGGCGTGTTTGTTATGGATGCGCGCGCCCTTATCAAATCACAAAAGATGAACTTCACCTTGGACGCCACCGGCACCTACACCCTGCATACGCTGTATATGCCTACCGGCAGCGTTGACCCGGAAGCTATCACCAACTACTGGCCATACGAGCTCACCGGCGGTAACAGCGCCACACGCATCGTCAAGGTTAACCCTACCCCGGCAGCAGATGTCGCCATGATGATTGTTTCAACCAAAATTCGCGGCATCAGCGTGGATTCATTCCCAATTGCAAACCCACGCAACCAAACCCTCTCCACACCAATTTCCATTGACGCCAGTGCCGCCACCCCAACAGAGGTGCAGCTCGCCTTGTTGCGCAACAACGGCCTACCTGTGGGACGCGATGTGCCTGTTTACATCAGCTCCAACACGGCGTCCCTCTCTATTTCAAATGTTCTGGTGCGCACCGATGCCAACGGCATTGTCCGTTTCAGGGTACACGGCACCATCGAAAAAGATGCCACCCTCCAGCTCCGATGCTCTCTATCGGAAACACCGGTAACCATTCCGCTCAAAAGCTACACCTACCGACCGGAAAAAGTGCGCCTCACCATCGGCAGCAATGAAATGAATGTAGACGGTCGTACCATGGAAATCGACAGCCCGCCATGTGTAAGGGATAATCGCACCTTCGTACCATTCCGCGCCATCGGCGAGCTTTTGGGCGCTCGCGTGGACTATGACAGCACCGTACAAACCATCACCACCACCATGGGCGATACACGGCTGACCATGTCCATCGGCTACAACAATTATGCCGTTAACGGCACCGTTTACCAAATGGACACCACACCGTTTGTCAGCGCCGACAACCGCACCATGGTTCCAATTCGTTTTGTCGCAGAGGTCATGGGCTATGACGTGAACTACCTCCCAGGCACCGGCGGCGCCCCGGGCGCAGTGGTCTTTACCAGACAGTAAGCCATGTGCTCTTAAATCGCATACTAAAACGCTCTACATGTGTAGAGTGTTTTTTCTTTGAACCACAAAAGCGCTCTTAATGCCGCCCAATTTGCTCCGGACTTGACAACCTTGCCACAGCAGGGTATATAATAGCCTCGTTATTAAGAAATGGCTGTATAGGAGGGATTTTATGTACATTGCCATTTGCGATGACCAATACGACGATGTTAGACAAATTGAAAACGCCTTGCTTGCTCAAGGGTATGAGGTAGAAGTTTATGAAACCGGCGAATCCTTATTGGCAGCCTACGAGCAACAGGGCTTGCGTTTTGATGCGCTATTTTTGGACTTGAAACTACAGACAATGGAAGGCTTTGACCTTGCCAACGCCATTTACGCCATTGACGACTCGGTGCTGGTGGTCTTTGTCACTGCCTATAGTCAATACGTCTTTGAGTGCTTCAAATGCAACCCGGTGTGGTTTTTGCGCAAGCCCATCAATTCCAACGAATTAAACGATGCCTTGGCGCATCTTGCCCATCGCTTCAAACGCCGGCAACGCGTCTTTTCCTTCAAGGACAGTCGCCACTCTGTGCGATTGCGTTACGATGAGATACTCTATTTTGAAGCCAAAGATCACCGTATTCATATTCACACTACCGCCGATACCACCTATACCATCCGCCAGCCCATCAAAGATTTGGCCGAAAAACTGGACACAAGCTTTTGCCGTATCAGCAAACGCTGCCTTATCAATCTAAGCCACCTCACTGCCATTAGTCACACCGAAGTCACCCTCACCCATTGTGCCACACCACTCCCTTTGGGGCGTGCCTATCGCGACCATCTCAATCAAGCATTTTTACATTTTAAAGAGGAGGAATATTCCGTATGAGCATTGTCGAACTTGCCATGAACCTTACCGGATGGATTGAAGCCTTGATGTTTTTTATGCTTTTTGATGCCTTTATGGAGCGACGATTCCCTCTTTCCCTTTGGCGCTACGGAATGGGCATTGTTTTATTGGGAGGCTTAATATGGCTTGTTAATCACTATTTCTTATATATATTCATCAATTATATTGGAATGATTTTAAGCGCTATCGGTATTTCATATTATTTTTATAAAGGACTCTTGCCCAAACGAAGTCTGGCTGCAATTTTTTGCATGGCTATTATAATTGCAATTGAAATAGGCGTCCTCTATAGCATTTCTTTTATTTTTAAGATTAACATTGAAGAAGCGGTTCAAATCCCTTCCTATTTATTACTGGGCCTCATCGTTTCTAAGACCTTAGGTTTGATGGTATGTGATGCCATCCGTGTAAAAAGTAACATGCGCGACTTTAAATTGGGCAAAATCTACTGGCTTCTCTTTGTTGTTCTCTTTTCCGGTGTTATCCTTGTGGTCTTTATCTTATTTTGGATGACCTACAAGCTCAACGACTTTACCTACAACACCATGGCAGGCATTTGCTCCTTTGTCCTAATTTTTTGTAGTTTTTTTGTGCTATATTTATATGAACGCTTTGCCCGCCAAAGCCTAGAGCTTCAACGCAAAGCACAGTATGAGCAGCAACTTAAAGGGCAACTCAAGCATGTGGACGAAATTATTGTCCAACAAACAGAGGTGCGCCGCCTCAAGCATGACATGACCAATCAACTACTGGCCATTGACGGCTATATGGACCAGGGTGACCTTGCAGGCGGAAAGCACTATATCCGTTCCCTAATCGACCAGCTGCAAGCCATCGGTACCGGCATCAATACCGGCAATATCGCCTTGGATGCTATCCTAAATGCCAAAAAGGAAGTGGCGCAAAGCAAGGGCATCGCCTTTACGACTTCGCTCCGTATTGCCGACCGACTCTCGATTGCGCCGGATGACCTTTGCGTCATCTTTGGCAATGCACTGGACAATGCCCTCGAAGCCTGTGCCCAACTTCCTCAAGACGCTGACAAAACCATCACCCTCACCTTGGTGCAAGATGCCACCTCCCTCTTTTGTAAAATCACCAATACCGCCTTGCCACCGCAACACAGCGATTGGCGCACCACCAAAGCCGATTCAATCAACCATGGTTTCGGCATGCGCAACATTCGCGAAGCCCTCGAGAACTACGAGGTAACGCCGGAATTTTCATGGAAGGACGGCCTCTTTACCTTTCAATTTGCGCTATGTCACTAACATCCACAACCTTTCCCACACGGTTTTTTGGCCGGTGGGAAATTTTTTTGCATTTCACGTCATGTTTTCGCACAAGCTGTTTTTTTATGATATGTTGAAAAAGAGGTGAAGCAATGACTAATTTTATTACAAAAACAGCAGAATTTCTTATTCACCAAGGAGCTATTTCACAATCAGAGAAAACACTCTACAGTTATGGTTTAGAACTACTTTTTCTGTCAATTCTTGAATTAGTCAGTATTTTATTATTAGCTTTCTTTCTAGGAAATTTCAAGGTCAGCATTAACATGCGATAAGGAGTGATTATTATGAAAATGAAAAAACGTTTGACCGCCCTTGCCTTGGCGGCAGTGGTAGGTTTGGGAGCCGTGGCACCAGTTGGGGCTGCGGAGGCATCTCCGATTCAACCGCTTACTTTTCCAACTTATGTAAACGGTGCACCGGTGAAGATTAACAATGCCATCACCTATGGCGGTCACACCTATGTTCAGCTTCGTGAATTGTCTGGTATCACCAACATGGGTATTGAGTTTGTGCCACAAGGATACCATGATCAGGAACTTGGTGGCGGTTTGCCGGAAGGGATTAGCATTGACCAGCCAACCTTTGTCTATGTAAAGGATCAGGTTCATAACTGGAATGGCGATATGGGCAGTGAAAAGTATTTCAAGGGGGTGGATATTACCACCTTAATGCATCGCTACAATGCCAATAAAGGAAATCTCAAATATTATTTTGATTTGAATGGGCATTTTATTGCCAACGGTGAAAGTATAGATATCAAAATGTTACACAGTAACGGCAAAGACTATATGACTGTAGATGATTTCCGCGAACAGATTCAACCATATTTGGTAGACATGTGTATGCAATAATCCATGCTCGCGCCTTGTCTTTGGGCAGAGGTTCTAGGGAAAGGGCCGCTTTGCTTGTGAGGATGGGACGCACTCGGCAGAGTGACAAGTTTCAGTCTTACCGCTTCGACCACCGGTTACTCACGGATTGATTCGTCACAGGTGCACGGCAGAGGGGGCTGGCACTTTTCTGCACCATATACAAAAGCCGCACTGCGAGTTGTTGCAGAGCGGCTTTTGTGTGTAATCACTTATTGTTCGTCAAAGTCTACGATTTCACCGATATAGAAATGGTGTGGGTCTTCGCCGCTGTAGTAGGCATCAACCACATCCTGTGGGATACCATCTTTTTTGAAGGCGTCGCTGTAGAGCTTGTGGCAAACGAGGGTGAGGTTGGCTTCGGCAAATCCCATGGTGCCATGGGATTTTTCTATAGGGGTAAGGTCTGTGGCAGTGAGTTTATCGCCGTCACGGCCGGAGTGGCTGCCGAGATAGGCCATATCTTTATGATAGCTATCCGGGAAGAAGCTGATGGTGTAGTAGTCGCTTTTTTCCAGATATTCGAAGGTATAGCGACTTGGCTTTACATAGACGGTTGCGATTTGCTTGCCGTTTCCGCGCGGTGCCCAAATGGTACCCAAGCTTCCCCAGCTAATGGTCATGGTATTGTAGTCTTTCGGCGTACCTGCAGTAAGAAGCGCCCAGTGATCGTCAAAGAGCTTAAAAATATCAACGTTCATATCTTTTATGTGTTCCATTTTCTTTCCTCCTATCGTGATGATTTTATTATACAACCTAAGTGCGTCGCTTTCAAAAAATGGAAATTTTAAGTTTCTAATATCATTCTTTCATGATGACAAAAACACCTCGCTTTTTAGCTTAGCGAGGTGTTTTCGTTTGTGTGGGATTAGCCCAAAAGTTCATCTTTCTTTGCGAGGATGGCTTCGCAGGCTGCGCAAGCTGTGCAATCACAGTAGCGTGCGCCGGCTTCTTTGAGGCTCTTGGCATGAGCCAAGAAGCCCGGTGCTGCATCACCAAAGGCAGCCACTGCTGCATCGGATTCAGCAAAGCTAACGAGTGCATCAATCGGCATGATATCTGCTTCTGCTTCAGCGATGAGCTTTTTGCTTGCTTCGGCTTCAGCATCGGTTCCCAAGGCAGCGAGCCATTCTTCGCCGACTTTTTTTGTACCTTCGTAGGTCATTGGTGCATTAACAAGGGCATTAACGTGTTCTACAAGGTAATCTTTGAGTTGTTGATCCATGGTGAATTCCTCCTTTTTGCTTAGCGCACAAAGTGAAATGGGGTTTTTTCTTCTTTTTCCGGCAAGCCAAAGGCTTCTTTGCCGAGGGCAATGCTCTTCATGAGGAAGGTCATGTTACGAGCCAGCACACGCATGGTTTGCATGCCTTCCACATCTTGTACCGCTTCGCCAGGCAAACGGCCATGCACGCTGTTCCAATATTGGCTGGATGCCACCGGCATGCCGGAGATGGTAAAGTATTTGTTGAGTTCGTCAAAGGTCGCAGAGCAACCACCGCGACGAGCGGCTACTACACTGGCGCCGACTTTCATGGTCTTGTCAAACTTGCTGCTGTAGAAAAGTCTGTCCAAGGTGGCAATGAGGGTTGCGTTGGCATTGGCGTAATAGACAGGGCTTGCCACAACCAAACCATCAGCGGCTTCAAACTTTGGCGCAAGCTCGTTTACCACGTCATCCACTGTGCAACAGCCAAGCTTTGCGCAGGCGCCGCATGCCATGCAGCCTTGTACAGGCTGGTTGCCAACTTTTACGATTTCTACTTCAACGCCTTCTTCTACAAAGGTTTTTTCCATTTCAGCCAAGGCAGTCGCTACGTTTCCGTCTTTGCGTGGGCTGCCGTCAATCATTAAAACTTTCATTCATTATTCCTCCTACTGAATGCCGAGCCAAAAAGGCAGCTCGGTGATTTCTTTTATCATACACCAAGCTGCCCATGGGGTCGATATTTTATTTTAGCGTTTGCATTTTCCCCGATTGCCAATGATGGCACCAATGATTGCAAGCACCGCACCCATTGCAACGCCGACACCACCGACAAGCACCGGACTTTTGACGCCGTCAAACATCGCCCAGCCAAATTGCACGCCAAGCGCCAACCAAATCGCCACAAGCACCACCATCACGCCACATTTTGCGAGCCAATGCACCGGCAAATACCGCGCCGTCAAGGCAATCAGCCACGCCACTGCCACAAGAGAAAGTGTCGCTACCATCACAAAACCAATCTCTGTTGGTTCATCAAAGGCCAAGAGCAGCATCATGAATACAAACCAAAGCGAATCCCAAAGCAGGGTGATAAAGAGCTTATGATTACACAGTGGCATTGGCAAATCCGCCTGACGCACTACAAAAGGAAAGCCGAAAAGTGAAATGGTAAAAATCACTGCCGTGATAACCTGCAATATTTCCATCCAGCCGTCATTGCTAAAAAAGATTTCCTCGCAATAAATAACAGCAACCAGCGTCAAGGTCGAAAAAACAATGGCCTTTGTCGTGCGCTTTGTTTTCGCAAGCAGTGGCACTGCCGTAAGACCGGCTAGAAGCAGCAAGGAAGCACCCACTGTGACCGTGGTTTGCCAATCGCTCCAACCGCGCAAGGTCACATAGAGCATCACGCCCATTATCGCTGTAAGAAAGACTGCAATCAGCACGCCCATCGCCAGTGCAAGCTTAGATTGACGCTTAGCATGAGCCCTTAGCACCGTCTTGGTATCAGCTTGAAACAGTGTCTCCGCTTCACTTTCTTTTAACGCTGTACAGAGCGCGCGACAATCGGCACATTCCGCCAGATGAGCTTCCACCAAGTGTTTGCTCTCATCACTGCATACGCCATCTACATAAAGTGGTAGCAAATCCTGCACCACAACGCAAGATAGTTTTTTATCTGTCATTATCCGTCATCCTTTCTTTGATTTTAAGGCGAGCACGGTGATAGGTCACACGCGCCCAGCTTTCGGTTTTGCCAAAAATATCGGCAATATCTCGAAAGCTAAGCTCACCAAATACGCGCAGCTCAAACACTTCCTTGTACGGCTCCTCCATCGCATGCAAAATGCGATGAATTTCCAAGCTACTTGCTCGGGCAATCACATCCGCTTGCAGCGAGTCGCTTGCTTGCGTCTCCGCTTCCGCCAATGGTGCCATACGCTTTGCGGCGCGAAAATGGTCATTGGCGACATTTTTGGCAATGGCACAGAGCCACGTATAGGCACTTGCCGTGCCCTTGCAATCGGCACTCAGCGCCTTTACAAAGGTTTGCTGGGTCACTTCTTCGGCCACATTCGAATCCTTCACCACGGTCATCGCATAGGCGTAGACCTGCATATAATAGGTTCGGTAGAGTTTTTCAATATCCAGTGTGCTCACCTCTTTTCTTTTACATCAATTAGACGGCGTAAACCGTATTTCGTTACAAATTTTTTCAAAAATATTTTTCCCCGACACCCCTTCATTAAAAAACCATCGCAAACATATGTGACAAATCCACCGAATTATGTAAATTTGTCACACACCAAGCCATCTCGTGTGACAATTTCCTTGTTTTGCATGGATTTGTCACATATCATTGCAGAAAAATGCGTTGTCCTTGTATCGGATAACGCATTTTAGATTGGTATATTTCAGTCATCACACACGACAAATGGGTTCAATGATAGGGCGATTGCGCAAGTGGCTGTTTAGTAATTTTGCATATACCGCGTCCGCGGCAAGGCTATTCCATCGGCGGTTCTTGGCCGAGCACTTCACCGAAATAGGCTTCGACAAAGGCGTCGATTTCTTCCGGCGCCAAATTGCCGGTGGCAAGCTGTGCGGAAAGTGCTGCAACGGCTTTCTCATAGCCTACTAAGGCTGCAAAGGAGCCAAACTGTCCGGCGCGTTCTCGCGTTTCCATACGCGGATGACGTGAGGACGGCTCGGGACGTGTGGCGTTCAAAATATCCGCATAGGGATGATGGTTTGTCATGGCTAGGCTCCTTTCTTTTTTGATACGCTTCATTATAACACAACTGCCCCCACAATCATCAAATTGTGGGGGCAGTCGATTATTCGATTGGTTCTTGGGTCATCGGCGTTGTGTCTCGGCGCGTCTTGAGGTCATACTCGGATGGGGCCAAGGTTGGCAACACCAGTCCGTAGGTATCGCAAAATGCTTCAACAGCTTCCTCCGCCATTGGATCACATACTTCAACGTGTCCCGCATTTTTAGCGTTATCCCATTCTGAATTCAAGGCTTCGTTCATCGCAACATTTGCAGCGTTGTCCATCGCAACGGCAATATCAAGTCCTGCATCCATACTAAGACTCCTTTCCAATGAATCAGTCGTATGCTTATGTCTGCCTTAATTTGTTACCTTATTCACAGATTCAATTTCTTGCAATCTGCAATCATACTCTACGCGGAATTTTCCATAGGATGTTTTCAACTGCACGCTCAGCTTTTGATATTGAATATCATCCACATATTCAGCTCTGGCCAACAAGGACTCCATTCTTGGAGAATCCTCGCCCGGCATGATGGTATCATAGCAGGTGAAATAGTGACGATTACCGGTTTCCTTGTTTGAGCCAATCAGCTTGTAGTCCACAATCGGATACGGTGACGTGTTTTCGTAAATCGCTCTTACATTATGAATAACGCCCAATGCACTCTGTGATACCTTCTTTAATTCGCTTGGCAGAAGCGCATCATAATCCACACGCATCACGCCCACATACCCGTCGTTGGAGGTAATATATACGCGATTCGATTCGCGCACCCATTCACAGGTAGCGCCCAGGGCCTCACTTACCACACGCACCGGCACCAAGGTACGTCCGTTGACAGCAAGCGGCGGTACATCCAAGGTCACACGCTCCCCATTGATATAGGCGGTGCTGTCATTCACCTTGAGGCTGATGGACGCGCCATCTCGGCGGCAATAAATGGAGCCACTGCCTGCTGTCCAGGTCACTTTTGCGCCCAAGGCTTCAAAAATCGCACGCAATGGCACCATGGTGCGACTTTGGTAAACAATCGGCGGCTGGTCGGTTTCCAATGTCAGCCCGTCAATCAACACCTCCATAGTCTGTGCTTGACTCGGTTGTGCAATAGCAAAGGAACCAATAAACATCAAAACGGCAAGCATCGTTGCCATTATCTTTTTCATCTCAATCACTCCTTTTCATCTATTTTACAGGCCACATCCACCAAAGGCAATGTATTGGCCACAGATTCTTTCATGCCTTATTGCAATGTCGCAATTCGCCTCCTACAATAAAAGTACCAACAAAAGGAGGTCGCACGCATGCTACACCATATTGGCGATAAGACGTATCACTGCGAATATACCAACAAGACACCGAATCCTGAAACGGATGTATTGCTATGTTATCGTGATGGCGCAGTGCTTTCGGGAGAAGCGGATTTGCCGTTAGTATCAGCAATTTCTACCACCACCCCACCGCAATTTCTCTTTACGATTTCCGATGTCGGCTTTTATCTCGCCTGCGAGACGGTTGACGAAACAGACACCCTCACCTACTGCGACATTCGCACCTTACGTGCTAAGCTTCCGCAATGGCTCGCTTTTGCAATGGTAACAGGGCATCATCTTGCCACATGGTACCACGACCACCGTTATTGCGGCCGTTGCGCCACACCATTGATTCACAAGGATGATGAACGCGCTTTGGTTTGTCCTGATTGTGGGCATATTATTTATCCGGATATTGCCATTGCTGTTATTGTCGGCATTTTAGACGGAGAGCGCATGGTATTATCCCGCTATGCCCATGGAAGTTACCGCAATTATGCACTGATTGCCGGCTTTGTGGAAATCGGCGAAGCTTTAGAGGATGCTGTACGCCGTGAAATTATGGAAGAAGTGGGACTTCGTGTCAAAAACATCCGCTACTTTGACAACCAACCATGGGGATTTTCGCGCTCATTATTGGTAGGCTTTTTTTGCGACCTAGATGGCAGTCCGGATATTGTCTTGGACCAAAACGAGCTTTCCGAAGCGGTTTGGATGGAGCGTGAGTTTTTACCGATGAGCGACGCCACTTTGAGTCTAACTGCCAAAATGATGGAAGCCTTTCGCTTAGGCGAGGACGTATAGCATAAAAGGAGGAACCCCTATGCAAACCTTTATTTCCAACCAAGTCGGTCGCACCTTTATTTTGAAGCTGGAACAGGGCGAGGATTTAATCGCAGGCATTGAAGCCTTGGTGCAAGCGCACCATGTTGCCAACGCCGTCATTCTCACTGGTATCGCCACACTGGACCGTGCTTCCCTCAATGTCGTACAAGGAAACGAGTATCCCATAGATTTTATCACCGACCACAGTATCACCTCCTGTGAAGTCGTTGCTATTGACGGCTTTATCTGCGATGGCGATGTGCACCTTCACGGCGTGCTTGCCGATACCACTCACACCTACGCCGGACATCTCAACCATGGCTGCCGTATTCTCTATCTTGCCGAGCTGGTCATTCAAGAACTCCTGGATCTCAATATCGAACGCCGCCCCAATGAGCATGGCGTTGCCCAAATTTTTGAAAAAGCATAAAAAAATAAGAGCACTTTCGATTTCGAAGTGCTCTTATTTTATTGTTAGGTCAACGTTTTTCCGACAAGGCTTGCCACGTTTTTCACGTTTTCCACGCCTGCCTCTTCATCCTCTGATGTCAACGCAGTTGACATGATGCAAAGAATATAGTCACGGTCTGTGGTGTACACAATGGCAACATCGTGCTGTTGCTTATCGGTTTCACCGGTTTTGTTAACAATTTTTTTCGCATCCGCAATGCCCGCATGAATCTTGGTGTCATTTTCTTGCATACTTAATAATGACAGCATGGCTTGAGAGGCATCGTAGGACACGCATTCATTGTTATAGATACGATCCAACAACAAGCCGCAATCCTTCACGCTGGTTTCATTTAAATCACCCGGATTATCAGAAATTGCTTCCGGTTCAGATTCTGCCGGATGCAGGGTATGGAAAATGACGGTATCCTTATAGCCTTGTTCGCTTAAATAAGCATTGATGGTTTCCGCTCCTTCGGTAAAGCTATGGTTTGCACTGTGCAAACGTACCAATTCATTGAAGGAATCGTTATCAGAGCGAGCAATCATATTTTCAAGCAGCATATCAACGATTGTCTGCGCCTCGTCTTCCCCATAAAGTGCAGACGCATTGTCGAGCACCGTATCCATATGCGCATAAGTGCTTTCCATCACATAGATTTTAATCAAGCTGGCTGCATACATAGGTTCATTATTCATGCTCAAGGTCAGCCCATGGCGCAGGTCCTTCACGTATACGCTCCATTGGCCGTCAATTTGCGCCACATAATCGCGCAATTTATTATCTAAACTGTCCATGCGTTCTTCACTGACTTGGCAGTCACGCGCCTCTTTCCCATAGGGAATATTCATGCGCCCCTCTCCACTGTTGGCAATCAGACCAATCAGACAGATTACACCAATCGCCAAAATCAGCGAAACCACCAATCTACCGAACGCACCACCGTTATTGTCGTTGTCATTTTCTTTTTCGTTTTCGTTTTGCATTTCAAATCCCCTTTTTAATATAACTTTTAATATAACGAATCATCAATACATTCTATACTTAATGTAATCTTTCACAAGGTTCGCGTCAAGGGGTTACATGCAACATTTGTGATTATTTTCGCATAAAAAAAACAGCCCTCCTAAGAAGGCTGTTTTTGAGGTTTAACTTACTTTGCTTCGGAAATTGCTTCAACAGTTTCGAGAGCAATAGCGTATTCTTCGTTGGTTGGGATAACGAAAGCGTGAGCCTTAGCACCTTCAGCGCTAATGTCACGGAATTCGCGGCAACCGCTGTTCTTGTCAGCATCGATAGCAATGCCAAGTGCTTCGAGATCAGCGCAGATGGAAGCGCGAACACGGTCGTCGTTTTCACCGATACCAGCGGTGAATACGATAGCATCGCAACCGTTGAGTTCTGCGTAGTAAGCACCGATGTACTTCTTCACGCGGAGAGCGAACATGTCATAAGCGAGTTGTGCGCGTTCGTTGCCTTCGTCCATAGCAGCTTCGATGTCACGGAAGTCATTGGAGATACCGCTTACACCGAGAAGACCGGATTTCTTGTTTACGTAGGTATCCATTTCGTCTGGGGTGTAACCCTTGTTCTTCATGATGTAAAGAACTGCAGCTGGGTCCATATCACCGGTACGGGTACCCATTACAAGACCTTCGAGTGGGGTGAAGCCCATGGAGGTATCCATTACTTTACCGCCGTTGATTGCGGATACACTTGCACCATTACCGAGGTGGCAGGTGATAATCTTAAGGTCTTCGATTGGACGACCAAGCGCCTTAGCAGCTTCACGAGCTACATACTTGTGGCTGGTGCCGTGAGCGCCGTAACGACGAACCTTGAGGTTTTCGTAGTCTTCGTAAGGAATTGCATACATGTAGTGTGCTGCATCCATGGTCATGTGGTAAGAAGTGTCAAATACGCACACGGATGGAATGCCTGGCATGTTTTCTTCGCAAGCGATGATGCCAGCGAGTGCAGCGTAGTTATGAAGTGGAGCCATTACGCCGTAACCTTCAACGAGGTCCTTCACGCGTTGATCGACAACAGCTGCTTTAGGGAAGGAGTCCCCACCTTGTACGATACGATGACCAATAGCGCTGATCATGCTGAGATCGTCAACAACTGCAAGGTCACCCTTGGTAAGTGCGTCTACAACGAGAGCCACAGCTTGCTTGTGGTCATCTGCAGTAACGTCCTTTTTCAACTTTTCACCCTTAGCTTTTACTTCAAAGCCCGCGGTACCGCCAAGACCAATGCGTTCTACAAGACCCTTGGACATAACTTCGCCGTTTTCCATGTTGATGAGCTGGAACTTCAAAGAAGAGCTCCCGCTGTTCATGACTAATACGATCATTTCTTTTGTTCACCTCATAAAGTATTTTATTAAGAAAGGAGCAACCCATCGCTAAGCATAGCGTCGCCGCTGGCCTTCTCAAACATTTGTAATAAGTCCTGTACGGACAAGTTTGGATAGTCGGCTTTTTTGATATCAACCACCACGCGCCCACTGTCGAGCATAACCAAACGATTGCCATGATTGATGGCATCGCGCATGTTGTGCGTAATCATAATGGTGGTAAAGCCGTATTCACCGACGATTTGTTCGGTGATTTCAAGCACCTTCGCTGCAGTCTTTGGGTCAAGCGCAGCGGTGTGTTCGTCAAGCAACAAAATATCCGGACGCTTCAAGGTTGCCATCAAAAGGGTCAATGCTTGACGTTGGCCACCACTCAATAGCCCTACACGGTCGGTAAGACGTTCCTCCAACCCCAAGCCGAGCATGGATAAACGTTCCTTAAAAAAGGCACGGTCCTTTGCACGTGCACTCCAGCGCAAGCCCGGGGTTTGCCCACGGCGAGACGCAATGGAGAGATTTTCTTCGATTTGCATATTGGCACAAGTGCCCATCATTGGGTCCTGGAATACGCGACCGATATACTGCGCACGCTTATGCTCAGGAAACTTTGTTACATTTACATTATTTATAGTAATTTCACCTTTGTCAACAGGAAAAACACCGGCGATGGCATTCATCATGGTAGATTTGCCTGCCCCGTTGCCCCCGATGACGGTAACAAAGTCGCCTTCATCCAAGTGCAAGCTCAGACCATTTAACGCTTTCTTTTGGTTGACGGTCCCGGCATTAAAGGTTTTTTCAATGGATTTGATATCTAACATAGTACTGACCCCCTATTACGCATTGGAACACATCTTTTGCATCTTGCTCTTAATCAATGGAAGCGCAAGTGCAACAGCAACGATCACAGCAGTGAGCAGCTTGAGGTCATTTGGATTCATGCCAAGCCAGAGCACGAAGGCAACCACCGCACGGTAAGCGATGGACCCCAAAACTACGCTGATGAGCCAGTTTTTGAAGCTACGGGTGCCAAACAATACTTCCCCAATGATGATGGAAGCCAAGCCGGTAACGAGGACCCCAGTCCCCATCCCAACATCGGCATAGCCGTTGGATTGTGAAATCAACGCACCAGTAATCCCTACAAAACCATTGGAAAGCACCAAGCCGAGGATAATGGTAATATCGGTATTAACCCCTTGCGCGCGAATCATTTGAGGGTTATCCCCGGTTGCACGAATCGCCGCACCAAGCTCGGTACCGAAAAACACATAGCAGAACACCCATACAAGTACGGTCACAAGCAAACCAACGGTAAAGGTTGACATTACCTTGCTCATGCTGCCTTCAAAAGCAGTGTATACCGTGTTCATCCCAAGAATGGATGTGGTTGCACGACCCATAATACGAAGGTTGACAGAATACAAACCAATCATGGTTAAAATCCCCGCCAACAGCGCCGGAATCTTGAGCTTGGTATGCAAAAAGCCTGTTACAGCGCCTGCAACGCAGCCACCCAAAAAGGCCAAAACAACGGCCAATACCGGTGAACGACCGGCTGTAATTGTCATAACGGCAATCGCCCCACCCAACGGATAGGAGCCTTCAATCGAAAGGTCTGCAATATCCAAAATACGGAAGGTTAAAAATAAACCAATCGCGAGCACTGCCCACAAAAGCCCTTGTGCGACAGTAGACATAATGAGTTCCATAGTATCCTCCATCTTACATTGAAAATTATAAGATGTTTGTAACACCTATTAGCTATTATAGCATAAGAAAGGCATTTATCCTAACATCTTACGAGCAAATTATTATTTTCGGAATAAACAAACAAAACGAAGGCGTTGGCTTAACTCCTTCGTTTTGTATTGAACTATATCCGGCTGTTATTCTTCAGCGCTGTAGTCTTGAACATATTCTTTGAGGTCCTCAGGCACTTCGATGCCCAATGCTTCAACAGTTGCTTTGTTGATTGCAGTGGTGGTTACATCGGCCATTTCGATTGGCATGCTGTCTGGGGTTGCTTCACCCTTCAAGATTTTTGCTGCCATCGCACCGGTTTGCTTCCCGAGTTCGTAGTAGTCAACGCTGACAGTAGCAAGGCCGCCACCGCTCATCATACCAACTTCACCGGTGAATACAGGGATTTTCTTTTCATTGGTAATCCCGGTCAATGTGGTGATGGCACTGGCCAACATATTATCGGTTGGCACGTAGATGGCTTGAATGTTTTTGCCAATCAAGCTGGTTGCTGCTTGCTGAATTTCATTAACATTGGAAATGGTCATTTCTTCAACCGCAATACCAAGCGCTTCACATTCTTGTTTGAACATATCTGCTTGAATGCGGGAGTTTTCTTCGGCAGAGCTGTAGATAATCCCGGCAGTCTTAAGGTCCGGAATCATTTTTTGCATCAATGCCACTTGGTCTTTAATTGGGTTCATATCGCTGGTACCGGTTACGTTGCCTCCCGGTTTTTCGTTGGAATCAACGAGTTTGGCTGCTTCGTAGTCGGTAATTGCGGTCCCTACAATTGGAATGTCTGCGCTTGCGCTCTTCATCTGAACAGCTGCTTGTGTTGCAATCGCGCACACCAAATCTTTTTTGTCAGATGCAAATTGTTTGGTGATGGTGTCCAAGTTGGACTGGTCACCTTGTGCATTTTGGAATTCAATTTCAACATCTTCGCCGATTTTGAAGCCTGCTTCTTCCAAGCCGTCTTCAAAGCCTTGACGTGCACGATCAAGTGCCACGTGGTCCGCAAGTTGGATAATCCCAATTTGCAGTGCATCACTGTTTGCTTCCGCAGTTGCGCTGCCTTCATCTGCCGTACTTCCTGTGGTGGAACCAGCTCCACCGCAACCTGCCAAAACCATCATACTACCGAGCGCTACACCTGCGATCCATTTCTTTAACTTCATATTGATTGCCTCCATTCTACAAAATCCTACAAATTTATCATCACAGCCCGGTTCAATACAGACCTTGCTGTAACTACCTACTCAATTACTTTTCTTGACTATATTCACTCACGAATTCGGTCAAATCATCCGGTACAGTAATGCCAAGAGTGTCTACAGCCAATTTGTTAATCGCTGTGGTGGTCACTTCCGGCATTTCAATTGGCATGCTATCAGGCGTTGCTTCGCCCTTCAAAATCTTTGCTGCCATGGCACCGGTTTGCTTGCCAAGCTCATAGTAATCGATACTTACGGTTGCCAGTGCACCACTGTTTAAGTGTGCCACTTCGCCACCAAATACCGGAATTTTCTTTTCATTGGTAATGCCGGTCAATGTGGTCAACGCGCTTGCCATCAGGTTATCGGTTGGCACATAAATGGCATCTATCTTTTTACCAATCAAGCTGGTCGCTGCTTGTTGAATTTCGTTGACGTTGGAAATGGTCATTTCTTCAACCTTGATACCGGCCTTTTCACATTCTTTGGTATACATTTCTGCTTGAATGCGAGAGTTTTCTTCGGAAGAGCTGTAGATAATCCCGACAGTCTTGATATCCGGTAACATCTTTTGCATCAATGCCACTTGATCGGCAATAGGGTTCATGTCGCTGGTACCGGTTACATTGCCGCCCGGCTTGTCATTGGATTGAACAAGGTTGGCTGCTTCGTAGTCGGTAATCGCAGTCCCTACAATAGGAATGTCACTGCTTGCACTTGCCATTTGCACGGCCGCTTGGGTCGCAATGGCACACACAAGGTCTTTTTTGTCACTTGCGAATTGCTTTGTAATGGTGTCCAAATTCGATTGGTCTGCCTGTGCATTTTGGAAATCAATCACGACATCTTCGCCAATCTTAAAGCCGGCTTCTTCCAAACCGTCTTCAAAGCCTTGACGTGCACGGTCAAGTGCTACGTGATCCGCAAGCTGAACAATCCCCACTTGCAAAGCATCCGAATCGGCGGCTTTTTCAGCAGTCGCACTGCCTGCGGTGGTATTTCCGCCGCCACACCCGCCTAATACTACCATGCTGCCGAGAACCATCCCGGCAACCCACTTTTTAAATTTCATCCTCATATCCCCCATTCTACTATTCTACATTCAATTTGGATGAACGCCCGTATCTATAAAATATGAACGTACTTGTATGATAAAGTGTGCATTACAAAAATGCAACCATGACGGACAATAAAATTCGGAAAAAATGTACAATATTCTTTATACACTAATATCGAATATACTTTTCCAAAGTTTACCTATTTTTAACTTTCCACATTTTCCACACGATACATTTTGGGATTTTACGGGATTCTTTGAGAGTTTTCCCCTTATGACAGCGAGTTTTCCACGGCATTTTGTGGAAAACTCACCACTTATCCGAAGGGTTTTCCACAGTTTTTGTGGAAAACAGTGTTCATATCTGTGGATATTTGTCCGCCGTCAGTTTACATCACGCTTGATTTACCGTTCATTTAGGGTGCAAAATGCTATATTTTGCATCATTTTTAGCCATAAAATCCGTCATTGTTTCAGGCCTTAATGCTAAAAACTGCAAGCCTGTTATGGCGTTATTCTGCACATTCCGTTTGGCATTTGATGTTTTTTGTGTGGTTGTGCTTTTTCATCGGTTACTACTACTGCTGCAAAACCGCAATTCCCTACCTATATAATAGGCAAACACTTCGCACACTTTTATTTCTTATTATTCAAATTTCACATTATTTAGCGGTCATAGTTTCAATGCCACGCAAGGTGATGGTGGTTGTGCCGTCACTTTCCATACGAATTTCCACACGGTCGGGATCGTCATACCATTCGGCCGGAATGGTGATGGTGATTTCGCCGTCGCACACGAGCTTGTGGGTAGCGGTTTGCTTGCGAGCAAATTCTTGCTCCAAAACGAGATTTTCCGGCAGATTTGCGTAGCTTACTTCGCCCATAAAGCTGTTTTGCATTTGAATGGAGTTTGGAAAAACCTTTTCAGCCAAAGTGTGGGTATCAACGAGGTCGCTGTTATCGGCGTTATCGGCGAGAAATTTTTTTGCGCGTGTAAAGGCTTCCACACCGTCTTGTGAATAGTCGTCCGCTACGGCCAAAGTCATTTGGCGAATCTGGCGGTAGCTTTCACGGCTTGACGGTTCAGTCAGACAACCCAAAAGCACTTCTTCAAATAGAAGAATGGTTTCTTTTTCAAATTTTACCTTGATGTCACACAAGCGAATGCCCAAGTCTTCCAAATTAATAAACGCATACCCCTTAATACGTTGGGTTGGCTGTGGCATAATGGAGCGATGCACAGCAATGGAGGCAGAAAGGGTGCCATCGTCAGCGGCATCTACCTGATGGGTATAGGCAAGCTTATCGGCAAGGGCCAAAATTGCCAAATATGGGGTGCCGATTTCTGTGTGAAAACGCGCAAGTGCCAAATGGTAATTTTCTTCTACCCCGAGGTCGCGGAGCTCGCCAAAAAACAGGCCCGCTGCCCATTTCGAGAAATCAACCAGTCCTTCATCCCCTTTAATGAAGGTTTTGAGACGTTCCGGCACAGCGCTGGTCTGGGAAAATTGGGCATGGCTTGCTGCGGGGTCTTTGAGACCGCGTTCGATATGGTGCGCCAAATAGTCTACCATGAGCCCACTGCGAAGGTCCAAGGTGGTGTCGGATAAGGTTTCGCTCAATGCAGCAGCGTCGTAAAAATGAAGAATGGCTTCTTGAATCTGTATCATAATAGGTCCTCTCTGTTTTACTTTATATGTTGATTTTTTGATTATTTCTTTAGTATACTGGTGTGTTCCCTTTGATTCAAGCACTGTTCGTAAGAGATTATTTCTCTAAAACAGACGTCTGTTCTTGTACAGTTTGTTTTATCTACAATCTGTACTTATACAGTCCATATAGGAATCTCATATATCAAAGTATCAAGTTCTATTGCAAATTTCAAAAGTATCCCCTAAAATATGTCTTATATGTTTGATAAGGGGACATATTTCATATTCTGACGAGTTTATCCATTTTTGACGCAGAATAACTATCAAGCTATCATCAAAAAAATGGGTTGCGTGAATTCACGACAAAATTTATTAAAAGGGAGTGTTATTTAGATGAATCGCAAAACAAAAGACACACTGATCGTTGGTTTTGCCCTGTTTTCTATGTTCTTGGGGGCAGGTAACCTTATTTTCCCACCTTACTTGGGGCTTCATTCCGGCGAAAACTGGCTACCAGTGTTAATTGGTTTCGTTTTGACCGGTGTTGGTTTGCCATTACTTGCTGTATATGCAGTACTTCGTAGTGGCGGTACCATCATGACCATGGCACGCCACGTTGGGCGTCCGTTCGGTCGCGTATTAGGGTTTGTGGTGGTTCTTTCTATTGGGCCAATGTTTGCAATCCCACGTACCGCAGCAACTGTATATGAAGTTGGGGTATTCCCAATTCTTCCTAATGTAAGTATTACCATAAGCTCCATCATCTTCTTTGCTTTCGCGCTTGTTCTTTCCATTAACAATTCTAAGGTTGTCGACCGTTTGGGTAAATTCTTAACCCCATTCTTAATCCTTACCTTATTCTCCATTATTATTGCCGCTATTGTTAATCCTGTTGGGACTCCGGGGACTGCAGCAGATCCTGCCTACAACTTTGCAGGCGGTTTCACCGAAGGGTATCAAACCATGGACGGTTTGGCAGCTACCATGTTCGCCGGCGTTGCACTTTCCAATATTGTGGCACGTGGCTATAACAACCGCGAAGAGCAGCTTTCCATGTCTATCCGCACTGGTGTTATTGCAGCGGTTCTTTTGGGCTTGGTATACTGCGGTCTCACCTTCGGTGGCGCAGGTTGCACCGGCGCTTTCCCGGCTGACATCGAACGTAGTGCTTTGCTCGTTGGCATGACCCAAGGTCTTCTCGGCAACATTGGTGCTTACTGCCTCTCCGCAGCAATCACCTTGGCTTGCTTAACCACCGCTGTCGGTCTTTGCGTTACTACCGGTCAATACTTCAATGAATTGTCCGGTGGCAAATTAAGCTATAAGCTCGTTGTTGTTATCACTGTTGTTGTATCCTGCTTAATCTCCGTGCTTGGGGTTACCGCAATCATCAACTTGGCAGTACCTTTCCTCTATTTGGTATATCCAGTGCTCATGGCATTGACCGTTTGCACTTGCTTCGACAAATACATCAAAAACAAAAACGCTTACATCGGCGCTGTTGTAGGGGCATTCTTGATCAGTATCATCGATGCACTCTCCACCATGGGCAGCCTCGGCGTTAGTGGTGCTTGGGTTGATGCATTGGTTGGCTTTGAACAAAAGCTTCCACTTGCAAGCTTTGGCTTAGCTTGGGTGATTCCTGCTATTGTTTGTGCTATCCTTGCATCCTTCATCCCACGTCGCAAAGATACCAGCGAAATTGTTTTCGAAGTTTACGACGAAGGTCAAAGCGACTGATTGGTTTATATTCAAAACGCTTCCCGCTAGGGAGGCGTTTTTTTGTGCACTTCTTTTGCATGTTCATTTTTACAACAACAGGTTCTATCATGTTGAGAACTTAACAGAATCTTGTCATTTTTTTACCATTTTTCGCTATCTGCCTCGTATTCTTTATGATATACTGAGTAAAAATCAAGGATTTATTAAATAAATGTAAAGGACTGAGGATTATGCTCAGAAAAATGGCCTTTTCCATCGACGATCCAATGATGGATATGGAAATCTCCGAACTGGGTGAGCTCTTGGGAACTTTGCAGCGCCAGCTCAAGGATACCGATCGCAGCTTGCTTATTGTTCTTTCCGGTTGGGAAGCCACCGGCAAGGGGCTTATTTTAAATGACCTTGTACGTGAAATTGACCCACGTTATTTCCATCTCTCGCAATTCAAGGATGCGACGGAAACAGACAAGGAGCACCCTATGCTTTGGCGTTTCTTCCAATCGCTCCCTATTCATGGACGAGTTGGAATTTTTGACCACAGCTATTACCGTGAATTGATGCGCCACCCTGATATGGATGACGTGGAATTTATGCATGCCGTTCGCGATATTTCCTTCTTAGAACGTCTTTTAAACGATGACGGCTGTATGATTGTCAAAATCTTCTTAGACCAAAGCAAGGAGCATATGGAGAAAAACATCGAGGAAATTTCCAAGGATGAAAATCGTCGTTACATGCTTTCGGATTTTGACCATCATCAGCTCAAGCATTACGATAAATTCCGTCATCATTTTGAACGCATTATCAATCATACATCAACGCTTTCTTGTCCATGGCGCGTTATTGAAATCGGGCCGGACAAAAAGCGCACATCTCAGCAGGTGTTGGTCACTGTGATTCACAGCTTGCAATGGCATCTTAACACACCGGCGCCATCCTGCACGCAGCCGTTGCCACCAACCATCACCCGCCCGTTGGATTTGGTCGATTTAAGCAAGTCCATCAGCGAAGAAGAATATCGTGCACAATTACGTCCACTGCAAAAGCAAGCGGCTGATTTGCTTTATCAGCTCTACCGTCACAAAATCCCAACGATTGCTGTCTTTGAAGGCACCGATGCGGCCGGCAAGGGTGGTTGCATTAAACGTTTGACACGTCTGATGGATCCACGCAGTTATCAAGTGGCGACAACCGCCGCACCAACAAAATACGAGCTTTCTCACCATTATCTCTGGCGGTTCTATCAAACCTTCCCAATCCCCGGTCATCTCACCATTTATGACCGCAGCTGGTACGGGCGCGTTATGGTAGAACGTATCGAAGGCTTTACACCGGTAGAACGTTGGCAAGAGGCCTACTCGGAAATCAACGAGATGGAACAGTCCCTCGTTGAGGACGGCTACGTTATTTTGAAATTCCTGCTCGTCATCGACAAGGAAGAGCAATTGGCGCGTTTCAAAGAACGCGAAAACACACCGGAAAAAACCTATAAAATTACCGATGAGGATTGGCGTAATCACGAAAAATTCGATGATTATACCGACGCTATGAATGACATGATTGTACGCACCTCGACCATTCATGCACCTTGGACGATTATTCCGGGAATGAACAAGCAATATGCCCGTATTGAGGTTTTGAAACATTTTGTCGAAGCCGCAACCAAGGCACTTGAAAAGAAAGGTGTTAATGTGCATCTTGAAAAAGATGCCACCAAAGCATTGAAAGACGATAGCACACAAGGCAAAGAAAAAAAGGAGTCCTAAACCATGTCTACCATCAATGAAAAAGAACGACTTGAAGAGGAAATCATTGCAGGCGTAAACGATACCCCATGTGCAGACACCACCGAAGAAATTCTTGCTGAAACAGCCATTCCTTTGACCGGTGAATGCGCTGAAGATGCCCCTCAGGCAGAAGAAGCGCCACTTGCCGTCTTGGTAACTGAACTTGTCGAAAAGAAAAAAGACAAGAAAAAGAAGAAAAAGGACGACAAAAAGGACAAGAAGAAAAAAGATAAAAAGAAAGCAAAAAAGAAAAAAACTGCTAAAAAGGCTAAAAAAGCCAAAAAAGATAAAAAAGCGAAGAAGAACGCAAAGAAAAAAGACAAAAAGAAGAAATAAGCGTGTGGACATGCGCATGAAATGCGAACGTCCACCGATTCAATTGATCATTGCTCCCCCTCGCCTGCTGCTTCGGCGGCAGGCTTTTTAATGCAAGTAAACAAGTGGATTGTGCTATAATAAACACGAACCACGTGCAGTATTGCACATTTTATGATTGAAAGGAGCTCTGTTTATGCAGCACTTCATTCCCAATACGGCGCTCATCTGCGAAGGCGGCGGTATGCGTGCCGTTTATACCGGTGGTATGGCTTCGGTGATGCTTGAAGCAGGTATTAAATTTCCATACGTTACCGGCGTAAGCGCCGGCACCACCATTGCCGTTAACTATGTCATGCAAAATATTGAACGTATGCGCACAGGTTTTATCGACCTTTCCTCCGATCCAAACAATGTAGGCTTGAAGCCCTTATTACGCGGTGAAGGCTATTTTAATTCCTTTTCCATCTACGAAGAAGCTTTCTACAATGAAGAAGGGATGGAGGAAAATTGGCGCATTTTCCACGATAGCGGCGTAGAAATCGCGCTAAGTGCCTTTAATCAAGACACCGGTGAAATCCGTTATTGGCACCAAGCGGATATTTCCAGCTACCGCGACCTCATGCGTATTTGCCGTGCTTCCAGCTCACTGCCTATGATGATGCCACCGACCTATATTGATGGCATCGGCTATGTTGACGGCGGTGTGCGCGAATGCTTTGTAATTCAACCGGCGATTGATGCCGGCATTGAACGCTTTGTCATCCTCCCAACCCACCAGCGTGGGTATCGCCGCGAAACCTCTACCAGTGAAAAAATCGCCAAATACTTCTACCGCGACCATCCAAAAGTTTCCGAGGCCTTGAAATTACGTGCCGAACGATACAATATACAAATGGCGCTCATTGAAAAAATGGAAGCCGATGGGCGCGCTTTGGTGCTTTATCCGGAAACCATGCCGGTGAGTCGTACCGATCATGAGCGTGAGGTTTTGGAAAAAACTTGGGCACTGGGTCGCGAACAAGCAAAAAATCATCTGGAAGAATGGCTCGACTGGATGGAACACGCCTAAAGAAAAATACCGAATGACCATAAATTTCAACATATACTTAATCCCCGTATTCACGCTAGGATACGGGGATTTTAACTTTGTGAAATTTTTACTTTGTCCATTATGCATGTGCATATCTGTGTTTTGTTTTCTATACGCGTACTTTTGCGCATTATATGTGGATTTTTCTGCCTTTTTTCAATAAAATCTACAAATAATAACATAAATGCTGCATCTTATTCTAACATTTCGAACGCCATTTATCCGTATTATAAATTTTCAGACTGTTTGGAAAGCACAGAAAATATTGACGAATGAAGAAATCCGAATTATACTCCATTACAACAACAAATTCCAACCAGAAACGTTTCGAGAACGATTTGAACATGCAATGATGATACAAGCTGTAAGGAGGATTTACGATGGGCGTTTATGTAATTACCGGTGGTGGCGCCGGGATTGGTTTAGCTGCCAAGCAACAACTTGAAGCAGAGGGTCACGAAGTATTTAACATTGACTATAAACACGGTGATTTCGAAGTAGACTTGTCAACCCCAGAAGGGGTTGAAGCCGCTATCCAAGAAGTTAAAAACCGTTATCCAGATGGTATTGATTGTCTGATTTGCAATGCCGGGGTTGGTCCAACCGCACCGCCTAGAGTTATTTTCTCTTTGAACTACTACGCTGCGATTGAATTGGCAGAGGGTCTGCGCCAACTTCTTAAAATGAAAAAGGGCAATTGCGTGATGACCGCTTCCAACTCTATCACCAATGCGACAGTTCGTTTGGACTGGGCACACGTTTTGAACCATGTGCGCAACAAAGAGCGTGGTCTTGAGCTTGCCGACCTTGCCAAGCCGGAACAAGCAGCATCCTGCTATAGCTCCTCTAAATTTGCCTTGGCACGCTGGGTACGTCGCATGAGTGCATCCTGGGCAGTTGACGGACTTCGCCTCAATGCCGTTGCACCGGGGAATACCACCACTGCCATGACCAGAGGGCTCACCGATGCACAACGCGAGGCTGCGTTGGTTATCCCAATTCCAACCCGTTACGGCACCAAGGAATTCTTGGATGCAGAAGAAGTCGCCAACGGCATTACCTTCTTGGCTTCCAAGAAGGCCAGTGGTATTAATGGTGTTATCCTTTTCGTAGACGGCGGGATTGACGCCCTCTTACGTTCTGAAAGATTCTGATTGGAGGGAACGGATATGACTTTATTAGAACAATTTATTGACTGCTTAAAGCGCGGCGACAATGTCGGCATGGCCGACCTCTTTGATGATAACGGCGTCCTTCACGACGCTTCCTGGCGCCGAATTGGCTATGATACCGTTCACCTCTGTGGCAAAATGGCTGTTGAAATGATGTATCACCACAAATTTGGGATGAACAGAGGGCCATTCACTGTCAGTGGTGTCAAATTCACCGATGACAATGTTGCCTGGTATTTTATCGTGTATAATGGCGTGACTGTTCCGGTGGTCGCCTACCTCTCATCCGTCACTGAAGACGGCAAAATCGATCGCTTGAACATTCTCGCTATGTAATACAATTCCATACAAGGTGCTTTCCTGTAAAACAAGGGCTAGAGGAACCCCCTCCTCGGCCCTTGTTTTTCTGTCGGCAACGATAACAATGCCCTACCTTTCTCGAAAGAAAAGCAGGGCATTTGTTTATTTGAAGGATTTAGACGGACCGTATCCGAACGGCATTACTTGTTAACAACAATACCGGTATCGTAAATCTTGTCTTCGCACAAGAGCTTCACAGTTTGTGGACCAACAAGGCCGGTCTTGTTGATGAAGGTATCGATGTTACGTGGGTCTGCCTTTTGGAAGGTCCCTACGCACATTGCGGTGAATTCTTGGGTCACGGTCTCGATTGGGTAACGACGGATGTTGCCTTCGCCATCAATGAGCAAGAGCTGTGCCATTTCACCGGATTCGAAGATAGCGTTGAAGAGGAAGCGGTCTTCTTCTTCTACGATGTTTGCTTGATAATGATCCGGAACGATTTCGCCGGTTTCTTCAGCTTTCATCTTCATGCGGGTGGTCTTGGTTTCGATGAGGCCACCTACGTATTCGCCTGCACCTTGTTCGAAGGTTTCACCGGCATAGTAGAGTGGCAATTTTTCTGCACGATAAAGGTTTGCAGGAACATGGAGTTCATATACCACTTCATCGTTAACCAATTCGCAGGTGATGGAGTTGAAGGTCACGCGATCCTTGTATTCCGGTTGCATTGCCATCATAACAGCAAAGCCGTCGCAGCATTTGCCGTCCAAGTAGCCGATACCACCGGAGTGAACCATGTAATGGCCTTCATCGTAGTATTCAACATTGCAGATGTATGGGGAGAAGAAGTCCGCACCGCGTTCTTTCCCATATTGCCATACTTGTTCGATGGTCATGTCATCGGTGTTGATGCGATAACGTACGCCACGGGAGAAGTTGTCATGGTTTGCCCAGTATTTATCTGGGTTCTTAGAACGATAGTGACCGTTGTCGAACATCATCACATCGCCGTCAGGAAGAACCACGCAAGCGTGTTGTTCGTATTGCCAGTCAAAGTCACCATCGCCAACAGGGGTGAAGAAATACTTGTCCACATATTCTTGTGGCCAGTTTTCCGGGTCACCGATAATCCAATTGAGTTCGCCGGTTTCGAAGTCAATGTTCATAACAGCGTCTTCGTGACGACCGGAGAAGGTCAAGGAGTTGGTTTTTTTGTCGTACCAAACAGCGTTGTTGTGGAACCAGTCTTCTTCGGTTTGGCTGCCGGAGCCAGGGCCTTGTTGTGGGAGCACGTTTTTGTAATCCCATTTCTTCAAGATTTCGCCGGTGTTTCTGTCTAAGAGTACGCAAACGTCTTCAACAGTGCCGGAGTAGAAATCGAAGGTGAGCGCCAAGATGTTGCCGTCTTCCATTTCGAATTGGTCGTGGTGATAACCACCGCATGGAATAACATATTCTTTGAAGATTTTACCGCCGAAGTTCATTTCATACAAACCGGTGGTGAAGTAAGGCATCTTCACAAGACGTTCGGTCCCAACGAGGATGTGACCGTTAGCGATACGCTTGATGTCAAATGCGAGGTTTTCTACGCAGTACCAACGAAGATCACCTTTGTAGTCATAACCTACAGGGAAGGAACGCATGGAAGCGGTGAGGAATACCATGTTGTCACCCATGTATTCCGGGGTGGTGTCGCAAGAAGTGGATTCAGGTACGCCTTCCATCTTTGGTTCAGTCTTGATGGTTACGGTGTGACGGCTGCCGTCTTGGAGTACGATTTCAACTTGGTTGTCGTAGTCTGCATAAAGACCGTAGATAGGAAGAATGTGTTCGTAAGCAGCAGGGAAGGTGTGGCAGATGTCGCCTGCAGCTTCTTTACCGTGAACGATAATGGTTACTTCTTCTGCACGTGGGGTCTTGAAGAGAATCATTGCGCTGAGTGGGCAAATGATGTAAGGGTTGAGTTTTACGAGTGGGTTGGTGAGAGTGTAGTCACCGGCAGCAAATTCTGCGAGGAATGCTTCTTCGCTTTGCTTTTGTAAGGTAATGATATGGTCTTTGTGTGTATATTTGATTTCAGCCATTCGAATATCCTCCGATTCTTATTGTTTACAATAGTTTTAGCTTTCATCGTCGTTATCAACGAACTTTATACTAAGTATAGCAAGAACTTTTTCAATACGCCGATAGTCTGGGCTACAGTTTTAGGAGAATTTAACGTTTCCTTTTTTCTTTCACCATTTACATACAAAAGCCCATTGTCTGTAGCCTGACTATGCTACAGACAATGGGCTTATATTATGCTTCTCGATAAGTAAGCAAGCGTTTGAATCGTTTGCTAAATTACGCAATCGGTTGCTTGGCAATAAATTCGATAAAACGGCGTGCGGCAATCGGAAGGGTGTCCCAGTTATTCCAAATCATGCCCACCGGGCGGCTCAGGTCTGCATCCACCGGGCACAACGCCACATGGTCTTCGTAGCCACAGAGCACCTTGCGATACATCATAGAAATGCCGAGCTTCTTTTCAACCATGGCGATGATGGTGTAATCGTCATACACTTCATAGGCGATTTGCGGCTCAAGCCCCGCTTGCTCAAAGGCACGCAAGGGACTGTTAAATTCCCCTTCGTCCAATAAAATCAAGGGTTCCTCGGCAAGCGCCTGCAAGCTAACCACCTCTTTTTTTGCAAAAGGATGATCCAACGGCAGCACCGCACACATTTCATCGGTGTAAAGCAGCTGCCCTTCCATATCAGGAGCGGCATGCATATTCACAAAGCCAAAGTCGACCACATCATTTTGCACCCATTCGCTGATGGTCGTGTACTCCCCTTGCTCCAAGACAAAGCGAATATCCGGATACAGCGCCTTAAAATCAACCATCCAGCCCGGAAGCAAATTGCGGCTCACACTCGTAAATGTGCCAATGCGAATGACACTGTTTGTCAAACCGTGCAATTCTTTTTGACGGCGCACCAGTGCCTTTTCAGCGTTGGCAATGCCTTGAATATAGGGAAAAATTGCTTCGCCGTCACCGGTTAGGTGAATACCGTCCTTCCCACGATTCAACAAGGTCAAATCAAGCTCTTGCTCCAAATTTTTCACTGTTTGGCTCACCGCACTCTGAGAATAGCTAATGGCGTTGGCAGCCTTGGTAAAGCCACCGTATTCAACCACTTTACAAAAAATGTCATATTTCGATAGCATGGGCACACTTCCCTTCATCTCATTTCCTTATACGTTCATAATAATTATGCGTTTTACTAATGTCAACGCTAATCGTATAATGGGTGCCATAAGCTTCATTATTATACAGAAAGAGGAGGCATTTTCATGTCAGCGCTTCAATCCCTGCCAAAAGAAAAACACGGTATCTATTCATATCAAGATAATCTCACCGCCTTCCGCGAAGGGTTTCTTGACGGCATCCCCATCGCCCTCGGTTATTTCGCCGTCGCCTTTTCCTTGGGTATCCAAGCCGGTGCCGTTGGTCTTGACGCACTGCAAGGCTTTCTGTTGAGTGCCCTTGTCAATGCCTCTGCCGGTCAATATGCTGCCCTCACTGTCATCGCTGCATTGGGCACCTACACGCAAATGGCGCTTATGAGCCTTATTGCCAATGCCCGCTACATGCTGATGAGTGCCGCCTTGAGCCAACGTTTTTCCGAAAATACGCCCTTCTACCATCGTTTTCTCGTTGCCTTTGGCATTACCGATGAAATCTTTGGCATCAGCATCGCGCGCCCCGGCTATATCAACCCATTCTATAATTACGGCGCCTTTGCCATCGCCTCTCCGGGCTGGGCAATTGGCACCGCCTGCGGTATTATTGCCGGAGATGTGCTGCCGGCAGTGATTGTTGAAGCGTTGGGCGTGGCGCTCTTTGGAATGTTTCTTGCCATTATCATCCCACCTTGTCGCAACAACCATTTAATCGGTGCCATTGTGCTGATTAGCTTTATTGCAAGCTATGCGTCCACCCTGCTCCCATGGCTGCGTGACCTTTCAAGCGGCACCGTCATCATCATTCTAACCGTGGTTATTTCCGGCATCGCTGCCATCCTGTTCCCGGTTCATAACGATCCCGAGGAGGTCTAAGCATGAATATCTACATTTATATCGCAGTGATTGCCATTGTAAGCTATCTCATTCGTGTACTGCCTTTGACACTCATTCGCAAGCCCATTACCAATGTAACCTTAAACTCCTTTTTATACTACGTGCCTTACGTGACCCTCGCCGTCATGACATTCCCGGCAATTTTGCACGCTACCGATACACCCATTGCCGGTGCTTGTGCGCTTTTAGTGGGTATCATCGCCGCATGGCAAGGCAAAAGCTTATTTCAAGTGGCTGTTTTTTGCTGCACCGTTGTGTTGGGAATTGAGCTCATCCTGTAATATCCCGATTAACACAACCATCTACATCAATACCAAAGCGCACATCCCAATTGATAGGATGTGCGCTTTTATTGTGCGCTTCAAGCACTTATTCACGACACAAAAAAAAGCGCGCTGAGCAAGTCAGCGCACTTAAAGTTAATTGATGACTGTTTTATACACCCATGAGCACCTTGCAAAGTGGGTAACCGATGAAAATGTACAATAGCAAGGTCGCAATACAGATTGGGAACCCAACCGAAAGAATATCCTTGGTGTTGTAAATCTTTTTCATCCCATGCATCAAGCCAGCGTGTGGGGATGCAGCAGGGGTCAACATCGCAACGAATACCATGAGGATAACCCCGGTTGCAACAGGCATTGGGTTGATACCCATTTCATTGGAGAAGTTCAGTACAACCGGCATGAGTACAACGGCCATTGCAGCGTTGTTTGCGAAGTTAGTGATAATCAATGCGGTGGTGAACATGATGGCAACGAATGCCATTTCACTGCGGCCACCGAGGATTGGGGTCAAGGCTTTAATCAAGAAGGCAGGAACACCGGTGTCTGGATTGGACAAGGTATTTGCGCCAAATACAGCTGCTGCGATCATGAAGAAGATACCCCAGTTAAATTGACGATATGCAACTTCCTTGAAGTCCAAGAGAGGTTTGCCGTTCCAACGAACGATAAGGAAAATCATTACCCAAACAATGGTAATCCCCATAGGCCCGATAAAGTTAAGACCGGCGGATACAGGATTGTTAGGGAAGAAGTTAGGCAAAAGAATCATTATCAAATAGCAAGGAATCATGTAGAGGAATGCCTTTTGTTGGAAATTCATCTTAGGCAGTGGCATTTGTTCTTCTACCATTGCAGGGTCAACAGCTTTTAACTTGGACATGTCAACACGCAATACGTATCTTAAAACAACGAGGTAGAGTGCCATTACCAAAGTAGTCATGATAAGGTCAACAGCCATGTATTGGCCCATAGGAATGGTCATTGGGTTGCCCATTGCTGCGGTCATACTTTGGAATGCTGCATAAGGAATGAGCTGTGCACCCAAGAATGGGAACAATGGCTGTGCCAATGTAGATACCGCAAACATCCCTACGAAGAAATACTTCCACAAACGGTCTTCGCGAGTGATGTTAACAGAATCCATCAAGCTCAATGCGATAGGCCAAAGAATAATCAAAGAAGTGATTGGAGAGCAGATTGCCGCCAAAACGAAGCAGCATGCATAGAATACTGCCATAAACACCATTGGACGACCCTTGAAGATAGAACGGGTCAAGAACCATTTAGCAATGTACTTGGTGTCGCCAACTTCATCCATCGCACCAAAGAGTACCATTGCAAACAAGGTCAAGAGAACGGTGTATACCCCAACAGCTTGCATCCACACGCCGTTAAAGCCACCATCACCGCCATAACCGGAAATTGCCAACATGAAGAGCCCGACCATACTAGGCCAGAGTGTGTCAACAGCACTCCAGAGATAGACCATCCCAAGGAACGCACCAACACAGCGCATCCCGAGTGCTGTAATAGGTTCAATTGGTGGCATGAGCCAGAATAATGCCATGATGCCAAAGCCAACTACCAAATGAACCGGATAAAGATTACGTTTTTGTTTTTGTTCACTCATCTTTTTTCATCCTCTCTCTTTTTAGGATAAACATAAAGAAAAATTGCTACGGGAGAATAATTTTTATTTATCGTTTCAATCTCACCCCCTGTATGCCATATAATAGCACTTATAAATGGTTTTTATTAGTAGTCTAGACTTCACATTTTAAATGATGACATAATTCGTCCAAAAATAATTAACCCTCGTTAATTTATGCAAAAAAACACTCGCTTCGATATTGAAGCGAGTGTTCGAGATTTTACAGTTTGCTTACACGCCCATGAGAATCTTGCAAAGTGGATACCCTACAAAGATATAGAGCAAGAGCGCAATCATACAAATAGGGAAACCAACGCTCAAGATTTCCTTGGTGGAATAGATTGGTTTCATCCCGTGCATCATCCCGGCGTGTGGAGATGCAGCAGGGGTTAACATTGCCACGAATACCATGAGAATAACCCCGGTTGCAACAGGCATTGGGTTGATACCCATTTGATCGGAGAAGTTGAGTACAACCGGCATGAGCACCACTGCCATTGCAGCGTTGTTCGCAAAGTTGGTAACAATCAATGCGGTAGTGAAGAGAATAGCAACAAATACCATTTCACTGCGACCACCGAGGATTGGGGTCAATGCTTGAATCAAGAAATCAGGAATCCCGGTTTCAGGATTGGACAAGGTGTTTGCACCAAATACTGCAGCAGCAATCATAAAGAAGATGCCCCAGCTGAATTGATGATATGCTACTTCCTTGAAGTCCAAGAGTGGCTTGCCATCAATACGAACAATCAAGAAGAGCATAACCCAAAGAAGGGTAATCCCCATTGGCCCAATCATATTGAGGGCTTTGCAAATAGCAAAATCAGGGAAGAAGCTTGGTACGAGCATCATTACCAAGAATGCAGGTACCATAAGGAGATAAAGCTTTTGTGGCAAGGTCATTGGAGGAAGTTCCATTTCCTTCTTGATCATTTCAGGGTCAATGGCCTTGAGCTTGGACATATCCACGCGCAAAAGCTTGAGACCCAAAAGGAAAACTGCCATGATGAGGGTGGTCATTACCATATTAACAACCATATATTGTGCCATTGGGATGGTCATTGGGTTGCCCATGGCAGCAGTCATACTTTGGAAAGCAGAGTAAGGAATGAGCTGAGCACCCATGAATGGGAAGAGTGGTTGCGCCAAAGTGGAAACTGCAAACATCCCAACAAAGAAGAATTTCCAGATTTTGTCTTCACGTGTAACATTCATGGTGTCCATCAAGCTTCTGGCAACAGGCCAGAGAATGATGAGCGCGGTCATTGGTTGGCAAACAGCACTCATAACAAAGGCTGCTGCATAGAACACTGCCATAAATACCAATGGACGACCCTTAAAGATAGAACGGGTGAGGAACCATTTCGCAATATACTTGGTATCGCCAACTTCGTCCATCGCACCGAAAAGTACCATTGCGAACAAGGTCAAGAGAACGGTGTATACACCGACTGCTTGCATCCATACGCCGTTAAAGCCGGCTTCGCCACCATAACCGGAAATTGCCAACATGAAAAGGCCAACCATACTTGGCCAAAGGGTGTCTACCGCACTCCAAAGGTAAACCATACCCAAGAAAGCGCCTGCACAACGCATCCCCAAGGCAGTAATTGGTTCGATTGGTGGCATCATCCAGAAAGCCGCGATAATCGCAAAACCAACGACTACGTGGAGAGGGTACAGATTACGTTTTTGCTTCTGTGCACTCATTTTTTTACTTTCATCCTTTCATCTTCTGCTTTTTATCAAAAAAAGAGTGTCCCAGCTGTACATAATGGTTATTTATCATTTCTATCTCACAGCTAGACAATCAGCATTCTATCACTTTGCAGAGGGATTTGTCAGTAGCCCATGCTACACTTCCCGGTCACAACGCAAAGATTACGGCAAAATAATTAACCCTCGTTAATTTTTTGCCCTTTAATTTAACACTAACCCGCAATAATAGATTTTTATGCATTTTCGTGAATCGCCGCCATGTCCACAGGGGATAAACCCCTCCATGCTTTATCCCCAATTATACTGTTACCCTCCCACCTTCATTGCATGAATCACTTGCAAGCACATACAAACCACGCAAATAAGAAAAAATCACGCAGTTTTTGGCCAATTAGGAACAGTCTGGTTTGATACAAACGCAAAAATCTGGTATCCTTATATAATAGGAAATAAAAATCATGCGTCAGGAGGTTTTGAAGTTTTTATGGACGAAGTCGCTTTAAAAGAACTCATGTCGTATCCGCTCGTCGAATTTGCCAAAGGAGAGCACTTACTCAGCTACGATGACGAGGCCAGCTACGTTTACTACCTTGTAGAAGGTAACTGTATGCGTCAAATGACCACCACCACCGGTGAAAATATCTTTTTTGAAGAATATACACCCGGAGAATCTGTTTATTCCTTAGTCGGCCCCTATATCCAATACAGCAGCCCGCAAGCAACCATTAGCAGCAGTGAAATGATTGCGCTTTCACCAATTCGCGCGCACCGCCTTACTGCCGAAGAATTTGACGAATTTCTCGATCGTCACCCGACAGTGATGAAGGAGCTCTTATACCGTCTGCTTGGCGAATATTCCACCCTTGTAAGTAATTTCGTGGCCAAACAAAAAGGACAAGCCGCACCGCGCGTGGCAAGTTTTATCATTGAGCGTTCGGAAAGAGTCGACGGCAAGCTTCGCTTTTCACGTTTTTGCAGCGTTGCTGACATCGCCCGTTTTTTGGGCATGCACCGCATTACCGCCAACAAAATCATCCTTGCACTCAGAAGCGCCGGCTGCATTGCCTACAATGGCAATTGCATCGAAATCATCGATGAAGACATGCTTCAAGAGTATGCCCAAGGCATTCGAAAAATTGACTACAAAAAATAACCATCAAAAAAGCAGCGTTCTTGCACAAGCAAAAAACGCTGCTTTTTTATTGTTGCCATGACGTGAAACGACCCCAAAACAGTCTGAAGGGAATGTTCTGGGGCCGTTCCTGTGATAAGCAGAAAATAAAACGAAGAAGGATTGATTGAGAAAACAAACGATTTGCAATGTTCCCGTAGGCCCCCTGGCCTACGTTTTCTCTTTCATAATCTTTGTTTTTACTTATTATAAATGTTTCTTACCGATAATTCAAGGGGTATTTGCCCACTTTATGCCAAAACCCAACAAAAAAAGCGACTGTTTTCGCAAACAGTCGCTTTTTGATAACAAATTATGCAGCTTTGCCGCTCTTCGTCCCGGTAATTTTGTCCTTTAAGGTATCGATAATGACAGCGATAGCGTTGTCACCGGATACGTTACAAGCAGTCCCGAAGGAGTCTTGGGTAAGGTAAAGGGCAATCATCAAGGATGCCAATGCACCTTCTACAGGAATGCCGATCATTGGCAAGAAGGAAAGTGCACTCATGATTGCGCCGCCCGGTGCACCCGGTGCAGCAATCATAACAACGCCGAGGGTGAAAATGAATGGAAGCATCAAGCTCAAGTTGTGTGGCATGTTGCTCATCATCAATACCCCGGTCGCACAGCTGGTGATGGTAATGGTACTACCTGCCAAGTGGATGGTTGCGCAAAGCGGTACAACGAATTCACGAATACTCTTGGATACGCCGTTTGCTTCCGCACACTTCACGTTTACAGGAATGGTGATTGCAGAGCTTTGAGTCCCAACTGCAGTCATGTAGCCAGGGATTTGGTTCTTCATGAGGAAGAGTGGGCTCTTCTTGGATATACCACCGGCGATGCAGAATGCAACGGTCAAGTAAATGAGGTGGAGAATCAAGATGATGACAAAGACCTTCCAGAATACCTTGAGTACGCTCCATACTTCACCGGTATAGCTCATCTTAGCGAAGGTGATACCGATGTAGAAAGGAAGCAATGGCAAGATGGTCTTAGAAAGTGCGAGGTTGATGATGGCTTGGAAGCCGTCAAAGAGTTTGAGCATTAATTCAGCCACTTCGTTGTGTTCTTTGGTGTTACGAAGGGTAATAATGCCAATCCCGAAAATAAATGCAAGCACAATTGCGGTGGTTACGTCAAAAACCGGAGTAAGAACGAATTCCAAGTACGGTTCAACCGCTACACCACTGGTTTCTTTGAAATTAGCGATGATTTCAGGTGTAATGAAGCTAGGGAAAATTGCACTGTCAACAGTATATGCAAAGGTCCCGGCAATAATGGTGGAGCAATATGCAATTGCCACGGTTGCAAGCAAAAGCTTGCCGGCACCACCGCTGGTTAAGTGCCCAATCCCGGTTGCAACAAAGCTCACGATCATCAATGGAATAATGTAACTTAAATAGCTGCCAAAGATGGCCCCGGCAGTTGCCAACGCACGGATGACAAACTCAGGTACAACCATCCCAAGCAGGAGACCGATAACAATCCCGATGATGAGACGTGTTACCAAGCCAATTTTTTTCTTCTCAGCCATATTAGGTTATAGCCCCCCTCTTTATTCTTGCATGAACTCATGCATTTGCTATTCTACCAAAGCTCAGCAGAATTTGCAACATATACGTGGATAATTGTACGCGAGTGACGAATATGCTGACGGTGGACAGTTTAATTGATATAATAGAAAAAAACCACCTGAGGAGGACACCCTATGTTAACCACCAACGATTTACTCATTGTCATTGACATGCAAAATGACTTTATTGACGGTAGCCTTGCCAATAAGGAAGCACAAGCCATTGTACCTGCCGTTGTAGAACGCATTCGCCGTCACCACGGCCCTATTTACTACACCATGGATACCCACGCAAGCGACTACCTCGAAACCCAAGAGGGGCACTATTTGCCGGTTGAACACTGCATCAAGGGCACCGTGGGTTGGGAATTAAACCCTGAAATTGCCAAAGCACTCACCATGCAAGGGGCAAAGGCTTTCGAAAAGAATACCTTCGGCGCTACCATGCTTGCGCATGCCTTGGCACGTGCCAATATGGAAAAACCATTTACCTCAATTACCATCGTTGGTGTGTGCACTGACATCTGTGTCATTTCCAACGCCATGCTCGTAAAGGCAAGCCTGCCAAATGTGCCAATCTATATCAACGCCGACCTCTGCGCCGGTGTCACCCCAGAGTCTCACCGGACCGCACTGGATGCCATGGCCGCTTGCCAAATGGCCATTATCCATGGCTGAGCGTGTCCAACACACCCTCGCGCCGTGGGTGGATGATGAGAGCCGTGTGCTTGTTTTGGGCACCATGCCCTCGCCCAAATCTCGCGCACGCATGATGTATTACGGCCATCCGCAAAATCGGTTCTGGCGCACCTTGGCTGCGCTGTGGCAGGAGGAGGTGCCGACCACGCCCGAAGCGGCACACGACTTTGCCCGCCGACACCATATTGCCCTTTGGGATGTCCTTGCCGCCTGCGATATCGAAGGTGCCGCCGATAGCACCATCGCAGACGCCGTGCCAAACGATGTAGCGGGACTTCTTGCGCGTTACCCACACATCACCACCGTTGTCACCACCGGCAAGAAGGCCGAAGCCCTTTATAAGGAACACCTTTTGGCGCAAACCGGCATCACCCCTTTGGCGCTCCCCTCCACCTCCGCCGCTAACCGTGGCTGGTGGCCTGACGATAAATTGATTGGTGCTTACCGCGCCCTCTACAACATCATTGAAGAAGGAAATGAGCGATGAATCTCTTTGACGCCGGCATGCCCACCCCTGAGGAAACAGTAGATGTGCTCTATGAAAAGAATGGCACACGCATTGAACGCATCACGAGCTGGCACCACGCCACTCCCGAGGATTTTTGGTACGACCAAGACGAGGACGAATGGCTCGTACTTTTAGAAGGCGAAGCGGCCCTTCGCTACGACAGCACGCAGGTCGATGAAAATGAGGTGCTGCGCCCTCTCAAAAAGGGTGAGCCTCTCCTCATCCCTGCCCATGTGCGCCATCAGGTCGCCCACACCGCTAACCCTGCGATTTGGCTGTGTGTGTTTATCACACCGACACACCGCTGAATCGCCCGACAAAACAAATTCATATTTTCGTTGCACCACACTTCCAAAAAGGAGGCACTCACCATGGGACTCTTAGAAAAATTCCGTCGTATTATCGCCAGCGACCCAACCTATAGCAAACGCGACAAGGCCGGGCTGGCTCGTGGTTCCCTTTGGGAAGGGGTCTATGACCGTTCCACCACGCCAAAGGACGGCTGGGGCGGTATTCCTAAGGACTATTCCCATGAAAGTCATCCACCGAAAACATAATGCATCAAAAAAGGCACTGTCCGGAAACGGACAGTGCCTTTACTATTTACATTTTACTGAGCTGTTCGAGCCAGTTCATGCTCTTAAAAACGTCTTCAAACATGCTTTTGTCCTGCTCCATGCAGTCAATGGCAAACAAATCCTCTGTATCCAAGCTAAAGTCAAAGCATGCCATGGCATCCTTCATCAATGTCACGTCAGTGGTGCGAACCAGCACCGCCACTTCGCGTTCGATTTGCCAACGAATCAATACCTGCTCGGGGGTAACGCCGTGACTTTTGGCAATTTCCAGCACGCGTGGACGCTCCAGCATGGACCAATCGCCAAACGGTGCCCACGCCATGGGTTGAATATCCTGTTGGCGCAAAATATTCATTAGCATTGCCCGTTGAAAATACGGATGGCGTTCGATTTGTACCACCTGTGGATGCTCTTTGTTGTGAAGAATAAGGTCTGCCAAGCGATCCGGAAAGAAATTCCCCACGCCCACAGCCTGTACCAAGCCTTCCTCCTTGAGCTCATTCATCGCACGCCACGCCCCGTAAACGTCGTTATAGGGATGCGGCAACAGCATCAAATCAACATAGTCAACCCCCATCGCTGCCAAGGATTCTTTTAAGCTTGCTTTAGTTCGCTCATAGGTGGTGTTTTCTACTGTCAGCTTTGTCGTGAGAAATACATCCTTGCGGCTTACACTGCTTCGGCGAATGGCGCGCCCTACTGCCGCTTCCAACCCCTCATTTTGCGCAGTATCTATCAAACGATATCCCAGCTCAAGCGCTGCGGTTACCGCCTCTTCGCAATCATCCTCTGCCATATTGCGCGTACGAATCCCTAATAGTGGCATTTCTACACCATTGTTTAGGATTACTGTATCCATCTTATACAACTCCCTTTTCATATCTCCGGCAATGGCTTTGCCCCATTCTACCATTCTATGGCGCATTAGTAAACAAAGGGTTTCTTCATTTGTTGATTTGCCGGTTTATCTTTTGCCCTGTCTTCGTCACCGCTTGCACCGTGCGCCAAAATACCGTATGCTAAAACCAATCATGCCAAGGAGGATGCACGCATGCTTCATTTATTTCCGTTTTTAGATACCGCACTAACCCCGTACCATGCTGCCCAAGCAGCACACAACGCCTTGCTCGAAGAAGGTTTTGTTGCCCTTTCTCCAAACAGCGACTGGGCGCTGCAGCCAACAGGCCGCTATCTGGTCGATTTTTGCGATGGGAGTATTTTCGCTTTTGTCATGCCCGAACACACGCCAACGGGTGTGCACATCGTCGGTGCTCACACCGATAGCCCGGCACTGCGCATTAAACCCGACCCCATCATTACCCGCGAAGGGCTTGCATTACTCAATATTGAGGTTTACGGCGGTCCCATTTTGAACACCTGGTTTGACCGCACCCTTGCAATAGCTGGTCTGGTATACACCAAGGGTACCGATTGGGCGCACCCTGTGCGCCACGTTGTGACGCTTAAAGAAACCGTGACCATTCCGTCACTGGCTATTCACATGAAGCGTGATGCCGGTGATGTAAATCCGCAAAAAGAGCTCCTCGCCCTGTGGGGAAAGGACAATGACCGTCGCTTTATCGATGCCGTGGCGGACGCCTGTGACTGTGCCCCGGAAGATGTGCTCGCCCATGAGCTCTATCTGGTCAGCGCCGAACGTGCCGCCCTTGTTGGGAACGGCACGCTCTACCAAGCCGGGCGTATTGATAATCTCGCCAATACCCATGCTGCCTTGAATGCACTCATTACCTGCACGCCCAAGGACCACATCGCCTTGTTTACCGGCTACCAGCACGAAGAAATCGGCAGCCGTTCCCGCGGTGGCGCCCAATCTCCACGCTTAAATATGCTGCTTTCCCGTTTGGGCGTTGATGCGTGGGCTGCTGACAATCTTATCTTGAGCTGTGACCAAGCCCATGCCGCTCATCCGAATTATCTCGAAAAAGCCGACCCGGTGCTCCGTCCTCATTTGGGACAAGGTCCGGTGCTGAAGCTTGCCGCCAACCACAGCTACGCCACCACGCCGTATGGTGAAGCCATGATTCGCGCGCTCGCTGCAGCGCATGCTATTCCGCTGCAAACCTTCTGTAACCGTGCAGACCAACGCGGCGGCTCTACCATCGGCCCTATTGCCGAAGCCATCAGTGGCATTGAAGCCATCGATATCGGCGCTCCCATGCTCGCCATGCACGCCATCCGTGAGCTTGCAGACCTTTCCGACCAAAAGCACATGGAAGCACTCATGCTACACTTTTTTAACAGCTAACACGCCAAGGCTGCACAAAAAAGCGATTCACCCATCGTTTTCAAACACAAAATGAGACCACCGAAGCCGCTTCGATGGTCTCATTTTTTCATTTGGCTTTTATCTATTCATGCCACATGATTATCTGCATCCCCTTACTTGCCTTGATAAGCACGGTAAAGGAAGGTCACAATTTGTGCACGGGTGCAATCATTATCAGGGCCGAACAAACCGCCACCGATACCGCCTGTAACGCCGTTTTCGGTTGCCCACGCTACAGCGTCAGCATAGTAGCTGTCAGCAGAAACATCACTGAATGACGCCTTACTGCTTGCTTTGCCGTTAAAGGCACGACACAGGAAGGAAACCGCCTGTGCACGGGTGCAGGTGTCATTTGGGCTAAAGGTGGTGCTACTCGTGCCCGAGGTAATGCCTGCGTTTACCGCCCAACGAATGGCATCTGCATAGCAGCTATCCGCCGGTACATCCGAGAAATTCATCGTACCATCCACTACCGGACTACCTGCCGCACGCCACAGGAAGGTTACAATCTGTGCACGGGTACAAGGTGCTTCCGGTGAAAAATGATTGGCATCTGTGCCAACGGTAATCCCCTTTTGCACTGCCCAATAAACCGCATCGTAGTAGAAAGTACCGCTATTCACATCCACGAACGTATTGTGTGGCGTATCTTTCGCCACAAAGGTAGCATTCACTTCAACCCGGGAATCCGGCATGGTAAAGGTGTAAGTGCCGTCGCCCTTGTCAGTAAGCGTGAGCTTGTTGCCATTCTTGTCGGTCACTGTCAAGGTATCCAAAACAAAGCCCTGATCCGGTGCAACCGTCACTGTGACAGTCGCCCCTTCGTGTGCATTTTTCGGACTAGCAGTCACTGCACCGTTTTCAAGCTTGTCCGGCGTGGTAATCGTGTTCGTTGGGGTTTGAGTCGCAGACCCGCCGGCATGGCGCTTGTATACCGTAACGGTGCAAGCTGCTTTAACATCGCTGTCATCTGCGGCCGTAGCGGTAATCGTAGTTGTACCCTTTGCTATCGCTTTCACGACACCGTTTTCATCCACGGTCGCAACCGCCGGATCACTGCTTGTCCAGATAATCGCCTTGTCGGTGGCATCTTCCGGAAGCACACTCGCAGTCAGCGTATCAGAAGCGCCAACCGCCAATCGCAAGGTATCCTTATCAAGTGACAGGCTAGTCACAGGCACTGCCACCGTCACGTTACAGGAAGTAGACACACCGCCCGCTGTTGCCGTAATGGTTGCATGACCTGCTGCCTTTGCGGTGACACGGCCATCAGCGCTCACTTCGCAAATATCAGGCGCATCACTGTGCCATGTCACATCATCCGTTGCATTATCCGGAGAAAGCGTTGCCGTTAATACTTCCTCACCACCGATTTTCATTGCCAATGCAGTCTTGTTGAGCACAATATTGGTTGCCGCAACAGGGAAAACCGGATAACCGTCCTTCCCTTGTACAAATGCCGCACCAAGCAACGCAGCGACGGTCCCGTTCCGGAATTCCTCCTCGGTTTTTGCTACCGCATTCTCCGCATTGACAGGCATATTATTGTTATCGTAATAGTAGCAATTGGTTGCCCTTACTTCACCATACTGTGTGTTAGCAGCAAAAACACCGGTGCCATTGTATCCTTTTGAGCCTTCATCAGCCTTTGACATACAATCAAACACAAAGCAGTTGGTCATGATGGCGTCACCACCCATCGACGCCCCATAAAAACCGCCACTCAACGTACTATTGCTACCTGTGTTGCTAAAGCCCAACACCATACACCGGGAAACGCCGCAGTTGATAAATGTGCTATCACTTTTATCCAGCCCGCCAGCAAAGCCGCCGCCAAAGCTCCCGTTTCGAATGATATTGTCAACAGAAAGGCACTGTTCAAAGCCCCCCTTTGCAATCCCACAGATTCCGCCGGCATAGTTGCTATTGGCCGGATCGCGCTCGCTTTCAATTTTGGAATCATATACCGCACAATTTGTTACCGTACAATCGTACGCCATCGCCAACACACCGCCGGCATAGGACATCTTATTAACGCCTGATGCCTTAAAATCGGCATCTCTTACAGTAAGATTTGACACTGAGCCAAATGCTACCCAACCGAAAATACCGGCTGTGGCAAATCCCTCATCATCAACCTTGCCTGTACTTTTTGCATGCGCAATGGTGTATCCGCCACCATCGTAATGACCGGCAAAATAAGCGCTGCCGGAATAACCGATAGGCGCCCAGTTATCAATGCTACTCAAGTCCAAATCTGCCGTTTGCTTGAAATAGTAGCCGTGGTAATTCCCCGGAATACCTTTACCGGTGTCCGTGCAATCTGCATCAAACGCAGCCGCAGCGCCACTATTGATTGTTGTTGCCAATGTTTGCAAATCCGCAACGGATGCAATCAGCCATGGATCATCCTTTGTCCCGCTGCCGCCACTGTAGCTAGGCATTTGCCCCAAAGCTTCTCCTGTATTTGCTGTTTCGTCTGCCAGTGCTACCGTTGGCAACAAGCTCAGACACAGCATTGATACAAGCAAAATACTTGCGATTCGCTTTTTCATAAATATACCTCCATTTCAAATTCACCTTTCAATACCTGTTTTTTCACCGTTACGCTACCATGTTTACAATTAATTTTTCAATAAACCTTGCGTGAAATGCAGGTATCTATGCGTGAATACACAGTTATGTTGTATGAAAATGGTGTATACTGACAAAAAGGAATCTGTGAGGGATTGCTATGAATACCATTGACATTTCTATTATTTCCAACCGCGTGCCAATCACACTGTCGGCAGAAGACATTCTCTATATCACCTTGGACGATAGAAAAGCCGTCATCCACGTCACCGGGAATAAGGTCTATGAAACCTATTCCACCATTGCCGAACTGGCACAAACGTTAGGTAGTGCCTTTATTCGCATCGATCGCGGTTGTTTGGTGTCTGCAAAGGCCATCCATGATGTGTCCAAGACTGTCAATCTCATTAACGGCGAAGCGTTGGACTATGCCCACCGCCGTAAACGCGAGATTATTGAGCAGCTACGCATTCAACGGCAAATCATTGCGCAAGCAGCGGTGCACGATGAAGTGCCCACTACATGGACGGATTATCATCGTCACTACGCCGTGTTTGACCATATGCCCTTTGCTTTTGCAGACATCGAGATGGTATTCAACAAAAACCATTCCGCAGTGGACTGGATTTTTCGCTATGGTAACCCGGCACTGGCAGTGCTGGAAAAGCGTCCGCTAGAGGCGCTCATTAACCATTCCTTCAGCAGTATTTTTCCCAATATGGATGCCAAATGGCTTCGCATCTATGAACGCACCGCACTCTATGGCGAAACACTGGAAATCGTCGATTTCAGTCCGGAAATTGACCGCAATTTGAAGATTATTAGCTTCCCACCCTTTCCAAAGCACTGTGGTTGCATGCTCTTTAACAGTCAGGCCATCCAAACCGTCCAAAGCAACACCTTATCAGAGGATTCAACCTCATCATAGCCAAAGCCACGCAACAGCATGGTCGCATGGCAAGCACGATGAGACTATCATACTGCACAAAAAAAGACCGATTCGAAGTAGAATCGGTCTTAGTGTTGTGACCCCCAATCGTTAGATTTTTAGTTCTAACAATTGGGGGTCAGTTCATGAGCAGGACTTTTTGTATTAATTTTCGCTTAGTTCGGATGTTGCAAATTGATAGTAACCTTCGTAGTAGTAGCTGTGATCAATTCCTTTGACAAACATTTCTCGATTATTAATATCCGAAGTTAATGCAGTTTGTATCAATTGTTTTAAAGGTTGACTGTTGATTGGACTTTTTTCCATAGCGTCCAGATAGGCTTCTTTATCTATCAAACTCCAATCTATAACATTTTGAATTGCGTGTTTTAACATACAGTCCAACCAAATACGCATACTTCTACCATTTCCCTCTCGAAATGGGTGAGCAACATTCATTTCTATATACTTACTAATGATTTCCTCATAATTTGATTGAGGCATATTTTCTATACTTTTTATAGCGGGTTCCAAATATAATGCAGATGCGAACAAAAAATTACCTTTAGAAATATTTTCTGAACGAATCTTTCCTGCAAAATCATAAATATCCTCAAATAATATTTTGTGTATCGTTGCTAGGGAAGAAAAAAGACCGGGTTCCAACTGATCTAAAAGACCAGATTCAAAAAGAAATAATGCTTTCTTTTTGGTAATACGTTCTTCTTCTCGTGCTAAAGTGACAGAATCAGTAATTTTTAATTTGTTGGTCAGGACCATAATATCACCTCATTTTATATGTTATATGATACCAAGAAAAAAAGGAAGTGACCTGTAATCCGAGTTTTTGAACAAGGCGTTGTACCTTTTTCTTGTTAATAATGTAACCTCTATTACGTAGTTCTCCGTAAA
>OLPO01000100.1_pt1 | contig 79474 bp, 66 predicted proteins | sample 1672831 | NCBI WGS metagenome assembly OLPO01 (sample SAMEA3136728, study PRJEB25190) | human gut metagenome | reverse complement strand
AGGTAGCGAAATTCCTTGTCGGGTAAGTTCCGACCCGCACGAAAGGCGTAATGATTTGAGCGCTGTCTCGACAATGCATCCGGTGAAATTGAAGTACCAGTGAAGATGCTGGTTACCCGCGCCAGGACGGAAAGACCCCATGGAGCTTTACTCCAGCTTGATACTGGGATCCGGTATTGTATGTACAGGATAGGTGGGAGGCTTTGAAGTGAGGACGTCAGTCTTCATGGAGCCGCTGTTGGGATACCACCCTTATGGTACTGGATTTCTAACCTGCACCCATGAACTGGGTGGGGGACAATGTCTGGCGGGGAGTTTGACTGGGGCGGTCGCCTCCGAAAGGGTATCGGAGGCGCTCAAAGGTTCCCTCAGAATGGTTGGAAACCATTCGAAGAGTGCAAAGGCAGAAGGGAGCTTGACTGCGAGACCGACGGGTCGAGCAGGTACGAAAGTAGGACTTAGTGATCCGGTGGTAAGAAAGTGGGATTGCCATCGCTCAACGGATAAAAGCTACCCTGGGGATAACAGGCTGATCTCCCCCAAGAGTCCACATCGACGGGGAGGTTTGGCACCTCGATGTCGGCTCATCACATCCTGGGGCTGTAGTAGGTCCCAAGGGTTGGGCTGTTCGCCCATTAAAGTGGTACGCGAGCTGGGTTCAGAACGTCGTGAGACAGTTCGGTCCCTATCCGGCGCGGGCGTAAGATGTTTGAAAGGAGCTGTCCTTAGTACGAGAGGACCGGGATGGACGGACCGCTGGTGTATCTGCTGCGTCGCCAGGCGCATAAGGCAGGGTAGCCAAGTCCGGCAGGGATAAACGCTGAAGGCATCTAAGCGTGAAGCCCCCCTTAAGATGAGACATCAAAAAGACCCCTTAGAGAGTATGAGGTAGATAGGCCTGAGGTGTAAGTGGAGTAATCCACTCAGCTGACAGGTACTAATCGGTCGGAAGCTTATCCTTAAAGTCATTGTGTTGCTTGTGTTCCAGAGAGGAACGAAGTTAGAAATAATTTTCTGTGTTCGGTTTTGAAGGCACGGCAGTTAGCCTGCAGTGATCATTTGTACTGCGTTTATGCGGCTGTAGTCTAATGGATAGAACGAAGGCCTCCGACGCCTTTAATGCAGGTTCGATTCCTGTCAGCCGCAGAAAACTAGAAACCTTGTATTCTCAACGAAAGTGCTGAAAAACGTTGAAAATACAAGGTTTTTTCATGTTTATTTAGAAATAATCCCCAGACACTCTTATGAGTGCCTGGGGATTGCAAATATCATGCTGTTGATTTCTCATCCTATTCGCAGGAAATCGGCGAGATGCGGAAGCATTTCAAGCTGACATGGCTGCCGTCTCTGACAGAAAGTCCGATCTGTCCCGAAAGGTACGGACGGTCGGTGTCGGTATATTGCAGAACCTCATTTTCGACCTGCGCCTCGATCCTGTTTCCGTTGGCGGTTATGCGGATTCTGACCGGCTTGTCAGGAGCCCATTCAAAGGACTCTTCGGTTAAGATGCGGTATCCGTTGCTGTTTTTTAAGAGGGCAATCTTATGATCCAGCAATCCGATCGCATAAGAGCGAACGCCTCCCTGCACACGGAAATTTACCATGTGGAAGCTTCCGGTCCGCGGAGTGATGAGAAACTCTGCAGAATAATCGGTCCAGTGATATGCTCCGGTGTAGCATTCGGCAAAATCAGAGCATGACAAATGCAGTTCATTTTCCGCGAGATACATGTGACCGGTCAATCTGGTAAACTGGCTGATTTCGCGGTGCGGGCCGGGCCATTTTTCTTCCTTGCTGTAGGCCATATCATAGGTGTAATCCGGGCATCCGTTGATATAGAAATCATCAACAAAGCCTGCGCATTCAAAAGCGGGACGTAGTGTGTTTATTCCGGTGAAAACAAACCCGATCTCGTCAATCAGTACGTTCTCCATCGGAGGGATGGAGTAAGACAAGGATGCCCATTCCCCCTTTTTCATTCCAATCGAATCGCTGTAATAAACTCTTCCGGAGTAGCCATCATGGAAATAAAGTCCTGCTGTTATCGCATCCGCTTCCGAATAATCCGGGATGAATGCATTTCCGTGTATGGTCTGCCCGGGGTAAATGAGCGGTGAGAAGCAGGGATTATACCGGTCATCGCTGAAGTCGTCAGGGCAGTAGCAGGTCTTTTTATAAACATAAACATTGCTTCCGGAAGGCACGGAGGTAACCGTAAATTTCAGAGATCTCGCTCCGGTATGTGCAGCTTCGGAGGAGTTCTCAATCCGGATATTGGAGGATCCCTCCTGCTTGAGTGCGTCGTCGTCCGTCTTTACATGCATAGCATGCGTGGAACCGGGAAATTCAAAATGGCAGGCATCAATATGGCTGTCAATGATGTCCTTCCACGGCTCCGGCGGTGTTTCGCCGGAAAGAGCATAGGCGAGCTTCGTGATATAGAGCGCTCCATAGGGAATATCCATGTTGTTTAAGGATCCGATTACGCTGGAGCATGCCAGAAAATCATTGACGGGCTCACGGAACTTCCGGTAGTTAATCGCATTCAGACCACCCCGAACGCCCATAATTGTGCTGATGTTGCCGACATTGCAATCGGTATCCCATCCGCACATGCAGCCAATGGCAAGTGTGCGGTCAAAATCACCTTCGCCATAGAGAAGCGCCAGAATCATGACACAGATGTTCGGAATGATATGGCAGTTTCCGGGATACCGGTCATAGCCAAAGTTTTCGTAGATGTATTTGAAGCCGTCTTCCCAGGTGCTCTCCGGATTCCGGTCATAAAAGTGCATGACAGAGCGAACCGCTCTTGTGTATTCACAGTCGGAGGGAATGTAGGAAAGTCCCTTTTCAATGATGCTGCGGATGTCATTTTCTTCGAAGGCATAGCTGATGCATGCCGCAATAAAGATTCCCCCGTAAATCCCGTTCCTGTCATGCGTTACACTTGCCGCCTCTCTGGCAAGACGTGCAGCAAGATCCGGATTCCCGGGTGCAACCAGTCCCCAGGTATCGATAAAAATCTGACCGCCGATCTGTTCGGCGGTGGCTGCACCGTTCTGCTCGATGCTCCCGCTTCTGGGAGCAGGAATTCCGTTCCGCAGATTCAGATAAGCCGTGTGTTCGGTGGAAATTCCGTAGCCGCCCCACCAGAAGAAGCCGTGCTCATAAGGAGCATAGTTTAATAAAGCGTCGGCGACATCCTGGGCACAGAAATCCTTTCCCTCATCCTTATAATGTCCGGAATCCTCCAGGCCGCGAAGGAAAAAGAGCGGCCCGTTTGTGTCGTCATCTGCCGCAAATAATTTGTAATTCTGCGGATAGTCATCCAGTGTTCCATAAAACTTTTTGATTTTCTCGTAGGTCCAGCTTTCCACCGGAGCGCCATATCGAACGCCGATCACCTTCGCAAGCCATCCGGCATAGATCTTTTCAATATATTCTTTTTTCATCTTTCCTTTTGACTTTTCTCCTTTTCCTGTTGTGATTTTGATTGTGTTCGGCAGAATTCAGAGTCATACTTTTATTGACTAAAAGAATGGAACGCTATATATCTAAACAGTAAGATTGCAAGCAATGGTTTGCAATACGATGGATAAAAATGGGCATTAAGCACAAATGTAAAAGTATAGAAATGTGAATAAATACAATATTGGCCCAAAATAGAACTGATGGTAATTTACAGGCTCTTTTTTCACATAATAAATTTTACACAATGGGGGTTACATTTTATGAAAGATTTTTTGAATGACTTGATTTATGATCCGAATCCGGCTCCGATCACAGAGCCGAGATTTGAGATGGAGAGCGTGAAGGATCTTCCGAAGTCGGAGCGCTTCTCACTGACCTGCAACGGAACGGAGCGCCCGGTATACTGGACCGATTCCTTCAATTATGTTCCTGTGGTCGTGGATGAACAGGAGGAGCTGGATATTACGGTTACGATCCATGATGAGTTTCAGGAAGTTGTCATTCGCCCGACCAGCTATGGCATCCATTTTGAGCAGGAAGGCAACAAGCTTCACATTCACCTGGATCAGCCGATGAAATTTACGGTTGAGACAGACGGCGGACTTCACAACGCGCTTTTTGTGCTCTGCTCCAGGCGAATTCCGAAGCCGGAGAACACAACGATTTATTTTGAAAAGGGAAAAGCATACAACGTCGGTGTGCTGACCTTAAAGCCGAATGACACGGTTTATGTGGAAGAGGGGGCTGTTGTTTCGGGCTGTGTGTACGCAGACCACTGCGACAACATTTCCATCGTAGGAAACGGAATAATCAATGGTGCCTGCTGGCATCTCCCGGACAGCAATGCAGACCGGTTCTTTATTTATCTGAAGTGGTGCAACAATGTCAGACTGGAAGGCTTCACGGCGGTGGACGGACCGTCCTGGCATGTCGTTCCGGCGGCCTGCGATCACGTCCTGATTGATAACATCAATGTAATGTCACGTATTGTGACCGGTGATGGAATCGACGTGACGAGCAGCTGCTTTGTGGAGATTAAGAACTGCTTTATCCGTGCGACGGATGATTGCATCTGCATCAAATCTCATGCTCTGATCGGAGATACCTCGACGGTCAGAGAGGTGACGAAGGTGCATGCGCATCATAACGTCATCTGGAATGCAGAGCCCGGGAATGCCATTGAAATCGGTTACGGTCTGCAGGCCGAGGTTCATGATCTTCTGTTTGAAGAAAATGATATCATTCACTGCCAGTATGAAGGGAACATGGGCGGAGCTGCGATTTCCATCCACCAGGCGGACGGCGGTCATATCCACGATATTCACTACAGAAACATTCGCATCGAACAGGCGGAGCAGAAGCTGTTTGATATCAAGACGCTGCTTTGCAAATATACGATGCAGTGGGAAAAGGGAATGATCGATGACATTCATTTCGAGAATATCACGGTATTGAACGGCAATTTCCCGGTTTCCACGATCCGTGGTTTCCAGACGCCGGAACGCGAAGTGCGGCCGCATGATATTTATTTTGACAACATTAATATTCTGGGCAAGCACTGCAAGACGTTCCAGGATCTTCGCCTGATGAACGAGCTGGCAAATGATATCTATATTGATGGCGAGAGAACGTTTGTTCAGAACAAGTTCTGAGGGGTACCGGCTGCGGGATTGACGATGTGAACATCACATTATATGAGGATGGAATACATGACTGATACAAAAATACTCCCTGATATTGATTTGGGGATAACAGAAAGAACCGGTATTTTCTACGGAACCGGTGCTTCGGAGGGAATTCCGAATCCGTTCTGTGACTGCGAAATGTGTAACCACGCAAGAAAATACGGAGGAAGAAACATCCGGAAAAGGTCATGCTTTCGCGTGGGAAAAGATTTGATGATAGATATGGGGCCTGATATTTTTTCTCAGGCCCTGTTATATGGGTCCCTCCGCGATATCGAGCATGTCCTGATTACTCATACGCATGACGATCATTTTAATTTTGAGGCTCTGGGCCTGATCATGATGGCAACCGTGCACCGGCATAAGCCCATTCATTTTTATCTGACCGAGCGGGCGTATGATTACATTGAAGAACTAAGAAACAGCCCGATTGCATTTGGCGGAGACCTCAGGAGGATGGAGAGCCAGGGGCTGTATTATTTCCACCTCCTTTCCTGTTTCGAAACCTATGAGATCGGGAGGTATAAGGTGACTCCGGTAAGAGGCAATCACCGGGGGAATATGCCGGACGAGAAAAGTGCCAACTATCTGATTCAGCTGCCGGACGGGAAGAAGCTTCTTTACAGTCTGGATACGGGGCTTTATTCCGAAGAAACCTTTGAATTTCTGGAAAACGCGGGTGCCGATATCTGGGTGACGGAGTGTACCTTTGGAAATTTAAGCCCGCAGGAGAAATGGAGCGCGCATTTATGTGTGGAAACGCTGATGGAGCAGACAAAGCGTCTGGATGAGAAAAAGGCGCTGGCTCACGGATGTCCGGTTTACGTTACGCACATTAACCACTGTCATACGGCTTACCATGAGAAGCTTCAGAGCCTTCTGGACCAGACGCAGGGAGAGCATCCCTTTACAGTGGCTTATGATGGCTTGCATATTGAACTGTAAGCAGGAAGGACTGAAATGAGATCATATCCGAAATGGCTTTCTGACGCGGTTTTCTATGAAATCTATCCGCAGTCCTTTGTCGTGTTTCGAACTGCCTGAGGAAAAGAAAATGTCGGATGTAAAAAATCATTCAAAAACACTTGCTACAATCGCTTTGCTGCGGCGGCTGGAAAAGCCGAAGGGAAGGGTGGACGTCATTCTGGATACAGACACCTACAATGAGATTGATGATCAGTTTGCGCTTTCCTATATGCTCCGGTCTCCGGAGAAACTGAATGTGAAGGCGATTTATGCCGCTCCCTTTCATAATGAGAAATCAAATGGACCGGCGGACGGAATGGAAAAGAGCTATCAGGAGATTCTGAATATTCTGGAGCTTGCGGGAAGAGCGGAGCTGAAGCAGGAGGTGTACAGGGGCTCGCTTCGGTATCTTCCGGATGAAGAAACGCCGGTGGATTCCCTCGCTGCGGCAAATCTGGCGGAGAGGGCAATGGAATATACTCCGGACCGGCCTCTTTATGTGGTTGCGATCGGAGCGATTACGAATATTGCTTCTGCCATACTGATGAATCCGGAAATCATTGATCGCATCGTAGTCGTATGGCTTGGGGGCAATGCGCACAACTGGCCGGACAGTCATGAGTTTAATCTGTTTCAGGACATTGCGGCGGCAAGAATCGTTTTTGGCTGCGGGGTCGCCCTGGTTCAGCTCCCCTGCAGCGGAGTGGTATCTTCCTTTGCAACAACGGGTCCGGAGCTGGAATACCATCTTTCCGGGAAAAATGCACTTTGTGATTATCTGATGAAGACGACCGTCAGCGAAGGCCTGAGATGCTCGGGCGGTCAGCCCACCTGGTCACGCGTGATCTGGGATGTTACCGCAGTGGCATGGCTTCTTGACGGTAATTTTGAGGATGATTACCTGGTGGCCAGTCCGATTCCGGAATACGACCATCACTACAGCTTTGATCCCACCAGGCATTTGATCCGATATGTGTATCACATTCACCGGGATGACCTTTTTGAGGACCTGTTCCGGAAGCTTTCGCAGTGAAACCCGGACGCCGATTTTCAGGCGCCCGGGCTTTTTTTCAGAGATCCTGCTGTTGGTTTTCTTTTTGACCATCAACAGGTATAATATTATTTCGGATGTGTATTTTCAGAAACAGGATTGAGACTGATGTTCAAGGACAGACTGATTGATTTTTATTACGATACAAGAGAATTCCTCAGAAGGAACAAAAAGGTTGTGATGCCATTGTTCCTTCTTCTGTGTGTTTTGATTACGGTAGGGCTCGCTTTTTCACTGCGAAGACAGACAAGGGAAAAGGCACAGGAGGCAGCGTCCCTTGCAGAAACGGAGGAAACCCCGGCGGAGGAAGTGGAGCTGGAATTAAATGCATATGAGGATGTCGATGCTCTGTTCCAGAATTATTACAGGGCAGTGGCAGAGGGAGATGCAGATACCATTCAGAGCATCAGCTCCGCACTTTCTGACGAGGAGAAGATCCGGATCCGGGAGCTCGCCAACTATATTGATTCCTATACAACGGTTGACGTCTACACCAAAAAGGGACCTGTGGACAACTCCTATGTAGCTTATGTCTATACGAAGCTGAAGCTTAAGGATCACGAGTGGGAGATACCGGGACTGCAGACCATGTATGTCTGCACCAGGGATGATGGAACTCTGTATATAAATAATGATGAAACGCAGCCGAAGACGGTTTCAGAGTACATTCAGCTGGTATCGGTACAGGATGATGTGGTAGATCTGAATAACCAGACCTCTGCGGAATACAACGATCTTCTTGCTTCGGATGCGGAGCTTGCGGATTATCTGGATCAGATTGCATCAACCATTGATATTTCTGTTGGACAGCAGCTGGCGGCCTTGAATGCATCCCGAAGCGAAGCGAATGAGAACACAACCTACCTGAGAGCGAAGACGGATGGTGTCAATATCCGCAAATCGGCCTCTGCAGAAGGAACAAGGATCGGCTCGGCCTCTGCAGGAGACGAGTTCCAGCTGGTGGAAGAGCTGGCAGATGGGTGGAGCGAGATCATTTTCAACGGACAGTCCGCGTATGTAAAGAGCGAGTTCTTCGATAAGATCGAGCCCGGTGCGGCGGATGATAGTCAGGAAAGCACTTCCGGGGAAGCCGGGCAGACGACGTCGGAAGATGTTTCGGACGATGCTGGCTGAGGATGCATTGGGAGGCGAAAAGCATCCTGATTCGGAAAAATGTCCTGTCAGGGATGCATTTCCGTGGGGAAAAGCATCCTGATTCGGAGAAATGTCCTGTCAAGGATGCATTTTCGTGGGAAAAAGCATCCTCAAATCATAGAGCCAGCAGATAGAGATGCAATGGGCGTAAGCTTACCGGCTTACGGCACAGGATGGGAGGTTTGAAATGAGCAGATTGAATGTAGGAATTCTCGGATGCGGTGCCATTGCCGCGACGATGGCGAATACGGTACGGAAAACCAAGGGCTTTTGCATGTATGCGGCAGCTTCCAGAAATCTGGACAAGGCAACCGGTTTTGCAAAAAGAAACGGAGTACGGAAGGCTTATGGCTCCTATGAGGAGCTTTTGCAGGATAAGAAGGTGGATCTTGTCTATATTGCAACACCTCACTCTGAGCATTTTGAGCATGCAAAGCTTTGCATTTCCTATGGAAAGCCCTGCCTTGTGGAAAAGGCATTTACGGTAAACGAAGCACAGGCGAGAGAGGTGTTCCGTCTTGCGAAGGAGAAGAATGTTTTCATTACGGAGGCAATTTGGACAAGATATATGCCGTTTGTCCGGACAATGAAGGAGGTTCTGGCAAGCGGCGTCATCGGAAAGCCGGTCTGCCTGTCGGCAAACCTCGGATATGCGGTCAAGGGCAAGGAGCGCATGGTGGAGCCTGCACTTGCCGGAGGATCCTTGCTTGATCTTGGCGTATATCCGCTGAACTTTGCCTCGATGATGTTCGGAGATGACCTTTTACGCGTGGAGGCTTCCTGCACGTATACGAGCAAGCATCTGGATGAGCAGGACAATCTGACACTGATTTACAAGGACGGACGGATGGCTGCATTGACCGCAACGATGCTCGGGACGACGGATCGAAAGGGCACCATTGTCGGAACAGAAGGCTATCTTGTGATCGATAACATCAATAATTTCGAGAGGATGACGGTCTATGACGGGAAGTATAAGAAGATCGCTTCCTACAAGAGACCCAGACAAATCACGGGCTACGAATATGAGCTGCAGGCCTGCCGCATGGCTCTTGAGAACGGATGGCTGGAGTGTCCGGAGATGACGCACGATGAGACCATCCGGATGATGCGGATTTGTGACGTAATCCGAAGACAGATCGGTGTGATCTATCCGTTTGAGAACGGATCGGTTCCGGATCCGGTCAAGGTGGAAGAAGGTGCAACCTCACAGGTTGAGGAAGTGATCGAGATTTCGCCGGAGCTTCAGATTGCTCCGCAGGAGGATGCGACGCTTTTCATGGAAGGACCGGTGGCAGATGCGGGGGATGCACAGGTGATCGCGGGCGAGCCGGAAACTGCAGAAGCTGACGGCAGCATGATCGCGGACGAGCCCATTGCTGCAGCGGATGCGAGTGCTGGCTCAGAGCAGGCAGGCCCCGATATGACAGAGGAAGCTTTTGCGGTGTCGGAGAAAACCGGTGAGTCAGAAACACCGACAGAAACACCGACAGAAGTACTGACAGATACATTGACAGAAACACCGGCAGCTGCACCGGCAGAAGTACCGGCGGCTGCAGACTGAGGAATGTGATGGCAGAACGAGTGGTTGTAGGTATGTCCGGCGGAGTAGATTCCTCCGTCGCGGCATACCTTTTGAAATTACAGGGATATGAAGTGATCGGCGTCACCATGCAGGTGTGGGATGCGGCCTGCTCCTTACAGATGGAGCGGGAGGGCGGCTGCTGCGGGCAGAGCGCTGTGGATGATGCAAGACGTGTCTGCGGACTTCTGGGAATTCCGTATTACGTGATGAATTTCCGTGATGTTTTTCAGGAAAAGGTGATCGATTACTTCATTGATGAATATTTGCAGGGGAGGACACCGAACCCATGCCTTGCCTGCAATCGGTTTGTGAAGTGGGAGGCACTTCGGATCAAGGCGGGTGAGATTGGAGCACGGTACCTTTCAACGGGACATTATGCCCGGGTGGAGCAGCTCCCCAATGGACGCTATACGATCCGGAATTCCGTGACCGCAGCGAAGGATCAGACCTATGCATTGTACCGCCTGACACAGGAGCAGCTTGCACACACGCTGATGCCTGTGGGAGATTATCATAAGGATGAGGTCCGGAGAATGGCAGAGGAAGCGGGAATTCCGGTTGCGAAGAAGCCGGACAGCGAAGAAATCTGCTTTGTCACGGACGATGATTATGCCGGCTATCTGGAGCGAAATGCTGCGGAACGGATTCCGCCCGCAGGACGCTTTGTCTATCGGGACGGAACGGATCTTGGACCGAACAAGGGCATCATCCATTATACCGTGGGGCAGAGAAAGCGCCTTGGGATTGCACTCGGACATCCGGTTTTTGTGACCGGGATCGACGCAAGGACCAATACGGTGTATATCGGCGAGAACGAGGATGTTTTTGCGGATACGCTGACCTGTCGGGAGCTGAACTTTATGGCGATTTCGGAGAAGGAGCTTCCGATTGGAGAAAGCCGGCGCGCAGAAGGGAAAATCCGCTATGGAGCAAAAGCTGTGCCATGCACCCTCACAAGGACCGGCGAGGATGAGCTGACGGCGCGGTTTGACAGTAAGGTCCGGGCGATTACGCCGGGACAGGCGGCGGTGTTTTATGAGGGAGAGCACATCCTGTGCGGAGGCAGCATCTGCGGATAACGCACATGCAAAAACATCTGCAGATAAATCATCTGCAGATAATGCATCTGCGGGATGGACAATGAGAGGAAATGATGAAACGGGCACTGGTAATCGGAGCAAATGAAGAAGCGGTTTTTTCCATCCGGACGGCGCAGCGGTATGGCCTTTGGGTGGATGCCATGGATGGCAACGAAAAGGCAAAGGGGCTGTCGGCGGCCGATGAGGCTTATCCGGTGGACATCAATGATCTGACCAGGGTGTTTGAGATTACAGACCGGCTGCAGCCCTGCGCGGTGGTGCCTGCGCCCATTGGGCACTGCCTGACTACCATCGGCGCTGTCAACGACAGATATCATCTGTCTGGAGTTTCACAGGCAGCTGCAGAGAAGTGCACGGACAAATACCGGTTCCACCAGGCGATGAGAGAAGCAGGACTTCGGAATGCGGAGCTTGTTTTGCTGAAAGAGGGGCAGAAGGTCCGGGAAGAAGAGCTTTCCGGGATGACCCGGTTTCCCGTGATTGTAAAGCCTCGCTTTGGCTCCGGAAGCCGCGGTGTGGAAATCTGCGGAAACCGGCAGGAGCTTTTATGCTTCCTTCAATATGAGCTCGGAAAAGACACCGGACTTCCGGAGGATTACATCGCGGAAACCTGCATTCCGGGACCGGAGTACGGCGTAGACGGCGCCTATGTGGACGGAGAATTCCGGATGGTTTTGCTTCGCCGCAAGAAGAATACGCCGCCGCCTTACCGGCAGTGTGTGGGATACTATGCGCAGCTTCCGGAGGAAGAGCCTGCTTTCTATGAGAAATGCTGCCGGCTGATGCAGAAAACCGGCGAGGCCATGGGCTTTCGAAACTGCGTGGTGCATGCGGATCTGATTCGGGAAAGAAGAGAGGACGGAACGCTCACGGATGAGCCGTTTGTCATTGAAACCTCGGCAAGACCCTCCGGACATAACCTCTCGAATCTGTTCACCCCTCTCTCGACCGGTGTGACGCTGGTGGAGGATTTTCTGAAGCTGGCACTCCCGGAGCTGATGGACAGCCGGAATGAGAATGCAGAAGGGCTGTTCCGGCCGGAGAAGACAAGAAAGCTGCTGATCCGGTATTTTGATCTTGCAAAGGGAACGGTCCGGTCCGTGCCGGATCCCGGGGAATTGAAGGAGCGTTATCCTCTGCTGGACTACGTCTGTCATATCAGGCCCGGAGATCAGCTGGCGGAGATAAGAGACGGCGCCTCGGTGATGGGCCGCGGCTATTATATCCTGGAAGGGGAAAATGACGCACAGCTGGATGCGGCGGATGAGAGGCTCCGCGCGGAATTCCGTGTGCAGGCATAAGGACAGATGGTGGGAAGAGATGAGAAATCTGGCGATGATTACCGCGCGGGGCGGCAGCAAGAGAATCCCCGGGAAAAATATCAAGGAGTTCTGCGGAAAGCCGATTCTGGCCTATTCCATAGAAGCGGCGCTGAAAAGCGGCGTGTTTGATGAGGTGATGGTTTCCACGGATGACGACAGGATTGCAGAGATCGCAATCCGATACGGCGCAGCGGTGCCGTTTCGGAGATCAGAAAAGACGGCGGGAGACTATGCGACGACGGACGAAGTCATCGCGGAGGTTCTGGAGACCTATGCAGAGCTGGGAAATCCTGTGGAGCGCTTCTGCTGCATCTATCCGACGGCCCCGTTTCTTACGCCGGAGCGTCTGAAGGCCGCGATGGAAATGCTGGATGAGCATGAGTCGGTTCTTCCTGTGGTTGGATTCTCCTATCCGCCGCAGCGGGGCTTTGTCGTGCGAAACGGGTGTGTGGCGAGGTGGATGCCGCAGTATGAGACGGCAAGATCGCAGGACCTGGATAAAATCTATCACGACGCCGGTCAGTTCTATGCGTGCAGAAGCGATGCCTTTTTCCGCGCCCGGACAACGGATGTTGAGGACATGGTTCCGCTGGTTCTGCCGGAGAAGGAAGTGCAGGACATTGATACAATGGAAGACTGGGAGCTCGCAGAACAGAAATACATTCGAATGAATGCGCAGACACATGCCAACCCATTGAGAGAAAAGAAGGTAGAGAACGCTTGATGCAAACCCCTTATTATGAAATTGAAGAACAGAAACTGAATGAGGACATTGCGCTTCTTAAGGGCGCTCTGGAGTCGGGATGGGGAAAACACTCGGTTGCGGCCTGCTCGGTGAAAACCAATTCGCTCCCGTGGCTTTTGAATCATTTCCGACAGAACGGCTTCTGGGCGGAGGTGGTTTCCGCAGAGGAATATGATCTGGCGATGCGAATCGGTTTTGCTCCGGATAAGGTGATTTACAACGGTTCCATCAAGGACAGATGCGTTTTTGAAAAGGTGCTTTCGGATGGGGGACTTGTCAATCTGGATTCTTCTATGGAGCCGGAATGGCTTTCGGAAATGGCGAAGAAATGCACCGGCAGACCCCTCCGCGTCGGTCTTCGGGTCAATGTGGATTTCCGGAAACTGGTGCCGTCCGAGGTTCCTGCAGAGGAAGAGGGCAGCAGGTTTGGCTACTGCGAGGAGAACGGAAGCCTTGCGGCCGTGATCGAAAAGCTTCGCAGCATACCCGGAGCCGAGGTGGCGGGACTCCATCTTCATTCGTCGACCAAGTCGCGCTCGGTGAAGGCATATACGGCGGTTGCGGCTTTTGCGGTGTCTCTTGCGAAAAAGTACGATCTGAAGGAGCTTTCCTACATTGATATGGGCGGCGGCTATTACGGCGGCGTGAAGGGAAAGCCGGATTTCCGTGATTACGTCCCTGCAATCGCCGGGGAATTGAAGAAGTATTTTGACCCGGAGAAAACAGCACTGATTCTGGAGCCGGGAGTTTCGATGGTGTCATCTTCTTTTACCTTTGTGACCTCCGTGCGCGATGTGAAACGGATCGGAGAGCACGTGTACGTGGTGACGGACGGGAGCCGCGTGAACCTGAATCCGCAGGTGACGAGAAGATGGTACCCGCATCATCTGGAATATAAGACAGTAGGCGACGGGAAGGCAGGAGCAAGAAAAACGCTTCCCTCGCAGATGATCTGCGGAGCAACCTGCATGGAGTATGACCGCCTGTTTGAGGAGGAAAATGCGCCGGAGCTGAAGGAAGGGGACCTTGTGATCTATGACCTTGCCGGCGGATACACCATCTGTCTGACGCCTCTTTTCATCCACTATTTTCCGGCTGTGCTGGTAAAAAAAGAGAATGGAACTCTCTATACGGCGCGGGAGCCATGGACAAACGACGAGTTTCTTGCAGGGAATCATTGGACGTAATGGATGCAGGGAAAAGTACCTGCAAGGGAACAGATACGAGGAAAACGAAATGGAACAGCTTGCAATTGACGGGAGAAAAATAGGACCGGGAGAGAAGACCTATATTGTGGCGGAGATGTCCGCCAACCACCTGCAGGATTTTCACAGAGCTGTGGAGATCGTGCATGCGGCGGCAGAGGCAGGCGCGGATGCGCTGAAGCTCCAGACCTACACGGCGGATACGATCACCATAGAGAGCGATAAGCCGTATTTTCGCATCACGGGCGGAACGCTCTGGGATGGGCAGACGCTGCACGGCCTGTATGAGGAGGCGTATACGCCATGGGACTGGCAGCCGAGGCTGAAGGAGGAAGCGGAGAAGCTTGGAATGGCCTGCTTTTCCTCTCCGTTTGATCCCACTGCGGTGGAATTTATGGAAGAGATGAAGATGCCGGCGTATAAGATTGCTTCGTATGAAATCACGGACATTCCGCTGATCCGCCAGTGCGCGCGAACGATGAAGCCGGTGATTCTGGCAACAGGCGTGGCATATAAGGAAGAAATCGAGGCTGCGGTGCAGGCCTGCCGTGAGGAAGGAAACCAGCAGATTCTCCTCCTTAAATGCGTGTCTGCGTACCCGACGCCGTATGAGGATGTCAATCTCAGAATGATGCCGGAGCTCGGAAAGACTTACGGAACGCTGTGCGGCCTGTCCGATCACACGATGGGTTCTGCGGTTCCGGTGGCAGCGGTGGCTCTTGGAGCCTGCATGGTGGAGAAGCACATGACACTCAGGAGGAGCGATGGCGGTCCGGACGGCGCATTTTCCATGGAGCCGGAGGAATTTGCGGCGATGGTTCGTGACATCCGCTGTGTGGAGAAGGCACTTGGCGTATCGGATTATCATCTGACGCCGCAGCAGGAGGAGGAGCACAGCGGTGTCCGTTCTCTGTTCGTGGTAAAGGATGTGGCGGAGGGAGAGCTTCTGACGTCCGACAATATCCGGTCCATCCGGCCGGGGGACGGACTTTCACCTGCCCGCATTGACGAGATCCTCGGTAAAAGAGCGGCGCATCGCCTGGAGCGCGGAGAGCCGCTTCGTGAAGGAGATTTTGTTTCGTAAGCTGCCGGTGGCCGGCAGGGAAGAGAGTGCAGACAATGAAGATTTGGATCCGCGCGGACGCAAATGAAGAGATCGCATCCGGACATCTGGCCCGCACGCTGTCCATTGCGGGCGAGCTTCGAAGGCTTGGCGCGAGGGTGCGCTTTGTTCTTGCGGAGGAGGAGAGCAGAAGCTGGCTGCAGAGGCTTTCCGGAAACCCGGATGAATGGGAGGTGTCCGTTCTGGGACTTCCCTACGGGAAGCCGGACGAAGAGCTTCCGCTTCTTGCAAAGCTGGCGGAAAGGGAGCAGCCGGATTGGATTCTGGTGGACTCCTATGCGGTTTCCGGAGACTGGTTCGAACAGCTTCGGAGCACTCTTGCAGCTGCCTTGAAGGAAAAGCAGGGAGCGGAGAATCCGGCACCGGGGCTTGCCTTTCTCGATGATGAAAGAGCCTTTGATCCGGCGGTGGATCTTGTGATCAATTATGATCCGGACGCTGAGAGCCTGCAAAGCTTCTATCAAAAAGCGTCCTTCCGGCTTCTGGGACCGAAATATGCGCCTCTTCGGGAGCAGTTTGCGGATCTGAGGCCGACAGTCCGGCCTTCTGTAAGGAAAATTCTGATTTCCACGGGTGGAACGGATCCCTATGGCATGGCAAAGCGCCTTCAGAAACTGGTGCAGTGCGTGCCGGAAACGGCAGTGATGGCACCGGGGTATCCCCGTGTGGAGAAGGTTGCGGAGCTTTTGCTTGGCTGTGATCTTGCAATTTCGGCAGCAGGGACAACCTTATATGAGCTCTGTGCGGCCGGAGTGCCGACGCTTGCTTTTTCCATGTCGGACAATCAGGAGCTTTTTGCGAAGCAGATGGCAGCGGCAGGCGCGGTCACTTATCTGGGCGATATCCGGAACCAGGAGGTTCTGGCAGAGCTGGAGAAAAACGTGGCTTCGTGGCTTTCGGAGCACAGCACGGGCGAGGCTCTGCTTCTGAGACAGCAGGAATCCGCCCGCATGCACGCATTGACAGACGGGCTTGGAAGCAGGAGAATTGCAGAGAAGCTGATACAGATTTCGGACGGAGCGTGCTCCGGAAGGAAGGACAGGCTGAAGACTGGAGGCATGAAATGAACTTTGAGCTTAGAACGTATTATCCGCCGGATTTTACCAGGGAGAAGTTTCGCAGTGCGAAGGAAGCAAGACTGGAGCCTGCGCCGTTTGATGCGGTTGCACCGCTGGATTTTCATGCGATGAGTATTTTTCCTGAGTATTTCAAGGTGAAGGGGGAGTGGCTTCTTGCAAAGGACAGCCGGATGGACTGCGTTCCGGTCTATGAAAACGGAGAGATCGTCGTTCGGGAGCCGCGGCTTCTGAAGAAGGGGGATCTTGTTGTCTGCGGACGCACCGAGGACTGTGAGGATGGAATTTATCTGTATGCAGACGGCTTCCGCGAGACCTCCGGAAAGAAGGATACCTTTGCATTTCGTCAGGGACGATCCCGCGAGACTGCTTTCTCCAAGGATTATGATGAGATTTATGATCTTCTTCGCTATGAGAAGGATCACGGATATGTGGTCTGGGTGATGGGCCCTGCCTTTGCGTTTGATTCGGACGCCAGAAATGCTTTTTCCAAAATCATCGCCGGCGGCTATGCCGATGCGGTCCTTGCGGGAAATGCACTGGCGACGCATGATCTCGAGGGTGCATTTCTTCATACGGCACTTGGTCAGAACATTTACACGCAGGAAAGCCAGCCCCTTGGACATTACAACCACCTGGACACCATCAACCGTGTGCGGTATGACGGCTCCATTTCGGAGTTCATCCGCAAGGAACACATCGACAACGGCATTATCTACAGCTGTGAGAAATATCATGTTCCTTACGTGCTTGCGGGTTCGATCCGGGATGACGGTCCGCTTCCGCCGGTTCTTGGAAATGTATATGAGGCACAGGATGCCATGCGCGCACAGGTTCGCAAGGCAACAACGGTGATCTGCATGGCGACCATGCTGCATACCATTGCGACCGGCAACATGACGCCGTCTTATCGCGTTCTGCCGGATGGAACGGTACGTCAGGTGTATTTCTACTGTGTGGACATTTCGGAGTTTACCGTCAATAAGCTGGCTGACCGGGGAAGTCTTGCGGCACACGGGATCGTGACCAATGTGCAGGATTTCATTGTGAACATCAGCAAAGGGCTCGGGCTGCAGTAAATATTTCTGTAATGGAAAAGGGATCCCCTCCAGGCGAATACCCATATGACTGGTATCCGTTTGGAGGGGATCCCGATTTTTTATTTCACGGCATCAATCATTTCCGTGACGGCCTGAATCATATCCCGGACCGCCTTTGCGGAAACCGCCGGATCGGAATTTACTGCGTAGTAATAGAACTTGATCTTGGGCTCTGTTCCGGACGGGCGGAGAGCAAACCAGCTGCCGTCTGTCATTGAAAACCGAAGGACATTGCTTGCGGGGATGTCCTGATAACCGTGCAGATAGTCGATGGTTTCCGCGACGCAGAAGCGTCCGAAGCTCTGCGGCTTTCCTGCGCGGAAGGCGTCCATGATGCGCCCGATGCGGGCTGCGCCCTCCTGCCCCTTCAGAACAATGGAAATCTGATTCTCTGCAAAATATCCGTACCTTTGATAGAGCTGCTCCAGCGCATCTGCGAGTGTGAGACCCTGTCTGCGGTACCAGGCCGCCATCTCTGCAATCAGCATTCCGGCAAGGATTCCGTCCTTGTCGCGAACTTGCTCGCCGGGAGCACAGCCGATGCTCTCTTCGTAGCCGAAGAAATAGGAATAGCCTTCCTCTTCAAGCTGCGGGATGCGGCCGCAGATATTCTTAAAGCCCGTCAGCGCCTCGAAGACATGAATGCCGTAAGCTTCACAGATGACACGTCCGAAATCTCCGGTCACAATGGATTTGATCATTGCGGCTTTTGCGGGAAGTCTGCCCGCTGCCTTCTGGCTTTCTGCCATGTAAGCAATGAGAAGGGCACCGGTCTGATTGCCGTTTAAGGGGAGATAGCCGCCCTTTCCGTCCGGGATTTCGATCGCCATGCGGTCGCTGTCCGGATCTGTTGCAATGAGAACCTCGGCACCGGTCTTTTTCCCAAGCTCCTCGGCAAGACGGAAGGCCTTCGGATCCTCCGGATTCGGATAGCCGACTGTGGTAAATTCCGGATCCGGCTCCGTCTGCTCCGGAACGAGAAGAAAGCTTGTAAAGCCGCGCTCTGCCATGACCTGCGAGAAGGGCAGGCTCCCTGCTCCGTTGAGCGGTGTATAGACAACGGGAACGGTCTTGTCGAGCTCAGAATCCGGGCGCTGTGCCATGGATTTTACGTAGTCCAGGTAGTCCCGGTCCATCGGCTCGCCGAGCATGGTAAGAAGCCCCTTTTCCTTTGCCTCCTCCAGAGAAAGGCTGCCGAAGGAATCGAACAGGTCAAGCTTCTGAATTTCTGCGAGCATGCCGTCAGACACGGCACCGGAAATCTGCGCGCCGTCTGCCCAGTAGACCTTGTAGCCGTTGTATTCCTTCGGGTTGTGGCTGGCCGTCATGTTGATGCCTGCAACGGCGCCGAGCTTCCGGATGGCGTAGGACAGCTCGGGCGTCGGGCGAAGAGAAGGAAACAGGAACACCCGGATGCCGTTTCCTGTGAGAATCTGTGCACTCAGCTCGGAAAACTCTCTGGAGTGATAGCGGCAGTCATAGGCGATGACTACGCCGCGGGAAATCTCCTCGCCGGAGTGAAGAATGTAGTTGGCGATGCCCTGCGTGGCGCGTCCAACGGTGAGTGTGTTCATGCGGTTGGTTCCTGCGCCGCAGATGCCGCGAAGTCCAGCGGTTCCAAAAACAATTTCCTGATAGAAGCGGTCTGTGATCGCCGCCTCGTCTCCCTCGATGGAAGCAAGCTCCTCATGCATCGGATCCGCAGAGTCCAGGCGGTCCAGCCAGAGCTTATATAATGATTGAATTTCGGGTGTCATCCGCATCCTCCTTTCAGAAGGCATCTCGTTATGAGTGCTCTTTTCTGATGTTCTGATTTGCCGGTGTTGTATCCATACGGTTATTTTACCACAGGAAGAGGAAAAGCATTCCTTTGGCATCAGAACGTGGTATGATCACGTGGTATAAGGGGATAAAAAGAAGCTGCCGGTGACCGGCGGAAATTACTTCAGGAGGGAATGACAGAATGAAAATCTATTTTTACGCATTGAGAAAATTCGATGAGCTTTCGTTTGCGCGCGAGTATGCAGAGAAGTACGGGATCGAATTTGATTTTACGACGGATTATCCGGACGAAGAGAACTATCTTCTGGCAAAAGGAGCCGATGCCATCAGCATGACCCCCTGCGACATGTCGGCAGCGATGGTGGAGAGATTTGCGTCCATCGGAGTGAAGTATATCCTCTGCCGGTCCATCGGCTATGACCATGTGGACCTTGCAAAGGCCCGGGAATGTGGCATGCGCGTTTCCAACGTCAGCTATCCGCCCTCAGGTGTTGCCAACTATGCCATTATGCTGGCAATGATGCTGCAGCGAAGAATTGTCAGCATCCTGAAGAGGGCCGAGCTGCAGGATTATTCTCTGAAGGAGAAGATCGGGGAGGACATCAGCTTCCAGACCGTCGGCGTCATCGGAACAGGCAAAATCGGAAGAACGGTCATCGAGCATCTTTCCGGCTTTGGCTGCAAGATTCTGTGCTACGATCCCTACCAGAATGAAGCGGTGAAGAAATATGCTGAGTATGTATCCCTTGAGGAGCTTTTTGAAAAATCGGATGTCATCACGCTTCACACCAATGCGACGGAGGAAAACTACCACCTTCTGAACAGGGAGGCCTTTGCACGGATGAAGGACGGCGTCCGGATTGTCAACACGGCAAGAGGAAAGCTCATTGACACCGATGCACTGGTGGAGGCACTGGAGAGCGGAAAGGTCGGCGGCGCAGCACTGGATGTACTGGAGAAGGAGGACGGACTCTATTATTACAACCGGATTGGCGATGTGATCGCAAACAGGGATATGGCGCTTCTTCGCTCCTTCCCGAATGTCATTCTGAGCCCGCACACCGCCTTCTATACCACGCAGGCGGTCGGGCATATGGTGGAAGGCTGCTTTGAAGCTGCGGATGCCTTTGCGAGGGGCGTTCAGACGGAGCATGAGGTGAAGCTTCCGGAGGCATAGAGAAGTCTTTTAAGAGGAGTCTTTTAACAGGAGTTTTTAACAGGGGGATTTTACAAGGGGGATTGCAATGAAGGACAGGAAGGATAAGAGAGAACGGAAGGCACCGCTTTATAAGAGCTTTGGCTATGCGTTTGAGGGAATCTATAACACGATCCGGAGGGAGAGGAACATGCAGATTCACTGCGCGGCGGTGGTTCTTGTCATCCTGCTTGGCTGTCTTCTGCATATTTCGAAGGCGGAGTGGATCGTCTGTCTGATCCTGTTCGGGATGGTGATGGGTCTTGAATGCGTGAACACAGCGGTGGAGGCCGTGGTGGACCTTGTGACCAGAGAGCGCAGACCCCTTGCGAAGAAGGCCAAGGATGCGGCAGCAGGTGCGGTTCTGATTGCGGCAATTATGTCGGCAATCATTGGAGGTATCATCTTCCTGCCGAAGATCATGGGTGTTATAATGTAATTGTTCAGCACAGTCCAAGGGCTGCTGAACGGTTGGGGATCATCATTCAGTAGACAGAAAAGTTATCATGGGAGGTACATTATGGAACTTGGAGACGGAATTAAGAAATTCTTTCTGCTTGGAATTGGTGCTGCGGCTACGTCGGTAGAGAAGTCGGGTGAGATTCTTGGTGATCTTGTCAGGAAGGGCGAGCTCACTGTGGAGCAGGGAAAGGCTCTGAATCAGGAGCTGAAGCATAACGCAGAGGAGAAGAAGAAACAGGTCGAGGCTCAGAAGAAGGAGAAGAACATCTCCGATCTTGTTGCCGGACTTTCCGCAGAGGATCTTGAGAAGCTGAAGGCTCAGATCGCAAAGGCTGAGGAAGAGATGGCAGAGAAGCCGGAGGAGACGGCGGAATAAGCTGCCGCAGAATCCGCACAGATTTCGGAAAGAGCCGCAGAATGGTCTGCGGCTCTTTTTTTCGGCAGCTTGAGGAAAGGGTATGTGCATATGCCTCAGAACGCAGAAGAAATGAAACAGAAAGAGCAGAGCAGTAAGAAAGCGGAGGAAGCCGCGGACAATCGCTCCAGAATGAAGGAAATCCGGCAGGTGCTGTCCCGGAACAAGATCACGAGAGGGATTTCGCCGGAAAAGCTTCGGGTCATTCTGGAGGAACTGGGGCCGACCTATATCAAGCTTGGTCAGATCATGTCCCTCCACTCGGACATTCTCCCAAAGCGCTACTGCGACGAACTGATGAAGCTGAATTCTGAGGTTGCGCCAATGCCGTTTGAGATGGTGGAGGAGGTCATCAACCGCTCCTATCGCCAGAGCTGGCGCGAGGTTTTTGCCTCCATTGATCCGACGCCGCTTGGGTCTGCGTCCATTGCGCAGGTGCACAAGGCGGTGCTGAAAACCGGTGAGGACGTTGTCGTCAAGGTGCAGAGAAAGGGCATCTATGATGTCATGGCAAGAGACATCAGTCTGCTGCACAGGCTGGTTCATCTGATGCCCCCTGTTGGCGACCTGAAGAATCTGGTGGATCTGAACATGGTCCTGGATGAGCTCTGGAGCGTTGCCCAGGAGGAGATGGATTTCCTGAAGGAAGCCGCCAACATGGAGGAATTTGCCCGGAACAACAAGGGCATCGCCTATGTGACCTGCCCGAGACTCTACCACGAATATACGACGAGCCGTGTTCTTGTGATGGAGTATGTGAAAGGCGTGGCCATCAATGACCGGGAAGCTCTGACGGAGGGCGGCTACGATCTTCATGAGATCGGGACGAAGTACGTCAACAACTTCATCAAGCAGGTGATGGATGACGGCTTTTTCCATGCGGATCCTCATCCCGGAAATGTGAAGGTCAGCGGCGGCAGGATCGTCTGGATTGACATGGGCATGATGGGACGGCTTTCGGAGAAGGACCGCCGCGTCATGGTCAAGGGCGTGCAGGGAATTGCACTGCATGACATCAGCATGGTGGAAAATGCGGTCCTTGAGATCGGCGAATTTCGCGGGAAGCCGGATCGGGCGAAGCTCTGGGAGGACCTTCGGAAATTTCTGGATGATTATGGCTCCGCCGCGATGGGCGGCATCGATATTGCACAGGTTCTTGCGGATCTCATGGAGATCATGAAGGAGAACGGGATCAGTCTCCCGCACGGCGTCACCATGCTCTGCCGGGGGCTTGCGCATGTGGAGGGAGTGCTTGCGCAGATCAGTCCGGACATCAACATGTTCCAGATTGCAGTCACCAGGTTTACGGAGGATTCGGTCCGCCAGCTTGACTGGAAAAAGGAGCTGGAGAAGAGCGGTCGTCTTCTGTATCGCACGGCGAGAAAGGGAGCAGAGATCCCCTCTCTTACGGCGGATTCTCTGAATGAGTTTCTGAACGGCAGATCGAAGGTGAACATTATTCTGGGAGCGCAGGACGAATTTACGGTGGTCGCGTATGCTCTTGTGCGAAATCTTGTCATCGGTGTGTGCATCGCAGCGCTTCTTATGGCCTCGGCAATCATCTGCACGACCGACATGAAGCCGAAGGTGATGGGAATTCCGGTGCTGGGGGCGGCCGGCTTTGTGTTTGCGCTTGGCGCCAGCATGTTCCTTGTCGTGCGCAACATTTATTATCGTTACCGGAAGCCGAAAAGGGATCGAAAGAGGAAAAAGAAATAAAGCAGCAGAAATCGTATTTTTCATAGAAGCAAGGGGAGTGTATTTGTTATGAAGAAGAGCAAACTGATCGGAACGAAGGATTTCTACCACCGCGTTCTTATGGTAGCGGTTCCGATTATGATTCAGAACGGAATTACGAATTTTGTCGGCATGCTGGACAACATCATGGTGGGACAGGTGGGAACCGACCAGATGTCCGGCGTTGCCATTGTCAATCAGCTGATGTTTGTTTACAACCTGATGGTTTTCGGAGGTCTGGCGGGCATCGGGATTTTTACGGCCCAGTTTGCGGGAAAGGGCGATGAAAAGGGCCTTCGCTATACGATGCGAATCAAAATCGTGATGGCACTGGTGCTGACGGCAGGCGCGACGCTCCTGTTCTTCAATGGCGGAAGCAGTCTGATCGGCATGTGGCTGAAGGGAGACAGCGCGGCAGGAGATGCTGCGGCCACCATGGCGGCTGCGGAGGGATATCTGCGGGTTATGCTGGTCGGAATGGTTCCCTTTGCCGCAACGCAGGTGCTCTCCGGAACACTGCGCGAGACGGGCGAGACGATTGTGCCGATGAAGGCAGGCGTGGTTGCCGTTCTTGTCAACCTCGTCGGAAACTATATCCTGATTTACGGAAAATTCGGAGCTCCCGTACTCGGAGTTGTCGGCGCGGCAATTGCAACCAACATTTCAAGATTCGTGGAATTTCTGTTCGTGCTCGTGTGGCTTTTCCGGCATCTGGAGAAGAACCGTTACATGGAAGGACTGTTCCGGGGCTTCTATGTGCCGGGGGATCTGGCACTTCGCATTGTCATAAGGGCGTTCCCGCTCCTTCTGAATGAGACGCTCTGGTCTCTTGGAAATACGGTGATGTCGCAGCAGTATTCTCTTCGGGGACTCGATGTCGTCGCGGCCTTCAATATTTCAAGCACCATCTGCAACGTTTTCAACATCGCCTTTATTGCGATGGGAGAAGCCATTTCCATTCTGCTCGGCCAGGAGCTTGGAGCAGGACGGCTGAAGGAGGTGAAGGACGATGCCTACCGCCTTGCGGCATTTTCCGTCTTTTTGTGCCTCATCAGCGGAACCGGGCTTTTCCTTGTCGCTCCGTTCTTCCCGCTGATTTACAACACAACGGAAACGGTGCGGGAGTTTGCAGCCGGTCTGATCCGGATCAGCGCAGTCTGCATGCCTCTGTATGCTTATGAAAATGCATCGTATTTCACGCTGCGCTCCGGAGGAAAGACATGGATTACGTTCTTCTTCGACTGCGGCTTTGTGTGGGCGGTATCTCTTCCGCTCGCGACGGCTCTGATCCACTTCACGGCACTTCCCATTCTGCCGCTGTACCTGGCGGTACAGGCAGTTGAAATTCTGAAGGTGGCCGCTGGCTTTGTGCTGGTACGCCGCGGCAAATGGATTCATGACCTTACGGTGTACTGAGCATGGACAAGGTATTATCCTACACGCTGCTGCCGGAGGATCTGGACCGGACGGCTGGCGGTCTTGTCAATCTGGTTCTGAAGAACTGCGTCCGGGTGACGGGACATGAAATCAGCGCTGCAAAATTTCTGGAGGATGGCATCACCTGCGGCGGGAGACTCATTCACGTGTCGGAGCGCATGCAGCCGGGACAGACTCTTCGCGTCCGGCTCCCGGAGGAAAAGGATGCAGAAAAGCTCATCGCGTCCCCCGGTCCGATTCACATTTTATATGAAGATGAGGATCTGATCGCCGTGGACAAGGCCGCGGGAGAGGTGGTGCATCCGTGTCCGGGACATTATGCGGACACGATTGCCAACTATCTGACCTGGTATCTGCAGCGCGATACCGGCCCGGATGCCTCAGGACTTCGGATTATCGGAAGGCTGGACAAGGAGACCTCAGGAGTTCTTGTTTTTGCAAGAAGCAGGGCGGCGGCGGCAAGATTGCAGCGTCAGCGCCAGGAGGGTATTTTCATTCGTACCTATCTGGGGATCTGCGAGGGAGCGTTTCCCAAGAAAGAACCATGCGGCACCATTGACCTGGATATGGAGAAGGTGCCCGGAGTTCTTATGAAAATGAGAACCTGTACAGCAGGAATGCGCGCGGTGACACATTACAGGGTTCTTGCGGAAGGAGATGGGAAATCTCTTGTGAGATTTCAGATCGAAACCGGAAGAACGCATCAGATCCGTGTGCATATGGCGGGGATCGGACATCCCCTGTGCGGAGATACACTCTACGGAAGGTCGGCGCAGCAGGAGGGATTTTTGCGGCAGCAGGGAATATATAAGGATGAGGGCGTCTGTCAGCATGTAAAATCCATGCCGGAAGGAACCGGAGAAGGGAGTAAGAGAGCACTTCTCCATGCGGTGTCCGTGGAATGCAGACAACCATTCTCCGGAGAGAAGTTATCCATCTCTTCGGCAATTCCGGATGATTTTCTGCAGATCACGAGAGACTGGATGAAAGACGGAGTGAAAGACTGCGATACGTCATCCCTTTATTGACATAAAGCAGAAGAGCCGTTACAATACCTTTTGTCTTTCACATAAAGACAGATGTCTTTTCAGCAGAGCTATGAGCGCAATGGCGCAGGGAACAGCGGCGCCATTGTGTTTTATTGTATCTGTTTGCAGCCGGCAATAAAGGGGGCCGGGGGACAGATGCCATTGGATAGCGAGCAATATTTTTTTATGGAAGAGAGGAAAGAAAGTTGGCTAAGTATGTTGTAAAACGTGTGCTGCTGGCGGTTGTTACGATGTTCCTCATCTGCTTCATTACCTTTTTCACAATGAATGCGATCCCCGGCGGACCGTTCAACGGTGAGAAGGCGAAGTCTGAGGCAGTCATGCAGGCATTGAACGCCCGTTATGGTCTGGACAAACCCGTAGAGGTGCAGTTCGCAAATTATATGAAGAATCTTTTTCACGGAGATTTTGGTATATCTCTGAAGACGGGACGCAGTATTTCCCAGACGATTTTCGAGTCGTTCCGCGTTTCTGCGAAGCTTGGTCTGATGGCTGTCCTTGTGGCACTCATCTGCGGCATCGTGCTTGGCTGTGTTGCGGCACTGAATCGCAATAAGTGGCCGGATCACATCATCATTTTCTTTGTTACGCTGTTTACCGCAATGCCGAGCTTTGTTGCGGCATCGTTTCTGCTCCTTGTGTTCTGCATCCAGCTTGGATGGGTTCCGGTCTGGAGCACCAGCAATCCGAACTATGTACTTCCGGTCATTGCACTTTCCCTGTCTCCGATGGCGTATATCACGCGTCTTACGAAAACCAGCATGCTGGATGTGCTCGGGCAGGACTATGTGCGTACTGCAAGGGCAAAGGGTGTGCATCCGTGGAAGGTGATCTTTGTTCACTCTCTGCGGAATGCCCTGATTCCGGTTATCACCTATGTCGGACCCCTGATCGCCGGCATCCTGACCGGATCTCTTGTTGTAGAGAAGATCTTTACCATCGGAGGACTTGGCTCCAAATTCGTGGATTCGATTACCAACCGCGATTATCCGATGATTATGGGTACCACAATTTTCCTTGCATTCATCATGATTCTCATGAATCTGATCAGCGACCTTGTGTACAAGCTGGTTGATCCGAGAATCACACTGGATTAAAGGAGGGAGGAACGAGATGGCACAGAATTACGATATTCCCACACCGAAGAAAAGGCTGCTCAGCCTCCAGCTTGATCCGGCTAAATTTGAAAAGGCATCCGCAGAAGAGAAGAAGCAGCAGGATGTCATGGCGGAGTCCACAACCTTCTTTAAGGACGGCATGCGGCGTCTCAGACGCAATCCGCTGGCAATGTTCTCCATTGTTGTTCTGCTTCTGGTTATACTGATCATGATCTTCGCACCGGTGATCGTTCCTTACAGCTATGAGGAAATCATCAGTGTGGAGGGTGTTCGCGACAAGAGAGCAGCAAACCTTGCACCGTTTGAATACTCCGATATGGAGAAGGCGTACATGGAGAAGTATAACGTCAAGGTGTTCCCTCACATTCTGGGAACCGATGAGCTTTGCCGTGATTATTTCATCCGTGTGGTATACGGAACCAGAGTCTCCTTCATGGTTGGTATCTTTGCGGCTGTGATGGTAACGGTGATCGGTACCATATACGGAGCGATATCCGGATATGCGGGAGGCAAGGTCGATCTGATCATGATGCGGATTGTCGATATTATTTATTCGCTTCCGGATCTTCTGATCATCATTCTGCTGTCAGTTGTATTCAAGGAAACAATGGATTTCTCCAGTATTCCCGTCATCGGAAAGCTTGGCACCAACATGGTATCCATGTTCATTGTATTCGGTCTTCTGTACTGGGTCGGCATGGCGCGTCTTGTGCGCGGTCAGATTCTGACCATCAAGCAGAACGAATACGTGCTTGCCGCAAAAGCGATGGGCGCAAGCTCCGGACGCATCATCCGGAAGCACATCCTGCCGAACTGTCTGTCCGTCATCATCATTATGGCGGCGCAGGAAATTCCGGCCGCGATTTTCACAGAGTCATACCTGTCCTTCCTGGGACTTGGTGTTTCTCTTCCGATGCCGTCCCTTGGCTCACTGGCCAATGCAGCCCGGTCGGGAATGCAGTCCTATCCGCTGAAGCTCGTATTCCCGGCAGTTGCAATCATCCTGATTGTACTGTCCTTCAACCTGCTGGGTGATGCCATGCGTGATGCCTTTGACCCGAAGCTGAAGAACTGAGGAGGAGCCGGCAATGTCAGAAGAGAAAGTAATTACCAATATCAATGAAACCCCGGACAGCGGGGCTGCCGGAGCAGAGGAAAATGTTCTGGAGGTCAAAGACCTGCACACGTCCTTCTTTACGGATTCCGGAGAGGTTCAGGCTGTCAACGGCGTCAGCTTTAATCTCGGAAGAGGAAAGATCCTCGGCGTGGTAGGAGAGTCAGGCTCCGGAAAATCCGTTACTGCCTATTCCATCATGCAGATTCTTGCTTCTACCGGAAAGGTTGTAAAGGGAGAGATCCTCTTTAACGGCGAGAATATCCTGAATTACAGCAAGAAGCAGATGGACGAATTCCGCGGAGAAAAGTGTTCCATCATTTTCCAGGATCCCATGACCTCGCTGAATCCGACCTTTACGGTTGGATGGCAGCTTCGTGAGGCTCTTCGTCTTCACACGCAGTACAAGACCAGATCCGCAGCAAACCGCCGTGCGATTGAGCTGCTCGAGATGGTAGGCGTCAATGAGCCGGAAAGCCGGATCAAGCAGTATCCGTTTGAGCTCTCCGGCGGTATGCGTCAGCGTGTTATGATCGCCATGGCACTTGCCTGCGAGCCGGACATTCTGATCGCAGATGAGCCGACGACGGCTCTGGACGTAACCATTCAGGCTCAGATTCTGGAGCTGATGAAGGATCTTCAGAAGAAGCTGGGTATGGCGATCATTCTGGTCACTCATGATCTGGGCGTCATTGCCTCCATGTGCGATGAGATCATTGTCATGTACGGCGGACGCGTCTGCGAAAGAGGAACGGCGGATGATATTTTCTATCATCCTTGCCATGAATATACCAAAGGACTGCTTCGTTCCATCCCGAATGTGGACAATATGAAGGAGAAGCTGGTTCCCATCGGCGGAAGCCCGATCAACATGCTGGCGATGCCGAAGGGCTGCGCATTCTGTCCTCGCTGTGAGAACGCGCTGAAGGTCTGTCTGGATCAGGAGCCGGAGGAGCTGCAGATGCCGGATGGTCATTACGCAGCGTGCTGGCTTAATGTGAAGAAGGCCTATGAGGAAGAGAAGACCGCAGGGAAGGGAGAGGCATAATGGCTGAAGAGAAAAAGAAAAGCGAATACCTCGTCGAGGTCAAGGATCTGAAGGAGTACTTCCCGGTTAAGACCGGCTTTTTCCAGACGGTTCCGCTGAAGGCCGTGGACGGTGTTTCCTTTAATATCAAACCCGGTGAGACACTCGGACTGGTTGGTGAGTCCGGCTGCGGAAAGACAACCGTCGGCCGCACCCTGCTTCATCTGTACAAGCCGACGGGCGGCGAGTTCTATTTTGACGGAGAACTGGTGACGGACAAGAATATCCATTCCCTGCGCAAGGAAATGCAGATGGTATTCCAGGATCCGTATTCTTCACTGAACCCCCGCATGACGGTGGAGGACATCATCGGAGAGCCTTTGGACATTCACAAGCTCTACACCTCCAAAGGGGAGCGTCATGACAAGATCATGCATCTGATGGAGCTTGTCGGACTGAACGCGGAGCATGCAACCCGTTACGCACACGAGTTCTCCGGCGGACAGAGACAGAGAATCGGAATTGCAAGAGCACTTGCCGTGGATCCGAAGTTCATCGTCTGCGATGAGCCGGTCTCCGCACTGGACGTTTCCATTCAGGCGCAGGTCATCAATATGTTCGAGGAGCTTCAGGAGAAGCTTGGCGTTGCGTATCTGTTCATCGCACACGATCTTCTTGTGGTTCATCACATTTCGAAGAGAATTGCGGTTATGTATCTCGGACGTATTGTGGAGATTGCCGATGCCGACGAGCTGAATGAGCACCCGATTCACCCGTACACGCTGTCCCTTCTGTCAGCGGTTCCGGTTCCGGATCCGAAGACGGCAAGAGGATCGAAGCGAATCGTTCTCGAGGGTGACATTCCGTCTCCCCTGCATATGCCGAGCGGATGCCCGTTCCGCACGCGCTGCCGTTTCGCAACGGAGAAGTGCGCAAAGGAATGCCCCGGCCTTACGGACCGCGGGAATGGTCACATGGTGGCCTGCTGGGTGAAATAGTATTGACAATCTGACAGACGGTCATTATTATGGACGCAAAATTTGTTGATTTCAGATCCTTCGGATCTGTTTTCAATCCTCCGGCATTTGCCGGAGGAGGTCATTATAAAATGGATGGTCAGCCAATGACTGTATCATCCGGGATTCAAGGAGGAATTATGAAAAAGAGAGTTTTAGCCCTCGTACTTGCAGGCGTAACCGCTGCAAGCCTTCTCGGTGGCTGCGGCAGTGCAGCTACTGCTCCGGCAGCTTCTGCAACAACGGATGCCGCTGCAGATACTTCCGCAGATGCTTCTGCGGATACCGCTGACGCTTCTGCTGATGCAGAGGATGTGGACGATCCTGCCTTCATGGAGTTTGAAGACGGCGATGTCAATTCCTATGCACCGAAGTGGGATGCCTATGACAGCCTGATCGATGAGATCCGTAAGGACACCGATCTTGCAGATCGTGAGGCGAAGATGCATCAGGCAGAGGATATGCTGATGGCTACCGGCGCAGTGCTTCCCCTGTACTATTACAACGATCTGTACATGGAGAAGACCGAGTGGTCCGGTGACTTCGCTTCCGTATTCGGAACCAAGTTCTTCATGTATGCGAAGAAGAACGGCGAGAATGCTGACGTTATGAAGATCAATCTGGCTTCCGAGCCGGATCATCTGGATCCCGCTCTGAACTCCACGGTTGACGGTGCGTGCCTCGCAGCAAACTCCTTCGTAGGTCTTTACACCAACGACAAGGATGACCCGAGTAAGGTTGTTCCCGCTCTGGCAGACGGTGATCCGGAAATCTCTGAGGACGGCCTGACCTATACCATCCACATGAAGAAGGACCTGAAGTGGTCTGATGGCTCCACTCTGAACGCAAATGATATCATCTATTCCTGGAACAGAGCAGCAGATCCGAACACGGCTTCCGACTATTCTTATCTGTTCGCCGTAATCGAGGGATATGGCGATGGCTCTGACCCGCAGCTTGCAATCTCTGCTCCGGATGAGAACACCGTTCAGTTCACTCTGGCTGCTCCCTGCCCGTACATCATGACCCTGCTGGCATTCCCGGTATTCATGCCGGTTCAGCAGGCAAGCGTAGAGGCTGCTGCAGACTGGGAGACCAACCCGGGCTCCTGGGCTTCTGAGGCTGGCTTTGTTTCCAACGGCGCATTCACTCTGAAGGAGTGGAAGCACAACGAGTCCATGGTTTATGTCAAGAACCCGAACTACTACGATGCAGACAATGTATCCGTAGACGAGCTTGACTTCATGCTTTCTGCTGATGATACTGCAATCCTTGCAGCATATCAGGCAGGCGACGTAGACTACATCGATACCGTTCCTACCAATGAAATTCAGAACCTGAAGGACGGCGATGATTTCCACATCATCCCGAACATGGGATGCTACTATGTAGCATTCAACGTAAACTCCAAGATGTTCGAAGGCAAGACGGCAACCGAGGCAGCTCTGGAGCGCCGCGCTCTGTCGATGCTGATCGATCGCCAGTACATCATTGACACCATCGGACAGACGGAGCAGAAGGTAGCAACCTCCTACATTCCGGAAGGAATGAGTGATGGCAACGGCGGATTCTTCAAGGAGAACGACGATGCTTACACCTTCCCTTATGCAGATGATCTTGGATATTATCCCACTGATGTTGACGTGGAAGGCGCAGTTGCTCTTCTGAAGCAGGCAGGCTTCAAGTTCAACGATGACAACACTCTGTCTGAGGAGACTCCGATCAACATCAACTACCTGACCAACGATGGCACCAACCACCAGGCAATTGCACAGGCAATCCAGCAGGATCTGGCTGTGATCGGTGTTAACATGGAGATCACCAGTGAAGACTGGCAGACCTTCCTGAACGATCGTAAGCAGGGCAACTTCGACGTAGCTCGTGAGGGATGGCTTGCAGACTACGACGATCCGATCAACATGCTCGAGATGTTCACAACCGATTCCGGCAACAACGACTGCCAGCTCGGCAAATAATCGACATACTGCGTATGAAACGGCAGCTGTGCACCAGGTGTGCAGAGCTGACATGAAAACGGCGAAGAATCCCGTCCTGACAAAAGCTGTCAGGACGGGATCTTTGTGTTATGATTGAAAAATATGAAAAAAGTAGACTTTGACCACGGAACCATCACGCACAACATACTGCAGACCGCCTTCCCGATGCTGGTGGCACAGGTGCTGAACCTTTTGTACAGCATCGTGGACCGCGTATACATCGGACGGATCCCGGGAGCCGGAACCGAGGCACTCGGAGCTGTGGGACTGTGCTTCCCTGTCATCATTCTGGTGACAGGCTTTACGAATATGTTCGGCCTCGGAGGAGCGCCCCTGTTCTCAATGGCCCTCGGACAGGGAAACCGGGGAAAGGCAATCGACATCCAGAACACGGCGCTTCGCCTTCTGGTTCTTGTCGGAGCGGGGATCCTTCTCGTTGGAGAATTGCTGGGGGATCGGATTCTTCTGCTGTTCGGTGCGACGACGGAAGAGTTGTCTCTGGCGCTTCCTTATCTTAGGATTTATCTTGTCGGAACCCTCTTTATCATGGTGTCCACCGGTATGAATGCGTATATCAACGCACAGGGCTTTCCGGTGGTTGGTATGATCTCCGTGACGATCGGAGCCGCCTCCAACCTGATTCTGGATCCCCTGTTTATCTTTGGTCTGAAGCTGGGCGTCAGCGGAGCGGCAATCGCAACCGTGCTGTCACAGCTGCTGTCTTTTCTGTTTGTACTTACCTTCCTTTTCGGAAAAAAGAATGAGCTGCCGGTTTGCTTTGCCTGGCGCTTTCCCTATGCAGGTGCCATCATGAGCCTTGGGCTTGCACCCTTTATCATGCAGGTGACCAACTCTCTGGTTCAGATTGCCTGCAACAGTGTGCTGATGCAGTACGGAGGCGCGGTCTTCGTATCCATTATGACAATCGTATCCTCCGTTCGCTCAATTCTGGATGTGCCGGTGATGGCGATTACGGACGGAGCTTCCCCTTCTATCAGCTATAATTACGGCGCCGGAAGGCCGCAGAATGTCCGGAAAGCCATCCGTGTGATGATGGCACTGGCACTTCCGTATACGGTTGTGGTCTGGGCACTTGTCATGGCGGTGCCGCAGATTTTCGTCCGGATCTTCAGCGAGGATGCTGCCATTTCAGAGGGTGCCTCCAGGGCACTGCATCTGTATTTCTGCGCCTTCGTCTTCCAGTCCTTTCAGTACAGCGGACAGACGGTGTTCAAGGCACTGAACAAGAAGGGGAATGCCATCTTTTTCTCCTTGTTCCGGAAGGTGATCCTGGTGGTTCCGCTGACCTTTCTTCTTCCTGCGGCGGCAGGCCTTGGAACGGACGGCGTGTTTATCGCAGAGCCGATTTCCAATCTGATCGGAGGCATGGCATGCTTTGTAACGATGCTGCTTACGGTTCTGCCGGAGCTGAAGCGGATGGCGGAGAAGTAGTTGCGGCAAAGCCCCGGAGGGGCTAAACTGTAGAACAGGTTTATCAGCATTCATCAGGGAGGACAGAGAACATGGCAAATCTGGAAGAAAGACTGAAGGAAAGAAGCTATCCGGGACGCGGAATCCTGGTGGGACGCTCCTGTGACGGCAGTAAGGCTGTCATTGCGTATTTCATCATGGGCCGGAGCGAGAACAGCAGAAACCGCGTGTTCGTTACCGATGGGGACGGCATCCGCACCCAGGCCTTTGATCCGGCGAAGATGAAGGATCCGAGTCTTATCATCTATGCTCCGGTCCGCGTGCTCGGCAATAAGACAATTGTTACGAACGGCGATCAGACCGATACCATTTATGATGGTCTGGACCATCAGATGACCTTTGAGCAGTCCTTAAGATGCCGCGAGTTTGAGCCGGATGGCCCGAATTACACGCCCCGCATTTCCGCGGTTCTTCATATTGAGGATGGGTGCTATAACTATGCGATGTCCATTCTGAAAACCGATGACGGCGATCCGGAAACCACGCTTCGCTATACCTTTGCCTACGAGGCACCCAAGGCGGGAAAGGGCCGGTTTATTTCTACCTATGAGAATGATGCAGATCCCCTTCCTTCCTTTGGAGGAGAGCCGGTATCCTGTGATTTTGATGAGGATTTTACAGCGGGAATTGACAGCTTTACCAACCGGATCTGGGCAGCATTGAATGAAGACAACAAGGTTTCTCTGTTTACCCGCTTCATTGATCTTGCAGGCGGAGAAACGGAGACCAGAATCATCAACAAGAACATTTGAGTGTTTTGCGGTCAGAGGAGGCCTGTTATGAATTCGATGGAACTGAAGTACGGATGCAACCCCAACCAGAAGCCTGCAAGAGTATTTATGGAGAACGGCAAAGACCTGCCGATTACGGTGCTCTGCGGACGGCCCGGCTACATCAACCTTCTGGATGCCCTGAATGGCTGGCAGCTTGTTTCGGAATTAAAGCGCGCGACCGGAAAGCCGGCAGCGACCTCGTTTAAGCACGTATCTCCCGCGGGAGCAGCCATCGGCCTTCCGCTTTCGGAGATTGAAGCAAAGATCTACTGGGTGGCAGACATGGGGGAGCTGACTCCCCTTGCAAGTGCATATGCAAGAGCAAGAGGTGCGGATCGCATGAGCTCCTTTGGTGATTTCATCTCCCTTTCCGACAAGTGTGATGCCTGCACGGCGAAGCTGATTCAGCGTGAGGTATCGGACGGCGTTATTGCACCCGGCTATGATGACGAGGCACTGGAGATTCTGAAGACGAAGAAGAAGGGCAATTACTGCATCCTTCAGATGGATCCGGACTATGTTCCGGCTCCTGTGGAGCATAAGCAGGTCTTCGGTGTGACCTTCGAGCAGGGAAGAAACAACGTCGTGATCGATGCTTCCATGTTTGAGAACATCGTGACGAAGAATCATGAGCTTCCGGACTGGGCGAAGGATGACATGGCCATTGCCATGATCACACTGAAGTATACGCAGTCGAATTCGGTCTGCTATGTCAAGGGCGGCCAGGCGATCGGCATCGGAGCAGGACAGCAGTCCCGCATCCACTGCACAAGACTTGCCGGACAGAAGGCGGACAACTGGTGGCTTCGCCAGTCTCCGAAGGTTTTAAACCTTCCCTTCCGCGAGGATGTCAAGCGGGTGGACAAGGACAATGCGATTGATCTTTATATCGGAGACGAATACGAGGATCTTCTTGCAGAGGGAAGATGGCAGCAGGTATTTACCGAAAAGCCCTCTGTCTTTACCCGCGAGGAGAAGAAGGAATGGCTTTCAAAGAACACGGATGTGGTCCTTGGATCCGATGCGTTCTTCCCGTTCGGTGATAACATCGAGCGCGCCTTCAAGAGCGGGGTAAAATATGTGGCAGAGCCCGGCGGCTCAGTTCGCGATGACAATGTCATCCTGGCTGCAGACAGTCATGATATGGTGATGTGCTTCACCGGACTTCGTCTGTTCCATCATTGATGTCATCATGAACAGTCACCAGTACCGACATGAAAAGGAGTGACCATGCGGGTAGGAACCGGATACGACGTTCATAAGCTGACAGAAGGCAGAAAATGCATCATCGGCGGAGTGGAAATCCCTTATGAAAAGGGACTTCTCGGACATTCCGATGCGGATGTTCTGCTGCATGCCATTATGGACGCACTTTTGGGCGCGGCGGCGCTCGGAGACATCGGCAAGTGGTTCCCGGATACGGATCCGGAATGGGAAGGTGCCGATTCTCTGAAGCTGACAAAGCGCGTGGGAGAAATCCTTTCTGAACACGGATTTCTCATCGAGAACATTGATGCGACGATCATTGCACAGGCGCCGAAGATGCGGCCGCACATTGACCGGATGCGGGAGAACATCGCAGGCGCACTGGGGCTTGAGCTGGATCAGGTCAGTGTCAAGGCAACAACAGAGGAGCATCTGGGCTTCACCGGAAGAGGAGAGGGAATCTCTTCGCAGGCGGTGTGCCTTCTGACCTCCCCGAGAGACCTGGTCTCGCAGCAGGTTGCACTGAATCTGGACGCCCCCACCGGCGGATGCAGCGGCTGCCCGATGCACGAGGCAGCGGAGTAAGGACAAAACGGATGGGGATCATTCAGACAGTCAGAGAAGAAATTGCAATCATACAGGACCGGGACCCTGCGCTTCACAGCGTCTGGGAGGTCCTGCTTTATCCGAGCTTCTGGGCGATACTCTCGTACCGGAGAGCACACAGGCAGTATCAGAAGGGGCATTATTTCCGCGCACGATGGATTTCGCAGAGAAGCGCCAGAAAGACCAGAATCGAAATTCACCCGGGTGCTGAGATCGGAAAGGGACTCTTTATCGATCACGGGACCGGGGTCGTCATCGGTGAGACAACCATCATCGGCGATAACTGTACGCTTTACCAGGGCGTAACGCTCGGCGGCACAGGAAAAGAGCAGGGAAAACGTCATCCGACGCTCGGCAACAACGTACTGGTCGGAGCAGGAGCCAAGGTTCTTGGCTCCTTCAAGATCGGCGACAACTGCCGGATTGCGGCAGGAAGCGTGGTTCTGCAGGAGGTTCCTGCAAACTGTACGGTGGTCGGCATTCCCGGAAGAATCGTGAAGATGTTCCACAAGGGCACTGCGCTCGATGGCTGCAGCGCTCTGGACCAGATTCACTTTCCGGATCCGGTTCGTACAGATATTGAATGCCTTAACCGCGGGCAGACGGCGCTGGCGAACCGGCTGATCGAAATCGAGAATGAGCTGCGCGAGGAAAAGGCAGAGCGCAGAAAGCTTGCTGCGCAGCGGGATTGTCTTCAGAAGGAGCTTCTGGAGTGCCTAGAAGAGCTGCGGGAGCTTCGCGCGAAATCATAAATGCGGGACGGGAACGGCGGCATCAGACCGCTTTTCCGGAGTCCGGAGAGGAATTGCCATGGGGATTGAAATTTACAACACCGAATCCAAACGGCTCGAGGAATTCAAGCCGATTGAAGAGGGAAAGGTCAGCATGTATGTCTGCGGACCTACCGTTTACAATCTGATTCACATCGGAAATGCGAGACCGATGATCGTATTTGATACGGTTCGCCGGTATTTTGAATACAAGGGATATCAGGTCAATTACGTCTCCAATTTTACCGATGTGGATGACAAGATCATTAAGAAAGCAAACGAAGAGGGCGTCGATTCCTCGGTGATCTCCGAGCGTTATATCAGGGAGTGTCGGAAGGATATGGCAGACCTGAATGTGAAGCCCGCGACCACGCATCCGCAGGCGACGCAGGAAATTGACGGAATGATTGACATGATTCAGAGCCTGATTGACAAGGGCTTTGCTTATGTCGTGAGTGACGGAACCGTGTACTTCTCGGTTCGCCAGGATCCGGACTACGGAAAGCTTTCCCACAAGAATCTGGACGATCTTCAGTTCAATATGCGCGGGATTGCCGTGTCGGGAGAGGACCAGAAGAGGGATCCTTTGGATTTCGTTCTCTGGAAGCCGAAAAAGGACGGAGAGCCCTACTGGAAGTCTCCATGGTGCGATGGCCGTCCCGGCTGGCACATTGAGTGCTCGGTGATGTCGAGAAAATATCTTGGCGAGACCATCGACATTCATGCCGGCGGAGAGGATCTGATTTTCCCTCACCATGAGAATGAGATCGCGCAGTCGGAATGTGCCAACGGAAAGACCTTTGTTCATTACTGGATGCACAATGCATTCCTGAACATTGACAACCATAAGATGTCGAAGTCACTTGGAAACTTTAAGACGGTCCGGGACATCGATGAGCAGTATGATCCGCAGGTTCTGCGCTATCTGATGCTGAGTGCGCACTACCGGAGCCCTCTGAACTTCTCTGCAGAGCTGATGGAGTCCGCAAAGGCCTCCTATGAGAGAATCGTGACCTGCATGGAGAACCTGAATTTCCGGCTCGCAGGGGCCCAAAAGGCCGAAGCCGGGACGGCAAAGGCGGTTTCGGAAGAGGAGACGAAGGTCCTGCAGGAGGCGGAAAAGTGCCGCGGCGAGTTTGAAGCTGCCATGGATGACGACTTCAATACGGCAGATGCACTTGCAGGTGTTTTCAACCTGGTAAAGGTCATCAATACCGGATCCAATGAGCAGTCCTCCGCAGCCTTCCTGGAGAGTCTTAAGAAGGAGCTGAACGAGCTGTGCGGTGTTCTCGGTCTGATTGCAGAGCGCACGCAGGAAACCTCCGGTGAAGAGGCAGCCTGGGTAGAGAAGATGATTCAGGAGCGTCAGGATGCCAGAAAGGCAAGAGATTTTGCCAGAGCGGATGCAATCCGGGATGAGCTGAAGGAAAAGGGAATCGTTCTGGAAGATACCCGTGATGGTGTGAAATGGAAAAAGGCCTGAGAGAGGAAATCCTCGAATGCTTCCCGCAGAAGCAGACGGACATCCGAATGTATTCACCGCTTGCTCTGGCATTTCTGGGAGACGGTGTATATTCTCTGATTGTCCGGACGATGGTTATTTCAAAGGGAAACCGTCAGGCGGAGAAGCTTCACAATGACACGAGAAAGTATGTGTCGGCACAGGCACAGGCACGGATCGGCGACGCCATTCAGGAGCTCCTCACAGAGGAGGAGGCAAGAATTTACCGGCGCGGGCGCAACGCCAATCCCTATCATCATGCGAAGAATGCGACGCTGGAGGAGTACCTGAAGGCAACAGCGCTGGAGACATTGTGCGGCTATCTCTATCTGAAGGATGAGACTGCCCGGTTTCTGGAGCTTTTAAAGGTGGGAATCGAGCGGGCCGGAATCGGATAAACGAAGCAGCGATAACACAGAAAGGCAGACATGGAACAACGGAAGGTATCAAATCGTAAATTTGCGGAAAAACAGCAGGCGGACAAGGAAGCCGGCATCAAAAAGGGCCAGAAAAAGACGGACGGAACGGTGAAGAACCGCAGAAGAGGAAAAGGAACCGGCAAAGCAGGACAGGGACAGAACAAGTCCTATCTCAACTACAAGCTGGATGACAACACTGCCATCGGAGAGAATGAGAGCAGAATCGAAGGAAGGAATGCTGTGACGGAGGCTTTCCGGAGCGGACGCACCGTGGATCGCCTGTATGTGCTTGACGGCTGTCAGGATGGATCGGTGAACACCATTAAACGGGAGGCTGCCAAGGCCGGAACGCCGATCAAGTATGTCTCGAGAGAAAGACTGGATCAGATGTCCGAGACCGGAAGCCACCAGGGCGTCATTGCCGTGCTGGCAGCGTATCACTACTCCGAGCTCGAGGATCTGTTTGCTCTTGCGGAGAAGAGAAATGAGGATCCCTTCTTCATTCTTCTGGACAACATTGAAGATCCCCACAATCTGGGTGCCATCATCCGGACGGCCAATATCGTTGGAGCACATGGCGTGATCATTCCGAAGGATCGGGCCGTTGGTCTGACCGCAACGGTTGCCAAGGCGTCGGCGGGAGCCATCAATTACACTCCGGTGGTCAAGGTCACGAATCTGTCGGCAACCATTGATGAGCTGAAAGAGCGCGGACTCTGGTTTGTCTGCGCCGATATGGGCGGCACACCGATGACCAGACTGAATCTCGCGGGAGCCATCGGTCTTGTCATCGGCAATGAGGGAAGCGGCGTTTCCCGTCTTGTGAAGGAAAAGTGCGACATTGTTGCATCGATTCCGCAGAAGGGACAGATCAACTCCCTGAATGCATCGGTTGCCATGGGCGTTCTGTCCTACGAGATTCTGCGGCAGCGGGAGATGTAAGGAAGCGGGATGTGATGCGCCGGAAAGAAAGCATGCAGAAGGATTCCTGTTACGACAACTGCACAGATGATCAGCTGATTGAATTCAGTCGCGGAGGGGATACAGCCGCGACTGATTTTCTTATGGAAAAATATAAGGGCCTTGTGCGAAGCAAGGCAAGGGCGTTCCGCCTGCCGGATTTCGGAGATTCGGATGACCTGATTCAGGAGGGAATGCTGGGACTGTTCAAGGCTCTCCGGGATTATGATCCCGAAAAAGAGGCTTCCTTTGCGACCTTTGCGGCGCTCTGCATTTCAAGACAGCTCTGTACCGCGGTGGAGGGAGCCGGAAGAAAGAAGCATCAGGTGCTCAATACGGCGATTTCCTATGATGCGGAGCTCTCGAACGGTGAAAGCAGGACTTCGTCTGCAGAAGGCTGGGGACAAGGCGGGAAGAACACCCTCCTGGATCTTCTTGCTTCGGAGGACGCAGATCCGGAGACGTGCTACATCTCCGAGGAGAGCGGGCGACTCCTGAGAGAGAATATTCGGAAAGTGCTGAGCCCTCTGGAGAGGGAGGTGCTGGATTTATATCTTGCAGATCTGGACTATGTTCAGATTGCCGGGATCCTGGGGAAGGATCCGAAGTCCACGGACAATGCATTGCAGCGCATCAAAGGAAAGGTGCGGAAAATTATAAAATAGCAGATTTCTGATCCTGTGAAATCATAAAAACAATCGGATTCCACATCATTTTTCAAATCCGGGAAGAAGTCCCTTTCGAACCGGGAAAAGATATGATATCTTGACTGTGTATCGAAATCGATTGAGCCTTCAGACGCATGGAAAGCCGGCACCTGCAGACGGAACGGAAAAGGAGCATCGGAAAGGACCACTATGACCGCATTGCCATGGAAGGAAGTTCATACTTTTTTCGATTACCTGAATCTTGAGGGAAGCGGATTGGCGGAGGTGTCGGGCAATTGCGGAAAGGCGATCGCGGTTCTTGCGAAATACATTCCGATTGGAAGGGTGGAAGCCTGTGTACAGGCGCCCAGGAACAGGCTGCGGCCGGAAGGAGAGCAGGAAACCATCCTTTTGTATGAAAGTGACCCGGCGGAGAAGCTCGGAGAGGCCTGCTCCCTGACCATTCCGATTGCAGATGGCGGACAGGCGGTTCAGACGGTCCGGCCTCTTGCGGGAATCGAAAAGAGGTTTACCGAGGAGGAGCAGGAAACTCTTTTCCTGTTCCTGCGGGAGATTTTTCACCGCTTCAGCCGCATGCAGATGGAGGCACTTCTGCTGCGGGCACTTCAAACCGATATGAGTACGGGGGTCGCTTCCCCGGAAGCATTTCTGGAATACGTGGAGAAAAAGCTGTCGGAGCATGCGCTGAAGAACCGAAGCGTTGTGATGCTCAATATCCACAATTTCAAATATGTAAATAAGCTTCTGGCTTATTCCGAAGGTGACAAGGTCCTCTGGGAGTATGCAAACAAGGTAAAGAGTCTTCTGAATCCGGAGGACTGCATTGCAAGACTGGGCGGAGATAATTTTGTCTTCATAACAGACAGCGCAAGGCTTCGGTTTCTGTTTCAGACACTTGGAGATTTTCATCTCACCTATGTTTTCAGGGGAGAGCAGACGGAGTTTCAGTTCGGAATGACTGCCGGCTATGGTTCCCTGGATGAGATTCAGGAGCCGACGGATGCCTTGGCGATCTGCAGCGTTGCCTATCAGGCAGCAAGGCACAAGGGAGCCGGTTCGGTTGTATGTTTTTCCGAGGAAGTGCAGCAGGAGGTGATGAAACGGCAGAGCATCATTTCCCTGTTCAAGCCCGCGCTTTCGGCGGGAGAATTTGTGGTTTTCTATCAGCCGAAGGTGGCGCTTCGGGATCGTTCCATCTGCGGAGCGGAGGCACTTGTCCGGTGGCTGCATCAGGGGCAGCTGATTTCTCCCGGTGCGTTTGTTCCGATTCTGGAAGAGGAGGGCAGCATCTGCCAGCTTGACTACTATGTGCTGGAGAAAACATGCCAGTTCCTGCGAAGGCGCATCGACAGTGGGAAAGAACCTCTGTGCATCTCCGTGAATTTCTCACGAAGGCACATGGAGGAGGAAAACCTTGTTCAGAAGATCGTGACGGTGATTGATCGTTACGGGCTGGATCACAGCTATCTGGAGATCGAGCTTACGGAGAGCGAGGACTATCAGGACTATGAGAAGATGATGCAGCTGGTGGAGGGTCTGAAGCAGAACGGAATCGGAACCTCCATGGATGATTTCGGCACCGGCTTTTCCTCTCTGAATCTGATCAAAAAGGTGGACATGAGCGTCATCAAAATAGACCGCTCGTTCATTCCGCTGGAGATCGACTATCCGGAGAAGGAGAAGGACATCGTCATGTTCTGCAGCATGGTTCAGATGATGAAGCTCCTGAAGAAAAAGACGGTGGTAGAAGGCGTGGAGACGAAGTCGCAGCTGAAGTACCTGGAGGATGCCGGGTGCGAGGTTGTGCAGGGATATATTTTCGACCGGCCGCTTCCGGAGAACGATTTTGTCCGGAGACTGGAGTGCGGATACGCAGAGGTCGGATGAGAGAACAGGCGCGGCAGCTTTGCCTGGAGCAGAATGACAGAACAGGCGCAGCAGTTTTGCCCAAGGCGGTTTCCGGAACCCGCGGGCAGGGCTGCTGCGTATTTTTTAGTGGCAAAAAGAGCACAGACATGTATAATAAACTCTGTGTGTAAAGACTTTGACAGTTAGATCAAGGATAGGAGAACGATATATGATACAGGAAGATCTGGAACGGATCCGGCAGGAGGCACATGAACGTCTGGAGAAGGCGTTTTCTCCGGAAGAAATCAATCAGATCAAGGTTGATTTTCTTGGCAAAAAGGGACAGCTCACCGGTATTCTGAAGGGAATGAAGGATGTTGCGGCACAGGATCGCCCGAAGGTCGGACAGATGGTCAATGAGACCCGCGTCCGCATCGAGGAGGCCATCAGCCAGCATCAGAAGGAAATCGAAGAAAAGCTCCTTGCAGAGCGCCTGAAGGCAGAGAAGATCGATGTGACCCTTCCTGCGAAGAAGGAGACGAGAGGTCATCTTCATCCCAACACCGTAGCGCTTCGTGAGATCGAAGAGGTCTTTATCGGCATGGGCTATGAGGTGGTCGACGGACCGGAAATCGAGAAGGATTATTATAACTTCGAGGCTCTGAACATTCCGGCAGATCATCCTGCAAAGGACGAGCAGGATACCTTTTACATAGGCGGAGAGATGCTTCTTCGCACGCAGACCTCCGGCACGCAGATTCATGAGATGGAGAAGGGACATATCCCGGTCCGCATGATTGCACCCGGACGCGTATACCGTGCAGATGAAGTAGATGCGACGCACAGCCCTGTTTTCCATCAGGTGGAAGGCCTTGTTCTGGACAAGGGAATTACGTTTGCTGACCTGAAGGGGACTCTTGCGGAGTTCGCAAAGGCCATCTTCGGCGAGGACACCAAGGTCCGTTTCCGCCCCCATCACTTCCCGTTCACGGAGCCGTCCGCAGAGATGGACGTTTCCTGCTTCAAGTGCGGCGGCAAGGGCTGCAGCTTCTGCAAGAACGAGGGCTGGATTGAGATTCTCGGCTGCGGCATGGTACATCCGCACGTTCTGGAGATGAGCGGCATTGATCCGGAGGTATATTCCGGCTTCGCGTTCGGTGTAGGCCTTGAGCGTATCGCTCTGCTGAAATATGAAATTGATGACATGCGCCTTCTTTATGAGAATGACAAGCGCTTTATTGATCAGTTCTGAGCAGAGAATGGATTCTGATCGGAAGAAGGAGAGAATGGCTAATGAATACACCGATTTCATGGATTAAGGATTACGTTCCGGAGCTTGACTGCACGGACAAGGAATATTATGACCGGATGACTCTTTCGGGAACGAAGGTAGAGAACTGGAAGAATCTGGATCACAACTGTGAGAAAATTGTTGTCGGCCGCGTGGAGGCCATGGAGAAGCATCCCGATGCGGATCACCTCTGGGTTTGCAGGGTGAACATCGGAGCTGCCTATGCGGAGAACGGCTACAATGAAGAAAATGACGGCCTTCCTGCACACGGAGAAGAGACCGTAAACTGCATTCAGATCGTGACCGGCGCTCAGAACCTGAAGCTCTCGGATCTGGTTCCGACCTGCTTAAACGGCGGAAAGGTTGCCGGCGGTCATGACGGCGGTCCGCTGCCGGAGGATGGCATTAAGATCAAGGCCGGCAAAATGCGCGGACTTCCGAGCGTCGGCATGATGTGCGGAATCGAAGAGCTTGGCGCAACCGGAGACATGTATCCGGAGGCTCCGGAGAATGGCATTTATGTTTTCCCGAAGGAGCAGGAGGCAGAGCTTACTCTCGGCGCAGATGCGATCGAGGCGCTCGGCCTTCATGATACGAATTTCGAATATGAGATTACCTCCAACCGCGTGGACTGCTATTCCATTCTCGGAATTGCAAGAGAAGCGGCGGTAACCTTTGACAAGCCCTTTGTTCCTCCGGTTGTTTCGGTGAAGCATGAGGGAGCAAAGGACACCTCGGATTACGTGGATGTCACGATCGAGGACAAGGACCTCTGCACGCGCTACGTAGCAGCAATCTGCACGAACGTAAAGCTCGGCGAGAGCCCGCGCTGGATGCAGAGAAGACTTGCAAACTTCGGCATCCGCCCCATCAACAACCTGGTGGATATCACCAATTTTGTCATGATGGAATACGGCCAGCCGATGCATGCGTATGATTTCGATACCATCCACGGAGGCAGAATTATTGTCCGCCGTGCGAACGACGGGGATACCTTTGTGACGCTGGACGGACAGGAGAGGAAACTTGACCGCGATGTCCTGATGATCAATGACGCAGACCGCGCAGTCGGCATCGCCGGCATCATGGGCGGCGAGGATTCCATGATCACGGAGAACGTACATACCGTTCTTTTCGAGGCGGCAACCTTCAACGGAACCAACATCCGCAAGGCCTCCAAGAGAATCGGAATCCGCACCGAGGCATCTGCGATATTTGAAAAGGGACTGGATCCGTACAATGCACTGGAAGCAATGAATCGTGCCTGCCAGCTGATGGAAGAGCTTGGCTGCGGCACGGTGGCAAAGAGCTATGTGGACGTACATGAGGAGCTGCCGGCTCTTCGCAGGATAAAGTTCGAGCCGGAGAAGATCAACGCTTACCTTGGCACCTCCTATACAAAGGAGAGAATGCTGGATATTTTCCGGAAAGAAGAGCTTGTTTATGATGAGCAGGCAGGGGAGCTTGTGATCCCGTCCTTCCGTCAGGATCTTCGTGCAATGTGCGACATCGCAGAGGAAGCGGCACGCTTTGACGGCTATGACAAGGTTCCGTCCACGCTCCCTGCAAGCTCTGCAACCGTAGGCGGCCTTCAGCCGATGATGAAGCTGCAGGATCTTGCCAGAACGGTTGCCATGGATTATGGCTATTCCGAATCGGAGACGTTCTCCTTCGAGAGCCCGAAGGTATTTGATACGCTTCGGCTGGATGCCGATGACGCAGAGCGTCAGGCCATCCGGATTTCGAATCCTCTGGGAGAGGATTTCTCCATCATGCGCACGCAGATGGTGAGCTCGATTCTGACCTCGCTGTCCACGAACTATGCGCGCAGAAACAAGGACGTGAAGCTGTTTGACCTCGGAAAGATCTATCTTGCAAAGGAGCTTCCGCTTGTTGGCTATCCCGATGAGAGACCGCAGCTGACGTTTGGCTTCTACGGAGAAGGAAACTTCTTCACCTTAAAGGGTGTTGTGGAGGATTTCCTGGCCACTGCAGGCGTTTCGGAAAAGGTCCTGTGCGATCCGGATGCCGGGAAGAATTTCCTGCATCCCGGACGGCAGGCCTTGATTGTTCTCTCGAATCCGCACGGCGGCCCGAAGGGAGCACCGGTTCACACCGTGATCGGCTACATGGGCGAGGTTCATCCGACGGTTGCCAGGGCCTACGGCATGAACGACCGCGTATACATCGCGTGCATCGATCTGAAGAGTGTTCTGGAGAAAGCATCCTTTGCGCACCACTACGAGGGCATTGCGAAGTTCCCTGCAATGAGCCGTGACATTTCCATGGTTGTCCCGAAGGAGGTTTCTGCGGGCGAGATCGAGGAGGTCATTGAGCAGCGCGGCGGAAAGCTTCTGGAATCCTATCGTCTGTTCGATCTCTATGAGGGCGCTCAGGTGAAGCCCGGATGCAAGTCCATGGCCTACAGCCTGACCTTCCGCCACAAGGACCGCACGCTGGAGACCGAGGAAGTGGATAAGACCATGAAGAAGATTCTGAATGGTCTGGAAGAGCTGAACATCGAGCTTCGCTCCTGATTGTTCATGTAATACGTCAATGCAATACGGAAGGGCAAGGCCGCACAAAGGCCCTGCCCTTTTTTACAACAATGTGGTCTGGATGGGGATCATGAAGAAAAACAAACCAAACAACTGCATAAAAGCTTCGGGGACGTATCCCGGGATGTCTCCTGCGAAGCGAAAGCGCCTGTCTCCGGAAAAAAGCTGTGACCTTCGGCGGCTGTCTTACCTTCTGATTGTGATTTACGCTTTGTCCCTGATTCCGGTTCTTGTTATCGGGAAATACGACTATCCGTCGGCGGATGATTTTTCCATGGGACTTGGAACGCGGCTTGTCTATGAGGCAACCGGCTCCCTCCTTGCTGTGGCCGGCAAAATACTGTCGGAAACCGTGCGCTATTACCGGACATGGATCGGTTATTTTACCTCCTGTCTGTTCACCACCGTATCCCCGGCCACCTTTGGGGAAGCCTGGTATGCGCTGACACCTGCGGTCATTCTCCTGGCCCTTCATGTCGGCGTCGCGGTTTTCTTCTATGCGCTGATGGAAAAGGCACTTGGCATGAACCGCTATGCCCGCCGCTGCATGACGGTGCTTGCGCTTTTTCTGATGGTTCAGCGGATGCCGGAGGGCAGTCTTCGTGTGGAGGCCTTCTACTGGTACAGCGGGGCGGGAAACTATACGCTCACCTTTTCGGCGGGCCTTCTGTATCTGGCCTTTTATGTGCTCTCGGTCTGCGGCGTCAGAAGTAAAAAACGGAGCCTGTTCCTGGTCCTTGCCTGTATCATGGGATTTCTGGCAGGGGGAGGAAACTACCTGAGCGCGCTCTCCTTTGCGGTGGTATCTGTGCTTTTTGCCGTTTATCTGGTGAAAATGAAAATCGGACGACTTCTTCCCGCAGCCTTTTATCTCTGCGGATTTGCAGTCAGCTGCCTTTCTCCCGGAAACCGGATCCGGGGAGGAGAGGCAGAAGGGTACGGAGCCCTGAAGTCGATTCTGCTCTCCCTTTATTACACCTTGTCCTATCCTCTGAATCAGTGGATGAACTGGGCGGTTCTTCTGATTCTGGCACTGGCCGGCGTGATTTTCTGGATGGGCTTTGCGGAGATTGAATTTTCCGGAGCAAACGCAAAAGCGGGCGGTGCTGCGGCTTCGGAGAAGGCAGGGGAGACGGTGCGCGGTGCTGCGGCTTCAGAGAAGGCAGGGGAGACGGTGCGCGGTGCTGCGGCTCCGGAGAAGGCAGGAAACGGCGCACAGGCGGTGCAGCTAGGCTTTACGGCTCCCTTCCCTGTTGCGGTTCTTGCCTATGGCATCGTGAGCTGCGTTGTGACGCCGGCCCTCTATGCGCAGGGAAATATGGATGCCGGGAGAATTCAGAGCACCTTCTGGCTGCATGCCGTGCTTGTACTGCTCCTTCTGGAGTGGTATCTTGTCGGTGGACTGTACAGACGGTTTTCGAAGGAGCAGAATGCATCGGCCGTGTCCTGTCTGCAGAATGCATCGGCAGCGTCCTGCCTGCGGAATGGTGCAGGCGGTTTTGTCCGGGCGATTCTTTTGTTTTTCATCGTGTTCTCGCTTCTTGCGGTGAAGGGAAATCCGAATTTCTACACCGGAACCAGCGCGGTATCCGAGCTTTTGGACGGCTCTGCCGCGCAGTACGGAAGAGAGAACGAAGAAAGGCTTCGTATTCTGAAAAATCTCAGGGAGCAGGACGCCGTGCTGCCACGCTATACCGTGCAGCCGAATCTTCTCTATTTTGAGGATGTCAGTGAGGATCCGGACGACTGGATCAATCAGAAAATGAGTGAATATTATGGGAAAAACAGTATCCGCGGGATAAGCGGGTAAAGAAAGGAGCAAAAAAATGGAACGAGTAAATGTGTGGAATACCTATGATCTGGAGAGACAGAAGAACTGTTTTACCTTTGCGGAGGATTATCGCAGGTTCATTTCCGAGAACAAGACGGAAAGAGAGTGCGTGGACTCCTTTGTGAATGCGGCGGAGGATGCTGGATACGTCGAACTCTCCCGTGCCATCGAGGAGTCAGAGAAGAATGGGAAAAAGCTTCAGCCCGGCGACAAGGTATACATGACCTGGATGAATAAGTCGATGGTGCTGTTCCGCCTCGGGACGCGTCCCATGGAGGAGGGCGTCAATATTCTGGGCGCACACATTGACAGCCCCCGCATGGATGTCAAGCAGAACCCTCTGTATGAGAAGGGCGGCTACGGATATCTTGATACCCATTACTACGGCGGCATCAAGAAGTATCAGTTTGTCGCAAGACCTCTTGCCATTCACGGCGTGATCGTAAAAAAGGACGGCGAGACGGTTGTTCTGAATGTCGGTGAGGATGCAGACGATCCGGTATTCTTTATTTCCGATCTTCTGATTCACCTCGCACAGGATCAGATGCAGAAGAAGGCGGCCGAGGTCGTTGAGGGTGAAGCGCTTGACCTCATCATTGGCAATAAGCCGATCATCATTGATGCGAAGACCAAGTCTGGGAAAAAGAAGGAGGAGCTTCCGAAGGAGGCTGTCAAGAATTCTCTTCTCGCCATTCTGGAAGAGATGTACGGCATCAAGGAGGATGATTTTGAGTCTGCAGAGCTGGAAGTCGTTCCCGCAGGTCCTGCAAGAGACGCAGGCTTTGACCGCAGCATGATCCTTGGCTACGGACATGATGACCGGGTTTGCGCATATCCCTCCTTCCGCGCAATCCTGGATGGGGAATTCGACGGGGAGAACGGAGCACCGGAGCGCACCAGCGTCTGCCTTCTGGTAGACAAGGAGGAGATCGGATCGGTCGGCGCAACCGGAATGCAGTCTCATTATTTTGAAAATGCACTGGCTGAGGTCATGAACCTTCGCGGTGAGTACACAGAGCTCAAGCTCCGCCGCTGCCTTGCAAACTCCGACATGCTCTCCAGCGATGTATCCTCTGCCTTTGATCCGAACTGGAGCGAGTGCTTTGATGAGAAGAATACGGCCTTCCTTGGACGCGGAATGGTCTTCAACAAGTTTACGGGCTCCCGCGGAAAGAGCGGCTCCAACGATGCCAACGCTGAGTTCATCGCGCATCTTCGCGATATTTTCAGCAAGGAGGGCGTTGTTACCCAGACCGCAGAGCTTGGCAAGGTAGACGTCGGCGGTGGCGGAACCATCGCTTACATCCTTGCACTGTACGGCATGAACGTTATTGACAGCGGCGTTCCGGTACTGTCGATGCATTCCCCGGCGGAGGCAATTTCCAAGGCGGACCTCTACGAGGCATACCGCGGCTACAAGGCGTTCCTTCGTGATGCCAATCTCAGAAACGCGTAAAACAAGATTCCTCAGACACCACTGTGGGTGAGAAGAGCAGACTGGGGAAGCATCCCTATTCGATGAATCCTTGGCTGAGGATGTTTTTGGGTTGGCGGAAGCATCTCTATTCGATGAAAAATTCGCTGAGGGATGCTTTTCGAGCGGCGGAAGCATCTCTATTCGATGAAAAGTCCGCTGAGGGATGCTTTTCGAGCGGCGAATACATCCCTATTCGGAAGAATTCGTCGCCAAGGATTATTTTCCAGAGACGAATGCATCCCTATTCGGAGGAATTCGTCGCCAGGGATTATTTTCCCGAGACGGATACATCCCTATTCGATGAAAAGTCCGCTGAGGGATGCTTTTCCAAGGGAAAATGCATCCCTCAAGGCCATGAAAGCACTTTAGGGATGCATTGACAGCCTGAAAAGCATCCTCAAATCTCAGTATCAGCAGATAGAGATGCATTGTTCGCAAATCAGGTGGACTACGGCTCAAACGCAAAGCTGAGGCTCCAAAGTGAAGCCTCAAAACACAAAGCTGAGGCTCCAAAGTGAAGCCTCAAAACACAAAGTTGAGGCTCCAAAGTGAAGCCTCAAACACAAAGCTGAGATCTCAAAAAGCAAAAGTAAGAACAAAGGCAAGAACGAAGGCAAAAAACAACATGAGTGAAATCAACGAGAACATTGCTCCTGCAAACGAGGCGGGAGCAGGGAGCGGGAGTGTGCCTCTTGGACACAAGACCGCGGATTATTATTTTGACCTGCCAAAGGAATTGATTGCGCAGGATCCCAATGAGCAGAGGGACGGCTGCAGAATGCTCTGCATTGACCGGAATACCGGTGAGCTGGAGCATAAGGTTTTTCATGACATTATTGATTATCTGGAGCCGGGAGAGACGCTGGTTCTGAATAACACCAGAGTGATTCCGGCAAGACTCCTCGGAACCAAGGAAGGAACCGGCGCAAATGCGGAAATTCTTCTGTTGAAGCGGCGCGAGAATGATGTCTGGGAGACATTGGTGCGTCCCGGCAAGAAGCTCCGCCCGGGAGCGAGAGTGACTTTTGGCGACGGCGCGTTGACCGCAGAAATCATGGATGTTCTGGACGATGGAAATCGTCTGGTGAAGTTTTATTATGATGGAATTTTTGAGGAGGTGCTGGACCGGCTCGGTGAGATGCCGCTTCCTCCGTACATCACACACAAGCTGGAAGATCCGAACATGTACCAGACGGTGTATGCGAAGTTTGACGGAAGCGCGGCAGCGCCGACGGCAGGGCTTCATTTTACCGAGGAGCTTCTGAAAAAGATTCAGGACAAGGGAGTCAATCTGGCCTATGTCACGCTTCATGTAGGGCTTGGAACTTTCCGCCCGGTCAAGGTGGATGATGTGACGAAGCATCACATGCACACTGAGTGGTACAACGTACCGCCAGCAGCCGCAGATCTCATCAACGAGACCCATGCCAAGGGAAAACGCGTCATCTGTGTTGGAACCACCAGCTGCCGCACCGTAGAGTCTGCAGCAGATGAGAACGGCATTGTGCATGCAGGGGCAGACAACACCTCCATCTTCATTTATCCGGGCTACCGTTTTAAGGTGATGGACGGATTGATCACCAATTTTCATCTGCCGGAGTCCACACTGGTGATGCTGGTCTCAGCCTTTGCAGGAAGAGAGCATGTTCTGAACGCATATCGGGAAGCGGTGAAGGAGAAATACCGCTTCTTCAGCTTCGGGGATGCGTGCTACTTCCATTAAACAGGGCGCTTGCCCGGCGGGAATCATCCCTGCCGAGCAATTCTGTCGAATCAGGATGAATTTCTCCGGCGGGAATCATCCCTGCTGAGCAATTCTGTCGAAACAGGATGAATTTCCCCGGCGGGAATCATCCCTGCTGAACAATTCTGTCGAATCAGGATGCAATTCTCCGGCGGGAATCATCCCTGCCGAGCAATTCCGTCGAATCAGGATGCAATTCTCCGGCGGAAATCATCCCTGCCGAGCAATTCTGTCGAAACAGGATGCATTTCCCCGGCGGGAATCATCCCTGCTGAGCAATTCTGTCGAAACAGGATGAATTTCCCTGTTGGAAATCATCCCTGCACAGAAATTTCTTCAAATCAGGATGCATTTCTCCGACGGAAATCACGCAGACAAGCTATTCCGCCAGGAAATGGTGCCAGCTAAACGGTGCCAGCCTTACCAAGAATGCCGCCGGCTTCACCACGACTTCCGGTACTGGCTGGGGGTGATCCCCTCCACCTTTTTGAAAATACGAGAGAAATAATTGGCATCGCGGATGCCGACACGGGCTCCTGCCTCCTCCAGAGAAATATCGGAGAAGCGCAGGAGCTTTTTGGCTGCTCCGATGCGGGCATGGATCAGGTAATTTCCGATGGTTGTGCCGTACTGCTGGCGAAACCGCCGCATGAGGTAATACTTGTTGAAGTGGAACTGCTCCGCAAGAAAATCGAGGGACAGGTCCTCTGCGTAGTGCAGATCCAGGTAATACCGGACGTCGGCGATGCTGCTTTCGGAAGGCACGCTGCCTCCCTCGCGGTCCGAACAAATGGCAGAGGAGAATTTTCCCTGGGGATTCCAGGCCTCCTCCATGGTCCGTGACAGAAGAGAAGAGAGGGCCTCGTTGAGCTTCATATCCCTTGTATAGCAGTCGGAGAGGGAGATGTCATAAATGCTGTCCAGAAGCGTAAGAAACTGTCCGGCCAGAGCTTCGGTGGCAGGATGAAAAACAGGACCGGAATTCCGTTCCAGAAACTTTCGGTAAATGCCGGGCATCTGACTTCCGTTAAAATGCACCCATTTCAGTTCCCAGAGATTCCGGGAGGTTGTATGTGAATAGGAATTCAGACAGTCCAGGAAAACACAATCGCCCTTGCGCAGAACATAGTCATGCCCGGATACGGACAGACTACCGCTTCCGGAGACAACTAGGAAAAAAAGATAAGAGGACAGGCCGCTTCTCTTGCTGGTATGGGGCTTTGCGGCCCGAAGAGAACCGGCCTCCTGCAGGTGAAGAAGGCATTCTCTTGCAAAGGAGGATGGTGTGTAAATGTTTCGATGAGAGGTGACAAGATCACCGTGAAATTCTGCTGTCTGAGCCATAGCCTGCCTCTTTCTGAACGTTTTTCGAACACTTCCAGCACCTGTTTCCTGAGAGTCCTTCCCTGGATTTTCCGGCACCTGATTCCTGAGAACCCTTCTCTGGATTTTCCCGCGCCTGTTTCCGGGGAACACACACCGTGCTTTCCTCACACTGCAGATGATCAACTTTGTGCTACTGCAAATGCGAAACAGGACAGCATCGTGCATGAAAACATTGAAATCATATGCTATGATTAATATGTTGACATGAAATACGAAATGTCAAGATTGTACCAGTAATAATTGGAAAAGTAACCGCTCCGGACCGCTTCGGGCTTCTTTGGCTTTGCGGCAGGAGCAAAACCATGACAGACAAACAGCAAGACAGAGGAGAAAAAATATGGCAAAGACAGCTCTGATCACCGGCGTTACCGGACAGGACGGATCCTACCTTTCGGAGTTCCTTCTGGAAAAGGGATATGAAGTACACGGAATCATTCGTCGTTCCTCCGTGGATTATCGCGAGAGAATTGCACATCTGGAGAACAATCCGCACTTCCATCTCCATTACGGAGATCTCGGCGATTCGATGAGCATGATGCAGGTTATCAGCAAGGTTCGCCCGGATGAAATCTACAACCTCGCTGCACAGTCCCACGTTCAGGTTTCCTTTGATGTTCCGGAGTTCACGGCAGACGTGGATGCCATCGGAGTTTTGCGTGTCCTGGAAGCGGTCCGCCTGTGCGGCCTGAAGGATACCTGCCGCATCTATCAGGCGTCCACCTCGGAGCTTTTCGGCAAGGTGGAGGAGGTTCCGCAGCGCGAGACAACCCCGTTCCATCCCTACAGCCCGTATGCCGTCGCGAAGCAGTACGGCTACTGGATTGTCAAGGAATATCGGGAAGCCTACGGCATGTTCGCCTGCTCCGGAATTCTGTTCAATCACGAATCCGAGCGCCGCGGCGAGACCTTTGTTACAAGAAAAATAACCCTTGCAGCAGCCAGAATCGCACAGGGACTGCAGGACAAGCTTTATCTTGGAAATCTGTCCTCTCTCCGCGACTGGGGCTACGCAAAGGACTATGTCGAGTGCATGTGGCTGATTCTGCAGAACAAGGAGCCGGAGGATTTCGTCATCGCAACCGGCGAGCAGCATTCGGTTCGTGAGTTTGCGCAGCTTGCCTTCCACGATGCCGGCATTGAGCTCGAGTGGCAGGGCGAGGGCATGAATGAAAAGGGAATCGACAAGGCAACCGGAAAGGTGCTTGTTGAGGTTTCTCCGGACTTCTACCGCCCGACCGATGTCGTAAACCTTTGGGGCGATCCCACCAAGGCGAAGACGCACCTTGGCTGGAATCCGACCAAGACAACCTTCGAGGAGCTTGTCCGCATTATGGTAGAGCACGACATGCAGAAGGTTGCGGTTGAACACGAACAGGAAGAAATCAGAAGGAAGCTGGAGAAATAATCTCCGGGCCGGAAAGGAAGTACAGAAGCTATGATGGAAAAAAATGCGAAAATTTACGTGGCAGGCCATCGCGGAATGGTTGGCTCTGCGATTAAGAGAGAACTGGAGCGCCAGGGATATACGAATATCATCACCCGCACGCACAAGGAGCTGGATCTGACCAGACAGGATGCGGTGGAAGAGTTTTTTGCCGCAGAAAAACCGGATTATGTTTTCCTTGCCGCAGCAAAGGTGGGCGGCATTGTGGCGAATGAGGAAGCTCTGGCCGACTTTATGTATGACAACATGATTCTGGAGATGAACGTTGTGCACAGCGCGTGGAAGAACGGCTGCAGGAAGCTGGAATTCCTCGGAAGCTCCTGCATTTATCCCCGCATGGCACCGCAGCCGATGACAGAGGATTGCCTCCTGTCGGGACCGCTTGAAAAGACCAACGAGGCCTATGCCCTCGCCAAGATTTCCGGCCTGAAGTACTGCGAGTTCTTAAACCGTCAGTACGGAACGGACTACATCTCCGTAATGCCGACAAACCTCTACGGCCCGAATGACAATTATCATCCGACACACAGCCATGTGCTCCCTGCGCTGATCCGCAGATTCCATGAGGCGAAGGAGCAGAACCTTCCCTATGTGACCTGCTGGGGAGATGGCTCGCCGCTTCGCGAGTTCCTCTATGTGGATGATCTTGCAAACCTCTGCGTGTTCCTGATGAACAACTATTCCGGAAACGAAACCGTCAATGCAGGAACAGGAAAGGAGCTGACCATCAAGGAGCTGACAGAGAAGGTGGCAGCCATCATCGGCTACACCGGAGAAATCCGCTGGGATACCTCCAAGCCGAACGGGACCCCCAGAAAGCTCCTGGACGTATCCAAGAGTAAAGAGATGGGCTGGGAAGCAAAGACCTCTCTGGATGAGGGAATCCGCCTGACCTACGAGGACTTCCTGCACAATCCGATGCGGGCAGAGCGCTGACAACAACAGGCAGCACGATTTTCTGCCGCAGCAGGTGCTTCAGGACAGGCTCGGCAGACGCCGCGGCAGGTGCGCCCGGGAGTGTGACGGGCGGCACGAACGAAGGAGAGACCAGCTATGCATATTATTTTATTATCCGGCGGATCGGGAAAGCGCCTCTGGCCCCTTTCCAATGACATCCGCTCCAAGCAGTTTATAAAGATTTTTCCTGCGGAAAACGGGGAATATGAGTCGATGGCACAGAGAATGTACCGTCAGATCCGCAAGGTAGATCCGGACGCAACCGTGACCGTCGCGACGAGCCGCTCGCAGGTTTCTCAGCTGAAGAATCAGCTGGGAGACGGAATCGGCGTATCTCTGGAGCCGTGCAGACGGGATACCTTCCCGGCGATCGCACTGGCGACGGCGTACCTGCACGATGTGCAGAAGGTGCCGGAGAACGAGCCGGTGGTGGTCTGCCCGGTAGACCCCTATGTAAACGAGGATTATTTTGAGGCACTTCGGAAGCTCTCTGATCTGGCGGAAAGCGACGCCTGCCATCTGACCGTGATGGGAATTGAGCCGACCTATCCCTCGGAGAAGTACGGCTACGTCATTCCGATCAGCAAGGACAAGGTGAGCCCGGTGAAGACCTTTAAGGAGAAGCCGGACGTGGAGACCGCGAAGCAGTACATCGAAGCAGGCGCGTTGTGGAATGCAGGTGTTTTCGCTTACAGGATCGGTTACGTTCTGAAAAAGGCGCATGAGCTCATGGACTTCACCGACTACGACGACCTGTTTGCAAAATACGACACGGTGAAGAAGATCTCGTTCGATTACGCTGTGGCGGAGCACGAGCCGCTCATTCAGGTCATGCGGTTTTCCGGTGACTGGAAGGACATGGGAACTTGGAATACGCTGACGGAGGCCATGGAAGAGCCGGTCATCGGACAGGGCACCTTAAACGACACCTGTGAAAATGTCGATGTCGTGAACGAGCTGAACGTGCCGATCCTCGCAATGGGGCTTAAGAACGTTGTCATCGCAGCGTCCCCCGAGGGAATTCTGGTCTCCGACAAGGAGCAGTCCAGCTACATCAAGCCGTATGTGGATGCCATGGACCAGCAGGTGATGTTCGCGGAGAAGTCCTGGGGCTCCTTCCAGGTGCTGGATGTTGAGAAGGAGAGCATGACCATTCTGGTGACCCTCAAGGAGGGACACCAGATGAATTACCACAGCCACGAGCACCGCGACGAGATCTGGAACGTCATCGCGGGCGAAGGCCGTACCATCGTGGATGGCATGGAGCAGAAGGTAAAACAGGGCGATGTGATCACCATGCAGGCGGGCTGCCGCCACACCATCGTCGCCGACACGGAGCTGAAGCTGATAGAGGTTCAGATCGGCAAGGAGATCAGTGTGCATGACAAGCAGAAATTCGAGCTGGAAATCTGATTTCGCTGCAGGAGCATCCGGCCCGGAAACCGAAGAAATCAAACGGACAACTGAATTCGGAAATCGAAGAGGACCGATTCCGCTCCTTCCTGCAGGAAAGGATTACCTGTGGGGAGGAAGACGGCTTCGGGATGATTTTTCCAAGGATATCCCGCTGACGCCCCTTGCGGAAACCTGGGAGTGCTCGACGCACCCCGACGGACTCTCGCTCCTTGCAGAGGATCCGGACAAAACACTCCATGAGCTGCTGCAGGAGAATCCGTGGATGTTCGGCACGCACCCTGCCAAAAGCATGCCGGAGGCGGTGGAAAAAGGCGAGCTGCCTGTTCTCATCAAGTTCATTGACGCAGCCGCCGATCTCTCGGTGCAGGTGCATCCGGACGACGCATACGCAAGGGAGCATGAAAACGGACAGCTCGGGAAGAGCGAGATGTGGTACGTCGTCGACGCGGCTCCCGGCGCGAAGCTTGTCTACGGCTTCTCCCATGATATGGACCGGGAAAGAGTGCGGGAGGCTGCGCAGAACGGAACTCTCGAGAAGCATCTGCAGCGGGTGCCGATCAGAAAGGACGATGTTTTCTTCATTCCGGCCGGAACCGTACATGCAATCGGCGGCGGGAGCCTCATCGCGGAGGTGCAGGAGAGCTCGAACCTGACCTACCGGCTGTATGATTATCACCGCATCGGGAAGGACGGAAAAGAACGGCCTCTTCACCTGGAAAAGGCGCTTCAGGTCGCAAAGCTCTCTGCGGCAGAGGAGCCAAGGCAGCCGATGCGCGTTCTGAATTATCGCCCGGGCTTTGCCTCGGAGTTTTTATGCAGGTGCCGTTATTTTGAGGTGCGGCGCCTCCTTCTGAATACACAGAGAATTCGGAAAATGGCATCTTTTCAGACAGATGACACTTCCTTTCACGTTCTGATTTGCACAGATGGGTGCGGCGTGATATCTTGTAATAGATCACGTATGCCCTTTTTCCGCGGGGACACCTTTTTTGTTCCTGCCGGCAGCGATGAAATCCGTATTCACGGAATTGCAACGCTGCTCGATGTAAACTGTTGATATCCGGGAATCCCGGATGGAGAAACGGATGCTGCAGCGGGCGCAGGTCTGCCGCAGACATAATTGTGCAGAGAGGAATATGAAAAAATTAAACGGAACCGTGATCGTCACCTATCGGTGTAATGCCAGGTGTACGATGTGCAACCGATATAAAGCCCCTTCGCTTCCCGAAGAGGAAATCTCACTTGAGACCATCAAAAAGCTCCCGCCGATGTATTTTACGAATATCACCGGTGGGGAGCCTTTTATACGTTCAGATTTGAAGGACATTGTGCGGGAGCTCTCGAAGCTCTCCGACCGGATCGTCATTTCAACGAACGGATTCTTCACAGACCGGATTCTGGATCTGTGCAGAGAATTTCCGAATGTCGGAATCCGCATCTCCATTGAAGGCCTGGAGGATACCAACAATGAAATCCGCGGGCTTCAGAACGGCTACCAGAGAGGCTACCAGACGCTCTGCAGGCTGAAGGAGATGGGCTTAAAGGACGTCGGCTTCGGAATGACGGTGCAGGACCGCAATGCGCCGGATCTTGTTCCGCTGTATGATCTTTCCAACAAGCTCGGCATGGAATTTGCAACGGCAAGCCTCCACAACTCGTTTTACTTTGTGGAAGCGAAGAATATCATTCATGACCGTCCGATGGTTGCGCAGCATTTTGAGGACCTCGTGAACCGGCTGTTGGATTCAAACGAGCCGAAGAAGTGGTTCCGCGCGTATTTTAACCACGGACTGATCAATTACATCTACGGGCAGAAGCGCCTTCTTCCCTGCGATATGTCCTTTGATACCTTCTTTATTGATCCCTATGGGGATGTTATGCCCTGCAACGGGACGAAGGCCAAGGAGGTCATGGGCAATCTGAACACCCAGTCCTGGGAGGAGCTCTGGAATTCGGAGCAGGCGGAGCAGGTCCGCGCCAAGGTCCGCGCCTGTGACCGGCAGTGCTGGATGATCGGCTCGGCATCGCCCGCCATGCACAAATATATCTGGAAGCCGGCTCTCTGGGTGATTCATCACAAGTTCCTGCGCTTCTGGAAAAAGAAGAAATATTCCATGTACGAAATTCCGGCAGTCCGGGATTTCCGCGACGGTAAGATCACGAAGGAGGAGCTGGATGCCTGCTCGACCTGTGACCTTTCCGGTGCTTGCATCAATAACGGCCTCAGCAGCGCCTCCGAGGAGCTTCTGAAGAAAAAGGCCGGGGAGGATTTCGTCGCTGAGGACATGCGCAGACAGAATTTATGACGCCAGAACAGAACAGAAAAAAAACGGTGAAAATCATTGTCACCACACATAAGAAATACCGCATGCCGGCAGATCCCATGTATCTTCCGATTCATGTGGGAGCTGCCATCGAGAAGACGGGAGAGGGGCAGGAGCCGGATCTTGGCTATGTGAAGGATAACATCGGCGCCAACATCTCCTCGCGAAACCCTTATTTCTGCGAGCTGACGGGTCTCTACTGGGCGTGGAAGCACCTGCACACCGATTACATCGGACTGGTGCATTACCGGCGGCATTTCCGCGGAAACGGGAAAACGCACCGCTCCGGAATCCGCGGGGATATTTTTGACAAGGTACTTACCTACCGCGAGCTGGAGCCGATGCTCGGGAAGTACAAGGTGTTCGTCCCCGCCAAGCGCTTCTATGTGATTGAGTCCCTGTATTCCCATTACGAGCACTCACATTACATCGAGCACCTGGATAAGACGAGAGCCATTCTGGAGGCAAAATATCCGGAGTATGTCCCTGCCTTTGACAAGGTCATGGCGGAGCGCTCGGGGCACATGTTCAATATGATGATCATGGAGCGGGAGCTCCTGGATGAATACTGCACCTGGCTCTTTGATATTCTCTTTACGCTGGAAAATCAGGTGGACATCCGGAACTATTCCTATTTCCAGGGACGCTACTGCGGACGGGTCGGCGAGCTGATTCTGAATGTCTGGCTCTGCTATCAGGTGGAGAGCGGACGGCTTCAGAAATCGGACATCAAGGTGCTTCCTTATCTTTATGTCGAGCACGTCAACTGGTGGAAGAAGGGAAAGAAGTTCCTCCGCGCGAAATTTCTTCATGAAAAATACGAGGTTCAGTGATGGGCTTATCGACGGTCGATGCATTTAAACACATCCGTTCGGAGGAAGCGCTGACGCTGACGGATGAGCAGCTCAAAGACCTGCAGAGGACGTTAAACGGCATGCTTTCTGATCTGGACGAGTGCTGCAGACGAAACGGTCTGACCTACGTCCTGGGCGGCGGCTCCTGTCTCGGGGCAGTCCGCCACCACGGCTTCATTCCCTGGGATGATGACGTTGATGTCAACATGCCGCGGGCGGATCTGGAGAAGTTTCTCGTCCTCTTTGAAAAGGAATACGGCGACCGGTACTGGGTGCATTCGCCACAGACGACAAAGGGATACGGACTTACGCTTTCGCGCATCCTTCTGAAGGGAACCTCTGTCCGCACCCGGGAGGATTTTCAGAACGAAGAATGCGGCGCATTTCTGGATATTTTCCCGATCGAGAATACGTATGACAACAAGCTCCTTCGGAGGCTCCACGGCCTGTCCTGCATGGCAGCAGGCTTTGCACAGTCCTGCTCGAAGTTTAAGAGGGACCGGAAAGAGCTCCTTCGACTTGCCTCTTCCATTGAAGATCCCGGAGAGCGGGAGCATTACCTGAAGATTTTCCGGGTCAAAATCGCACTGGGCTGTCTTTTTTTCTGGCACTCTCCGGACGGCTGGACAAAGCGGTGCGACCGCGTGTACAAACGCTGCACCGATTCGAATTCCGGCTATGTGACGATGCCCTCCGGGCGCGGCCATTTCTTCCGGGAGCTGTATGAGAGGAAGCAGATCCTGCCGGGAGTCCCTATGGCATATGAAGACCGGCAGTATCCGGTGCCTTCGGACTATGATGCCTATCTGACACGGCTCTACGGAAATTACAGGGAGATTCCGCCGGAGAACAAACGGGAGAAACACATTTTCTTTGCCCCCTTCTGTCTGCAGGATGAGACGAAGTGACGGGAATAAATGGAAAGAGAATAAAGGGTCAAGAGTAAAAAGGGTCGAGAGTAAAAAGGGACAAGAGCAAAAAGGGACGAGAGCAGAGAGATGAAAATAAGAGACATGAATGTCGCATTGATTTTTGCCGGCGGAACCGGAAAGCGCATGAACACCAAGGGCGTTCCCAAGCAGTTTCTGGAGCTCTACGGCAAGCCGATCATCATCTACACGATCGAGAAGTTCGAGAACAATGACGAGATCGATGGAATCGTGATCTCGTGCCTGCGGGAGTACATTCCGAAGATGTGGAAGCTGTGCAACAAGTTCCACATCACCAAGGTGCAGGCCATTGTGCCCGGCGGCGAGACCGGACAGGAGTCGATTTATCACGGCCTTTGCAAAATTGATGAGCTGTTCCCCGGAAATTCTGTGGTGCTCGTCCATGACGGCGTGCGCCCGCTGGTGGATTCGGACACCATCACGAATGCAGTCCACTGCGTTCGGGAGCACGGCTCCGCCATCACGGTGACGCCGGCGACGGAGACGATCATCACGGAGTCGAAGAACGGTGAGATCGGCAACATTCTGGACCGCGCAGCCTGCCAGGTCGCGAAGGCACCGCAGTGCTTCTTCATTCAGGACCTTCTGGATGCCCACGAAAAGGCCAGAAAAGAAGGAAGAGAGGATTTTATCGACTCGGCCAGCCTGATGCGTCATTACGGCTACAAGCTGTATGCCGTCGAAGGAAGGACAGAGAACATCAAGATCACGACACCGATCGACTATTACATTTTCAAGGCAATCGTGACCGCAAGAGAGAATTCCAATGCCTTCGGGCTTTGAGACGCAGAGTCCTGAATGACGGCTTCGGGACGCCCGGCTTGGGCGCTGAGTGATAATCCGCTTTGCCCCGGGGCGTCCGGTGTTGGAAGTGAGAGATTTACAGGGAGGATGTTTTATTTTACATGAGTGCAGTAGGACACGTACTTGGCAAGAAATTCAGACGCCTGTTACCCGTGATGGTGGAAGGCAAATTTTTCAAAAGAATCGGCAACTGCTTCAAACAGTTCTTTACATTTCTGGACCGCAAAATCGGCTATGGCTGCCGATGCATTCTGTGGAGACATACGAAGACAAAGGAAAATCAGGTCATGTTCTTCCCGTTCTCCCATTCGGTCGGCTGCAATCTGAAATACATCAGTGATGAGCTGATCCGGAGACAGGCACCCGTGGAGATCTGGTGGAGCGTTACGAATCCCCTGACCGCGCGGATCGATGCAGCGGAAATCGTTTCGAAGAACTACGAGGTCAATGAAAATGTCCTTCGCCTTGCAGGCGGGCACCGGGTCTTCGGGAAGAAGCTGGAGGAGTGGCTTTCGGAGCAGGAGGCTGCTGTCAAGGCTCCTTCGAAGGAAGAGCTGATGGCAGCGCGTGAGATTCGTAAGATCGAAGCCTTCATCGAAGAGCATGTGCATTTCATCAAGACCAACACCTATGAGTATTTCGAAGCGGCAGCGGCATCGAAGGTGCTGTTCACCAATTCACTTCTCGGCGATAAGTTTTACCCCTTCCCCGTTCGCAAGGATCAGGTGGTGGTGGAGACCTGGCATGGCTCCCTTGGCATCAAGCGTTTTGATCCTGCCCATTACAACACCAATGTGACATGGCCGATCGCGGCGGCAAGAACCGGAAAGCTCACGACGCAGATTATTTCCAACTCCTCCTTCGAGGATGGCGTGTTCCGCGAGACCTTCTGGAAGGAGACGCCGATTCTGAAATACGGACATGCGCGAAACGATATTTTCTTCCCGCAGTCGGAGCAGGTGCGCAGCTATCTGAAGCAGCGCTTCTGCAAGGACAACGGACTTTCGGAGGACACAAAATTCGCTCTGTATGCGCCGACCTTCCGGGACGACCACAATTTTGCCGTGTATGATCTGAACGCAGAGCAGACGCTGAACGCGCTGAGAAAGCGCTTCGGCGGGGAGTGGAAGCTGCTCCTTCGTTATCATGACAACGATAAGGGCGGCGAGGCCAAGAAGAACACGGTGAAGTCCTGCGACGTCATCGATGTCACAAAATATCCCGACATGCAGTCGCTCCTTGCGTTCACGGATGTCGGCATTACGGACTATTCGTCCTGGATTTATGATTACGTGCTGCTCCGCAAGCCCGGCTTCCTTTTTGCCATGGACCGCAGCAAGTATGACAACGAGCGCGGCTTCTACTTCCGTCTGGAGGATACCCCGTTCCCGGTTTCCACGGATTCCGATGAGCTGGAGGAGTCGATCCTTTCCTTTGACGAGGAGCTGTTCCGGAAACGCGTCACAGAATTCCTTTCTGACAAGGGCTGCATGGATGACGGAGACGCATCCGTAAGGATTGCGGATCAGGTCATGGAATGGACTGGAAAATCATGAGAAAACAGCACAATGTCACGATTGATTTTCTTCGCTTTCTCTTCTCGGTGATTGTGGTGCTGCATCATTCCCGGTATGTACTTGGAGATGACAACTGCTATTTTCTCGGCGGCTCACTGGCCGTCGAGTTTTTCTTTTTCGTCTCCGGATATCTGCTCCTCGTCGGCGCGGACAAGGCAGGAAGGAAAAACGGTGTCGGATACCTGCTCCCTGGTGGTGTAGATATGGCAGGGAGGAAAAACGGTGCCGGATACCTGCTCCCTGACGGTATGGATATGGCAGGGAGGAAAAACGGTGCCGGATACCTGCTCCCTGGCGATGTGGATATGGCAGGGAGGACGGAAGCTGCCGGCTTGGAGACGAAAGGCGTTGATGCCGGGACGACCGGAATCGGCGGGGAGGCGACCGGAATCGGCGGGGAGACAACCGGAATCTGCGGGGAGATGACCGGAATCGGCGCGGAGGCGAACGGAATCGGCTCGGAGACGCTTCACTTCATCCTGCATAAAATCAGGAGCTTCCTTCCGGAATTTCTGATTGCCTGGTGGATCGGCTTTGTCCTGATCGGAGTGGTAAGGCAGTACGGCGTACTTGATTACCTGAAGGCCTTCGGAAATGATTTCTGGGAACTTACGCTGGTGAAAATGAGCGGCCTTTTCACGCACGGAATCGATGGTGCCATGTGGTATCTGTCAGCGATGCTCCTTGGTATGGCGATCCTGTATCCTCTTCTTCGAACGAAGCGGGATCTGATGACACATCTTGTGTGTCCGCTGCTCGCACTGTTCCTCTACGGATACCTGTGCCAGGCAGAAGGGCATCCCAGGGACCCCATTGTCTGGCTGGGGCTTTGCTACAAGGGTCTTGTCCGTGCGATCGCCGGGCTGTGCACAGGCGTTGTGATCTGTATGGCTGTCCGCAGGTTAAAGCGCTTTTCTCCTTCGGGGCTTACGAAAACGGGCAATGCGCTTGCGATCGGAGCTCAGCTGCTGTGTTTGCTTCTTACGATTCGGTATATGGCGGAGCAGGAGCCTTCGGAGTATGATTACTTCTATATGTTTCTTCTGATGCTCCTGGTGCTGCTTTCCTTCGCAGGTTTTGGCCTGGAGTCTGTTCTGGGGAACAGTCAGCGGCTCCACCTGCTCTCTGCCTTCCTCGGAAAATACAGCCTCTCTCTGTACCTGGGGCACCTGTATTTCGCCCAGCACGTGAATGAGCTCCTTCCAGAAGAGTTGTATTCCGGAAAAATCCGGATGACCGTCTATCTTGCGGCCGCCTTTGCAAATGGCCTGCTCGTGATGGGATTGTCCGCGCTCTATCGCAGGTACAGCCGAGGTGGGAAGCCTTCTGGGACGAAGACGTCCAGGTCGATTTCCGGGACGAAGATGTCCGGGACGATTTACCAACTCCTTGTGAAGGCAGAGAAGTGATTCTGGGGAAGGAAAACTGTGATTCTGGGGAAGAATCTGTTCTCTGAAGGGATGTTTGCTATGGAGGACTATTTACTTCCCGGAGGAATGCATCCTGATTCAACGAAATAGCTCGTCAGGGATGCATTTTGAAGGCGGAATGCATCCTGATTCAACAAAATAGCACGTCAGGGATGCATTTTCCATGGACCAATAATCCTTGGCGGCGAATTTTTCCGAATAGGGATGCATTCGCCTCGGGGAAATAATCCCTGGCAACGAATTTTTCCGAATAAGGATGCATTCGTCTCGGGAAAATAATCCCTGGCGGCGAATTCTTTCGAATAGGGATGCATTCGTCTCGGGAAAATAATCCCTGACGGCGAAATTTTCCGAATAAGGATGCATTCGTTTCGGGAAAATAATCCCTGGCGGCGAATTCCTCCGAATAGGGATGCATTCGCCTCGGGGAAATAATCCTTGGCGGCGAATTCTTCCGAATAGGGATGCATTCACCTTGGAAAAATAATCCCTGGCGACGAATTCCTCCGAATAGGGATGCTTTTTGAAGGAGGAATGCATCCTGATTTGAAGAAATTTCTGCGCGGGGATGATTCTCAGCGGGGAAATGCATCCTGATTTGAAGAAATTTCTGTGCAGGGATGATTCTCAGCGGAGGAATGCATCCTGATTTGATGAAATACCCGGAACACAGAATGCAGCTGTATCGGCAGGCCAGAACAGCATCCGCAGCTGCCAGGACCGCAGATTTCCGAAACAGAACACAATACTGCGGTTTCATTTCAGAAACAAAACACAATACCGCAGTTTCATTTCAGAAACAAAACACCATTGCATTCAGAAGCAGGTGTTTTAACCATAATCATAAATAAGGCCTCGAAAGATACAGAGAGGATGAGAGAATATCAGGGAGGACAGAGAACATGGCGAATAAGGTATTTGATTTCAGCAGCAGTACAGACGACGGGCAGAAGAAAACAACCGCTGTGCAGGAGGAAATTTGCACCTATACAACCTTCCGGCAGGATTCTGAGACCGCAGATGCCGGGCATCCGATCCTTGTTCTGGAAAATGCGGAGGGCAAGCTTCTGCATCATATCAGCGGAAGCTTTGAGCTTCCGGAGAAACGGACCTCGTTTCATTTTATGGATGCAGGAACGCCTGCAGAGACCGATATCCGTGAAATCGATGAGCGGTTCGAGGATCTTGTTCGCTGGTTGGGAGACAACCGCATCAACGTGCGGCTTTCCGGGCACAATACCGAGCGGGGCTTTTGCGTCTACAAGATTCGAGAGGTGGATTCCGGCGGAGAGACGAAGCTTTCCGCAGAGGACGGGTTCCTTCAGTATGCAATTGCGCGTCTTCTTGCGGCCAAAGCACCTGTGGATGCACCGGACGAGGATGCAGATGATATCGAAGGCGATGAGATGAAGCTGACCAGCCTTCAGAGCATCACCGATTTTCTGAATGTGGCGGGAAGATCGCTTCCTCCGCACATTCTCAAATGGGCAAGAAGAAATCTGGTGGTTGCCCGTTCTACGGAAATCGGACCGGATGAGAGAAGACATGCACAAAGAGCGCTCTCCATTATGCTGAACATTCAGTGGAAGGATACGACCTTTGGCTCCATCGATCCCGTGGAAGCAAGAAGAATTCTGGATGAAGAGCTCTACGGCATGGAAAAGGTAAAACAGCGAATCATTGAGACCATCATCCAGATCAACCGCACGCATACGCTTCCTGCCTATGGACTTCTTCTTGTCGGCCCCGCTGGCACCGGAAAATCACAGGTTGCCTATGCCGTCGCAAGAATTTTGAAGCTTCCGTGGACCTCGCTGGACATGAGCTCCATTCATGATTCGGACCAGCTGACCGGAACGTCCCGCGTCTATGCGAATGCAAAGCCCGGAAGCATTATGGAATCCTTCTACGTAGCCGGGGAGTCCAACATGGTCTTTATCATCAATGAGCTGGACAAAGCAGATTCCAGAACCTCCGGAGGAAATCCTGCGGATGCGCTGCTGACGCTTCTGGACAATCTTGGATACACGGACAACTACATGGAGTGTACCATCCCGACAGGCGGCGTGTATCCGATTGCGACAGCCAATGACAAGAGCAGGATCAGCGAGCCCCTGATGACCCGTTTTGCCGTGATCGACATTCCGGACTATACAAGAGATGAGAAAAAGACGATCTTCTCAAAGTTCTCGCTCCCGAAGGTATTAAAGCGCATGGGAATGCGGCCGGAGGAGTGCGTGGTTACCGAAGAAGGCGCCTATGCCGTTGTGGACCGCTTTGCCTCCATGCCTGGCGTCCGCGATCTCGAACAGGCGGCGGAGCACCTTGCCGCAAATGCCCTGTACCGGATCGAGACACAGGGAATCTCCGGCGTCGTATACGAAAAGGAAGATGTAGAGAAGCTCCTTTGCTCATGATGGAAACACTTTTGTCGGTGCCGGACAGCATCCCGGTTCGGTAAAAAAGACCAGGAATCAGAGAAAGAAAAACTATGATACAGGATATTGCACCTAAGATCATGCATAACCAGTTCCGGGACTATGGGCCGGAGCAGATGAAGAACGAGGATACCGCTTTTGTTTTTGAGGGAAGAAATGTCCTTTGCCATGTGGACGAGCAGGCAGGAATCTCTTTCCCGAAAGCAGGAGAGCTCCTGGCAGCAGGGGCCTCCAGAGAGCATTTCCGCTATCTTTTTTCCATTGATGATCGGCCGTTCTGGCTGTTTGCCTCTTTTGAAGAGGATGCGGATGCACGAAGCGTGCTTGCAGGACTGAAAGCGAAGACCTGCGATCCCGGAAAATGTGTATCAGACGAGGCGAGGGTTGACATCAATCCCGGCCGCTGTGCATCAGGACACGCAGAGGATGTCGAATATACCGTGGAAACGCTTCGTGTTTTACGACGGACAAAGCCAAAGGAAGAGTGTTATGCGGGAGAGACGGCTTATCATTTGTACGTCTGGTACCGTGACAACAGCTTCTGCGGACGCTGCGGCGAGCACTTTGAATATTCGCACAAGGAGCGCGCGATGATCTGCCCGTCCTGCGGAAATGTGGTTTATCCGAAGATCGCACCGGCGGTGATTGTCGGCATTCTGAATTCTTCCGGGGATAAAATTGTGATGACGCGCTATGCAGGACGTGAATATAAAGGACACGCCCTGGTTGCGGGGTTTTGCGAGATCGGAGAGACTGCGGAGGATACCGTGCGCAGAGAGGTCCTGGAGGAGGTTGGACTTCATGTCCGCAACATCCGTTATTACAAGAGCCAGCCCTGGGGCTTTGATTCCAACCTGCTCTTTGGCTACTACTGCACCGCGGATGAAGACGAACCCATTCATATGGATGATGGGGAGCTTGCAAAGGCAGTGTGGGTCTCACGGGATGAGATCGGTGAGGAGGAGCGAAATCTGAGCCTGACCGCCGAGATGATCATGCATTTCAAGGAGGAAGGAGACAAGTCATGCAGTTCTACATGCCGGTAAAGGTTTATGAAGAGGAAGAGTGCGTAAAATGTCACACTGAGGTGTTTACGGCAGCAGGAAGCAAGGCACTCCTTGTCACGGGACGGCACTCTGCGAGGGAAAACGGAGCTCTTTCCGATGTCCTTGAGGTGTTGGAGGAGGCCGGAATATCGCATGCTCTTTTTGATGCCGTGGAAGAGAATCCATCCATAGAGACCGTCATGAAGGCAAGGACGTTTGGCTTGAAGGAGAAGGCAGATTTTGTCATTGGAATCGGAGGCGGCTCCCCGATGGATGCAGCAAAGGCCATTGCGATGATGATGTATTACAGGGAAGAGGATGCGGATTATCTGTATGAGGGGCAGGAGACCGGCCGCCTTCCGCTGATCCTTATTCCGACGACCTGCGGAACCGGCTCAGAGGTAACGGGTGCCAGTGTACTTACGATTCACGCGAAGAAGACGAAAAGCTCCCTTCCTCACAAAATCTTCGCAGATGCCGCTCTGATCGACGGAAAATATCTTGCTTCCGCTCCGATTTCGGTGATTCGAAACACCGCTGTGGATGCGCTCGGGCACCTCATGGAGAGCTGGTTTAATTCGGCGGCAACAAAATACAGCAGGATGTGTGCAGAAGCAGGACTTACCACCTGGGCACTCGCGCGCCGGGATCTCCTGGAACTGGAACAAAAACCTCTCTCCCCGGAGAGCAGAGAGAACCTCATGCGGGCCTCTGCCTTTGCCGGCATGGCCATTGCTCAGACAGGAACCTCCCTTCCGCATGCACTGTCCTATCCGCTTACATACGATCTTCATCTGCCGCATGGAGTAGCCGTCGGGTATTTTGAGTCCGGGTACCTTGCTCGGATCCCGGAAAACGAGCGGAATGAAATGCTGTCGCTTGCTGGCTTCCGCAATCTTTCCGACTTTCAGGACTTCTTCGAAACCGTGTGCGGGAAGATCCTGATCCCGGAAGACGAGCTGCAGCATGCACTCGATGCAGTCGCATCCAATCCCTCCAAATTATCAAAAGCCCCCTTTGCCTGCGGTAAAGAAGAGCTTGCGAAGGTCGTTTTCTATCAATAAAATACGAAAATATTACGTGACAGCAGGTTCAGGAATTTGCGGGCCTGCTGTCACCCTTTGATAAGGAGGCAACAAGCTCATTAAGACGCGCAATCTCCTTGTCCTTTTCGGAAATAATCTTGCTATTTTCGGAGATAGTCCTGTTCTTCTCGGAGATAATCTTGCTATTCTCGAAGAGAGCTCTGTCTTTCTCGGCATTCGAAGCCTGCAGCTGCACAACCTTTGTCTGCATTTCTTCAGTAATTTCATCAATATAGCGCTCTAATTCTTCACACATTTCTGCAGCTCCTTTCTCGGTATTCTTGTATTGATGTACTCTCTCGGAAAGCCTGGGAAACCTGGGATCATTTACCGTTTTCTGCAAAAAACATCGCATCAAATCGGAGATGGCACTTCCATCATTTACCGCAGTGTTTACATATATCACAGAACTTCCGTCATCAATGAGCGAGCCATTTTCGCGAAGGATCTTGTCCACATGATAAACGGTACGGCCACCATGCAGAAAATCGTGCTCGGTAATGTACACTACGCAGACATCAGGAAGATCCTTGAACCTGGTCCCCTTTTCCGCTTCCTTCCACGTCATTCCGGCAGCGTTATAGCGACACCTTCGAATATGATCATCGTCATCCGCCTTCTGGACAAACTCCATTGTCTGGCTATGAGATGAACGTTTCACCCTGCTCTGTCAAATCAGAGAGCCGTTGCCGGTCGGTAATAGTATTCGAATCGTAAATATGCAATGGCAGGTTCAGGAATTTGCGGGCCTGCTGTCACCCTTTGATAAGGATGCGACAAGCTCATTAAGACGCGCAATCTCCTTGTCCTTTTCGGAAATAATCTTGCTATTTTCGGAGATAGTCCTGTTCTTCTCGGAGATAATCTTGCTATTCTCGAAGAGAGCTCTGTCTTTCTCGGCATTCGAAGCCTGCAGCTGCACAACCTTTGTCTGCATTTCTTCAGTAATTTCATCAATATAGCGCTCTAATTCTTCACACATTTCTGCAGCTCCTTTCTCGGTATTCTTGTATTGATGTACTCTCTCGGAAAGCCTGGGAAACCTGGGATCATTTACCGTTTTCTGCAAAAAACATCGCATCAAATCGGAGATGGCACTTCCATCATTTACCGCAGTGTTTACATATATCACAGAACTTCCGTCATCAATGAGCGAGCCATTTTCGCGAAGGATCTTGTCCACATGATAAACGGTACGGCCACCATGCAGAAAATCGTGCTCGGTAATGTACACTACGCAGACATCAGGAAGATCCTTGAACCTGGTCCCCTTTTCCGCTTCCTTCCACGTCATTCCGGCAGCGTTATAGCGACACCTTCGGATATGATCATCGTCATCCGCCTTCTGGACTTCGACGTTGATCCGATGCCCATCACCTGTCTCACAGAAGGAATCCAATCGGATACCCCTGCCGGGAAGGTTGGGAAGCGTGTACTCAGCAATGACCTTTTCTACCGTGAGGGTGTTGTCATTAAGAATGACATGCAGGATTTCTTCCATCACTCCCGGATCCTGTCCGAGAACGGGGAAAAAGGAGTTGTCTATCGGACGAAGCTTCTGTACAAACTCCATTGTCCTGCTGTGAGATGAACGTTTCACCATGCTTCTCCTGTTCCTATCATACCACACCTGTCATGCAGAGACAGAGCGGTAGATAATCATCAATTGATATCAAATCTAATCTGAGAATTTCAAGAAAGTCCGCAACAGAAAGGAGCTTGTAAAGCTCGAAGATAAGAAAGCCTGCGGAAGGAATGTGCCTGTAAAGCTCAAGGATAAGAAAGCCTGCGGCAGAAATGATGGTTGCCGCTGAGTATAGAATAAAGAAGAATAAAAAGGGTACGGTACGAAAACGTACCCTGCTCTGTCAAACGAGAGAGACCTTGTCGGTCAGTGATTGTATTCTACAAAACCAGACTCCCAAAAGTCCAGTGGGATACTGTACAAACCGATTCGGATAAATATGTATAAATTGATCAGAAACGAATAGGGTCTGCAGAAGCATCTCAATTTGGAAGAATGTTCATCCAGAGATTATTTTTAGTGAGAGAGATCATCTTAATAAAGAGAAACGCTCATCCAGGGATTATTTTGCGGCGGCAGAAGCATCTCTGCAAAGAGAAACGCTCATCTAGGGATTACTTTGCGGAGGCAGAAGCATCTCTGCAAGGAGAAACGCTCATCCAGAGATTACTTTGCGGCGGCAGAAGCATCTCTGCAAGGAGAAACGCTCATCCAGGGATTATTTTGCGGCGGCAGAAGCATCTCTGCGAAGAGAAAAGTTCATCCAGAGATTATTTTGCGGAGGCAGAAGCATCTCTGCAAAGAGAAAAGTTCATCCAGGGATGTTTTGACATTAAAAAAGGCATCCTCCATAGCCCCAAAATCATTTTAGAGATGAAATGGAAGCCAGAGGATGCCAAAACTTCAATATGAAAAGCTTCAAAAAGCTTCAATATAAAAACTTGAATATGAAAACTTCAATCACAAATCTCGATCACAGATGCCGGAAGCCTCACCAATCATAGCAACAGATCAGAGATATTTCTCGCTGTCGGACTCTTCGTACTTCTCATCGCAGTACTTGCAGCGATACGTCGCCGTCTTCTCATCTGCGAGATAGAAGATATGCGGAAGTCCGCGCTCTATAGAAGAGATGCAACGAGGATTGGAGCAGTGAATGACGTCCCGGATTTCCTTCGGGAGCTTCAGGCTCCGCTTTTCAATGATCTGACCGTCCTTGATGACATTGACGGTAATGTTACGGTCGATGAAGGCCAGGACGTCCAGATCCAGCGAGTTGATGTCGCACTCCACCTTCAGGATGTCCTTCTTGCCCATCTCGCCGCTCCGGGCGTTTTTGATGATCGCAACCGGGCAGTCCAGCTTGTCCAGCCCAAGATAATGATAAATTTTCATGGCTCTGCCGGCACGAATGTGATCCAGCACGAAGCCCTCTTCAATCTTACCAACGCTAAGTACATGTGCTACGTTTGCCATAATATCCTTTCCCGCGCCCAACCGGCGCTCCGTCAAAACCTTTCTCGCGTCCCAGCAGGCGCTCATCTAAATCTTTCTCACACGCCAGTAGAAAATCAACAGGTGCCTTTCAAATCAAACCACGCCGTATTTCCTTACACCTCAATGTTCAGCAGATTCAGAATCGCCGCCATGCGGACATAGACGCCGAACTGTACCTGCTTGAAATAAGCCGCGCGCGGATCGTCATCCACGTCGGGCGCGATCTCGCCGACTCTCGGAAGCGGATGCAGAACGTAGCAGGTGGGCTTTGCAAGAGAAAGCTTCTCGCGGTCCAGCACATAGAAATTCTTCAGACGAACGTAATCCTCCTCGTTGAAGAAACGCTCCTTCTGGATTCTGGTCATATACAGAATGTCAAGGCGATCGATGGCGTCCTCAATTTTGATGCACTCCTCATAGGAAATTCCCCTGGCATCGAGCATTTCGGTGATGTAATCCGGGACGCGCAGCTCCTTCGGAGAGATAAAAATAAAATGCACGTTCGGGTAGCGTACGAGCGCATTGATCAAGGAGTGAACCGTACGTCCGAATTTCAGGTCTCCGCAAAGGCCGATGGTAAAATTATCCAGACGCCCCTGCAGGTTCCGGATGGTCAGAAGATCCGTCAGAGTCTGCGTGGGATGCTGGTGACCGCCGTCGCCGGCGTTGATGACCGGAATGGAAGCGTAGTGAGCGGCAACCGCGGCAGCGCCCTCCTTCGGATGGCGGATGACCATGATATCGGCAAAACAGGAGATGACGCGCGCCGTATCGGCCACGGTCTCGCCCTTCGATGCAGAAGAGGACTCGGCGCCCGCAAAGCCCATCGTGCGTCCCCCGAGATTCAGCATGGCGGTCTCATGGGAAAGACGGGTTCTTGTCGACGGCTCGTAGAAGCAGGTCGCCATTTTTCTGCCCTCGCAGGCATGTGCGTATTTTTCCGGGTGCAGACGAATGTCGTCGGCGCGGTCGAAGAGCTGCTCGAGCTCCTCCACGGAAAAGTCAAGCGGTGTCAGCAAATCTCGTTTCATAATTCTTACCTCCTGAATATATTCAAATCTTACGATGTAACCATCCCTGCGCCCGCAGCCTGCCTGCCTCCGACGTTCCGGGAATGCGTCCGGCAGCCTGCCTTCTAATCCTTCACAAAGTCGATTCCCTTTGCGGCAAGAAAGCGCTCTACCGTGTGGTCCCAGATCCGGTCCGGGCTCTTGTCCGGCGTGAACGAGCTCATGGAGACCCCGGTCACAAGGTGCAGACCATGGGAATCCAAGCGAATGCACAGAGCCAGTGCAGAGACAACGTCCAGCGTGCCGGGCAGAAGCTCCGGCGCATCCTTCAGCGTTTCGGCCACGAACGCAGGCTTTAAGCACAGCGTGAAGCGAAACGAGGAAGGTGCCTTCTTCCCCTTGATGATTTCCCGGCAGATACCCCGGGCGCTGCTCCACGGCTGCATAATAAAAGGGCGCTGCACGGGATCCAAGGGATCCGCATCTGCATCGCTCTCCAAAAAGTCCTTATTCAAATGGCCATTGATGGTATAGGTGACTGCCATGCGAATTACAGCTTCCTCAAGCAGGAAAGAATCGAAGCAATCCGAAGAGAGAAGCTTCGACATGAAAGGTCCTACATTGTGAATGGTAAATGAGACCATATCGGTTCCTTTCGTTGGAATTCGACTGACAACCGCCCGTGATCTCTCACAAGGCCGTATGCCAGTTTATCACAAAAAACAAGATGTGCAAGCACGATTTTCGCTGCAGCAGCCAAACTCCTGACCGAACGGAAAACGAACTCATCCCCTGCAGCAGCCAAACTCCTGACCGAACAGAAAACCGAACCCCATCCCCCCTACAAAAATATAATTTCCGAGGAAAAGAGGACCAGCATCAGAATCAGCAAGAGCTGAACCAGGAGAATCACCGGCATTCCGATGCGGAAGGCCGTCTTTCTTGTCTTGTGGTGGAAGAGATTCATGGCGAGAATGCTCCCGATGCTGCCGCCGATGATGGCCTGCAGGAACAGGACCGACTCGGGCGTCCGCCATTCGCCGCGGCGTGCCTTTTTCTTATCCAACCGCATTGTCTGGAAGGAAATCAGGTTGATTGCAAGAAAATAGATCAGCAGCAGAATTCCGGCATTGATATGAAAAGCAGAAAGCTTTTGCAGAAGGTGATTGAGCGTCGACATGAAGGACAGGGCCCCTTTCGAAAAAAAATATGGTATTTATTTATCGTCCATCTCGAATTTGCTTCGCAAATCCTCGATGCGGCTGGCCAGAGTCCCTTCGGGCCTTGGCCGCCTGCCAATTTCAATCGTGAATTTGCCTGCAAGCAGTCAATTCACGTTGAAATATGGCAGGCGCTAAACAGAAACAAAATACGATATAATGGATGTATTACCTGCAGCAAGGAGAAAAACAAAATGATCTACACAGTAACCTTCAATCCTTCTCTGGATTATATCGTATCGGTACCGGAATTCAAACCCGGAAGGACAAATCGCACACAGGAGGAAATCCTCACCGCGGGCGGAAAGGGCATCAACGTTTCCCTCGTCCTGACGGCGCTCGGCGTTCCGAATACGGCGCTTGGCTTCACCGCAGGCTTCGTCGGAGAGGAGATCCGAAGACAGCTGAGGGAAAGGGAAATCTGCTGCGATTTCCTCACGCTTCCGGAAGGGTGCTCCCGCATCAATGTGAAGCTGAAGAACCTGGAAGGAACGGAAATCAATGGGAGAGGACCTACCATTGATGAAGTCTCTCTTTCCATATTAAAGGGTAAAATAGCACATCTGTCAGACCACGACATTCTTGTTCTCTCCGGAAGCATCCCCTCCGGAATGAGCAAAACCCTGTATGCAGAGATGATGAAACTCCTTCCGGAGCGCGTAAAGGTCGTGGTGGATGCAGCGGGAGAGACGCTCCTTCATACCCTGCCCCTGCATCCCTTCCTGATCAAGCCAAACCGGGACGAGCTCGAAGAGCTTCTGCCGGAGAGCCCATCCGGAAACCTGAAACACTGCGCCTTAAGGCTGCAGCAGCTGGGCGCCCGGAACGTCCTGATCTCCATGGCAGGGGACGGAGCAGCTCTTCTGGATGAGAACGGCGGGTGGCATCAGCACCCCGCACCGGAAGGAACGCTCGTCAACGGCGTTGGTGCGGGAGATTCCATGGTGGCAGGCTTCCTTGCAGGCTATCTGCAGGTCGGAAGCAGCGAAGAAGTCTTTCAGAAGGCCTTTCTCATGGGCCTTGCAGCCGGAAGCGCCAGCGCCTATCAGGAAGGGCTTGCGGGGAAGCAGGAGATCCGTGAGCTGTATGATCAGCTGGCGACCAGATGATTCGCTGACAAAGGGTAGAACCAATCGACGAACGACAGGATCCGCTGACGAAAAACCGAAACGCATAATTCAAGAGCGAAACAACCTTGAAATAAAATTAAGTGGCACGGAAGACAAACTATCTGCCACTTTACAGGAGTTTGTTTTCGGTCTATCCTATAGGACATTTGTGGGAAAAAGAGTACAATGATTCATCAAAGGGCCAGGTATTCTTAGCAGAAAACATCTCTGGCATGATGAAAGGACAACATATTTATGATTCAGCAGACACAGGCAGATCGAAGCAGTGATTTCCGAAATGCACAGAGTGGTGCAGGCAATGCTGCCGCATCCAATTACTACTCGCCGCGGAGCGGCATGGGGAGCTCTTCCGACGATGAAATAACCATCGATCTCGCAGAGCTCTTTGGCGTTCTCTGGCACTGGATCTGGCTGATTCTTCTTGTGGCACTTCTTTTGGGCGGTGCGGCATACGCATTCAGCAAATTCGTCATCCCGGAGGAGTTCCAGTCCACCACCAAGATTTATGTGCTGGACAAGGAGAGCGGCTCCGGCGGGCAGTCCACCTATACCGATCTTCAGGTGGGCTCCCAGCTCACAAAGGACTACGCAGAGCTGATCACCTCCCGGACGGTTATTGAGAAGGTCATTGCAGACAACCATCTGGAGTCTGTCTATGACTATAAAGAGTTCCTGAAGAAGGTCGAGGTAAATACACCAACCGATACCCGAATCGTATCCATCACAGTGACGGATACGAATCCGGCTCTTGCTCAGGCGCTTGCCGACGATATCCGCGTGGAGGCATCGGACCTCATCATCGATACAATGCAGATCAATGCGGTAAACACCTATGAGGTGGCCAATCTCCCGACGGAGAAATCCGCACCCAGCTGCAGTAAATGGGCACTGATCGGAGCACTTCTCGGAGCTCTTCTGGTTGGAGGAATCGTGACGCTCCAGTACATTCTGGATGATACCATCAAGACCAGCGAAGACATAGAGCAGTACCTTGGCCTTTCCACCTTGGCACTGATTCCTCTGGATGAGAACATCGGAGGAGCAGAAAAGGGAAAGAAAAAGAAGAATAAGAACAACGGTAAGAGAGTAGCCATGCAGCAGTCTGCCCCTCTGGTGGAACGCCCAAATCGGTCCCGGGCCATGAATCCGGCGGAGCGTCAGAATCAGGCCCCGGCCATGGATCCCACAGAGGAGGAGCGCAGAGCTCCCGCAGAGAAAAAGCCGAGAAAACCCTCGAAACGTGAGATGAAGCGAGAAATGAGCCGCCCGAATCCGGATTTCGACGAAGAGGCGGATTTCGGCACGGAGGAGTTCCTCGGAGAAGACAAGCTTCACGACGAAGAGGATTACGATTACGACTTCCATGAAGAAGTAAGCGCAGACGAGGAACATGAATCGGATGACAGGATTCAGAAAGGAGGAAACTGATCATGCAGCAGCTGTGTTTGTACAACGAAGATCTCTCCTTTCGGACCTTGGAGGCCTATAAAACGCTCCGCTCCAACATTGAGTTCAGCGGCAAGAACATTCGCACCATCACTGTGACGAGCTGTACGCCGAACGAAGGAAAGTCCGAGGTCTCCTTTGAGCTTTCCAGATCCTTCGCACAGAACAATAACCGCGTCCTGATGATCGATGCGGATCTCCGCAAATCGGTTATGAGAGAGCACATTCGCGCGGGAAAGGTGCGTTACGGGCTGGCCAACTATCTGGTCGGGCAGTGCAGCATGGAGGATGCCATCTGTACCACGGATGAGAAGGGGTTCGATATCATCCTGGCAGGACCGACAACGCCGACGCCCAGTGAGCTCTTAAACAGCGATGCCTTTACCCAGCTTCTTGAAAAGGCGAGAGAGCAATATGACTATGTAATTGTTGATTCCCCGCCACTTGGAAGCGTCATTGATTCTGCTATCATTGGTAAAAAATGTGATGGAACCATTCTGGTGCTCTCTGTGGGCACCATCAGCTACCGGTTTGCACAGACCGTTCAGAATCAGCTGATCAAGGCCGGCTGCCGGATCCTTGGCTGTGTCCTGAACAAGGTCGATATGGATGGCAAGAAGGGCTACTACGGCAAGTACTACGGCCGCTACTACGGGAAATATTACGGCAAGTACTATGGCAAATACGGAGAGTCATAAATTCAGTATCAATGTCCGCAGGGACTTTTGATATACCACATGGATGATGAGGAAAGGAGTAAGCACTATGAATAGAAAGTTTACCGCAGCTCTCACTGCAGTTCTGACTGCCACGATGGTATTCGGAACCACGGTTATGGCTGCACCCAGCCCGTCTGTAAAAACGACGGAAGTAACCGCTTCGGAGAATGCAGCACCGGCAGCAGAAGCCAATGCATACATTCCGAGAGGAGGAAGCTATCAGGAAGTTGCAGGAGTCAGATTCTCTTCTGATTACTCCGAGACGACCGATAACAAGGTGATTGCAACCAGCTACAAGGCACCGGAGAAGGACGCTGCAACCCAGGCCCTGACCGACTATGTTGCTGCTGCATCCACCAGCACCGGAAAGACCTTCGGCCCTTACAAGCTTCGCATGTACAAGGCTGGAAAGTCGATCTGGGACGGCTTTGGTACCTTCAAGTACACCGTAGGTGTCGGCAATAAGTATGACGGACAGACCGCTACCGTATATCAGATCCACAAGGACGGCTCTGTCACAGCTACACAGGTTGTTGTATCTCACGGCAAGATTAACATTGCTGTTCAGGATATGGGAACCTTTATGATCAAGTTCTGAGTTTCTTCTCATAACATGTGGGCGGCCTCACCGCCTGAATAAGACGATGAGGCTATTTTATCTATGTTCTCAGCATTTGTTCGGCTGAAGAAGCAGGATGGTATTACCGGTTGTCCTGCTTCGGATGTGGAATGAGAAAGGGACATATATATTTTTTATTTCGAGAATCATAATTTAAACGTTTGAGAAGAAAATATAGGCACATGCATGATTACTTGAACGGTTAGGGTATCTGGCTATGAAGAATGAAACAGTGAAAAAACGTACAATTGTAAGAAGCGTCAAATTACTGAATGTGATTCTGGTTACACTGCCCTTTGCACTTGTCTGGATATTTCATTATACGAACAAGGTATATCTTCAATCCTTTTATCGAAAAGGAAACTGGCTTGTCATTGCGCTGTTCTTTATTTGTTATTATCTTCTGACACACCTTTATGGCGGTTTTGCCATTCATACCAGCCGAATTTCGGATCTCATCTATTCTCAGACGCTTGCAGCGGTGCTGACGAATGCTCTGGAGCTTGTTGTAATGTGGCTTCTGTTCCGGCGTTTTCCGAATGTATGGGCCTTGTTTGTGACTCTGTGTGTGCAAATTCTGATCATCGGGGCCTGGTCCTATCTGTCCCATCACTGGTATTTCCGTACGTTCCCTGCGAAGAAAACTGTCATTATCTGGGAGGAGCTTCAGGGAATGGAATCGCTGGTGAAGGACTACGGAATGGAGCAGCACTTCAATATCATCCGCAGCATGCCGGTCGGCGAATGTATGAAGGCAGGCATGGAACAGGTGCTTCAGGATGCGGAGGTGGTATTTCTTTGCAGCATTCATTCTCATGAACGGAATCAGATTGTAAAATACTGTGTTCAGGAGAATATCGCGGCGTACTGTGTCCCCAGGATCGGAGATGTGATTATGGCAGGAGCAGAAGAGAAGCATCTGTTTCATCTTCCGCTTCTTGCGGTACAGCGATACAATCCGACACCGGAATACTTGTTCTTCAAGCGATTCTTCGACATCACCTTGTCGCTCATCGCGATTGTACTGCTCTCTCCCTTGATGCTGATTCTTGCGTTTTTGATTCGTCTGGACGGCGGAACCGCCTTCTATCGTCAGAAGCGCCTGACCAAGGACGGGAAGGTCTTCGAGGTTCTGAAATTTCGGAGCATGCGAATGGACGCGGAAAAGGACGGCGTTGCCAGACTCTCCACCGGAGAGAAGGATGACCGGATTACCCGGGTCGGACACTTTATCCGTGCCTGCCGTATGGATGAGCTCCCGCAGCTCTTCAACATCCTGCGAGGAGATATGTCGATCGTAGGTCCTCGTCCGGAGCGCCCGGAGATCGCCGAACAGTACGAGAAGGAGTTGCCGGAATTCCGCCTCCGGCTCCAGTGCAAGTGCGGTCTCACAGGCCTGGCACAGTATGCGGGAAAGTACAACAGCACGCCCTACGATAAACTTCTGATGGACCTCATGTACATCGCAAAGCCCAGCCTTGCGGAAGACTTCCGAATCTGCCTGGCAACAGTGAAAAT